>Ga0307505_10000274_pt1 | contig 62020 bp, 3 predicted proteins | sample 23_S_MG_FD_202183 | JGI IMG/M metagenome (GOLD analysis project Ga0307505, IMG submission 202183) | Soil microbial communities from Populus trichocarpa stands in riparian zone in the Pacific Northwest, United States - 23_S | ecosystem: Environmental > Terrestrial > Soil > Riparian zone > Trees...
CCGAACAGCAGCGTGTCCAACGTGGCAAACGCGGCCGGATTCATCCGCGCGATGCGATTGAACAGGGCCGTCGTCACGAACAGCGTGTCGATCCGCTCCGACTCGATGCGGGTCTGGAGCTCCTGCGGATCGATGAGGGTTTCCTTGTCGACGATGACCAGTCGCCCGCCATTGAGCAATGCACCCCAGATCTCGAACGTGGCCGCGTCGAACGACGCATTGGAGGCCTGGGCCACGACGGACTCGCGACCCAGTGCGATGGAATCGCGCGCCTTCACGAGGCCGATCACGTCGTGCTGCTCGACCATGACGCCTTTGGGAGTGCCGGTCGAGCCCGAGGTGTAGATCACATACGCGAGATTTGCGGGCGACAGACCGTGTGCGTCGGGATTGTGAGTGGGCAGGCGCCGCGCCAGCACCGGCAGGTCGACGTCCAGTCGCAACGTCGGCAGCTCGGTCTCGGGGAGCAGCGCTTCGGCGTCGGCGTGCATGAGCAGCGCGACGGGCGCACTGTCTTCCAGCATCCAGGCCAGGCGGTCGCGGGGATGGCTGGGGTCGAGCGGCACATACGCGCCGCCGGCTTTCACAATGCCCAATAGACCCACGATCAGATCCGCGTTGCGCTCACAGCAGATCGCCACGCGATCGTCGGGCTTCACGCCCAAACCGACGAGGTAATGCGCCAGTTGATTGGCGCGGGTGTTGAGCTCGCCGTAGGTGAGCGCGTCCGCTCCCGCCACCACTGCGACCGCGTCCGGTTGCTCGGCCGCATGCAGCTCGAAGAGCTCGTGAATCAGGACGCCGCTCGGCTCTACGAAGTCGGTGTCATTGAATGTCTCCAGCACGTGCGCGCGTTCTGTGGCTGTGAGCAGCGGCAGCGTGTCGACGGTCAGCGACGCATCGGCCACCATCGCTTCCAGCAGGCGCACGAAGTGGCTCGTCCAGCGTTCGATGGTCGCGCGATCGAAGAGCGCCGTGGCATAAACCAAGGCGCCGGCCACCACTTCGCCGGCATCGTCCAGCAGCAGTTGCAGATCGACCTGGGTCGTCTCCTGAGGACGCTCCACCGGAGCCAGTCTCAGATCGGGCGTCGTCAGCACACCGTCGTCCGAGCGGTCGCGAACCGTCTGGCCGCGCTCCAGGTTGTTCCAGGTGAACGTCACCTGCGCCAGCGGACTATGGCTCTGGCTGCGCTGCGGCTGCACGGCCTCGACGACCTGCTCGAACGGCAACTCCTGATGCGCGAACGCCGCCAGCGTCGTCTCTTTCACCTGCGCGAGGAGCGAGGCGATGCTCGGACGCTCGTCGAAGCGCAGCCGCAGGGCCAGCGAGTTGATGAAGAAGCCGATGAGGTTCTCCACTTCGCGTCGCTGGCGATTGGCCACGGGCGTCCCGATGACGACGTCCGTCTGGCCCGACAGGCGTGACAGCAGGAGACCCCACACGGACAACAGCGTCATGTACAGCGTCACGCCGTGTCGTTGTGACAACGCGCGCAGCTCGCGCGTCAACGCCGCCGGCAGCTCGAGGGGCACACTGTCGCCGGCATAGCTCTGTAATGCCGGCCGCGGCCGGTCCAGTGGCAGTTCGAGCAGCGCCGGCGCGCCAGCCAGGTGCTCCTTCCAGAACCCGTACTGCCGCGCCAGCTCGTCGCCTCGCAGCCACTGGCGCTGCCATTGCGCATAGTCGGCGTACTGGATCTCCAGCGGCGGCAGCGGATCGGACTCGCCGCGGCGGAAGGCCGTATAGAGCGCGGCCACTTCGCGGATCATCACCTCGATCGACCAGCCATCGCTGACGATGTGGTGCTGAGTGATGAGCAGAACATGTTCGCCGCCGGCACGGCCGGCAGCGCTGGTTGGCATAGCCTTGGGCTCGTGCGGTCGCTCCGAGGCCAATGCGCCTCCGAGAGTCAGCAACTGGCCGCGAATCAGCGGACCGGTGCTCAAGTCGAACGGTGCACGCGCCTCTTCGATGGTCGCCTGCGCGACGCGCGCCTCGCGTTCCTCGGCGGACAGGTGCCGCAAGTCCTCGCGGCGCAAGACGAAGCCACAGTCTTCCGGCGCGATCTGCTGATACGGCACGCCGTCAATGGCCTCAAAGGTCGTGCGCAGACTCTCGTGCCGTGCCACGACGCGGTCGAGCGTGGCCTGCAACGCGACGACGTCGAGGTCCCCGATGAGCCGCAGTGCCGCCGGCATGTGGTACGCCGCTCCCGCGGCCTTGTCGAGTTGATCGAGGAACCACAACCGCTGTTGCGCCAGCGACAGCGGCAGCGCGCGTGTCCGGTCCGCACGCACGATGCGTCCCATCGTGCTCGCACCCGCGGACCGCACCGCCTCCGCCTGCCCAATCAGGCCCGGCGCCGCGAACAACGTCCGCAGCGGCACTTCCACATCCAGCGCCGCGCGCAGGCGGGACACCAACTGCACGGCGAGGAGCGAGTGCCCTCCGAGCTCGAAGAAGTTGTCGTGACGGCCCACGCGCTCGACGCGCAGCAGATCGTGCCAGAGCGTGGCCAGGGTCTGTTCGATCTCGCCCTGCGGGGGCTCGTAGTCATGCGTGATGAGCGCGGTCGTCTCCGGCGCCGGCAGCGCCTTGCGATCGAGCTTGCCGTTCGACGACAGCGGCAAAGCCTCCATCTGCACGAACGCCGACGGCACCATGTATTCGGGCAGTTGTGGCAGCACCGCCGCCCGCAACTCTCCGGCCTGCAGTGTGAGGCCCTCGTCCGCGACCACGTACGCGATGAGCCGCTTGTCGCCAGACCCGTCTTCGCGCGCGATCACGACCGCTTCGCGCACCCCCGGATAGGCGCTCAATGCAGTTTCAATCTCGCCCAGCTCGATGCGGAACCCGCGGATCTTCACCTGGAAGTCGTTGCGGCCCAGGTACTCGATATTGCCGTCCGGCAGCCAGCGCCCGAGGTCGCCGGTCTTGTACATGCGTGCGTTGGGAGTCGCGCTGAACGGATCGCGCACGAACCGCTCGGCCGTCAGCTCCGGACGGTTCAGATAGCCGCGGGCGACCTGCACGCCACCGATGTACAGCTCCCCTTCCACGCCCGCCGGCACCGGCTCCAGGCGCGCGTCCAGGATGTACATCTGCGTGTTGGCGATCGGCCTGCCGATCGGAACGGTCTGTCCGTATTGTCCCGGCCTGCACGGCCACGCCGTGACGTCGACCGCGGCCTCCGTCGGTCCGTAGAGATTGTGGACTTCGATATGCGGCAGGCGGTCGCACACTTCCTGCAGCGCACTGTGCGGCAGCGCCTCGCCGCTGCACAGGATGCGGCGCAGGCTCTTGCCATTCTCCGCATTGGCCTGCGTGAGGAACGCGGGCAGCATCGACGGCACGAAGTGCAGCGTGGTGATCTGCTCCCTCGCGATGACGTCCGTCAGGTACGCGGGATCCTGATGCCCGCCCGGCCGCGCCATCACCAGGCACGCGCCGGCCATGAGCGGCAGGAAGAACTCCCACACCGACACGTCGAAGCCGAACGGCGTCTTCTGTAAGACGCGGTCGTCGTCCTGGAGTTGGTACTCGGACTGTGCCCACCACAGCCGATTGACGACACCCTGGTGTTCGTTCAGCACGCCCTTGGGCAACCCGGTCGAGCCCGAGGTGTAGATCACATAGGCCAGATTCCCAACCGTTAGGCCTTGTGCGCGTACGTCAGGACTGCCCGCCGAGTGCGACGCCAAACGCTGCCGCAGCTCTGCACTGTCGAGCACGAGCGTCGGAATGCTGCTCTCGGGCAGCACGGCCCGCAAGGACTCCTGTGTGAGCAGGGCCTTGGGAGCCGCGTCCTCGACCATGTACCGCAAGCGGTCGACGGGATAGGTGGGATCGAGCGGCACGTACGCTCCGCCGGCCTTGAGGATGCCGAGGAGGCCAATGACCATCTCGAGACCGCGCTCGGCGCAGATGGCCACGCGGTCGTCCGGACGCACCCCGAGCGCGAGCAGCTCGTGTGCGAGCTGGTTCGCGCGGGCATTGAGCTCTGCGTAAGACAGACTCTGTTCTTCGAAGACCACCGCCACCGCATCCGGTTTCGCGATGACCTGCTGCTCGAATAGCTCATGGATGAGCGTGTGCTCCGGGTACTCGGCCTGCGTGGCGTTGAAGCCGTAGAGCAGCTTCGTGCGTTCGTCGGCCGGCAGAATGTCCAGTTCCTGCAGCGGCTGGCGCGTTTCTGTCTCCAGCGCCGACACCAGCGCTTGGATGGCCGTGTGCAGATAGCCCAGCACGCGGCGGACTTCCACGACGCGGACACAGTGAAGCTTGAGCGAAAAGTAGGTCCCGAAATCGTCCACCGAGGCCAGGAGCGGGTAGTTCACTGCCTCATGGACGCTGAGCAGGCGGATGCCGTCCATTTCCGCGGCTTCCGTCTCCGGCGCGTCGGTACTGTGGCGGAAATTCAGGAGCGTCGTGAACAGCGGCAGTGGAGAGGGCACGGCGCTGCAACGCTGCGCCAGCACCAGCGGCGCCTGCTCATGTGCCAGCAGCGAAACCATGCGCTGATAGCTCTCGCGCACCACCTGACGCGCATCGCCCTCGAGCGACACCCGCAGAGGCAGTGTGTTGATGAACATGCCCAGAGCGCGATCCGCCCCGACCGCGCCTTGCAAGCGCCCGGACAACACCGTGCCGAACACGACCTCGGTGCGCCCGACGCACCGGGCCAGCACCTGCGCCCAGGCCACATGGAACAGGACCGAAGGCGGCACGCCCAGACTCCCGGCGCGATCGCGCAGGCGGCGCGACAGATCGTCGTCGAGCCGCATGGCGGCCATCTCGATGTCGGTAGCCTTCACTTGTACGTTGAGCACACCGAACGGCGCCGTCGGCGCGTCGATGCCGGCCAATTGCTCGCGGAAATAGGCCTCGTGCTCGGCCTGCGGCACATGACTGGCCTGCGCCACCAGATTGCGCAAGGGCAGAGACGGCGCGAGCTCCTGCGCCTCGTTGCGCAGCAAGGCGCGCACGTCGGCCATCACCATCTCGAGCGTTTCATGGTCACAGACCATGTGATGCGAGAGCAGCGACAGCACCCACCCGCCGCGTTGGACATCCTCCGCCATATACGCGGCGAGCAACGGCGCCCGCCGCATGTTCAGGCGCATCCGGTGCGGATTCGTCAGCTCGCGCAGTTCCTCGATCGCGTCCCGCTCGCCGGACAGCGCCACGATCTCGACCGGCAGCGGCGCATTGCGGAAGACCACCTGCACCGGCTTCGACAGCCCTTCCCAGGCCACCGCCGTGCGCAGAATGTCGTGCCGCGCGATCACCTGTCCCAACACTGCCAGGAACTGGTTGAGACGTTCCCTGTCGTCAAAGGCGATCAGATCGCGCAGCAGATACGTATCGCCCTCGGTCTCCAGCAAGTGGTGAAACAACATCCCTTCCTGCAAGGGCAGCAGCGGGTAGATGTCCTGAATGTTGCCGGCCCCGCCCGGCACCTCGGCCACGATGAGATCGATCTCCGGCTGCGTCAGCGTCACCAGCGGCAACAGCTCGGGCGTAATGACCGTCGTCTCCGGTGTCAGCGGATTGGCCGGAATGGCCACTGTGGTCGTCTCGGTGTCCCGACGCAGCGTGGCCGCGTAGTCGCGCAACGTGGGCGAAGCAAAGACTGCCCTCACCTCTCCGCTCCAGCCCAGCGCACGGAGACGCTCGACCATGGCCACGACCAGCAGCGAGTGCCCGCCCAGCTCGAAGAACTGGTCGTGCCGTCCCACGCGCTCGACGCGCAGCAACTCCTGCCACAGTGTCGCCAAAGCGTCTTCGATCTCGCCCTGCGGAGCCTCGTACTCACGCGTCGCAAGGGCCGTCGCTTCCGGCGCAGGCAGGGCCTGCCGATCGAGCTTGCCGTTAGCCGTCAGCGGTAGCGCGTCCAGTTGCACGAACGCCGAAGGCACCATGTACTCCGGGAGCTGGCGCGCCAGCGTCTCGCGCAAATCACCCACGGACAGCTCGACACCTTCGTCCGTCACCAGATACGCGACCAGACGCTTATCGCCCGGAGCATCCTCGCGCGCGAGCACCACCGTGTCGCGCACGCCACTGTACTGGCTCAGCTTCGTTTCGATCTCACCGAGCTCGATGCGGAACCCGCGGATCTTCACCTGGAAGTCTTTGCGGCCCAGGAACTCGATCGTGCCGTCCACCAGCCAGCGACCGCGGTCGCCGGTCCTGTACATCCGGGCATCTGTCTGTGTGCTGAACGGGTCGCGCACAAAGCGCTCCGCCGTCAGCTCGGGGCGGTTCAGGTAGCCGCGCGCGACGCCGTCACCGCCGATGTGAATCTCGCCTTCGACGCCTACTGGCACCGGCTCGCCGCGCGTGTCCAGAATGTAGATCTGGGTATTGGCGATCGGCTTACCCAGCGGAATGGATCGCGCATCGCCGGCGACCGCACGAATGTCGTGCGTACACGCGAACGTCGTCGTTTCCGTCGGACCGTATCCATTGACCACATGCTCAGGACGTTGCGCGCGGTTGAGCAACTGCCGGATCGTCTTCGGATCGAGGGCATCCCCACCCACGAGCAGATAGCGCAACTGCCCGAAGGCCTCGGGCAGGCTGTCCACATACTGATTGAACAGCCCGACGGTCAGCCACAGTGCAGTGACTCCGCCCGCGTGCAGCGCGGCATTGAGCCGGGCCGGCTCCATGACCACGGACTGCGGCACCACCAAGAGGCGCGCGCCATTGAGCAGCGCTCCCCACATCTCCCAGGTGGCGGCATCGAAGGCCGGGTTCGCGCAATGCGCAAAGCAGTCCGCTGGTGTGGCCTCGAAATACGGATTATTGATGACCAGTCGCGTCACGCAGCGGTGGTCGACCATCACGCCCTTGGGCATGCCCGTCGAGCCCGAGGTGTAGATCACATAGGCCAGGTTCCGCGCTTGCAGTTCCGGCACCGCGGGATCGTGCGAGGGCATGCGCCGGGCCAGCACCGGCACGTCCACGTCGAGCCGCAGCACCGGTAGGTCCGTCTCCGGCAACAGCGCTTCGACGTCCGACTGGATCAGCAGCGCCACCGGCGCGCTGTCCTCGAGCATCCAGGCCAGCCGCTCCCGCGGATAGCTCGGGTCCAAGGGCACATAGGAGCCGCCCGCCTTCAGGATGCCCAGCAGGCCGACGATGAGGTCGGCATTACGCTCACTGCAGATGGCCACACGGTCGTCAGGCTTCACGCCCAAACTGATGAGGTAATGCGCCAGTTGATTCGCGCGTGCATTGAGCGCGGCGTAACTCAGCGACTCGTCTTCATAGACTACGGCCACGGCATCGGGCCGCGCCGTTGCCTGTTGCTCGAACAGCTCGTGAATGAGCTGGTCACTGGGATACGGCACTTCCGTGGCATTGAATGCGGCCAGTTGATGCTGCCGCTCCGCGGAGGACAACAGCGGAAGCACGTCGACGGCGACGGAAGTGTCGGCCACCATCGACTCGAGCAGGTGGGTGTAATAGGCGGCCCAGCGCTCGACCGTGCCGCGATCGAAGAGGTCGCGTGAGTAGATGATCTCGCCGATCACCATCTCGCCCGCGTCGCTCAACACCAGTTGCAGGTCGACCTGCGTGGTCTCCTGCGCGCGCTCCACCGGAGCCAGCCTCAACCCCGGCAGTTCCTGAGCGCCACCGCCCGTCTGGCCACCCTCCTGGTTGTTCCAGGTAAAGGTGACCTGGGTCACCGGGGAGTGACTGAGGCTGCGTTGTGGCTGCAGCGCCTCCACGACTTGCTCGAACGGCAGCTCCTGATGGGCGAATGCCGCCAGTGCGGTCTCTTTCACCTGCGCGAGCAACGCTTCCACGCTCGGCGGCTCGTCAAACCGCAGCCGGAGCGCCAGCGTGTTGAGGAAGAACCCGATCAGGTTCTCCACCTCGCGCCGCTGGCGGTTCGCCACGGGCGTGCCGACGACGACATCCGTCTGCCCCGACAGGCGCGACAACAACAGGCCCCATCCGGACAGCAGCACCATGAACGGCGTCAGGTCGAGACGCTGGCAGAGTGTGCGCAACCGCGCGGTCAGCTCGCGCGACACGACCACCGGCACGCGATCGCCGGCGTAGCTCTGCACCGCGGGCCGCGCTCGGTCCGCGGGCAATTCGAGCAACGCGGGGGCGCCGCCCAGATGGTCTTTCCAGAAATCCAACTGCCGCGTCAGCTCGTCGCCTTGCAGCCACTCCCGTTGCCATTGCGCATAATCGGCATACTGGATTTCCAGCGCCGGCAGCGGATCGGCCTGTCCTCGGCTGAATGCCGCATACAGCGTCGCCACTTCGCGCACGAGAATCCCCAGCGACCAGCCATCGGTGATGATGTGGTGCTGGGTCACGAGCAGGACATGTTCCTCGTCCGACAGTTTCAGCAAGCGCCCGCGTACCAGAGGTCCCGCGCTGAGATCGAAAGGAGCCCGACCCTCCTCGGCCGTCACTCTGGCGACCATGGCCTCACGCTCGCCGGCCGAAAGGCCGCTCAGGTCTTCATGGTGTAAGGCAAAGCCACAATCCTCCGCCCCGAACTGCTGATGCGGAACGCCGGCAACCGCCACAAACGACGTACGCAGGCTCTCGTGCCGCGCCATGACCCGGTCGAGCGTGGCCTGCAACGCAGCCCCGTCGAGCTTGCCGAGGAGGCGCAGTGCGGTGGTCAGGTGGTAGGCGGCACTGGCCGCCTTGTCCAGTTGATCGAGAAACCACAGCCGTTGCTGCGCAAGCGACAGAGGCAGCGGCTGACTGCGATCGGCTGGCTCGATGCGCTCGTGTACCCGGCTCGTCGCGACTTGTTGTTGAATCTTCTTCTGCAGTGCGGCCCGCAGAAGATCTTCCCGTGTCATTACGCGTTTATCCAAGAGTATTGCCCCCTACGAATGCCTGCAGCTCCTCATCGGACAACGACTCCAATTCGGACTGCATCGCCGCCACTTCCTGTTCGGAGACCAGCGCCTGCTGCGCCTCGGCGATGGTCTGCGCAAGCTCTAATAGGCGCGGATGGGCGAAGATCGCCTTCACCGGCAAGGCCACATGGAGCTGCTCCTGAACGTGAACGGAGAGTGTGATTGCCTTCAATGAATGGCCGCCGAGCTCGAAGAAGTGATCGCGGCGCCCGACGCGCGGCAGTTTGAGCAGGTCCTGCCAGATGACCGCCAGCGTGGACTCGATCTCGCCCTGAGGCGCGTCGTATTCGCCGATTCCAAGCGCCGTCGCGTCCGGTGCCGGCAACGCCCTGCGATCGAGCTTGCCGTTCGTGGTCAGAGGCAGGGCCTCGAGTGCCACGAACGCGGACGGCATCATGACCTCCGGCAACTGCGCCGAAAGGGCCGCGCGCAGCTCGGGAACCTGCAAAGTGACGCGTTCCCTGGCCACCAGATACGCGACCAGACGCTTGTCGCCCGGCGTGTCCTCGCGTGCAATGACCACCGCCTCGCGAATGCCTGCAAACGCGAGCAGCTTCGCCTCGATCTCACCGAGCTCGATCCGGAAGCCGCGGATCTTCACCTGGAAGTCGTTGCGTCCGCGGAACTCGAGATTGCCATCCGCCCGCCAGCGACCCAGATCGCCGGTCTTGTACATCCGCGCATCGGGTTCCGCACTGAACGGATCGCGCGGGAAGCGCTCCGCGGTCAGCTCCGGACGGTTCAGATAGCCGCGGGCGACGCTGTCACCGCCGATGTAGATCTCGCCGTCCACGCCCGAGGGCACCGGCTCGCCGCGCGCATCCAGCAGATAGATCCGCGTGTTGGCGATCGGACGGCCGACAGGGATCGGCTGACCGTCCAATCGCGATGGCTCGACGGCGAACGCAGTGGCGTTGACCGTCGCTTCCGTCGGTCCATAGTTGTTGAGAAGGGCGACGCGACGGTTGCCCGGATGGGAGAGCCATTGCTCGGCATCGCGGCTCTCCATCGCTTCGCCGCTGACGATCACCAGGCGCAGGGAATCGCATAAAGCGTTCGCGCCGCCTGCCAGGTACTGCGACCACTGATGCCACAACGCCGTCGGCAGATCGACGACGGTCACGCGGTGCTGATTCAGGAACGACACGAAGCGGCCCAGGTCGAGATCGGCATCACGCAGAACCACGGCGGCACCTGCCGACCAGGCCGGGAAGATCTCGGCCACCGAACTGTCGAATCCGAACGATGCGAACTGCAATACGCGATCGGCGGGCGTCAGCTCACACATCGCGGCATGGGCGGTGAGCATGTTCAGGACACTGCCGTGCTCGACCATCACACCCTTCGGCGTGCCGGTCGAGCCGGAGGTGTAGATCACATAGGCGAGATTGCGCGCCGTGAGACCTCGTGCCCGCGAGTCCGGATTGTGTGCCGGTTGCCCCGACAATTTCGTTCTCAGCTCGTCCCGATCGAGAACCAGTGTCGGAACCGCTGCAGAAGACAGGCGCTGCTGCAGGGCTTCCTGCGTCAGGAGTGCTTTCGGCGTGCCGTCCTCCAACATGGAGCGCAGACGCTCTGCGGGATTGGCCGGGTCGAGGGGCAGATAGGCACCACCGGCTTTGAGTACCGCCAGCATGCCCACCATCATGTCGAAGCCGCGCTCGACACAGATCGCGACGCGGTCATCCGGCCGGACGCCGAGGGCGATGAGCTCATGCGCGAGTTGATTGGCCCGCGCATTGAGCCCGCCATAACTCAGGCTCTGATCGCCGGAGATCACGGCCGGCGCGTCAGGTTGCGACGCCGCCTGTTGCTCGAACGCCTCGTGAACGAGTTGGTCTTTGGGGTACTCGACTTGCGTGGCATTGAGCTCGTGCAACAACGTGACACGCTCTTCGGGCGGCAGAATGTCGATCTGTGCCAGCGTCTGTTCTCTCGGCTCGAGGACGGCGTCGACCAGCGCCGTGACCGCCGTGAGCACATAGGCGGCGATCCGTTTGGGATCGACGCCGCGGGAGGACTCGACGGTGATGGCGAAGCTGCTCCCGTAGTCATCCACCGAGGCGGACAGCGGATAGTTCACGGCCTCGTGCATGCTGAGGAGCCGGATCCCTTCCATGTCCGGCGTCGTGGCCTCTGTCGATGAGGTCTCGCTGTGCCGGTAATTGAGGATCGTGGTGAACAACGGCAGCGGCAGAGGCACCCCGCTGCATCGCTGAGCCAGCACCAGCGGGGCCTGCTCGTGCGCCAGCAGCGAGACCATGCGCTGATAGGTTTGCTGGATCACCTGCGCGGGCTCGGCGTCGAGTGAGACTCGCAGCGGCAGTGTGTTGATGAACATTCCCAGCGCGCGGTCCGCGCCGGCCGCGCCTTGCAGGCGCCCCGACAGGACGGTGCCGAACACGACATCCGTGCCTGCCGTGCAGCGCGCAAGCACCTGAGCCCAGGCGATGTGGAACAGGACGGACGGCGGGACGCCGAGCTGTCCCGCACAATCGCGGATGCGCATCGCCAGCGCCGGGTCGTCGATGCGCAAGGCCGCGGGCCTGAGCTCCATACTTTGAATCTGCACGTCCAGAATGCCGAACGGCGCCGTCGGCTCCTCGATGTCCGCAAGCTGTTCGCGGAAGTACGCCTCGTGCTCGCTCTGTGCGACACGGCCCGCATGCGCCACCAGATTGCGCAATGGCATCGGCGCCGAAAACTGATGCCGTTCGCCTCGGAGCAAGGCACGCACTTCCGTCACCAGGAACTCCATGGTGGCGTGATCGCAGACCATGTGATGCGAGAGCAGCGACATCAGCCACTCGCCGCGCTGCCGGTCCTCGGTCACGTAGGCGGCGAGCAGCGGCGCCCTGCGCAGATCCAGCCGCACCCGGTGCGGGTCGGTGCGCTCGCGCAGCTCCTCCAGCGGATCGCGCTCACCGGACAGCGACAAGATTTCCACTGGCAGCGGCGCGTTTCGCGAGACCACCTGCACCGGCGTGGACAGCCCTTCCCACGACACGGCCGTGCGCAGAATGTCGTGCCGCGCGATCAGTTGCTGTAACGCGGCAAGGAAGCCATCCAGCCGTTCTCTGCTTTCAAAGGCGATCACGTCTCTCAACAAATAGGTATCGCCTTCGGTCTCCAGCAGGTGATGGAAGAGCATGCCTTCCTGGAGCGGCAGCAGCGGATAGATGTCCTGAACGTTGGCGGCCCCACCGGGGACCACGGAGACGATGCGATCGATCTCCGCCTGCGTCAGCGTGACCAGCGGCAACAGCTCGGGTGTGATGACGGTCGTCTCCGGCGTCAGCAGATTCGGAGGAACGTCCGCCTCCGCCGCCCCATCGCGCTGCAGTGTGGCCGCGTAGTCGCACAGCGTGGGCGAAGCGAAGACCGCCCTCACCTCACCGCTCAGGCCCAGCGCACGCAGCCGCTCCACCATCGCCACCACCAGCAGCGAGTGACCGCCCAGCTCGAAGAACTGATCGCGACGACCGACACGCTCGACGCGCAGCAGGTCCTGCCAGAGCGCAGCCAGCGTCGCCTCGATCTCTCCCTGCGGAGCCTCGTACTCGCGCACCGCCAGCGCGGTCTCGTCCGGGGCAGGCAAGGCCTGGCGATCCAACTTGCCGTTGGCGGTCAGCGGCAGCGCATCGAGCTGCACGAACGCGGACGGCACCATGTGCTCCGGGAGTTGTCGCGACAAAGCCTCGCGAAGATCGGCGACCGAGAGCTCGACACCCTCGTCCGCCACCAGATACGCGACCAGACGCTTGTCGCCCGGCACATCCTCGCGTGCGAGCACCACCGCGTCGCGTACGCCGCTGGATTGGCTCAGCTTCGCTTCGATCTCGCCGAGCTCGATCCGGAAGCCGCGGATCTTCACCTGGAAATCCTTGCGGCCCAGGAACTCGATGGTGCCGTCCGCGAGCCAGCGACCGCGGTCGCCGGTTTTGTACATCCGCGCATCCGCTCGCGTGCTGAACGGATCACGCACGAAGCGCTCCGCCGTCAGCTCGGGGCGATTCAGATACCCGCGCGCGACGCCGTCACCTCCGATGTGAATCTCCCCTTCGACGCCCACCGGCACCGGCTCGCCGCGAGTGTCGAGAATGTAGATCTGCGTATTGGCGATCGGCTTGCCCAGCGGAATCGATCGCGCATCGTCGGGGACCACACGAATGTCGTGCGTGCAGGCGAACGTCGTCGTCTCCGTCGGACCGTACCCGTTGACCACGTGCGCGGGCCGCTGCTCCCGCTGCAGCAACTGCCGGATCGTCTTCGGATCGAGGGCGTCGCCTCCCACCAGCAGATAGCGTAATTGGCCGAAGGCGTCGGGCAAGCCGTCCACGTATTGATTGAACAGGCCGACGGTCAGCCACAGTGCGGTCACGCCGCCTGCGTGCAATGCGGCATTGAGCCGCGCGGGCTCCATGACCACGGTCTGGGGCACCACCAGGAGCCGTGCGCCGTTCAGCAGCGCGCCCCAGATCTCCCACGTCGCGGCGTCGAAGGCCGGGTTCGCACAATGCGCGAAACAATCCGCGGGTGTGGCCTCGAAGTATGGATTGTTGACGACCAGGCGCGTGACGCAGCGGTGATCGACCATCACCCCTTTGGGAGTGCCGGTCGAGCCGGACGTGTAAATCACATAAGCCAGGTTCCTCGCGTGCAAGCCCGGCACGGATGGGTTGTGCGAAGGCATGCGACGGGCCAGCACCGGCACGTCCACATCGAGCCGCAGCACAGGTACGTCCGTCTCGGGCAACAGCGCCTCGACGTCCGACTGGATCAGCAGTGCCACCGGTGCGCAGTCCTCGATCATCCAGGCCAGCCGCTCGCGCGGATAGCTCGGGTCGAGCGGTACATAAGAACCGCCTGCCTTGAGGATCGCCAGCAGACCGACGATCAGGTCCGCGTTGCGTTCCGTGCAAATGGCCACGCGATCATCGGGCTTCACTCCAAGCCCGAGGAGATAGTGCGCGAGTTGATTCGCGCGCGTGTTCAGCTCGGCGTAGGTCAGCGATTCGTCTTCATAGACCACCGCCACTGCCTCAGGCTGCGCGGTTGCCAACTGGTCGAACAGCTCGTGAATCAATTGGTCGTGGGGATACGCCGCTTCTGTGGCATTGAACGCGGTCAGTTGGTACTGGCGCTCCGCGGCCGACAACAGCGGGAGAGTGTCCACTGTGGCCGCGTCGTCGGCCACCATCGCTTCGAGCGCCCTCACGTAATACGCGATCCAGCGTTCGATCGTGACGCGCTCGAAGAGCGACGTCGCATAGACCAACCTGCCGCTGACCGCCGGACCCGCATCGCTGAGCAAGAGCTGCAGATCGACCTGCGTGGTCTCATGCGCTCGTGCGACCGGCGCCAACACCAGATCGGTGATGGCCGGCGCATCCCCTTCCGAGGGGCCGTGCGAGAGGTTGTCCCAGGTGAACGTCACCTGCGCCACCGGGCTATGACTCTGGTTGCGCTCGGGCTGCAAGGCTTCGACGACCTGTTCGAACGGCAGCTCCTGATGGGCGAACGCGGCCACGGTCGTCTCTCTTACCTGAGCGAGGAGCGAGGCAACGCTCGGCCGCTCATCAAAGCGCAGCCGCAGTGCCAGCGTGTTGATGAAGAAGCCGATCAGGTTCTCCACCTCTCGTCGCTGGCGGTTCGCCACGGGCGTGCCGATGACGACGTCCGTCTGTCCCGACAGGCGCGAAAGCAGGAGACCCCAGCCGGACAACAGCGTCATGAACAACGTCACGCCATGCCTCTGGGAGAATGCCCGCAGCTTTCCCGTCAGCTCCGCGGACAGACCCACCGGCACGCTGTCGCCGGCATAGCTCTGCACCGCAGGACGCGGCCGGTCGGCCGGCAATTCCAATAGGGCCGGCGCACCTGCCAGATGCTGGCTCCAGAACGCCGACTGCCGCACCAGCTCATCGCCTTGCAGCCACTGGCGTTGCCATTGTGCGTAATCGGCGTACTGGATCTCCAATGGTGGCAGCGGATCGGGTCTGCCGGCTGCGAACGCGGCATACAGCGCCGCCACTTCCCGGATCATCAGATCGATCGACCAGCCGTCGCTGACGATATGGTGCTGGGTGATGAGCAGCAGGTACTCGTCCTCGGCGAGCAGGATCAGTTGCCCGCGGACCAGCGGCCCCGTGCTCAGATCGAACGGGGCGCGCGCTTCCTCCGCCGTGAGCTGGGCGCTGGTGCGGGCGCGACTGTCTTCATCCAGATTTCGCAGATTGCACAACTTCAGTGCAAAACCACAGTCTTCCGATGCGAACTGCTGATGCGGCACTCCATCGACCACTCCGAAACTCGTGCGGAGACTCTCGTGCCGGGCCACCAGGCGATCGAGCGTGGCCTGCAATGCGGCGATGTCGAGCTTCCCCAACAACCGCAGCGCGGCCGACACGTGATAGGCCGCACTGGCCGACTTATCGAGCTGATCGATGAACCACAGGCGTTGCTGCGCCAGCGACAGCGGCAAAGCCTGACTGCGATCCGCACGCTGAATGCGTCCCAGCGTACTGGAGCCGGCAACGGCGACCGCACCCGCCAACGCACTGAGGCTCGGACCGGCGAATACCGCGCGCAGCGGCAGCTCGACCCCGAGCGCCGTGCGGATGCGGGAGATCAACTGCACGGCCAGCAACGAATGACCGCCGAGCTCGAAGAAGTGATCCTGACGGCCCACCCGCGACACCTTGAGCAGGTCTCGCCAAAGCGCGGCCAGCGCCTCTTCGATCTCCCCTTGCGGTGCCTCGTATTCGCGCGCCGCCAGGGCTGTGGCGTCCGGCGCCGGAAGAGCCTTGCGATCCACCTTGCCGTTCGCGGTGAGAGGCAGGACATCGAGCGCCACAAACGCGGACGGCAGCATGTGCTCCGGCAATCGCACCGCCAACGCCGCGCGCAGCTCGGCCGCCTGCAACACGACGCCTTCCTCGGGCACCAGATACGCGACCAGCCGCTTGTCCCCGGGCGCGTCTTCGCGCGCGACGACCACCACTTCGCGCACACCGGCGCAAGCGCTGAGCGCTGCCTCGATCTCGCCGAGCTCGATCCGGAAACCGCGAATCTTCACCTGGAAATCGTTGCGGCCGCGGAACTCGAGATTGCCGTCCGCACGCCAGCGGCCCAGATCCCCGGTCCTGTACATCCGCGCGTTCGGATCCGCGCGGAACGGATCGCGCAAGAAGCGCTCGGCAGTCCACTCCGGGCGGTTGAGATAGCCGCGGGCGACGCCGTCACCTCCGATGTAGATCTCCCCTTCCACACCGGAGGGCACAGGTTCGCCGTGCCGATCCAGCAGGTAGATCTGCGTGTTGGCCGTGGGACGACCGATCGGGATGGCCTGACCTTCGCTCAATTGCCACGGCTCGACGGCGTACGCGGTGGCATTCACCGTCGCCTCCGTGGGCCCATAGTTGTTGAGCAAAGCGATGCGGTCGCTGGCCGGTTGCGAGAACCAGCGCTGCGCATCGCGAGTCTCCAGCGTCTCGCCGCTGACGATCACGAGACGCAATGACTCAACGGCAGCTTCCGCACCGCTGCTCAGAGCGTGCGACCACTGTTGCCAGACCGCGGTCGGGAGGTCGACGACACTGATCCGGTTGCGATCGAGGAACGCCCCGAAGTGATGGAGATCGAATTCGGCCTCGCGCAGCACCACGGTCGCTCCGACCGACCAGGCCGGGAAGATTTCGGCCACCGCGCTGTCGAAACCAAATGACGCGAACTGCAGAACGCGGTCGCCCTTCGTCAATCCGCACAACCGGGCATGACCGGTCAGCATGTTGACCACATTGCGGTGCTCGACCATCACGCCCTTCGGAGTGCCGGTCGATCCCGAGGTGTAAATCACATACGCCAGATGGGCTGCCGTGAGGCCGCGCTCGCGCGCGTTCGGTTGGGAGGAGGGCTGCGCGGACAGGCGCGCCCGCAGCGCGTCACTGTCGAGCACCAGAGTGGGGACGGCGACCGCGGACAACTGCGGCAGCACGGCCTGCTGCGCCAAGACCACCTTGGGCTCGCCATCCTGCAGCAGGGATTGCAGCCGCTCCGCGGGATACGCGGGATCGAGTGGCAGGTAGGCACCGCCGGCCTTCAGAATGCCGAGGAGCGCCACGAAGAGGTCGAGACTCCGCTCGGCACAGAGGGCCACACGGTCGTCGGGTCGTACGCCGACCGCGATGAGCTCATGTGCGAGCTGATTCGCGCGCGCGTCGAGCTCGCCGTAGGTCAGGCTTTGATCGCCAAAGATCACCGCCGGTGCATCGGGCTGCAGAGCGGCCTGCTGCTCGAACAGCTCGTGAGTGAGTGCGTCTTGTGGATAGTCCGCCTGCGTGGCGTTGAGCTCAACCAGCAACTCGTGACGGTCCGCATCCGACAGGAGCGGGAGCGTGTCGGCGGTGGCCGCGGTGCCCGTGACCATGCCTTCGAGCACGCGGACGTAATAGGCGCCCCAGCGCTCCACGGTCGCGCGGTCGAAGAGAGCGGTGGCATAGCCGATGGCCGCCTCGAGGCGCTCGCCTTGCTCGGCGAACACGAGCGACAGATCGAACTGCGTGCTGTCCTGCTCACTGGCCACCCGTGCCAGCGTCAACCCCGGCAACTCCAACGGAGCCTCGCCGGCCGTGTTGGTGTTGTTGAGCGCCAGCATGGTCTGAAACAACGGGCTGTGACTCATGCTGCGGACCGGCTGCACGGTCTCGACCACTTGTTCGAACGGCAACTCCTGATGCGCGAACGCCGCAAGAGTGGTCTCTTTCGCCTGGGCCAGCAGAGAAGCGATCGACGGCTGTTCCTCGAGGCGCAGGCGCAGCGCCAGCGTGTTGACGAAGCAGCCGATGAGATTCTCGATCTCACGACGCTGGCGGTTGGCCACCGGCGTTCCGACCACCACGTCCGTCCGGCCCGACAGGCGGGATAGGAGCAGACCCCAGCCGGACAACAAGGTCATGAACAACGTCACGCTGTGGCGCTGCGAGAAAGCGCGCAACTGGGCCGCCAGATTCGCGGGCAGGACCAGCGGCACGGTCGCGCCGGCGTGGCTCTGCACGGCCGGCCGCGGACGATCGAGGGGCAGCTCCAATAGCGCCGGCGCGCCGGTGAGCTGGCTCTTCCAGAATTCGACCTGCCGGCTCAGCTCCTCGCCTTGCAGCCAGCTCCGCTGCCAGACCGCGTAGTCCGCGTATTGAATTTCCGGCGGCGGCAACGGATCGGCTTCGCCGCGACCGAACGCCGTGTACAGCGTCGCGACCTCCCGCACCAGGATGCCCAGCGACCAGCCGTCTCCAACGATGTGGTGCTGGGTCACCAGCAGCACATGCTCATCCTCGGCGAGCGCGAGCAACTGCCCACGAATGAGCGGACCCGCGCTCAAGTCGAAGGACGCGCGCGACTCCTCCGCCGCGCGCCGGGCCACCACGGCCTCGCGTTCGGCAGTAGACAGCCCGCACAGATCCTCAAAGCGCAATGCGAAACCACAGTCCGCCGGTGCAATCTGCTGATAAGGCACTCCGTCGACCGCGACGAAGCGTGTGCGCAGGCTCTCGTGCCGGGCCACCAGGCGATCCAGCGTCAACTGTAATGCGGCCCGGTCGAGCCGGCCCAGCAGCCGCAGCGCCGCGCCCATGTGATAGGCCGCGCTCGCAGACTTGTCGAGTTGATCAAGAAACCACAAACGTTGTTGTGCCAGCGACAACGGCAACGGCTCGCTGCGATCGGCGGGGAGAATGCGCCCCATGGTGCTGGCGCCCGCGCTTCGCACGGCCTCCGCCAATGCACTGAGCGTGGGAGCCGCGAACAGAGTGCGCAGCGGCACCTCGACGTTCAACGTCGCACGCAAGCGCGAGACCAGTTGCACGGCCAGGAGCGAGTGCCCGCCCAGCTCGAAGAAGTGATCATGACGGCCGACGCGCTCCACACGGAGCAGCGTCTGCCACAACGCGGCAATCGTCTCTTCGACCTCGCCCTGCGGCACCTCGTACTCGCGCGTGCGCAACGTTGAGAGGTCCGGCGCTGGCAGGGCCTGCACGTCGACCTTGCCGTTGACGGTCAGCGGCAGCTCGTCGAGCCACACATAGGCCGCCGGCACCATGTAGGCGGGCAACTGCGAAGAGAGCTCCGCGTGTACCGCGTCCTGACGTTCCTCTGGTGTCTCCCCTTCGCCCGAGGTGGGCACGAGATAGGCGACCAGTTGTGCACTGTCCCCATCGCCCCAGAGCCGCACGACGGCTTCGCGCACAGACTCGCATTCCCTCGCGTGGCTCTCGATCTCGCCCAGCTCGATGCGGAAGCCGCGCAGCTTCACCTGCCGGTCGACGCGACCGAGGAACTCGAGTTGGCCGTCGGAGCGCAATCTGACCTGATCGCCGCTGCGATACAGGCGGCCTTCGCCGAACGGATGGACCACGAACTTCTCCGCGGTCAGTTCCGGCCGATTCAGATAGCCCTTGGCCACACCCGCGCCGCCGATGTACAGCTCGCCCGGCACACCCGCGGGTTGCATGCGTCCCTGTGTGTCCAGGACATACAACGTGGTGTTTTCCATCGGCCGGCCGATCGGAATGCGCGCGGCCAGCTCGTCGAGATTCGCACTGACGTCGAACCACGCGCAGCCGACCACCGTTTCCGTGGGGCCGTAATGGTTGTAGATCCGGCTGGCGGGAAACTTCGCCTGCAGGCGGCGCGCGAGGGCGGGCTCGAACACTTCACCGCCGATGACGAACACGTGCGCCGCGTGACGCGGTGCCGCATCGGACAGTGCGAGCAGCGCCTGCACGTGCGACGGCGTCAGTCGCAACAGCACGGCCGCCGAGTCCTTTGCCAGCCAGCGGCTCAGTGCGTCCAGTTCGTCCTGCTCGGGCATCAGCTCGACACAACCGCCACTGAGGAGCGGTACATAGAGCGCGGGCAGAGTGAGGTCGAACGCCGGCGACGTCGCCACCAGCGAGCCTTGCAGATGATCGCTGTAATAGTGGTTGCGCGCGAACGCGCAGTAGTCGATGACGCCGCCATGGTGGACTTCCACGCCCTTGGGCTCACCCGTCGAGCCGGACGTATAAAGCACGTAGATCGTGTCGTCGGCGCTCAGGGAGATCCCCGGTGCGTGGTCCGGATAGTCGCTCAGCCAGTCGCTATCGGCCGCCGCACCGTCGACGAACACCGTGTCGATTCCCAGCACAGGCAGTCGCATGGTGCGGCTGTCCAGCAGCACGACGGCGATAGCGGCGTCGCGGACCATCGACGCCAGCCGCTCGCCGGTCTGTGTGGGATCGAGGGGGATGTAGGCCGCGCCGGTCTTCATCACCGCGAGTTGTGCGATGAGCAACTCGATCGAGCGGCCCAGGTGGACACCCACGCGGGAACCGCGGCCGATGCCTTGCTCGCGCAGCAACTGTGCGAGCCGGTTGCTCCGCGACTCCAACTCCCGATAGCGGAGCGTGACCTCGCCGCAGCGCAGGGCCAACGCATCCGGCGTGCGCGCCGCCTGTGCGGCGATCGCGTGGGGCAAGAGCACGTCGCGGCCTTCCGCGTTCACCGGGCCCGCACCCGCCTCGCGCAGAGCGTGCAGATCCTCTTCCATGAGGCCGGTCAAGGTCTCCAAAGCGGCTTCGGGCCGCGCCACCATCTGTTGCAACAGACGGAGGTAGGTCTCCCCCATCCGAGCGATCGTGTCCGGGTGGAACAGGCCCGACTTGTAGCCCCAGGTGAGGCGAAGCTCGTCCGCCGTTTCGACGACCGTCAGGTCGAGGTCGAAGTGCACGCGCTCATCCGCCCGGCCGATGGATCGGAGCTGCAGGCCGCTGAGTTGCAATTCCCCGCCCTCATAGTTCTGCAGGACGAACTTCACCTGGCACAATGGGTTGTAGGCGAGGCTGCGCGGATGCTTCAGCACGTCGACCAGATGGTCGAAGGGAACGTTGTTGTGAGCGAACGCGTCCAGCGTATTGCGACGGGCCTGACTGAGGAGGTCCGAGACCGTCTGTCGCTCGTCGATCCTCGTGCGGAGGATCTGGGTATTGATGAAGTATCCAATGAGCGGCTCGAGGGCCTGCTGGGCCCGGCCACCATTCGGGACGCCGACGACCACGTCGGATTCGCCACTGAAGCGGCTCAGCAGCAGCGCAAACGCGGACTGCAACACCATGAACAGCGTCGCCTGATGCGCGGCGCTCAACTGCTGCAGCTCTTTGAGCAAGGCCTTGTCGACCCGCTGATGATGACGCTCCGCCTCGAAACGCTGCACGGCCGGGCGAGGCTTGTCCAAGGGCAAGGCATGCACGATCGGAAGGCCGGCCAGGCGCTCTTTCCAATAAGCCACATCCGCCGCGAGCACGCCCGCCTGCGCAGACTCCCGCTGCCAGATCGCGTAATCGCAGTATTGAACCGGCAGCGCCGGCAACTCCGCCTCGCGGCCCAGGCAGCCGGCCTCATATGCCGCCACGAACTCTCTGACCAGCACGGACAGGGACCAGCCGTCGAAGGCGATGTGGTGCATGGTGAACAGCACGACATGGCGGTCCGGCTGCAGCCGGATGAGGGTACACCGCAGCATCAGATCGGAGGAGAGGTCGAACAGCCGCGCCGCTTCCTCGGCAATGAGGCGCTGCAACTCCGCCTGCTGATCCTCGGCATTCATCGCTTCGAGATCGACGCGCCGCACCGGCACGGGCGCGGGCCGCCGGATGAGCTGCACCGGCTCGTCGTTCTCCAGGCGAAACACCGTCCGCAGCACGGCGTGCCGCGCGACGATGAGGTCGAGCGCGGCCTGCATGCCCGGGAGGTTCAGGTCTCCGGTCAGCTCGAAGGCGGCCGGGAGGGTGTATTCCTGACTCCCACCCTGCAGCCGATCCACGAGCCAGAGTTGTTGTTGCGCGAAGGACAATGGATAGTGATCGCGCACCGGCTGTGCCGATACGACATCGCCTTGGGACGCCTGGCCGGTCAGCCAGGCAATGATCTCCGGCTTGTGCTCCACCAGCCGCGCGCGCAACTCTCCCGTGAGCTTCCCTTCGGGATCGTCGGCCAGCAGCTTTCCTTGTTGGACCGCCAGCTTGATGCCATTGCGCTGGCAGTCCTTCAGTACTTCGAGAAAATTCATAGTTCCACCAATTCCCGGTGAGATTTGACGTGCGCGTCCACACGAGTGAGGTCACTGTGCAGCGCGCGGAGTTGTCGATGGTGTTCCAGGCACTTTGCGAGGGCGACGATGGTCGTGCTCTCGAAGACGTCGCGGATGGAGACCTGTAGATCGAACTTCGCGTTGATGGCGGCCATGATTCGCACGGCCAGCAGCGAATGTCCGCCGATCTCGAAGAAGTTGTCGTGCCGCCCGACACGCGGCACTTTCAGCAGCTCCTGCCAGATCGCGGCGACCGCCTCCTCGACCTCGCCTTGAGGCGCCTCGTATTCGCGCACCGCCAGGGCGGTCGTCTCCGGCGCGGGCAAGGCCTGCCGGTCCAGCTTTCCGTTGGCCGTCAGCGGCCAGGCGTCGACTTGCACGAACGCCGAGGGCACCATGTAGTCGGGGAGTTGCCTCGCCAGTGACTCGCGGAGCTCCCCGGCCGAAAGGCCGGCACCGTCCGAGATCAGATACGCGACCAGGCGCTTGACCCCCGGCGCGTCCTCTCGCGCGAGCACGACCGCGTCGCGCACGCCGGGACACTGTCCGAGCATCGCCTCGATCTCGCCGAGCTCGATCCGGAACCCGCGGATCTTCACCTGGAAGTCATTGCGGCCCAGGAACTCGATCGTGCCATCCGGCAGCCAGCGACCACGGTCGCCGGTCTTGTACATCCGCGCATCCGGTCGTGAGCCTTGCCCGCTGCCCCCTGCGCCCTGCCCTTCGCGCTCTGTGCTACTAACCACGAGTCTCTTCGCACGACGCGCACCGCCTGTCATCCTGAGCGGGTGGCGGGTGGGCGCGAAGGATCCCCTGCCGGCGGAGCGAGTGTCGTGCATCGGCAGGGGATCCGTCGCCGCCCTCTCCACCGCCCGCTCAGGATGACAGGGCAAAAGTTGCGTTGGCTCGACGGGCGCAGCCCGTTCTGTCCTGAACGGATCGCGCAGGAAGCGCTCTGCCGTCAGCTCCGGGCGATTCAGATAGCCGCGGGCCACGCCGTCACCGCCGATATAGAGCTCCCCGTCGACGCCGACGGGCACCGGCTCGCCGTGAGGATCCAGAATGTAGATCCGCGTATTGGCGATGGGCTTGCCCAGCGGAATCGACCGCGCGTCCTCGTCGACTGTGCGGATCTCGTGCGTGCAGGCGAACGTCGTCGTCTCGGTCGGACCATAACCATTGACTACGTGCTCGGGACGTCGCTCGCGGTGCAGCAGTTGGCGGATCGTCTTCGGATCGAGGGCGTCGCCACCCACCAGCAGGTAGCGCAGCCGGCCGAAGGTCTCGGGCAGGCTGTCCACGTATTGGTTGAACAGCCCGACGGTCAGCCAGAGCGCGGTGACCCCTCCTCCATCGAGGGTGGCATCGAGCTGGGCCGGGTCCATGACGATCGACTGGGGCACCACCAGGAGCCGCGCTCCATTGAGCAGCGCGCCCCAGATCTCCCACGTCGCCGCATCGAACGCCGGGTTGGCGCAGTGAGCGAGGCAATCCTCGGCTGTGGCCGAGAAATAGGGATTATTGAGAACCAGTCGATTGACGCAGCGGTGGTCCACCATTACGCCCTTGGGAGTGCCGGTGGAGCCCGAGGTGTAGATCACATAGGCCAGACTCCGCGCATTGAGACCCTGCTCTCGCCGATCCGGATTGTGTACGGGCATGCGCCGCGTCATCACCGGCACGTCCATGTCCAGCCGCAGAACCTTCACCGCGGTCTCGGGCAGGAACTGCTCGACGTCCGATTGGATCAGGAGCGCAACCGGCGCGCTGTCCTCCAGCATCCAGGCCAGGCGCTCGGGCGGATAGCTCGGATCCAGAGGCACATAGGAACCACCGGCCTTCAGGATGGCCAGCAGCGCGACGATCAGATCGGCATTGCGCTCACTGCAGATCGCCACGCGGTCATCGGGCTTCACACCCAGGCCAATGAGGGAGTGCGCGAGCTGGTTGGCGCGCACATTGAGCTCGCCGTAAGTCAGCGACTCCTGTTCGTAAACCACGGCCACGGCGTCCGGCTGCGCCGCGGCCTGCCGCTCGAACAACTCGTGGATCAGACGGTCGTCCGGGTAATCCGCCTTGGTGGCATTGAAGCCTTCGAGTAGAGCAACTCGCTCGGCCGGAGGGAGGATGCCGATCCGGGACGCCGCGACCGGCTGCGTCGCCGCCATGGCTTCCATGAAGCCGGACAAGGCCGTCGAGAAGTAGGAGAGGATTCGCTGCGGACCCACCGTCCATACACACTCGGCGGAGATGGCGAACCGGCTGCCGTAATCATCCACGACGACCGAGATGGGATAGTTCGTGGCCTCATAGATGCTCAAGAGCCGGATGCCTTCAATCGCAGGCGCCGTCGACTCGGCGGCATCGACACTATGCCGGTAATTGAGCAGCGTCGTGAACAGAGGCAGCGGCGCGGGAACGCTGCTGCAGCGTTGCGCCAACGACAATGAGGCCTGTTCGTGCGCCAGCAACTCCACCATCTGCTGGTAGCTGCGCAGCACGACCTCCCGCGCCTCGCCCTCGAGGGACACGCGCAGAGGCAGCGTATTGACGAACATCCCCAGCGCGCGATCGGCGCCGGCGGCGCCCTGCATGCGTCCCGAGAGCACGGTGCCGAACACGACATCACTCCGTCCGGTGCAGCGCGCCAGCACCTGGGCCCAGGCCACATGGAACAACACGGAGACCGGGACGCCGAGTTGGGCGGCGCACTCACGAAGTTGCTGCGCCGTGGAGCCGTCGAGCCGCAAGACGGACTTCTCGAGCTGCGTTCTCTTGACCTGCACGTCGAGGACGCCGAAGGGCGCCATCGGTGCGTCGATGTCCGCCAATTGATCGCGGAAATACGCCTCGTGCTCCGAGGGCGCGACGTGGCCGGCCTCCGCCACGAGATTGCGCAGCGGCAACGGCGGAGCCAGTTGCGATCCCTTGCCTTCCAACAGCGCCCGCACCTCGGCGAGCACGAGCTCGATGGTGGCGTGGTCGCAAACCAGATGGTGGGACAGCAGCGACAGCAGCCACCCTTCCCGTGAGCTGTCTTCGACCGCATAGGCGGCCATCAGCGGCGCGCGTCGCAAGTCGAGGCGCATGGTCCGCGGATCCGTGCGCTCCAGCAATGCGTCGAGCACACCCTCCGCCGGTGGCGTCAAGAGCTCCACCGGCAACGAAGCCTCGCGATGGACCACCTGTACCGGCGTGGGCAGCCCCTCCCATTGCACCGCTGTGCGCAAGATGTCATGCCGCGCGATCAATCGCTCCAGCACGGACAGGAAGGCGTTCAAGCGCTCGAGACTGTCGAAGGCAATGACGTTCCGCGACAGATACGTATCGCCCTCGGTCTCGAGCAGGTGATGAAACAACATCCCTTCCTGCATCGGCAGCAAGGGATAGATGTCCTGAATGTTGCGGACGCCGCCCGGCACCAGCGCGACGATGCGATCGATTTCCGCCTGTGTCAGCGCCACCAGCGGCAACAGCTCCGGCGTGATCGCGTCCGTCTCCGGGGTCAGCAGATTGGGCGGGATGATCGTGCCGCTCGTCGCCGAGGTCGCGTGCAGAGTGCTCGCGTAGTCGGCAAGCGTGGGCGTTGCGAAGATCGCCCTGACCTCACCGCTGAGGCCCAGCGCGCGAAGCCGCTCGATCATGGGCACGACCAGCAGCGAGTGCCCGCCGAGCTCGAAGAAGTGATCCTGACGACCGACGCGCTCGACGCGCAGCAGGTCCTGCCACAGGACGGCCAGCGCGGCCTCGACGTCGCCTTGCGGCGCCTCGTACTCGCGAGCGGACAACGCCGCGACATCCGGCGCCGGAAGCTGCTTGCGGTCGACTTTGCCGTTCGCATTGAGAGGCAACGAGTCGAGAGCGACGAATGCCGAAGGCACCATGTACTCCGGCAGATGCGCCGACAATGCAGCCCGCAACTCCGCGACCTGCAGCGTGACGCCTTCCTCGGGCACGAGATACGCGACCAGCCGCTTGTCGCCCGGCACGTCTTCGCGTGCGACGACCGCGGACTCGCGTACGCCCTCACATGCGTCGAGCCTCGCCTCGATTTCGCCGAGCTCGATGCGGAAGCCGCGAATCTTGACCTGGAAATCGTGCCGTCCCAGATACTCGACCGTGCCGTCCGGCAGCCAGCGTCCGAGGTCGCCGGTCTTGTACATCCGCGCATCGGCCTCGGTGCTGAACGGGTCCTGGACGAAACGTTCGGCGGTCAATTCCGGACGGTTCAAGTACCCGCGTGCGACACCGGCGCCGCCGATGTAGATCTCCCCTTCCACGCCCAGCGGCACCGGCTCGCCGTGCGCATCGAGGATGTACATCCGCATGTTCGCGATCGGCGGGCCGATGGGAACGGTGTCCGGATACGCCTCGGTGCACAATTGCGCGCTCGAGCAGACGGTGCTCTCGGTCGGACCGTAGGCATTGAAGAACCGGAGCTTGTCGTGCCAGCGCTGTACGAGTGCCGGAGGACAGACATCGCCGGCGACGATGAGGCATTGCAGCGCGGGAAGCTCCGCGTCACCACTCGCGACCAGCGCCGAGGACGGCAAGGTGGCGTGCGTAATGGCGAGTTCGCGCATTGTGGTTTCCAGCGGCTCGCCGGGCATCAGCGCAGGGCGCGGCGCGAGACACAGGCACGCGCCTCGCGGCAAGGTCATGGCCACTTCCCAGACGCTTGCGTCGAAGGCCGCCGAGGAGAATTGCAACACGCGGCTGTCGGGCTCTACACCGAACAACCGACTCTGCGCGTGGGCGAGGTTGGAGAGGCCGCCGTGCTCGACCATCACGCCTTTCGGCAGACCGGTCGAGCCCGAGGTGTAGATCACATACGCCAGATTGTGGGAGGTGAGTCCACGATGACGCCCGTGGGGATTGCTCGAAGGCTGCGCGGCCAGTGCGACTTTCAGTTCGTCGTCATCGAGGAACAGTGTCCGTCCGGTGGTCGCGGGCAGTTCCAACGTGCGCTGCGTCAGCAGCGCCTTCGGTCCGCCATCCTCCAGCGTGAACTGCAGTCTCTCGGCGGGATAGGCCGGATCCAGCGGCAGATACGCGCCGCCCGCCTTCAGAATGCCCAGCAGCGCGATGACCAACTCGAGACCGCGTTCCACCGCGACGGCCACACGATCATCGGGCTCGATGCCCAGACCGATCAGATGGTGCGCCAGTTGATTGGCGCGCGCATTGAGCTCGCCGTAGGTGAGACGTCGATCCTCGAAGGCCACCGCCACGGCCTCAGGCCGCTCCGCGGCCCATTGCTCGAACTGTTCGTGAAGGAACCGATCGCTCGCCTCGACAGACTCCGTGGCGTTGAACTCGTGCAACAGTTGCCGGCGTTCCGTGGCCGGCAGCAGCGGCAGCCGGTCCACCGGCACCGAGGCCTCGGCCACCATCGCTTCGAGCAGGTTCAGGAAATAGCCGGCCCAACGCTCGATCGTGGCGTGATCGAAAAGATCGCTGGCATATTCGAGCGAGCCCGCCAAGTGACCGTCGCGATCGGCCATCGACAGGGAGAGGTCGAAGTGCGCACTCTCGTCGGCGAACTTCACCGGCGACAGCGTCAGCCCGGGCAGCGCCACGGCTTCCTCGCCCGCAATGCTCGTGTTGTTGAACGCGAACAGGCTTTGGAACAGCGGACTGTGACTCAAGCTGCGTTGAGGCTGCACGGCCTCCACGATCTGTTCGAACGGCAGCTCCTGATGCGCGAACGCGGCGAGCGTGGTTTCTTTCGCCTGCGCCAGCAGCGCTTCGACGGTGGGCTTGTCCTCCAGACGCAGCCGCACGGCCAGCGTATTGACGAAGAACCCAATGAGATGCTCGATCTCGCGACGTTGCCGGTTGGCCACGGGCGTGCCGATGACGACATCGGTCTGTCCCGACAGTCGCGACAGCAACAGCCCCCAGGCCGAGAACATGGTCATGAACAGCGTCACGCCCTGGCGCTGCGACAACGCGCGGAGGCGGGCCGTGAGCTCGGGCGAAACACGGAACGGGACGCGGCTCCCGGCGTGGCTCTGCACGACGGGCCGCGGCCGGTCGAGCGGCAGGCTCAGTAGCGCAGGTGTCCCGGCGAGATGCTCCTTCCAGAAGTCCACCTGCCGCGCCAGTTCGTCGCCTTGCAGCCAGCGGCGCTGCCATTGCGCATAGTCGGCGTATTGAATCTCCAATGGCGGCAGTGGATCGCCCGCGCCTCGCAAAAACGCCGCGTACAGCGTCGCCACTTCGCGCACGAGGATGCCCAGGGACCAGCCGTCCGTGACGATGTGGTGCTGGGTGAGCAGCAGCACGTGCTCGCCGGCGTCCAGCGTCAGCAGACGCCCTCGGATCAACGGACCTTCACCGAGGTCGAATGGCGCCGCGACTTCCTCCGCCGCCAGGGACGCCACGAGCACCTCGCGCTCCTCGGAAGGCCACCCGCGGAGATCCTCCTCGCGCAACGCAAAGCCACAATCCGCGGGCGCGATCTCCTGATGAGGAACGCCGTCGCGGGCCACGAAGCGCGTCCGCAGGCTCTCGTGACGCGCCACGAGCCGGTCGAGCGTGGATCGCAACGCGGCCACGTCCAACTCGCCGAGGAGGCGCAATGCGACGGGCATGTGATAGGCGGCGCTCGCGGCCTTGTCCAGTCGATCGAGGAACCACAGGCGCTGCTGCGCCAGCGACAACGGCAAGGGCTCGCGGCGATCCGCCGGGAGAATGCGCTCCATCGTGCTCGCGCCGGCGACTCGCACGGTGTTGGCGAGGGCACTGAGCGTGGGCGTCGCGAACAACTCCCTGAGGGGCAGCTCGACGTTCAATACGGAGCGCAGGCGCGAGATCAGTTGCACTCCCAAGAGCGAGTGCCCGCCCAGCTCGAAGAAATGATCGTGACGCCCAACGCGCGCGACGCGCAGCAGTTCCTGCCAGATGCCGGCCAGCGCTGTCTCGATCTCGTCCTGCGGTGCCTCGTACTCGCGCACGCTGAGAGCGCTCGCTTCCGGTGCCGGGAGTGCCTTGCGATCGAGCTTGCCGTTCGCCGTCAGCGGCAGGGCGTCGAGCAACACGAAGGCCGCGGGCACCATCGATTCCGGCAGCCGCGCCGACAGCGCGGCGCGGAGCTCCGACGCCTCGATACTGACGCCTTCGTGGGCCACCACATAAGCGACCAGACGCTTGTCGCCCGCTCCGTCAGCCAGTGCGACGACCGCGGCTTCACGCACGCCGTCGCACTCCACGAGCGTCGCTTCGACCTCGCCGAGCTCGATCCGGAAGCCGCGGATCTTCACCTGCTGATCGTTGCGGCCCACGAACTCGATGCGCCCGTCCGGCAGCCAGCGACCGAGATCGCCGGTCCTGTACATCCGCGCATCGGGCTCCGCACAGAAGGGATCGTCGAGAAAGCGCTCGGCGGTCAGCTCCGCGCGGTTCCAATACCCGCGCGCGACTCCCGCTCCCCCAATGTAGAGCTCCCCTTCGACGCCGATCGGCACCGGCTCGCGATTCGCGTCGACGATGTAGATCCGTGCGTTCGCAAACGGACGGCCGATCGGCACCGTGTGCGGATACGGCTCATCACACGCTTGCACGCTCGCACACACCGTGGCCTCGGTCGGACCATAGGCGTTGAAGAGTTGGCGGTGCGCGTTCCCTCGCCGCGCCAATGCCGGCGGGCAAACGTCGCCACCGACGATCAGGCAGCGCAGCGCGGGCAACTCGTCCGGCTCACACAAAGCCGCCACCGCGACCGGCAACAGCGCGTGCGTGATGGACCGCTCGCGCAACGTGGTCTGCAAGGGAGCACCGGGCAGCAAGTGGTCCGCGGGCGCGAGATGAAGAGTGGCGCCATGAGCCAGCGTCATGAACACTTCGGCCGTGCAGACGTCGAAGGCCGGCGAGACGAACTGCAGAACGCGGCTGTCGCTGCCGACCGCGAACCGCCCGGCATGTGCCGCCGCCATGGTGAAGAGTTGACGGTGCTCGACCATCACGCCTTTCGGCAGACCGGTCGACCCCGAGGTGTAAATCACGTACGCCAGGTGATCCGGAGTGAGGTTACGAACATGAGTGGGATTGCTGACCGGCTGCGCCGCGAGGTCCGCTTGCAGCGCGGCACTGTCGAGAAACAGTGTTGGGATCGCGCCGCTGGGCATTGGACGGTCTAATGCCTGCTGCGTGAGCAGCACTTTCGGCGCACCATCCGCCAGCAGGAACTGCAGCCGTTCGGTCGGATAGCCGGGGTCCAATGGCAGATACGCGCCGCCTGCCTTCAAAATCCCCAGCAGGCCAATGACCAGATCGAGACCGCGCTCCACGCCGATAGCCACGCGGTCCTCGGGCTCGATGCCCAGTCCGATGAGGTGGTGTGCGAGCTGATTGGCGCGCGCATTCAGCTCGGCGTACGTCAGACGCTGCTCTTCGCAGACCACCGCCACGGCTTCCGGATGCGCCGCGGCCTGCCGCTCGAATCGCTCGTGAATGAGCCCCGCCTCGGCGTGCGCATTCGAGGACACGCTGAACTCGTCCAGTAGTTGACGACGTTCCGCGGGCGACAGCAGCGGCAGCGTGTCGACGGTCACGGACGCGCCGGCCACCATCCCCTGCAGGACCTTCACGAAGGTACCGGCCCAGCGTTCGATGGTGGCGCGATCGAACAGGTCGCCGGCGTATTCGAGGGCGCCTGCAAGCTGGCCGTCGCGGTCGGCCATCGACAGCGACAGGTCGAAATGCGCGCTGTCTGCAAGCTTCTTCACCGGCGACAGCGTCAGTCCGGGCAGTTCCAGCGAGCCCTCGCCCGTGGTGTCCGTATTGTTGAACGCGAACAGGGTCTGGAACACGGGGCTGTGGCTGAGGCTCCGCTGCGGCTGCACGGCCTCAACCACCTGTTCAAAAGGCAACTCCTGATGAGCGAATGCGGCCAGCGTGGTTTCTTTCGCGTGCGCCAGCAGCCGCTCGACGGTGGGCTTTTCGTCCAGACGCAACCGCACGGCCAGCGTGTTGACGAAGAACCCGATCAGAGGCTCGACTTCGCGCCGCTGCCGGTTGGCCACCGGAGTGCCGATGACGATGTCCGTCTGCCCCGACAGTCGCGACAACAACACACCCCAGGCCGACAGCAGCGTCATGAACGGCGTGACGCCGTGTCGTTGCGACAAAGTACGCAGAGCGGCCGTCAACTCGGCGGGAAGCAGGAACGGCACGCGGCCGCCGGCGTGACTCTGTACGGCGGGCCGAGGACGATCCAGCGGCAACGTCAGAAGCGGCGGCGCGCCAGCCAGGTGATCTTTCCAGAAGTCCACCTGACGGGCCAGCTCCTCGCCCTGCAGCCATTGACGCTGCCACAGCGCATAGTCGGCATATTGAATGTCCAGCGGCGGCAGCGGATCAGTTTCGCCGCGGAGAAACGCCGTGTACAGCGCCGCCACTTCGCGAACCAGCACATTGAGGGACCAGCCGTCGCTGATGATGTGGTGCTGCGTGAGCAGCAACACGTGCTCGTCGCCGGCGAGCTTCAACAGGCGCCCGCGAATCAGCGGACCGTTGCTCAAGTCAGAAGGCGCCGCCGCTTCCTCCGCCGCCAGTGCCGCGACTAGCGTCTCGCGATCATCGGCAGTCAGCGCGCTCAGGTCTTCGTGGCGCAGCGCGAAGCCGCAGTCCGCCGGCGCGATCTGCTGATACGGCACGCCGTCGTGTTCCACGAACCGGGTCCGCAGGCTCTCGTGCCGCGCCACCAGCCGGTCGAGTGTCCATTGCAGGGCGGGCTCAGTCAGCTCGCCGAGGAGGCGCAGCGCGACGGGCATCTGATAGGCGGCGCTCGCGGACTTGTCCAGTTGATCGAGGAACCAGAGGCGCTGCTGCGCCAGCGACAGCGGCAAGGGCTGGTCACGCTCGGCACGCGGGATGGCGCCGAACGAACTGGCACCGGCCGCGCGCACGTCGCCGGCCAGTGCGCTCAAACGCGAGCTGACAAACAGATCGCGCAGCGGCACCTCCACACCCAACATCGAGCGCAAACGCGAGACCACCTGCACGGCCAGCAGCGAGTGGCCACCGAGCTCGAAGAAGTCGTCGTGACGGCCGACGCGCTCGACGTGCAACAGCTCCTGCCACAGCACGGCCAGCGTCTGTTCGATCTCGCCTTGAGGAGCCTCGTATTCACGCGCGATCAGCGCACTCGCGTCCGGCGCCGGCAGTGCCCTGCGATCGAGCTTGCCGTTCGCCGTCAGCGGAAGCGCGTCGAGCATCACGAATGCCGACGGCACCATCGACTCCGGCAACCGCGCTGCCATTGCCGCACGCAACTCCGGCGCGTGCAGACTGGCGCCGTCCTTCGCCACGACATACGCGACCAGACGCTTGTCGCCCGGCACATCCTCGCGAGCGAGGACGACCGCCTCACGCACGCCGTCGCAGCCATTGAGCTGCGCCTCGACTTCGCCGAGCTCGATGCGGAAGCCGCGGATCTTCACCTGAAAATCATTGCGGCCCAGGTATTCGAGATTGCCGTCCGACAGCCAACGGGCCAGGTCGCCCGTCTTGTACATCCGCGCCTCTGCTGTCCCGCGGAACGGGTCCGCGACGAAACGCTCCGCGGTCAGCTCGGCCCGATTCCAGTAGCCACGGGCCACGCCGGCACCACCGATATAGATCTCACCCTCGACGCCCACCGGGACCGGCTCCCGATTGGCATCCAGCACATAGATGCGCGCGTTCGCGATCGGCTTCCCGATCGGCACGGCCAGGCCTCGCGCGTCGTGATCGCCGGCCTGAGAGACATACGTCGTGCAGCCGACGACGGTCTCCGTGGGCCCGTATTCATTGACGACGATCGCATGGGGGAGCACGCGCTCTCGGAACTTGCGCAGGACGTGTCGCGTGAGCTGCTCACCACCAACGACGACCCTGTGCCGCACCTCGGAGACCGGACCGCGGGCCAGATTCGCCAGCAACTCGAGATGCGCCGGCGTCAACTTGAAGAGCAGGGGCTCGGTCTCCTGGAAGCAGGCGAGCAACTGCAGCAGGCTCTGTTGGCTGTCCTCCGCCAGGAGTTGGCAGTGCTTGCCCACAAGGAGCGGCGCGACGAGCGTCGTCAGTGTGGCGTCGAAGGTGAGCGGCGTACTGACCACCGTCCCGGCGATGCCGGGCAGGTATTGTCGCGCTGCGAAATCGAAGTAGCTCGCCGCCGCGCGATGCGGCACGGCCACACCCTTCGGCAGTCCGGTCGAGCCCGACGTGTAGAGCACATACGCCAGGTGAGCCGTGGTGAGAGAGCGCACATCCGGATTGCTCACCGGTCGCGCGGACAGGATCGACTGCAGCTCCTCCCCATCGAGCACGAGCATTGGCACCGCGACATCGGGCAACGACTCGCGAAGCGATTGCTGCGTCAACAGCGCTTTGGGCGCGCCGTCGTGCAGCATGTGCAGGGCCCGCTCGGCGGGAGAGGCCGGATCCAGCGGTAAGTACGCGCCACCGGCTTTGAGGATGCCGAGGAGCCCGACCATCATCTGAGGACTGCGCTCGACCGCGATCGCCACGCGATCGTCGGGCTGCACGCCCAACGCAATCAGATGATGGGCAAGCTGATTGGCCCGCGCATTGAGCTCGCCGTACGTCAAACGCTGATCGTCGAAGACCACCGCCACGGCGTCAGGCTGTGTCGCCGCGTGCTGCTCGAACCACTCGTGGATCAACAGGTCCGCGGGCAATTCGCCCGCGGTGTCATTGAAGTCCTCGAGCAGGTGCTGGCGATCCGCCTCGGACAACAGAGGCAAGCGCGTGAACGGAGCATCGGGCTCATGTTCGAGCTTGTCGACCATCGCCTGCATCAACGATTCGAGAGAGCGGCAGAGCTGTTCCCCGTCGATGTCTGGCACGGTCAACGCGGTGAGGACGAAGTCGCCGCCCAGATCGCCGACGGACATCGTCAGCGGGTAGTTGTTGCGCTCCCGGGCTTCCAGCAACTCGATGCCGTCCGACGCCGACGCCAGATCGAGGTCGGCCTGCACGGAGCTATGGCGATAGTTCAGCAGCGCCGTGAACAACGGCGTTGGCGGACGCACGCCGCTGAGGCGCTGTGCCAGCGCGAGCGGCGCCTGTTCATGTTCGAGCAGTCCTGCCAGTCGCGTGGCCGTTTCGCGGACGGCCTGCCTCACGCCGAGGCCGTCGAGACGCAGACGGAGAGGCAGCGTGTTCATGAACATGCCCACCGCGCGATCTCCGCCGCGGAGGCCCTGGCGTCCGGACAACACGCTGCCGAAGACGACGTCGTCGCGCCCGCTCAGCCGTCCGACCAGAAGCGCCCAGGCCGCGTGGAAGAGCACCGCGGGTGACAGGTGCTCGCGTCGCGCCGCCTCATGGATGCGCCGGGCCAGCTCGGCCGGCACGGTCTGCCGCGTCTCCGCGAGCGACTCGCCGCCGCCCAGAGTCTCGACGATTCCAAACGGAATGGTGGGCTCGTCGAAGCCGGCCAGCTCGTCACGGAACCAGGCCTCGTGCTGCTCCACGGAGATCCGCCCCGTCTGCGCAATGAAGTCCCGATACGCGAGGGGACGGGCCAGCGAAGCCTGACGCCCGGCCATGAAGGCGTCGATCTCGGCGATCAGAAACTCCGTCGAAAGGTGATCGGTGATGAGGTGGTGGCTGTAGAGCGCGAGATACCAGCGGCCATCCGGCTCGGCAGCGACCACGCCGGCCATGAGCGGAGCCCGCGTCAGGTCGAGTCGATGCCGGCGAGGGTCCGTGGCGTCCATCAGGTGCTGGAGCGACGGCGCCGGCAGCGTCCGTTCTTCGACGGGCATCACTGCCTGGCGGTAGACGACCTGCACCGGCTTCGTCAGTCCCTGCCAATGAAATGCACTGCGCAGGCTGTCATTGCGGGCAATGACGCTCTGCAATGCGGCCAGGAAGTCGTCCAGCCGGTCGCGGGATTCGAACGCCAGCACCCGCCGCGACAGATAGGCGTCGCCTTGCTGCTGGAGAAGGTGATGAAAGAGGATGCCTTCCTGCAGCGGAGAGAGCCCGTAAATGTCCTGCACGTTGGCGACGCCGCCCGGAACTCCCGCGACGATCGCATCGATCGCCGCCTGATCCAGTTCGACGAGCGGCAACAGGTCCGGCGTGATCCGTGAGCACTGGGCGTCGATCCGCTGTTCAGGCACATCGCCATCGCCCGCGGTCGCTTCAGTCACCCGCGCGGCCAGCGCCATCAAGGTCGGCTCGACGAACACATCGCGCACCAGCAGCGAGAACCCTTGCTCGCGCAGGCGCCCCACCAGGCTGACCGCGAGCAGCGAGTGCCCGCCCAGCTCGAAGAAGTTGTCGTATCGACCGGCACGCTCGACGCGAAGCAAGGTCTGCCACAGTGCGGCCATCGTCTCTTCGAGGTGTCCCTGCGGGGGCTCGTACTCACGCGTGTGCAAGGCGGAAAGGTCGGGCGCCGGCAAAGCCTGCACGTCCACTTTTCCATTGACCGTCAGCGGCAACTCGTCGAGCCAGACGTAGGCCGCCGGCAACATGTACGCCGGCAATTGCGCGGACAACCGCGCATGCACGGCGCCCTGCCGTTCGTCCTGCGAGCTCTCATGGTTCGCCGGCACGACGTAGGCGACCAGTTGCGCGCCGTCCGCCTCACCCCAGAGCCGCACGACGGCTTCGCCCACATGCTCGCTCTGCCTGAGCCGGCTCTCGATCTCGCCCAGCTCGATGCGGAAGCCGCGCAGCTTCACCTGCCGGTCCACACGACCCAGGAACTCGAGATCGCCATTCGCCAACAGCCTCACCTGATCGCCGCTGCGATACAGCCGGCCTTCGCCGAACGGATTGGCGACGAACTTCTCCGCGGTCAGCGTCGGACGGTTCAGATAGCCCTTGGCCACTCCCGCGCCGCCGATGTACAGTTCGCCCGGCACACCCAGAGGTTGCACGCGCCGTTGTGCGTCGAGCACGTACAGCGCGGTGTTCTCCATCGGCCGGCCGATCGGAATGCGCGCATTCAGCTCATTGAGATTCGCAGTGACGTCAAACCACGCACAGCCGACCACCGTCTCGGTGGGACCGTAATGGTTGTAGATCCGGCTGGCAGGGAACTTCACCTGCAGCCGCCGCGCGAGCGCTGGCTCGAACACTTCCCCGCCGATCACAAACACGTGCCGCGCGTGACGCGGCGTCGCATCCGACAGTGTCAGCAGCGCCTGCACGTGCGACGGTGTCAGTCGCAGCAGCACCGCGGCGTCGTCCGCGGCCAGCCTGCGGCTCAGCGCCTCGAGCTCGTCCTCCTCAGGCAGCATCTCGACACAGCCACCTCGAAGCAGAGGCACATAGAGCGCGGGCAGAGTGAGATCGAACGCCGGCGACGTCGCCACCAGCGAGCCGGTCAGTTGAGCGCCGTAATAATGGTCGCGCGCAAACGCGCAGTAGTCGATGACACCGCCGTGGTGGACCTCGACACCCTTGGGCTCCCCTGTCGAGCCGGAGGTATAGAGCACGTAGATCGTGTCCTCGGCATCCGGAGTGATCTCCGGGTTCTGATCGGAGTACTCGTTCCAATCCGCCGCATCATTGAGCGCGACGACTTGCAGATCGAGGTCCACCCAACGCTCCGCGTGCGCGGACAACACGATCCCGATGCTGGCGTCGCGCACCATGGTGGCCAGGCGTTCGCCCGCTTGCGTGAAGTCATGGGATGCATAGGCAAGCGGTACATAGGCGGCGCCGGTCTTCATGATCGCGAGTTGCGCGATCATCAGCTCGATGCTCCGTCCCAGATGCACGCCGACGAGCACACCGCGGCTCACTCCTTGCGCGAGCAGGAAGTGCGCGAGGCGATTGGCCCGGGCATTGAGCTCGGCATAAGTGACACTGCCCAGCTCACTACGCACGGCGATTGCCGCCGGTGTGCGTGCGGCCTGTTGCTCGATCTGCTGCGGGAGTGACGTTTCGCGTCCCTGCTTCCGCCTCGGACCGTGCGACTGCCGACGCAGGGCTTCCAGTTCTGAATCCGGCAGCAGCGTCAACGCATCCAGTTCTTCGACGCCGGTCACCATCGCTTCGAGCACGTGCTCGTAATAGCCGGCCCATCGCGCAATGGTGTCCCGATCGAAGAGCGCGCTGACATAGCCAAGGAGACCCTCGAGCCGTCCGCCGTGGACGCTGACGGAGAGAGACAGATCGAAGTGCGAGCTGTCGTGCTCTCTCTCCACTGGCGCCAGGGTCAGCTCGGGCAACTCCAGCACTCCGCCACCGGGTGTGTTGTTGAGCGTGAACAGCGCCTGGAACAGCGGGCTGTGGCTCAGGCTGCGTTGTGGCTGCAGGGCCTCGACGACCTGTTCGAACGGCAGTTCCTGATGTGCGAACGCGGCCAGCGTCGTCTCTTTGACCTGCGCCAGGACCGCCGCAATGCTTGCCGGCTCTTCCAGACGCAGACGCAAGGCCAGCGTGTTGACGAAGAAGCCGATCAGTCCCTCGACTTCGCGGCGCTGCCGGTTGGCGACCGGCGTGCCGATCACGACGTCGGTCTGTCCGCTCAGGCGGGACAACACCACACCCCACGCCGACAGCAGCGTCATGAACAGCGTCGCGCCCTGACGCTCACTCCAGCGTTGCAGCCGCGCCGTCAGCGCCGGCGACAGACCGAACGGCACGGCGGCGCCGGCATGGCTCTGCACGGCGGGACGCGGCCGGTCGAGTGGCAGATTGAGCAGGGTCGGTGCGCCGGCGAGATGGCACTTCCAGAAATCGAGCTGGCGCTCCAGTTCCTCGCCTTGCAGCCAGTCGCGCTGCCATTGCGCGTAGTCGGCGTATTGAATCTCCAGCGCCGGCAGCGGATCGGCCTCGCCGCGGCGGAACGCCGTATACAGCGCCGCCACTTCGCGCACCAGAATGCCCAGCGACCAGCCGTCGCTGATGATGTGGTGCTGCGTGACCAACAGCACGTGTTCGCCGGCACGGCCGGCAGCGCTGGTCGGCATAGCCTCGGGCACGTGCGGTCGCTCCGAGGCCAGGCCGGCACGGCCGGCAGCGCTGGTCGGCATAGCCTTGGGCACGTGCGGTCGCTCCGAGGCCAGGGTTTCTTCCTCGCTCGCCAGCGTGAGCAAACGCCCGCGGATCAACGGGCCTGTGCTCAGATCAAACGGCGCACGGGCCTCTTCCACCGCCAACGCCGCGACCCGCGACTCGCGCGCGTCACTCGGCAGCGCACTCAAATCCTCGATGGTCAGAGCGAAGCCGCAGTCCGCGGGTGCGATGTCCTGGTGAGGCTCACCGCCAGTCACGACAAAGCGCGTGCGCAGGACTTCATGCCGCGCGACCAGCCGGTCGAGCGTCGCCTGGAGAGCGTACACGTCCAGGTTGCCCCGCAGCCGCAACGCCGCGGACAGGTGGTACGCCGCGCTTGCGGACGAGTCGAGCTGGTCGAGAAACCACAGACGCTGCTGCGCCAGCGACAGGGGCAGGTGCCGGCTGCGATCCGCGGGCGGAATGGCGCCCAAGGTGCTCGCTCCCGCCGCGCGCACGGCATCGGCCAGGTCACGCAAGATCGGATGTACGAAGAGCTCGCGCAGAGGGAGCTCCACACCCAGGGCCACGCGGATCCGCGAGATCACTTGCACCGCCAGCAGCGAGTGTCCGCCGAGCTCGAAGAAGTGATCGCCGCGGCCGGCGCGCTCGACGTGCAGGAGCTCCCGCCACACGGCCGCCAGCGTTTCTTCGATCTCCCCCTGTGGAGCCTCGTAGTCGCGCGTGCTCAGCGCCGTTGCGTCCGGCGCCGGCAACGCCTTGCGATCCAATTTGCCGTTCGACGACAGCGGCATGGCCTCGAGCTGCACGAACGCCGCGGGCACCATGGACTCGGGGAGTTTCTGCAAGAGCGCGCTACGCAGCTCCGCGGGCTGCAAGGTCACGTTCGCGTCGGCGACCAGATACGCCACCAGGCGCTTCTCGCCCGGCAGATCCTCGCGCGCGACGACGACCGCTTCGCGGACGCCCGCGCACGCGCTGAGCTTCGCTTCGATCTCGCCGAGCTCGATGCGGAAGCCGCGGATCTTGAGCTGGAAGTCGTTGCGACCCAGGTACTCGATTTGGCCGTCGGACCTCCAGCGCCCGAGGTCGCCGGTCTTGTACAACCGTGCCCGCGGGTCTTCGCTGAACGGATCTTCGACAAAGCGTTCGGCGGTCAGTTCGGCACGGTTCAGATACCCGCGTGCAACGCCCACTCCGCCGATGTAGATCTCGCCGCCGACGCCGATGGGCACGGGCTCCCGACGCGCGTCGAGGATGTAGATCGCGGTGTTGGCAATCGGCCGGCCGATCGGGGGAAGCTCCGGCCAATCGTTGTGCTCGCGCTCTTGTGCGAGCGCGGTCACGACGTGCGTCTCCGTCGGTCCGTAGTGATTGTGCAAACGGCAACCCGGAGACCCGGCCAGAAGCGCCCGGATGGCGGGCGTCATGACCAGTTGCTCTCCGGCCGTAATGACGTGCCGGAGGAACGGCAGAGCCGTGCCGGTGCGCATAGCGGTCTCGGCCAAAGCATTCAATGCGACGAAGGGAAGGAACAACCGGTGGACGCGCGCCGCATTGAGGTGCGCGAGCAGCGCGGCGGGATCTCTGCGCACTTCCTCGCGCATGAGCACGAGCGTGCCGCCAGTGCCCAGCGTGGAGAAGACCTCTTGAAACGCGACGTCGAACCCGAGCGCCGAGTACTGCGCGGTGTTCGTGTGCTGTTGGTCCGGCGTGCTTTCGCGCTCTTGCCAATGCAATAGGTTCAGGAGCGCCGACTGCGGCATGGCCACACCCTTCGGCAAACCCGTGGAGCCGGAGGTGTAGATGACGTACGCCAGATGTTCCGGCGTCAGTCCCCTCGCGCGCGCATCGGGACTGGAGGTGAGACGTGCCGCGAGACGCGTGCGCACATCCTCGGCATCGAGCAGCAGCGACGGTACGCCGTCCACGGGGAGTTGCGCCAGCAGGTGCTGCTGCGTCAGCAGCACCTTGGGGGCACCGTCGGCCAGCATGTACCGCAGCCGCTCGGCCGGATAAGCCGGATCGAGTGGCAGATAGGCACCGCCGGCCTTGAGAATGCCGAGGAGCCCCACCACCATGGCCGGGCCACGCTCGATGCAGATCGCCACGCGGTCGTCCGGTTGCACGCCGCGCGCGATCAGCTCGTGCGCGAGCTGGTTGGACCGCGCGTCGAGCGCGGCGTAAGTCAGGCGCTGGTCTTCGAACACGACCGCGACCGCATCGGGATGCGCGACGGCCTGCCGCTCGAACAACTCGTGAATGAGCTGGTTCTTCGGAAAATCTGCGCGCGTGTCATTGAACCCATGCAACAGTTGCTCGCGCTCCGGGGCCGCGAGGAGCGGCAGCGCGTCCACGCTCGCGGTCGCGTCGGCCACCATCGCCTCGAGCAGCCGCGCGTAATAGCGGGCCCAGCGCTCCACGGTCGTCCGGTCGAACAGATCGCTCGCGTACTCCAGCACGCCGCCAATGAACGTGCCGCGATCCGACAGGCCGGCGGACAGCTCGAAGTGCGTGGTGGCGCTCGTGCGCTCCACAGGAGTCAGGGTCAGATTGGGCAGACTGACGCTGTCGCGCTCGCGGGCGTTGTCGAACGCCAGCATGGTCTGGAACAGCGGGCTGTGGCTCAGACTGCGCTGGGGCTGCACGGCTTCGACGACCTGCTCAAACGGCAACTCCCCGTGTGCGAACGCGGCGAGCGTCGACTCCTTCACCTGCGCGAGCAGCGCGTCCACTCGCGGCTGTTCGTCGAATCGCAGCCGCAATGCCAGCGTGTTGACGAAGAACCCCATCAGGTCCTCGACCTCGCGACGCTGGCGATTCGCGACCGGCGTGCCGATGACGATGTCCTCCTGTCCGGAGAGCCGCGACAGCAGGAGGCCCCAGCCGGAGAGCAGCGTCATGAAGAGCGTCACGCCATGGCGCTGGGAGAACGCGCGCAACTCCGCCGTCAGTTCCGGAGACAGCTCCAGTGGGACCGTGCCGCCGGCGTAGCTCTGCACGGCGGGCCGCGGCCGGTCGAGCGGCAGACTCAATAACGGCGGTGCAGTCGAGAGGTGGCTCTTCCAGAAATCGACCTGGCGCGCCAGCTCCTCGCCTTGCAGCCAATTGCGCTGCCACTGCGCGTAATCGGCGTACTGGATCGCCAGTGGCGCCAGTGGATCCGCGTCTCCGCGACGGAAGGCCGTGTACAACGCCGCCACTTCGCGCACCAGAATGCCCACGGACCAGCCGTCACTGATTATGTGATGTTGCGTCAGAAGCAGGACGTGATCGTCATCGCTCACCCGCAGCAACCGGCCGCGGATCAGCCGGCCCGCGCTCAAGTCGAAAGGCGCACCAGCCTCCTCGGCGGTCCGCTGCGCGACGGCGGCTTCGCGCTCTTCAGGCGACAACGCGCTCAGATCTTCGTGGCGCAACTCGAACCCAAGAGTCTCCGGAGCGATCTGTTGATAGGGCACGCCGTCGATGGCGATGAAGTGCGTGCGCAGTCCTTCGTGTCGCGCCAGCACGCGATCGAGGGTGGCCTGCAGCGCCACTCCATCGAGGTGGCCGCGCAGTCTCAGCGCCGCGGGCATGTGATAAGCCGCGCTCGCCGCGGGGTCGAGTTGATCGAGGAACCACAGGCGTTGCTGGGCCAGCGACAGCGGCAGCGGCGCGTTGCGATCCGCACGACGCAGTTCCCCCATCGTGCTCGCCTCGGTCGCGCGCACCGTCTCGGCCAGAGCTTCCAATGTGGGTCTGGCGAACAGCTCTCGCAGGGGCAGCTCGACGTGGAGCGCCGATCGGAGTCGCGAGACCAGTTGCACCGCGAGCAATGAATGACCGCCGAGGTCGAAGAAGTTGTCGAAGCGGCCGACGCGCTCGACGCGCAACAGTTCCTGCCAGACGGCAGCCAGCGCCGCCTCGACGCCGTCCTTCGGTGCCTCATAGGTGTGAGTGATGAGCGCGGACGCCTCCGGAGCCGGCAGCGCTTTTCGATCGAGCTTGCCGTTGGAGGTCAGCGGCAGCGCGTCGAGTTGCACGAAGGCCGATGGCACCATGTGCTCGGGCAACTGCGCCGACAGCATCGCTCGCAGTTCCGAGGCTGACCACGCGACGCCCTCGCTGCCGACGACATACGCCACCAGGCGCTTGTCGCCGGGGACGTCCTCGCGCGCCATGACCACGGCCTCGCGCACGCCTTCGCAGTGACTGAGCTTCGTTTCGATCTCGCCCAGCTCGATGCGGAATCCGCGCATCTTCACCTGGAAGTCGTTGCGGCCCAGGTATTCGATGTTCCCGCTGGCGAGCCAGCGCCCGAGGTCGCCGGTCTTGTACATCCGCGCGTCTGCGCGTGTGCTGAATGGATCGAGCACGAAACGCTCGGCAGTCAGCTCGGGGCGATCCAGATAGCCGCGAGCGACACCATCGCCGCCGATGTAGATCTCGCCGGCCACACCCAGCGGCACCGGCTCGCGACGGGCGTCGAGGATGTAGACCTGCGTATTAGCGACAGGCCGTCCGATGTGCGACGCGAAGCCTTCCGCTCGGGGCATGCGCACCCAGGTCGAGTAGGTCGTCGTCTCGCTGGGGCCGTACAGATTGGCGACGCTGTCGGTCGCCGTTTCGGCGAAGAGCCGCTGCACGAGCTCGCGCTTGAGCGGCTCGCCGGCGAGATTGACCAGGCGCGTCGTGGCTGGCACTCCGCCGGCGTCGAGCAGGGCCTTGATGGCCGAGGGCACGGTGTTGATCAGTGTGACCGGCTCGGAGCGCGCGGTCAGGGCGAGCGCATTGCGGACCAGCGTCAACGTGCGGCCGGCGGCCAGCGGCACGAAAAGCTCGTAGACCGCCAGATCGAAGTTGATCGAGGTCGAGAACAGGCTATTGGACAGCTCTTCGCCCGTGAAGTTGGCCAACGCCCAGTGCAGGAGATTCGCGGTATTGACGTGCTCGATGGCCACGCCTTTCGGCAGGCCCGTCGAGCCGGAGGTGTAGATCACATACGCGAGGTTCCGCGACGTGAGCCCCAGTTCGCGCGGGTTTGGGTTGGACGACGGCCGCGCTGAAAGACGTGCGCGCAGCTCGTCACTGTCGAGCACGAGCACCGGCACCTCTGCCGCGGGGAGTTGGCCCTGAAGGGACTGCTGCGTCAACAGAACCTTCGGCGCGCCATCCTCGAGCAGGTATTGCAGACGCTCACTCGGATATGCAGGGTCGAGGGGCAGATACGCGCCGCCCGCCTTCAGAATGCCGAGGAGACCGATCACCATCTCGAGACCGCGCTCGACTCCAATCGCCACCCGGTCGTCGGGGCGCACACCGAGCGCGATCAGCTCGTGCGCGAGCTGATTCGCGCGCGCATTGAGCTCGGCGTACGTGAGCGATGCATCCTCATGGATGATCGCAATGGCCTCGGGCTGCGCGGCGGCCTGCTGCTCGAACAACTCGTGAATGAGCTGATCTTGGGGGTATTGCGCTTCGGTGGCATTGAACGCGACCAGCAACTGCTCGCGCTCGTCCGCGGACAGCATCGGCAGTTCGTCAATGCCGGCCGCGGCATCCGTCGTCATCGCTTCCAGCATCCGCACGTAGTAGCCGGCCCAACGCTCGACAGTGGTGCGGTCGAACAGGGCGCTGGTGTAGCCGAGGGCCGCGTCGAAGGACTCACCCTTATCGACGACCAGGAGTGAGAGGTCGAAATGGGTGTTGTTCTGTTCACCGGTCACGCGCTCCAACGCCAGACCGGGCAGCTCCAATACTCCCTCGCCCAGGGTATTGGTGTTGTTGAAGGCCACCATGGTCTGGAAGAGCGGACTGTGGCTGAGACTGCGCTGCGGCTGTACGGCCTCGACCACCTGCTCGAACGGCAGCTCCTGATGTGCGAAGGCCGCGAGCGTGGTGTCCTTCACGCGCTGCAGGAGCGCTTCCACGCTGGGCTGGCCGTCGAATCGCAGTCGCAACGCGAGCGTGTTGACGAAGAACCCGATCAGGTTCTCGACCTCGTGGCGTTGCCGGTTCGCGACGGGCGTTCCGATGACGATGTCCTGTTGTCCCGAAAGGCGGGACAGCAGCGAGCCCCAGCCCGCGATCAGCGTCATGAACAGCGTCACGCCGTGACGCTGCGCGAGGTCGCGCAGTTTTGCCGTCAGCGCGCGGGACAACTCGAGCGGGACCATGCCGCCGGTGTGGCTCTCGACGTCAGGCCGCGGACGGTCGAGCGGCAGCGCCAGGAGCGCCGGCGCGGCCGCGAGCTCTTTCTTCCAGAACTCGAGCTGGCGGGCCAGTTCTTCGCCTTGCAGCCAGTTACGCTGCCACTGTGCGTAATCGGCGTATTGAATCTCGAGCGGCGGCAACGGATCGCTCTCGCCGCGATGGAGCGCCGCGTAGAGCGCGGCCACTTCCCTCACCAGGACGCTCAGCGACCAGCCGTCCGTAACGATGTGGTGCTGGGTGATGAGCAACACATGCTCATCCGCAGCGAGCACGAGCAGGCGTCCGCGGATCAACGGACCTCGGCTCAAGTCGAATGGCTCGCGCTCTTCTTCGGCCATGAGCGCCGCGACAGACGCGTCGCGTTCATCGGCGGGCACTTGCCGCAAGTCTTCGCGGCGCAACGCAAATCCGGCATCCGCGGGCGCGATCCGCTGATACGGCACGCCCTCGACCGACATGAAGTGCGTTCGCAGCGTCTCGTGACGCGCCACCAGGCGATCGAGCGTCGCCTGCAGTGCGCCCACGTCCAGCGTGCCGCGAAGCCTCAGGGCCGTCGACAGGTGATACGCGGCGCTGGCCGTCTGATCGAGCTGGTCGAGGAACCACAGGCGTTGCTGCGCCAGGGACAGCGGCAATGGCCCGCTGCGATCCGCGACGGCGATCGCGGAGGAGGGATCGGCATCTGCGCGCTTGCCGCCGCGCTGTTGAAGGCGCTGCAGCAACACAGCCCGCCGGAGCTGTTCCAATTTGTCGTTGCTTTGGGTCACTGGACTACCCCATCCACAAGCCCATCCGAATCCGACAAGAGGGACTGCAGTTCTTGTTCAGAGAGAGCGCCCAGATCCTCATTCAGCTCGGCAATCTCATTTTCTGAGTACCGGCTCAACTGCGCGGTCACCACCATGTCCGCCAGCTCGGCGAGGGTTGAAGCCTCGAAGATCTTTCGCAGCGGGAGGTCGACGCTGAACTTCTCGCGGACCCGCACGACCAGTTGCATCATCAGCAGCGAGTGGCCTCCCAGCAGTTGGAAGTTGTCCTGACGCCCCACGCGAGGCACCTTGAGCAACTCCTGCCAGATGACGGCCATCGTCTCCTCGACCTCGCCCTGCGGCGGCTCGTACTCGCGCGCGCGGATCGATGAGAGGGCCGGCGCGGGCAAGGCCTGCACGTCGACCTTTCCATTGACGGTCAGCGGCAGCGCGTCCAGCCAGACATAGGCCGCCGGCAACATGTAGGCGGGCAAATGCGCGGACAACTGCGCATGCACGGCGCTTTGGCGTTCGTCTTGTGTGGCCTCATGGTTGGCCGGCACCAGATAGGCGACCAGTTGTGCGTTGTCTCCTTCGCCCCAGAGCCGCACGACGGCTTCGCCGACATGTTCGTTTTGCCTGAGCCGGCTCTCGATCTCGCCCAGCTCGATGCGGAAGCCACGCAGTTTCACCTGCCGGTCCACCCGGCCCAGAAACTCGAGCTCACCATCGGAACGCAACCGGACCTGGTCGCCGCTGCGGTACAGGCGACCTTCGCCGAACGGATTGACGACGAACTTCTCCGCAGTCAGTTCCGGACGATTGAGATAGCCCTTGGCCACTCCCGCGCCGCCGATGTACAGCTCGCCAGGAACGCCCGCAGGTTGCACGCGCCCCTGCGGGTCGAGCACATACAGCGTGGTGTTCTCCATCGGCCTGCCAATCGGAATCCGCGAGGCCAGTGCATCGAGATTGGCGCTGACGTCGAACCATGCGCAACCCACCACCGTTTCCGTGGGCCCGTAATGGTTGTAGATCCGGCTGATGGGAAACTTCGCCTGCAGCCGGCGTGCGAGGGCCGGCTCGAACACTTCCCCGCCGATGACGAAGACATGTGCAGCGTGACGCGGCGCCGCATCTGACAGCGACAAGAGACCCTGTACATGAGACGGCGTCAGCCGCAACAGAACCGGCGCCGCATCGTTCGCCAGAGAGCGGCTCAGCTCGTCGAGCTCGTGATCCTCGGGCAGCAATTCGACACAACCGCCACAGAGCAGCGGCACATAGAGCGCGGGCAACGTGAGATCGAACGCCGGCGACGTCGCCACCAGCGAGCCTGTGAGTTGATCGTTGTAATAGTTGTCGCGCGCGAACGCGCAATAGTCGATGACGCCGCCGTGGTGGACTTCCACGCCCTTCGCCTCACCCGTCGAACCGGACGTATAGAGGACGTAGATCGTGTCGTCAGCAAGGAGGTCGATCGCGGGCGCCTCGTCCGGGTAGTCGCTCAACCAGTCACTGTCGGTCGCCGCGCCATCGACGTACACGGTGTCGATTCCCAGCACCGGCAGGCGCAGGTGCCGGCTGTCCAGCAGCACCACAGCGATGCCGGCATCGCGGATCATCGACGCCAGACGCTCACCGGTCTGTGTCGGATCAAGGGGGATGTAGGCCGCACCGGTCTTCATCACCGCGAGCTGTGCGATCAACAATTCGATGGACCGGCCCAGGTGGACGCCCACGCGCGAGCCACGTCCGATGCCTTGCTCGAGCAGCAACTGCGCGAGCCGGTTGCTGCGCGACTCGAGCTCCCGATAGCTGAGCGTGACCTCGCCGCTGCGCAGTGCCACGGCTTCCGGAGTGCGGGCCGCCTGATCCGCGATCGCATCCGGCAACATCCGTTCGCGACCCCGCGGCTCGACCTTCCCCTGCGCCAACAGCAGCAGCGCCGACTGCATCTCCGGTGAGAGCACGGACAAGTGCTCGAACGGGCACTCCGGATCCTGTTCCAGCTTGTCGAGAAGCATGGTCAGTGCAGCCTGCAGGCAGCGGCCGGCCAAATCCCCATCGACGCCGGCCGTCGTCAACGCGATCAGCACGAAATCGCTGCCGGTATCGCCCACCGTCATCGTCAGCGGAAAGTTGTTGTGCGTTTCGCTCTGGAGCATCTCAATGCCGGACGCGCGACGCACCGCACTCTCCTCGGAATCCAGCTCCGTGTTGTGCGTGTAGTTGAGCAGCGCCGTGAACAGCGGCAACGGCGGACGAACGCCGCTGGCGCGCTGCGCCCAGGCGAGCGGCGCCTGCTCGTGCTCCAGCAACCCGGCCAGTCGCGAGGCCGTGTCCCGAACCACCTGCTGCACGCCTCGTCCGGCCAGCGGGACGCGCAACGGCAGCGTGTTGATGAACATGCCCACCGCGCGCTCTCCGCCGCGAATGCCCTGGCGCCCGGACAACACGCTGCCGAACACGACGTCGTCGCTCCCGCTCAGCCGGCCCACCACCAGCGCCCAGGCGGCGTGAAACAGGACCGCGGGAGACAATCGTTCGCGGCGTGCAGCATCGCGGACGCGTCGCGCCAAGTCTCCGGTGATGGTGCGCGCCGTTCTCCCGACCTCGAGTCCGCTGCCATGCGTGTCGATCACACCGAACGGCGCGGTCGGCTCAGTCACATCTCCCAGCGACTCGCGGAAATAGTCCTCGTGCTGCTGGACCGACATCTGCTTTCCCTGCTCGATGAACCGGCGATAAGCCAACGGTGGCAAGAGCTCCGCTTCGCGGCCCAACAGAAACGCGTGCGCCTCGGTCACCAGAAGCTCCATGGACAGGTGATCGCCGATCAGGTGGTGATAGAGCAGCACGAGGTACGAGGGACCGCCGTTCGGCTCATGAGCGACAAAGGCGGCCAGCAAGGGAGCCTGCTGCGGATCGAGACGGCGACGATCCAATCCCGTCGCCTCGAGCAAGGCCGGCAAGGCGGGCGTCGCGGACGGGATCTTTTCGACGGCCAGCGTCTCGCGCCGGTGAACGACCTGCACGGGCTGTGCGAGACCGACCCAACGAAAGGACGTTCGCAACGTATCGTGACGATCGATCACGCCTTGCAGCGCAATCAAGAAAGCGTCGAGACGATCCGAGCCGTCGAACGACAACACCATCCGTGAGGCATAGGGGTCGCCGTGCTCCTGAATGAGGTGGTGAAAGAGGATGCCTTCCTGCAGCGGAGAGAGACCGTAGATGTCCTGCACGTTGTCGATGCCGCCCGGCACCGTGCCGACGACGCTGTCGATCTCGGCTTGCGTCAGATCCGCGAGGGGCAGGAGGTCCGGCGTGATCCGCCGGCTGTGCATCGCAATGGGAGAGTGCGCGAGCTCGGGCTCGTCCAGGTGTGCGCCGGCTTCCATCCTGTCGACTCGGGCGGCCAGAGCCATCAGCGTGGGCTGCTCGAAGACGTCGGCCAGGGCCAGGGCCAGCCCCTGCTCGCGCAGCCGTTCGATCAGGCCGACCACCATCAGTGAGTGCCCGCCGAGCTCGAAGAAGTTGTCGTGGCGGCCCACGCGCGGCAGCTTGAGCAAGTCCTGCCAGATCGCCGCGAGCGTCTGCTCGATCTCACCTTGCGGCTCCACGTACTCACGCGCGATCGACGCCGACGCTTCCGGAGCAGGCAGCGCCTTGCGATCGGGCTTGCCGTTGGTCGTGAGCGGCAGGGCCTCGAGCTGCACGAACGCGGCCGGCACCATGGACTCCGGCAGTTCCGCCGACAGCTTCGCTCGCAACTCAGCGGCCTGGACACCGCTGCCTGCCTCGGCCACGAAATAGGCAACGAGCCGCTTATCTCCCGGCTCGTCTTCGCGCGCGATCACCACCGCCTCGCGAACACCGGCGCAGGCGCTGAGCCTCGCTTCGATCTCCCCGAGCTCGATGCGGAAGCCGCGGATCTTCACCTGGAAGTCGTCGCGGCCCTGGTATTCGATCGTGCCGTCCGCCAGCCAGCGACCGCGATCGCCGGTCTTGTACATCCGCGCATGCGGCTCAGGGCTGAACGGATCGCGCACGAAGCGCGCCTCGGTCAGCTCGGGACGGTTCAGATACCCGCGCGCGACTCCCACACCGCCGATGTGGATGTCGCCGGCCACACCCACGGGCGCGAGGGACTGACGCGCATCGAGGATGAAGATCCGCGCGTTCGCGAACGGCCGGCCGATGGGCACCGTGTCCGGATACGTCTCTTCACAGGGCTGCAACGTCGCGCAAACCGACGTCTCGGTCGGGCCATAGGCATTGAAGAGCCGGACCCGCTGATGCCATCGCCGCACCAGTGCCGGCGGGCAGACGTCGCCACCCACGATCACGTGGCGCAGGTTCGGCAAATCCTCCGGATCACAACCAGCGGCCACATGGACCGGCAGCAGCACATGCGTGATGGCGAGCTCGCGGAGAGTCGTTTGCAGAGGCTGGCCCGGCAGCAACCGGTGCCGTTGCGCGAGATGAAGGCTCGCGCCACTCGTGAGGGCCATGAACACTTCGGCCGTGCAAACGTCGAAGGCCACGGACACGAACTGCAGCACGCGGCTGTCTTCCGTCAGCTCAAAACGCTCGGCATGCGCACGGGCCATGTTGCACAGGCTGCGATGCTCGACCATCACGCCTTTCGGCAGACCCGTCGAGCCCGAGGTGTAGATCACGTAGGCCAGATGATCGGGAGTGAGCCCGAGAGCGAGACGATCCGGATTGTGCGTGGGCTGCTTGCGGGCCAGTACCGGGAGATCGACATCGAGCCGCAGGACCGGCACGTCGCCGGCCGGCAGATGCGCCTCCGTCTCGGACTGCGTCAAGAGGACCTTGGGCGCGGCATCGTCCAGCATGTACTGCAGGCGCTCGGCCGGATAGGCCGGGTCGAGCGGCAGATACGCAGCGCCCGCCTTGAGAGTGCCCAGCAGACCCACGATCATGTCCGGCCCACGCTCGACGCAGATCGCCACGCGATCATCCGGTTGGATGCCGAGCGAGATCAGGTAGTGCGCGAGTTGGTTGGCTCGTGCATTGAGCTCCGCGTAGCTGAGCGTCTGGCCCTCGAACGCCACGGCCAGCGCGTCCGGCCGCTCCTCGGCCTGTCGCTCGAACCACTCGTGAGCGAATCCGTCCACACGATCGGCATCGACGGCATGGAACGTCTCGAGCAACGTCGCGCGCTCGTTCGCGGGCAGGATGTCCAGCCGCGCGAGCGGCTCGTCGCTTCCGGTCGCCAGCGCCTCGACGAGAACGGAGAGAGCCGAGGCCAGATACGCGGTGATGCGAGCGACGCCGATGCCGGTCGCGCAGACGGCGTTGATCTCGAAGTGCTGATCGAAATCGTCGACCTTGAGACCGAGAGGGAAATTCGCGAGATCCCGGGCGCCGGAGATCGGCCGCAGACCATACGGTTGCCAGAGGTCTTCGGCGCTCTCCCCGTCCGCATGCGCGCTGTGTCGATAGTTGAGGGAGCTCGTGAACAGCGGCAGCGGAGGCTGGACGCCACTGCACCGCTGCGCCAGAGACAGGGGCGCCAGCTCGTGCGCCAGCAGGGCCACCATCCGCTCATAGCTCTGGCGAACGACCTGTCGCGCGTCCGCGTCGAGCGAGATCCGCAGCGGCAGGGTGTTGATCAACATGCCCAGCGCACGGTCCGCGCCCGCGGCGCCCTGCAGGCGACCGGAGAGGACGGTTCCGAAGACCACGTCGCTGCGCCCCGTGCAGAGAGCCAGCACCTGCGCCCAGGCCACGTGAAACAGCACGGATGCCGGCACACCGAGCTGCCCGGCGCACTCGCGCAGCCGGCTCGCCAGGACGCCGTCGATGCGCATGCCCGCGGTCTCGAGCTCGGTGCTCTTCACCTGCACGTCGAGAATGCCGAATGGCGCCGTCGGTGCGTCCACGTCGCCGAGCTGGTCGCGGAAGTACGCCTCGTGCTCCGACAGCGGCACGCGGCCGGCCTGCGCCACCAGAGTGCGCAGCGGCATCGGTGCGGCAAGTCTGTCGCCTTCGCCACGCAGCAACGCGCGCACTTCCGCCAGCACCAGCTCCAGCGTCACGTGATCGCAGATCAAGTGATGCACGAGCAACGACAACAGCCATTCGCCGCGCGCAGTGTCTTCGGCCACATACGCCGCCATCAGCGGCGCCCGCCTCAAGTTCAGGCGGACGTTCTGCGGATCGGTGCGATCGCTCAACACCTCCACGGCATCGCGCCCTTCGGGCACCGCGATCGACTCCAGCGGCAGCACGACCTTCCGGTAGACCACCTGGGCCGGCTTCGACAGCCCTTCCCAGAGCATCGCAGTGCGCAGAATGTCGTGCCGCGCGATGACCTGCTCCAGCACCTCGAGAAACTCATCGAGGCGCTGCCGGCTCTCGAAGGCAATGACGTCGCGCGACAGATACGTGTCGCCCTCGGTTTCCAGCAGGTGATGGAACAGCATGCCTTCCTGCAGAGGCAGCAGCGGATAGATGTCCTGAATGTTGGCGCCCCCCCCCGGCACGGTCGCCACGATGCGATCGATCTCCTCTTGCGTCAGCGCGATCAGCGGCAACTGCTCCGGCGTGATCCCGACGGTTTCCGGCGTGATCGGATTGGACGGGATCCCCGCTCCCTCCTCCGCCGCATCCCGTTCGAGCGTGGCCGCGTAGTCGCTCAGCGCCGGCGCGGTGAAGATCGCGCGGACTTCGCCGCTCAGTCCCTGCGCGCGGAGACGCTCGACCATCGCCACGACGAGCAGCGAGTGGCCGCCGAGCTCGAAGAACTGATCGTCGCGACCGACGCGGGGCACATGGAGCAACTCCTGCCAGACATCCGCAACCGCGGCTTCGATCGGCCCGCGCGGCGGCTCGTATTCGCGCGTGAGGAGCGCCGAGGCTTCCGGGGCCCGCAGGGCCTTGCGATCGAGCTTGCCGTTGACCGTCACGGGCAGCGCGTCCAGCATGACGAACGCCGCGGGCACCATGTAGTCCGGCAGTTGCGCCGCCAACGCCGCGCGCAGTTCCGCCGCCTGCAAGGTCACGTTCTCGCCGGCGATGACATACGCGACCAGGCGCCTGTCGCCCGGGACGTCTTCACGCGCGAGGACGACGGCCTCGCGCACACCAGGGCAAGTCGCGAGCTTCGCTTCGATCTCGCCCAGCTCGATCCGGAAGCCGCGGATCTTGACCTGGAAATCGTGACGCCCCAGGTATTCGATCGTGCCATCAGCCAGCCAGCGGCCGCGGTCGCCAGTCTTGTACATCCGGGCGCCCTGGTCCGCCAGGAACGGATCGCGGGTGAAACGCTCCGCCGTCAGCTCGGGGCGATCGAGATAGCCACGCGCGACGCCAGTGCCGCCGATGAAGATCTCGCCTTCGACACCCACCGGCACCGGCTCGCCGCGCGCATCGAGAATATAGACGCGCATGTTGTCGATCGGGCGGCCGATGGGCACGGTGGCCTCGTACTCGGATTCGCAGAGCTGCGCGGTCGCGCACACGGTCGTCTCGGTCGGGCCATAGGCATTGAAGAACCGCACCCGGTCATGCCAGCGCTCGGTCAGCGCGGGCGGGCACGCGTCGCCGGCGACGATCAACGTTCGCAGCGCAGGGAACGTCGCTTCACCACAGGCCACGAGCGCGGCAGACGGCAAGGTCACGTGCGTGATGGCCAGTTCGTGCATCGTCGCCAGCAAAGGCTCGCCGGGCATCAACGCCTGGCGCGGCGCCAGACACAGGCAGGCCCCGCGCGACAAGGTCATCGCCAGCTCGGAAACACTGGCGTCAAAAGACGGCGACGCGAACTGCAGCACGCGGCTCTGCGCGTCGACTTCGAACAACTCGCTCTGCGCCCGGGCCAGGTTTGTGAGGCCGCGATGCTCGACCATCACGCCTTTCGGCAATCCGGTCGAGCCCGAGGTGTAGATCACGTAGGCAAGGTTCCTCGAGGTGAGCGCCGGCGTGCGGGGAGCCGGATCGTGCACGGGCAGGCGGCGCGCGAGCACCGGGAAATCAACGTCCATCCGCAGGACCGGCAACTCCCCCACCGGAAGCTGCGCTTCGAGATCCGCTTGTGTCAGCAGCGCCACCGGGGCGCCGTCCTGCAGCAGGTACTGCAAGCGGTCCGAGGGGTACGCGGGATCGAGCGGCAGATACGCGCCGCCCGCCTTGAGAATGCCGAGCACTCCCACGACCAGCTCGACGCTGCGCTCCATGCAGATCGCCACGCGGTCATCCGGTCGAACGCCGAGATCGAGCAGGTAATGCGCGAGCTGGTTCGCCCGCGCATCGAGCTCGCCATAGCTCAGGCTCTGGTCTTCCAAGACGACCGCCACGGCCTCGGGTCGCGCCGCCGCGTGTTGCGCGAACAACTCATGAATCAGCCGATCATCGGGATGAGTCACCGCGGTGGCATTGAGGCCGTGGAGCAACTGCTGGCGTTCGCCTTCGGACAACAGCGGCAGCGTGTCGACGGCCGCCGACGGATCGGCCACCATCCCCTCCAGCAGCCGCACGAAATGACCGGTCCAACGCTCGATCGTCGAGCGGTCGAACAGCGCACTCGCAAACACGCACTTCCCGGACAGCGCCCCGTCCACCTCGGCGAGGTGCAGTGAGAGATCGGCCTGCGTGCCGTCGAACCCCGTGTCCAGCACGACCAGGTTCAAACCGGGCAGTGACAGCTCGCCAACCGGAGGCTGGTTGTGCCAGGTGAAGCTGGCCTGGGCGATCGGGTTGTGACTGAGGCTGCGTTGTGGCTGCACCGCCTCGACCACTTGCTCGAATGGGAGGTCCTGATGCGCGAAGGCCTCGAGCGTCGTTTCCTGCACTTGCGTGAGCAGTGACGAAACGCTCGGCGGCGCGTCGAACCGCAGGCGGAGCGCCAGCGTGTTGACGAAGAAGCCGATCAGATCCTCGACCTCGCGCCGCTGCCGATTCGCAACCGGCGTACCGACCACGACGTCCGACTGTCCCGACAGGCGCGAAAGCAACAGACCCCACGCGGAGAGCAGCGTCATGAACAACGTCGCGCCGTGACGCTGGGACAACTCGCGCAAGCCGGCCGTCAACTCCGCCGGGATCGTCAGCGGCACGCTCTCGCCGGCATGACTCTGCAGCGCGGGTCGCGGCCGGTCCAGGGGAAGAGTCAGCAGTTCGGGAGCGCCGGCCAGGTGCTCTTTCCAGAAGCCCACCTGGCGCGTCAGTTCCTCCCCTTGCAGCCAATGGCGTTGCCACTGCGCATAGTCGGCGTACTGGATCTGCAGCGGCGGCAGCGTATCCGCTTCGCCGCGGCGGAACGCCGTGTAGAGCGCCCCCACTTCCCGCACCAGGATGCTGAGTGACCAGCCGTCGCTGACGATGTGATGCTGCGTGATTAGCAATACGAGTTCTTTGTCCGTCAGGCGGAGCAGGCGTCCGCGGATCAGCGGACCGTGGGCCAGGTCGAACGGCGCGTGAGCTTCCTCGCGGGTCGCGGCCGCAACGGCGGTCTCGCGTTCGTCGCTCGGCAGCGCACTGAGATCTTCATGGCGGAGTGCAAAGCCGCAGTCCTGCGCGGCCATCTCCTGATAGGCCACTCCGTCGCGGGCGACGAAGTGCGTGCGCAGACTCTCGTGGCGCGCGACGAGACGATCCAGCGTCGCCTGCAGTGCCGCGCCGTCGAGGTCGCCGAGCAATCGGAGGGCGGCCGGCATGTGATAGGCCACGCTCGCGGCTCGGTCGAGCTGGTCGAGGAACCAGAGGCGCTGCTGTGCGAGGGACAGCGGCAGCGGCTGGCTGCGGTCGGCAACAAGGATGCCCACCTGCTGCAGTCCTTCGCGATAGCTGGCCATGCGCTTGCGTAGGCGCTGTTCCAACACCGCCTGCTTGAGTTTCTGAGTTTCGGAGGGATGGTTGCTCATTCAGGGTTTCTCGCTTTCCAGGAGCGCCTTCAGGTCATCGGCGGACATGGAGGAGAGCTCCTGGTCCATTTCCTCGCCGATGAATTTGTCGAACTGCAATGAAGCGACTTCTCCACCGAGCTGGCGGAGGTCGCGGCTGACGATCAACGTGCGCAGGGGGACATCCACGAGCAGTCCTTCGCGGATCCGCGCCTGCAACTGCACGGCGAGCAGCGAGTGGCCGCCCAGCTCGAAGAAGTTGTCGTGGCGGCCGGCACGGTCGACGTGCAGCAACTCCTGCCACAGCGCCGCCAGCCGCTCTTCGATCTCACCCTGCGGCGCCTCGTACTCGCGCGTGCTCATGGCCGCCGCATCCGGTGCCGGCAGGGCCTTGCGGTCGAGCTTGCCGTTGGAGGTCAGCGGCAACGCGTCGAGCTGCACGAAGACCGACGGGACCATGTACTCAGGGAGTTGCCGCGCCAGCGCTTCCCGCAGATCCGCTGCGGACAGCTCGAGCTCCTCCGCGACCACATACGCGACGAGACGCTTGTCGCCGGGCACGTCCTCGCGTGCAATGACGACTGCCTCACGCACGCCCGCGCAATGACTGAGCTTCGCTTCGATCTCGCCCAGCTCGATGCGGAAGCCGCGGATCTTCACTTGGAAGTCATTGCGGCCCAGGTATTCGATGTTGCCGTCCGGGAGCCAGCGCCCGAGGTCGCCGGTCTTGTACATCCGCGCGTCCGCGCGCGTGCTGAAGGGATCGCGGAGGAAACGCTCGGCAGTGAGCTCGGGGCGATCCAGGTAGCCGCGAGCGACACCGTCACCGCCGATGTAGATCTCGCCGGTCACACCGAGCGGCACGGGCTCACGTCGGGCATCGAGGATGTAGACCTGCGTGTTGGCAATCGGCCGCCCGATGTGCGCCGCGAAGCCTTCCGCGCGTGGCATGCGCACCCAGGTCGAGTACGTCGTCGTCTCACTGGGGCCGTACAGATTGGCGACGCTGTCTGTCGCGGTTTCAGCAAAGAGCCGCTCCACCAGTTCCTTCTTCAGCGGCTCGCCGGCCAGATTGACGAGACGGATCGTAGCGGGGACTCCATTCGCGTCGAGCAGGGCCTTGATGGCCGAGGGCACGGTGTTGATCAACGTGACCGGCTCGGGCCGCGCCGTCAGAGCCAGGGCATTGCGGACCAGCGTCAGCGTGCGGCCCGCGGACAGCGGCACGAACAGCTCGAATACGGCAAGGTCGAAATTGATCGAGGTCGAGAACAGGCTATTGGACAGCTCGTCACTGGTGAAGTTGTCCAACGCCCAATGCAGCAGATTCGCGGTGTTGACGTGCTCGATGGCCACACCTTTCGGCAGGCCCGTTGAGCCGGACGTGTAGATCACATACGCGAGGTTCCGCGCCGTCAGTCCCAGTGCGCGCGGGCTCGGGGTGGTCGCCGATTGCGCGTCGAGGCGCGCGCGCAACTCGTCGCTGTCGAGCACGAGCACAGGCACTTCGGCCACTGGTAGTTGTCCGCGCACGGTCAGTTGCGTCAGCAGGACCTTCGGTGCGCCGTCCTCCAGCAGGTATTGCAGGCGGTCATTCGGATACGCGGGATCGAGAGGCAGATACGCACCGCCCGCCTTCAGAATGCCGAGCAGACCGATGACCATCTCCAGACTGCGCTCGACTCCAATGGCCACGCGGTCGTCCGGTTGCACACCGAGCGCGATCAACTCATGCGCGAGCTGATTCGCTCGCGCGTTGAGCTCGGCGTACGTCAGCGAGTCATGCTCATGGATCACCGCGGTCGCATCGGGCTGCGCGGCGGCTTGCAGCTCGAACAGCTCGTGAATGAGCTGGTCGGTTGGGTACTCGGCTGCGGTGTCATTGAACGCAATCAGCAGTTGCTCCCGCTCCGCCGCGGACAGCATTGGCAGTTCGTCGATGCCGGTCGCGGGATTGGCCGCCATCGCTTCGAGCAGCCGCACGTAGTAGCCGGCCCAGCGCTCGACCGTGGCACGGTCGAAGAGGTCACTGGCGTACATCAGCACGCCCGAGAGCGCGACGTCGCTTTCATTGAGATGCAGGGACAGCTCGTACAGCGCGGTCGTCTGCACCTGCTCGAGCGGCACGAGGCTCAGGTCCGGCAGGTTCAATGCGTCGCCGAAACCGGAGGTGTTGTTGAGTGCCAGCATGGCCTGGAACAGCGGGCTGTGGCTGAGGCTGCGTTGCGGCTGGGCCGCTTCCACGATCTGATCGAACGGCAGCTCCTGATGCGCAAACGCCGCGAGCGCCGTTTCCTTCACCTGCGCCAGCAGACCCGCAACGGTGGATCCGGTGTCGAGCCGCACTCGAATGGCGAGGGTGTTGGCGAAGAAGCCGATGAGGCTTTCCACCTCGCGGCGTTGACGGTTGGCGACGGGCGTGCCGATGACCACATCCGTGTGACCGGACAGGCGCGAGAGCAACAGCCCCCATGCGGAGAGCAGCGTCATGAACAGCGTCGCCCCGTGGCGTTGGCTGAGGTCGCGCAGTCGGGCGGTCAGTTCCGGCGACAGGATCAGCGGCACGCTGCCGCCGGCATGGCTCTGCATCGCCGGCCGGGGCCGATCGAGCGGCAGTTCGAGCAAGGCCGGCGCGCCGGTCAATTGCTCGCGCCAGAAGGCGATCTGGCGCGTGAGCGATTCACCGCGCAGCCAACTCCGCTGCCATTGCGCGTAGTCGGCGTATTGAATGGCCAGCGGCGGCAGCGGATCGCTCTCGCCCCGATGAAAGGCCGTATACAGCGCCGCCACTTCGCGCACGAGAATGTTCAAGGACCAGCCGTCGGTGACGATGTGATGCTGCGTAATGAGCAGAACATGCTCGCCGGCCGGCAGGGTGAGCAGCCGGCCGCGAACGGGTGGACCCGCACTCAGATCGAACGGGGCGCGGGCCTCTTCCGTGGCGAGCTCGCTCACGACGCGAGTCTGGCTCTCGGGATCGAGCGCGCTCAGATCGTGGAACGTGAGTGCAAAGCCGCAGTCCGCGGGCGCGACTTGCTGATAGGGCACACCGTCGATCGCGACGAAGCGGGTGCGTAGTCCTTCGTGTCGCGCCACGAGGCGGTCCAGCGTCGCCTGCAATGCCGCCACATCGAGCCTGCCCACCAACCGCAGGGCCGCGGGCATGTGATACGCCGCACTGGCCGCGGCATCGAGCTGGTCGAGGAACCACAACCGCTGCTGCGCCAGGGAGAGCGGCAGGGGCGCGTTGCGATCCACGGTCTCGATGCGCGCCATCGTGCTCGCGCCGGCGCGGTGTACGGTTTCGGCAAGGGTCTGCAGGCTCGGATGGGCGAACAGGTCGCGCAAGGCCACATCGACGCCGAGGGTCGCGCGGATGCGCGAGATCAACTGCACGGCCAGGAGCGAGTGCCCCCCGAGCTCGAAGAATTGGTCGTGACGTCCGACGCGCTCGACGCGCAGCAGCTCTCTCCAGATCGCGGCCAGCGTCTCTTCGAGCTCGCCCTGCGGCGGCACGAATGCGTGCGCAATCAGGGCCGCGCCATCGGGTGCAGGCAGGGCCTTGCGATCGAGCTTCCCATTGGAAGTGAGCGGCAGTGCGTCCAACACGACGAACGCGCTGGGGAGCATGAACTCGGGGAGCTGCGCCGCGAGCTGGTCGCGTAATCCGGCCGTCGACCACGCGCCGCCGGTCTCGCCGGCCACGTACGCGACGAGGCGCTTGTCGCCCGGCGTATCTTCACGCGCCAGCACCACTGCTTCGCGCACACCCGCGCACTGGCCGAGCTTCGCCTCGATCTCGCCCAGCTCGATGCGGAAGCCGCGGATCTTGACCTGGAAATCGTTGCGGCCCAGGTACTCGAGCTGGCCGTCCGGCAGCCAGCGCCCAAGGTCGCCGGTCTTGTACATCCGCGCGTTTGCTTTTGTGCTGAACGGATCGCGCAGGAAGCGCTCCGCCGTCAGTTCGGCGCGGTTCAGATAGCCGCGCGCGACGCCCGCCCCGCCGATGTGAATCTCCGCTGCGACGCCGGCCGGCACAGGCTCGCCCTGCGCATCCAGGACGTAGATCGACGTGTTGTCGATCGGCTTCCCGATAGGAACGGCCAGACCCTGCGCCTCGCGATCAGCGGCGGTGCAGACGTAGGTGGTGCAGCCCACGACGGTCTCGGTCGGACCGTACTCGTTGATGACGATCGCATCCGGCGAGACGCGCTCGAGGAATTTCCGCAGCACGTGCCGGGACAGTTGCTCGCCGCCGACGACCACGCGGTGCGCGACGCCGGGGACGGGTCGCTCGGCCAGATTGGCCAGGAGCTCGAGATGCGCCGGAGTGAGCTTGAACAACAGCGGCTCCGTCTCCTGCAGTGCTGCCAGGAGTTGAGGCAGAGACTGCGAGCTGTCCTCCGGCAGGAGGCGGCTCGGCACGCCGGCCAGCCAGGGCACCATGAGCGTCGTCAACGTGGCGTCGAACGAGAGCGGCGAGCTGACCACCGTCGCCGACACGCCCGGCAGGTACTGCCGGGCGGCGTAGGTCAAGTAGTTGACCGCCGCAGCGTGCGTAATGGCCACGCCTTTCGGCAGACCGGTCGATCCCGACGTGTAAAGAACGTAGGCCAGACTGTCGGCGCCACCACCCGGCGCGATCGAGCCCTGCGCGTAGTCATCGAGCCAGCCGTCGTCGGTGGAGGCCCCGTTCATCAGCACGACGTCGCGGCCACCCAACGCGAGGCGCGACAGGTGCTCGCTGCAGAGGAGGACACAGTCGATGCCCGCGTCCTGCAGGAGATGGGTCGTGTATTTCTGAGGTTGATCCGGCGCGAGCGGCACATACGCCGCTCCCGCTTTCAACGTGCCCAACACCGCGATCACCAGCTCCACCGAGCGCTCCAGATAGAGACCGATGCGGGTCTCGGGACCGGCCCCGAACTCCTGGAGGTACCGGCAGAGCCGGTTGGCTTTCTCGTCGAGCTGACGATAGGTCAGTCGCAGATCGCCGCGAACGACGGCAATCGCCTCGGGATGCGCCGCCGCCTGCTGCTCAAACCGTTCGTGAATGAGCCGGCTCCGCGCGTCATTCGTTTCCGTGGCGTTGAAGTCCACCAGCAAGCGCCGCCGCTCCGCCTCGGGCAACAGCGGGAGCCGGTCGACGGTCGCGTTCGCATCGGCGAGCATGCCTTCCAGCAGGCGAACGTAATAGCCGGCCCACCGCTCGACCGTCGCCCGGTCGAACAGATCGCTGGCGAACACGAGCTGGCCCGACAACACCTCCCCGGTGTCCGTCATGTGCAGAGTCAGATCGTTCTGTGCCGTCGTCACTTCGCGGCCGATCAGCGCGAGTTGCAGGCCGGGCAGGCTCAACGCACCGCGGTCCGGCGTGTTGTCCAGCGAGAAGTGGGTCTGAGTGAGAGGGCTGTGGCTCAGACTGCGCGCCGGCTGCAGCGTCTCCACCACTTGCTCGAAGGGCAGGTCCTGGTGCGCAAACGCGGAGAGGGTCGTCTCCTTCATCTCCGCGAGCAGCGACAGGACCGAGGGCCGTTCGTCGAAGCGCAGCCGCAGCGCCAGTGTGTTGATGAAGAAGCCGATCAGGTTCTCGACCTCGCGGCGCTGGCGGTTCGCCACCGGCGTGCCGATGACGATGTCCTGTTGTCCCGACAGGCGGGACAGCAACAGTCCCCAGCCCGCGAGCAGCGTCATGAACGGTGTCACATCATGGCGCTTGGAGAAGGCTCGCAGCTCCGCGGACAGCTCCGCAGGGAGCGTGATCGCCACGCTGTCGCCTGCGTGGCTTTGCACGGCAGGCCGCGGCCGGTCGTGCGGGAGGTCGAGCAGCGTCGGTGCGCCGTCGAGATGTGTCTTCCAGAAGCCGAGCTGGCGCGCCAGCTCCGCACCCTGGAGCCACTGCTGCTGCCACAACGCGAAATCCGCGTATTGAAGCTCGAGCGGCGGCAGCGGATCGGTGTCGCCACGAAGGAAGGCGGTGTACAGCGCAGCCACTTCGCGCACGAGAACGCCCAGCGACCAGCCGTCGCTGACGATGTGGTGCTGGGTCAAGAGCAGCACATGCTCTACCTCGCCGGCACGGCCGGCCGCGCTGGTGGGCATCGCCTTGGGCTCGTGCGCTCGCTCCGAGGCGGGGCCACTGAGGGTCAGCAGGCGCCCGCGAATGAGTGGCCCCACGGTCAAATCGAACGGCGTCCGCGCCTCTTCGTCTGCGCGGCGGGCCAATGCGGCTTCGCGTTCTGCCGGGTGCAGCGAGCGCAGATCTTCATGCGTCAGGGCAAACCCGACGTTCTCCGGTGCAATCCGCTGATACGGCACACCATCGATGGCCACAAAGGACGTGCGCAGCCCTTCGTGTCGCGCGATGACGCGATCGAGCGTGGCCTGCAACGCCTCGACGTCCAGCTCGCCGATCAGGCGCAACGCGGCCGGTATGTGGTACGAGGTGCTGGCCGACTTGTCGAGTTGATCGAGGAACCACAGACGTTGCTGCGCTAGCGACAGTGGCAGCGGCCGCGTGCGGTCCGCGATCTCGATCCGTCCCAAAGTGCTCGCGCCCGCGGCGCGCACCGCAGTGGCCAGTGCGTCGAGGCTCGACGACGCGAACAGCTCCCGCAGCGGCAATTCGACGCCGAGCGTGGCCCGGATGTGCGAGATCAACTGCACGGCCAGCAGCGAGTGCCCGCCCAGCTCGAAGAAGTTGTCGCGGCGGCCCACACGTTCGACGCGCAACAGGTCCTGCCACAGAGCGGCCAGCGCCTCCTCGATCTCGCCTTGCGGCGGTTCGTACTCGCGCGCGCTCAGCGCCGTCTCTTCCGGCGCAGGCAACGCCTGCCGGTCCAGTTTTCCGTTGGCATTGAGCGGGAGCGCGTCGAGCTGCACGTACGCCGCCGGAACCATGTACTCGGGGAGCTGCCGCGCCAGCTCTTCGCGAAGCTCGGTCACGGACAGCTCGACGCCTTCGTCCGCGACCAGGTACGCCACCAGGCGCCGGTCCCCTGGCTCGTCTTCCCGGGCCACGACGACCACGTCGCGTACGCCTGCGCATTGGCTCAGCCTTGCTTCGACCTCGCCCAGCTCGATCCGGAACCCGCGGATCTTCACCTGGAAATCGTTGCGGGCCAGGAACTCGATACTGCCGTCCGGCAGCCAGCGCCCGAGGTCGCCGGTCTTGTACATCCG
>Ga0307505_10000275_pt1 | contig 61934 bp, 111 predicted proteins | sample 23_S_MG_FD_202183 | JGI IMG/M metagenome (GOLD analysis project Ga0307505, IMG submission 202183) | Soil microbial communities from Populus trichocarpa stands in riparian zone in the Pacific Northwest, United States - 23_S | ecosystem: Environmental > Terrestrial > Soil > Riparian zone > Trees...
CGGCGGTCGGACCGTCGGTTTCACAGGACACCGGCGGCTCACCGATCAACCGCATCCGGTTTCAGTTCGACCCTAGCCCGACCTACAGCGTCGACGGCTACGAGTGGGAATTCCGGGTGGCATCCGGCGACTGGGAATCCGGGGGCTTCCTTGACGCCGAGACCCTGACGAGCGGCGGCAAGATCCGCGGCTACCTCAGCTTCGTCAAAGAGGGCGAGACCTACGCGATCCGAGTGCGGGCGACCGCGGGCGGCTCGTCTTCCGACTTGCGAACGCTGACCGGCATCGTCGCGGGCAGCGCGACCTAAGAGGGCATCAATGGCAGCTCCGACTTTCAACCCGCCCTCTTCGGGCGGGTTTTCCGCGTTCACGGCCGAGGTTCAGCGCTGCCTGAACGCCATCGACGCAAGTGCGGTCAGCGGCAACCAGCGCAACATGCTGCATCGCCCCGGCGATTTCCCGGGCGGCTTTTCGCTGTCCAGCGGGCAGATCGTCGTCGGGAACAATTCCGATGGCGATGTGGCGCGGATCACCGGACCGAACATCCTCTACAACCTTGGCCGGATCGACCTGACCACCACTTCGGCCGAGACCTACGAGCTGCGCTTCGCCGTTCGCCGCCGCGAAAACCCTACCGACGCCGCCAACGACGCGGTCAAGTTCTGCGTCCGGTTCCTCGATCGGAACAAGGACACCGTCGTCACCCGCACGCTGCGGACGATCACCGATCTCACCACGGCATCGGGGCGGGTCTACGAGACGTTCCGGGTTGCTCGAGGCGCGGGCCTGCCGAGCGACGTCATCGCGCCGCCCGCGACCGGCGCGCCCCGCTACATGATGGCGCTGATCATCTTCGAGGGCGGCGCGAGCACCGTCACCGACGTGGAAATCCTCGGCATCGAAGAGCTTGCCGTCGATCTTACCGCAGCCGAGGAAGCCCCCATTCTTCGGAACCTGGGCCACCGCCCCGGCGACACGCCCGGGGAATTCAACCTCCGCATGGAGGGCGCTGCGGACGGCGTCGTCACGACCAACCAGAACGGCAAGGTCGTGCGCTTCACCGGCGTCGGCAGGCTTCTCAGCGAGGCCCCGCACAACATCGAAGGAGACAACCTGTATCGGCTCAACTTCGCGTTCCGCCGGAACCTAGACAGTGATGATCCGAGCAACGACGGCGTGCGGATGCGCGTCCGGTATTTCGATCGGCTAAAGGAATATCTGTCCACCGCGACCCTGCAGAGCGTCACGGACCTGACCATTGCCAGCGGCCGGCTGACCCGCGCATTTTTCGTCGGGCGCGGCGCGGGGCATCCCGATGGAACCATCCAGCCGCCTATCGGGGCGTGCTACATGGGCGTCGCCGTCGACACGTTCGGCGTATCGTGCCGGACGGACATCGAGATTGCCGGCATCGAGCGCTTGCCAGCGCTTGCGCAGGGCGAGCAGGGCGTTCCCGGCGAGACGGGCGCTACCGGCACCGCCGGGCGCCGCGGTCCCCCGGGCGCGCCCGGGTCGTTCATGGGGTTCGAACTCGACGCCACCGGATCGTCACTGCCGGGCTCGGCGAGCAATGGCGACACCTTCGGCCTCATCAGCGGCGACACCGTGACCAGCTACGTCTGGCTTGCGGGAGGCTGGAAACTCGTATTCCCGAGCACCCCGATGCACCATCCGAGCTACGGCCCTGCCGCCCCGAGCGTCTGGTCGATCCGTATCGTCGGCACGGGCTCGGTCGGCCCCTACAACATCGATTGGTCCGGGCCGATCATGCTGTTCGATCCGACCGGCGATTTCATCAGCCCCGACGACTACACGCGCACCAACGACACGGTGACGTTCGACAGCGCGATCGCCAATGCCGCCGTCATCTCCGGCATAGCCTTCGAGACCGGCGCGGGCTTCCAGGCGCAGGCGATCAGCATCACGGGCGACGGCACGGTTGGTCCCTATACCGTCCCGGCGAACACCGAGATCGTCATCCTGTTTTCGCCGGAAGGCCAGATCGCGCAGGAAGACTACACCCTGGTCGGCACTGATCTGACCTTCGACGCCGCGATCACCAACGGCGTCAAGGTGCAGGGCATCGGTATCGTCGGCACGCTCCGCAAGCAGCTGCCCGACGTGTTCGATAGCCGGGCCGAGGCGATCGCCTACGCCGTGCCGACCGGCATCGACACGATCCTGGTGCGCCACAACGGCGTTGTGCTGGCCTACAGGCGTGACGTCGACGGCGAGGCCCTGACCACGGCGGGCGGGATCAAGTGGGCTCCTGCGGGCAATCCGTCGCCGCTGCACTACGGCGCGCCCTGCAACGGGACCGACGATGACGCGCCCTACTTCTACACCTGCGGATTGGAGCACGGCCGCATCTACGGACTCGGCGCGACCTATCATTTCGAGACGGGATGCGCTTGGCCGCGGGATCACCACGTGTCGGTCATCGACCTGACCGACACGACGATCAACCTCGACGCGTCGATGGGCTTCGTGCCGGCCTTCTCAATCCTCGGCTCTGGCCTTGCGGCGGGGACCGGAGGCGCGGGCATCCTCACTACTGCGGCCGAAAACATCGCGGCCGGCGTTCGCACCATCGAAGTGGCCGACGCCAGCGTGCTGGAAGTCGGCGGCGTCTACGAGATGGCGAGCGACGAATACTGGTCCGGCGTCACGGGCGTCTCGGGGTTCGGCGTGCAGCCGAAGGGCGAGATGATCCAGATCTCCGAGATCGCCGGAAACGACATCACGCTGCTGACGCCGACGCGGGACAGCTACGACAACGCCACCTACTCGGTTCGCTTCCGCCCGCTCAATCTGCTGCCCGGAGTGACCATTCGGGGCGGCACGATCAACGGGCTCAACCAGGATATCGGGGGCGAAGAGGGCGCGCTGGTCGAGGACTATCCGACCGTCGCTCTGATCCAGTTCGCGCGCGACGTGACCATTGCCGGCATGAGCACGCGAGGCTTCGTCGCCTTCCAGATCAGGGCCTCGTTCTGCTTGAACGTCGAGGTCAGCAGCAACACCTTCCGCGGGCCGGACGTGGTGGAGGCGAACCTGCCCGAGCCGACGATCTACTGGGGCAAGGGTATCGAGGCCAGCTCCTGCGAGAGCGTCAGGTTTGTGAACAACTACGGCTGGCGTCTGCGCGCTCCGATCGACTGCCTCAGCTCGTCCACCTCGCTGATCTGCCGAGACGTGACGATCGCAGGCAACGCCGCGACGGAGTGCTGGCGCGGCTTCTCCACGCACATGGTGGAGAATCTGACCGTGACGGGCAACGCCTGGCGCACGCGAAACGGGTTCTATTTCCGCGGCAAGAACCTGACGTTCGTCGGCAACACGCTCGACATCTACACCACCGATGAAGCCTACGCCTGCGGAATAGGCCTCGCGCCGATGACCGTTGCGCACAGCGAGATCCCCGACGCGGGCCACATCGTCTTCAGCGACAACCTGATCGACTGCGGCGGGGCCACGGCGATCCGGGTCGCGACGTCGCTGCAGAGCTTCACCGCCGAGGGGAACGTCTTCAGTCACTGCGCCAGTGGCGTCCAGATCTGGGCGAAGTATGTCAAGAGCCTGCTGCTCCGGGGAAATACCTTCATTTCCAAGGAGGCGATGGACGCAGAGGCGACGAGCTACGGCGCGATCGTCACCAATCACGCCAACGTCCCACTGACCGAACTCGGGAACGTCGAGATCGCCAGCAACAATTTCGTCGGGCGCTGGGGCTATGGCGTCGCGGTGCTCGGAACCGCCTCCGGCACAGGAGCGCGGCGGATCCGGATCATCACGAACAACTTCGGCTCGCTTCGGCTGCGCGGCATCTCGTTCCAGGCGGATGGCTCGGACTACGGCAGCCACGGCAACTTCGCGGTCTCGCCGTTTGTCGATGACAACGTGATCGACGTAGAGCCCGGCACCCCTGCCGACAACCTCGTCGTCCATCCGGCTGGGGGCGGCCCTGCCGCGGTCACCGGCTCGCGCCGCATGGGTGCGCCTCAGTATGTCGCGCGGCCCGAGGTTGCGACGGCGGATCCGCTGCTTGCTGTTTCCTACTCGGCCGGGATGCGCGAGCTCTTCGCGACGCCGATCGCTGCTGGCTACGAAGGGCGCGCCTGCACCGCTCCGGGAACCGGCCTGACGCTCTCCGGCATCACGGGCGGGATTTCCAGTGGCTCGCCGACGCTCGTCGTCAGCAGCGCCGCCGACATCTTCGTCGGCTCCTATCTGACCGTGGCCGGGTCCGGCCTCGCCAGCAATACGCGCGTGATCGCCAAGAACGGCACGACGCTGACCCTGAGCGGCAATGCCGCCAACACCGTCGCCGGCGCAGCCGTCGCGCGGCAAGCCCCGACTTTCAAGGGCTTCGGCGCAGTCCAGGCCTAACCCCCTTACCTCCGAGAGGAATTACGGCATGGCAACAGGCACGCCTGTCCCGTTCGATTCCGAGGTCCACAAGCCTCAGGTCTGGAACGCCGAAACGAAGCGCCCGGAGATAGTCGATCCGGAGACGATGAACCTTGGGGGCGGCGGTGGGGATGCCGACCTTACCGAGATCACGGAGCGTGTCGAGGCGGTCGAGACGGGCGTTGCTGCGGCGGCCGGCGTGGCTGCTGGCGCGGCGTCCGCCGCATCTGCCGCCGCCGCCGCCGCTTCGGCCGCGCAATCGACGGCGGACACGGCCAACGCCACCGCCTCGGCGGCTGCCCCAAAGCCGATCTTCGATACGGCGGCCCGCTTCACGAGCGGGGATGCATTCACCGAGCTTTCCCCGCCGCAGACGACGCTACTGGCCGGGCAGGAAGGTTACGAGACCGACACGGACAAGAGCAAGGTCAGCCCGGACGGAACGACGGCTTGGGGCGACCTCGACTACCGGGAGATCGGCGAGGGCGGCGGCGGCGATGATGCTGTCGCGCAGATGAATACCGAGGTCGGAAACCCGGTCACGGAGAAGATCGTCCAAACGACCGGCTCTGGCGGGTTCAAGTCGACGTCGGCGGGCGCTATGCTGTTCGCCAACGCCGCCGAGGTGCTGTCCGAAGCCGCCCTCCCCGTGGGCGTCTCCACGCTCCACGCGATGGACCTCGACAAGGCCGGCACGCCGCAGTTCGCCGCCATCGAACTCGGGCACGCGTCCGACACGACGATCACCCGAGTTTCTGCCGGCGTGATCGCGGTCGAGGGTGTAAATGTGCTCCTGTCGGGCGCATCGTCACCCGAGTTCACCACTATTCAACTCGGCCACGCCAGCGACACGACACTTGCCCGCGTCTCGGCCGGCGTGATGTCGGTTGAGGGCGCGACCGTGCTGGTATCTGGCGGGGCGCTCGGGACGCCCGCGTCCGGCGTTGCCACAAACATTACCGGGCTGGTCGCTGCGAACCTGCTCGGAGGCACGCTCGCCGCCGGCGTGGGTTACAAGGAGACCGTAGGCGCGGACGGAACCAAATCCTCCGGCACATACACTCCGGACGCCACCACCGGGAACATCCGCACCGCGACGAACGGCGGCGCTCATACCCTCGGCGTCCCTACCGGAACCGGGACGGTGATCGTCCACTATACGAACAACGGCTCGGCGGGCGCGATCACGACCTCGGGCTTCACCAAGGTCGTCGGGTCGTTCACCACGACGAACGGGCACAAGTTCTATTGCACGATCGTCACCATCGCGGGCGGCGACAGCCTGCTCAACATCGTGGCGATGCAGTAATGCCAGGCCTGATCACCCTCGATCGGCCGAAGCTGATCAGGCCAGCCGCGCCCTATCTGTCGCGCGCCCATGTGCGCGACATCATGCGGCAGATGCGCAAGGAGGAGCGCGCAGGCCTGACGCCCGGCGGCATCGGTCTGATCGCCGGCACGACCAGCGCATCCGTTTCCCTCGCCGCCAACCCCGAGGGCATCAACTCCGACCAGATCACCATGACGGCAGGCGCAAACCGGACCGCCGGCGCGCTCCTGATCACGATCGCCACGAACTTCAGCCTGACCATCCCCGACGTCCCGGCCACATCCGGATCGTTCCTGTCGAGCCTCGGGACATGGAGCGCCAACAGCAACGCCGGGCGCGTGTCGGCCGGGATCATCCCCGGCGCATGGGACGGAGTGCTGGACGGCGACGGAACGCGCATCGCGGCGGCGGTGCTGCTGAACGCAACTGCGACCGCCAATTTCGTCTCTACCACGGCCGAGGGCTCGGGCGCGTCTTTCCCGTTCCCGACAATCACCCCGACCGGCTCCAAATTCTTGTGGCGCTTCTACTACGGCGCACAGGACGAGGTTCTGCCGGTCGTCGCTTCCGCGACCGCCAACCACGTATGCTTCGGCACTGGGTTCGGCGGGTCGCTCATCAGCTTCGCCTACCAGTCCCTGTCGTCTGGCTGGACCGCCGCGAACGGCTCGCGGGTCCTCTACGACTACATGGCCAGCGCCGGCGGCTCGGCGGCCTGATGGCGACCCGCGCGGAGCTCGAAGCTGAGATCGCGGCGCGCAAGGCGGAGGTCGCCGCTCAGCCGCGTGAGCGTGCCGCATGGCTCGATTGGGACGTGAAATACCACCGCGTCACAATCGCCGATCTTGTCTGGACCCGCCGCGGCTGGGTCGAGGCCGACATGATCGCCGAGGCGGACCGGGTCATCAAGACGCTGGAGGCCCGCGGATGACGTTCTACCTCCAGGCCGACGGCACGTTCCCGGTCCTCGCCAACGGCGAGGGCGGCGTGCGGGTGGTGCTGGTCAGCAGCCCGACCGAGCAGAGCGTCGAGGGTCGGGCGGTGCTGCGGCTTGAACGCGGGTCCTTTGCCGGCGAAGGCGGTGGCGGCTCGGCGCTCGACGGCGTTCGCATCACGGTGGAGAGCGTTCCGGGCTCGGAGACCGTGGTCTACGGCGTCGGTCACGACGGGACGCGGTTCCAGGTCCCGGTCGATACGCCGGCGACCTTCACCTATGCCGAGGTGGGGTCGAGCCCGAACTCTCCGACGCTGTTCCTCAACTTCAGCCTCAACGCGGACCTGCTTGGCCTGCAGGCGACGGAAGAGCTTGAGCTAATCCCGACCTTCGCCTGGACCGATCCGGCGGTCCCGGTCCTGACCTTCGTCAATGGCCCCTACGAGGGCGCAGGGCCGGTCCTGATCGACCTCGCGGTGGCGAACCAGGGCACGTTCCTTGACGTGATGATGCAGAGCCGCGTGGCCCCGGCGGGGCCGTGGAGCGCGTTCTTCCCCGTCTGGACCACCAGCATCCCGCAGTTCTTCGTGAACCAGCAGGTGCGCGTGCGCCAGCGGCAGCTGGATGCGGACGGAGTAACCATACAAGAGGTCTACTCCGTCGAGAGCGAGACGATCCAGACGCCGCCGATCCAGCCGCCCGTCGCGCTGATCAGCGCCGACGTCGTCTTCGCGGATGGCCTCTGGGTCCCCGAGGATACCGAGCCGGTGTTCCGCCCGGTGCTCAAAATCCCCGGCCTGGTCGACGAGCCCTACGTTGCCGGCGTGCAGTGGACGAACTCGCCCGGCGACAACGTCCCTGACAGCCAGTGGGAAGATCTTCGCCTGGCGGCCGTGGAGTATGGCGACAGCTCCCCCGCGGATTGGATGGACTTCGACGCCGATACCGAGTTCGCGCCTTTCCATTCGAACACGCCGGGCAGCAACACCGGCATCCCTCCCGAGCAGGGCGGCCCCGACTACAGCACCTACATCGAGACGAGCGCGCGGCGGAACACCTTCTGGCTGCGGTGGAAGAAGGAGCCGCTACAGCCCTGGTCGCCCAAGTCCGTAATCTTCCCGATCCCGCTCCCGCCGGACGCGCCGGCTCCCGAGGTGCCGCCGCCGGATCCGACCGCGTTCCTGTGGCGGCAGCGCCCGCGGCGCATCGAGAGCCAGACGAGCGCCACGGCGACCTTCGCCAACCCCGCGCCGACGGCGAACTATCCGCAGCACTACCCGAAAGGCCCCTACGGCGGCGAGGGGCTGCAGATCTGCTCCTGCTCGCATCTCGCCTCCGACGGCACGCTCTGGCGCGGCGGCGACATGCACGGCCTGCGCTTCTCGCTCGATGATGGCCGGACCTGGGTCTACCCGGACGCGATCGGCTGCACCGCCTACATCATGCACTCGATCACCACCGACCCGGGCAACCCGGATGTCGTGCTCGTCGCGGGCATGGCCGGATGGGACGCGCGCGGCGCGAACACCGGCGGCATTTTCCGCAGCACGAACAAGGGCAAGACCTTCACGCTCGTCGTGGCGATGAACAACGCCCTGTGCGGCTTCCCGCAGGAGAAGTGCGACAGCTTCGCGGTGCAGCTCGGGGGCGGCGCGGCCTCGCGGCGCATCCGCTTCTGGCAGTGGAGCGACCGGCTCAGCTTTCAGTCCCGGTTCCATTCGTCCAACGACAGCGGCATGACGTGGTCGTCGGTCGCCCTCGGTCTCGGGACGGAGCGATGCCACCGGCTCGAGCCGCACTCGACGCAGGGCACCTTCTACGCCGCGACGACGGCAGGGCTGCGCAAGACCACGAACGACGGCGCGAGCTGGGCAACCGTCGGCGGCATGTCGGGCAACATCACCGACCTATGGGTGCTGCCGACGAACCGGGATGTCCTCTTCGTCGCCCGCTACTCGGATGGCGTCTGGTATTCGAGCAACGGCGGGGCGAGCTTCACCCGCATCCTCGCGGTCAGCGACGTGATGAACATCGCCGTCGGCGCGGTCGATGGCGCAGGCAAGCGGACCCTTGTGGCCGGACGGCACATCTTCACGCAGCGCATCGTCTACCACAACGACTGGACCGTCGGCACGACGCCGAACACGGGGATCACCGGCAACGCCGCAACCGGCTGGGCGACGAGCGCGCAGAACGGGCCGGACCCGAGCGACAATTCCGGCCACCTCGCGACGATGAACGGCGGGCCGATCGTCCATGTCGAGGGCCATCTCACCGATCCGAACATCTTCACCACGGACGGCTTCGCCCTGCCGTGGATCAGCACGAACCGAGCTCGAAACTTCCGGGCTGCGGATGGCTATTGCGGGTCCAACCCGAGCTGCCTCGCCTTCATACCCGGGCAGGCGGGCCAGGTCGTTCTTGGCATCGCCGACGAGCTGATCCACTGGCATTTCGACTACGGCCGCTATGGGACGCGGCCTGCCTATGGCGGCTCGGCTGCTCTCGCCGCCGCCATCGCAGCGAACGCGACGCAGGGCAACAACTTCCACGGCATCACCGTCCTGCCGAACGGCCGGATCATCGCGCAGCTCGGCGGGCCGAACGGTGAGGGCTGCATCGTCTACAAGAGCGCCGGGGCCGGGGACTGGGTGACCTTCTCCGGTCAGAACGAGGCGGCCGGCGGCCTTGTTCGCGTCAGCGGCAGCGCCACCGGGGCATCCTATCGCCGGCGAGGCGGCTACCACCAGCAGAACCCCAACATCGTCTGGCTCGGGCCGAACCGCTCCACCAACGGCGGCCTGAGCTGGGGCAGCATGGGCTCGCTCGAATACGCCGCGCACTCGATTCAGAACAGCGACATCGTCTTCGGGATCAGCGGCAACACGATCATGCGGAGCGCCAACGCCGGCGCTTCCTGGGCGGCGTGGTATGCGCTCAGCCACAATCCCCGCAGCACCGGCGGCGAGCCGCACATCTGGCCGGCGCGGCACGATAGCAGCCTGGTCCTGACGACCCTGCCGAACTACGACATTCAGCTGCTCAAGGGCACGACAAGCGTTACGGCGGCGATCGACCTGAACTTGGTCGGCTCGGGCAACCTGATCCCGGACAACCCCCACATCCTGACCCGGATGGCGACGTGGTGCCCGCTGGACCCCCTGCGGTTCTATGTCGGCTATCACAATCCAGGCGGCCCCGTCGTGATCATGGGCTATTTCAACGCCGCCTATACGGCCTGCACCTGGACCGATGTCACCCGCAACTTCCCGCGGACCGTGATGGGCGTCGGGGTTCAGTGCCACCCCGATACGGGCGAGCTGTTCGGCTATTCAGGCTGCGGCGTCTGCGTCCTCGCGCCCCCGACCGGCGCTCCCGTCGGCGGCCACTACGCTCAAGCTGCGCTGCCGTTCTTCAATGGCACGGTCTATGTGCCGTGATGGGCGCGCTCCCGATCAGGTCAGGGGCCGCCCATGCCACCCGATAATCGCAAGACGGGTAGCGACCCCGACGCGGTCGCCTTCGACGCGCTCGGGCGGTTCGGCACGCCCGAGCAGCAGCATGCGTTCGCCACTGCCGTCGCCCGGAGGCAGGCCGTGACCGACGATCACACCCACCGCATCAGCGCGCTTGAGAGCGGCGTGGCGGCCGTCGTCAGCCGCGTGGCGGGGGTAGAGCGGACCCTGAGCGACATGAGCAGCGAGGCCGCCAGGAGCGGGGCCAGCATGCAGGCGCGCGTGGACACCGTCGGCGCGTCCCTCACGGCCAAGATCGACGCGATGGCGAGCGTGGTCGACGGGGTCGCCAAGAAGCAGATCACGGACACCGCGTTTCAGGCCGGGGTCGCGCAGCAGATGGCGGCGAGCGCGGCGGCGGCGGAGAAGGCGGCGGAGAGCCGGATGCAATGGCTCCGGCCGGTCTACGGCATCGCCATCGCGGCCCTTGTCGGCGCGCTCGGCTCGCTTCTGGCGCTGGGCGTCATCCAGTTCGTTCGGGACACGGCCCGCGTGCCGACGCAAGTCGAGGTCGAGGTCGGGCCGGCCAAGTAATTCCGCGCAAAGCGGTTTCGCCTGCCCGAGCGTCAACGGGCCATGCCGCTGCGGCGGCAGACGGAGACTATCATCATGATCGAATACAAGGTTCGCCCGGTCACCCGGTATGTCGTCACGCGCTTTGAGGGCCAGACCTCGAATGCCGACGGCTCGTGCAAGTGCGGGTCGTCGACCCACGGTGAGTTCGACAACTCCGAGACGGCTTATGCGGTCGCATATGCGCTTTGCCGGCTGGAGCACGAGAAGTCGGGCGAGCCACTCGACAGCATGAATTTCATCTATCCGACCGACCCCACCGTTACGGCGATGCGCGCTGACTAGGCCACTGCGGGGCGGCTTCGGTCGCCCCCAACCTTCGGAGATTGCCATGAAGGACGTGCAGACCGCGCTGCGGGCCGCAGGCTTCGACCCAGGGGGCATCGACGGGAAGTTCGGCCCCGCGACCAAGCGCAGCATCCTCGCCGCCCTAGGGGCGCTCAGGGCGTCGCAGGGCGCATCGTCGGAGCCCCTTAGTGTCGTCCCTTTCGACTGGATGCCACAGGCCAAGATGGCTCGGGTAATCGTCCACTGGACCGCTGGCGCGCATCAGCCGAACCAGACCGACAAGGCGCACTACCACATCCTGATCGACGGGACCGGCAAGCTTCACCGGGGCGAGTTCAGCATCAAGGCGAACGAAGCGCCGCAGCCGGGCAAGTATGCCGCGCACACGCTCAACGCCAACACCGGCAGCATCGGCGTCTCGCTCTGCGGGATGCTGGGCGCGCAGGAGCGTCCGTTCGAGCCCGGGCCGTTCCCGATCAACAAGGTGCAGTGGGCGAAGCTGCTCGAGGTGCTGCGCGATCTCTGCCGGCGCTACGGTATCGAGGTGGACCAGCGCACCGTGCTGACCCATGCGGAGGTGCAAGCGAACCTCGGGATCGCTCAGCGGGCCAAATGGGATATCGCCGTCCTGCCGTGGATGCCGGGCGCGAGTAGCGCTCAGGTCATCGGCGCGATGATGCGCAACGAGCTGCGCGCGTTGGTGTGATGCCCACCCGCGAGCGCCCGCCCCTGCGCAAGCTCACCCGCGCCAAGCTCAAGCCCAGCGACGGCCCGCTTGCCCGCATCGTCGCCGAGCATAGCGCGCTCCTGCCGCTCGATCGATCCTGCGGCCCGGACGGCTACAGGGTGGCCGTGGCGCTCGCGCGATGGCGGAAGGGAAATCTCATCACGTATCGGCCGGAAGGCGATTGATGCGCGGCGGGCCAGCAACAAGCGATTGGCTGATCGTGCCTAGCCCGAGGGGCGGCCCAGGGGCCTATTCGACACGCAAGACCCGCCGCAGGGGTCTTCATTTGCGCGCGGTGGGTATTGCGGCCTGCGTCCCAGCAAGACCCTCTGCCCGATACGCCGGTGCAGGTCTGGGCACTAGACCAGCGCCTCCGCGCGCAAATGCTAGCCGCGGGATGGGGCGCTAGCCCCTAGCACAACCGTCGTGCCGCCCGCCCGCGAACAATACCCCCAATCCTCTGAAACCGCAAGGAGAGCAGCCCATGGCTGACGAACCGCTAAACATTGCTGTGCAGGACAGTGCGCAGCCGACGAACAAAGTGGCTGCCGCATCCAATGCGGCCGGCGGCGTGGCGGCCGTGGTCGCTGGCGTGATGGCCGCCTACGGGGGCGATGCTATCCGCGAGATCATGGGTCCGCTCGCCCAGCAGTATCCGTCCGCAACCACCCTTGTCGTCCTCATGGCGACGGGCGTGGCCGCCTACTACGCCACCAAGTTCGGCGGTCAGGCGGCTGCCTACAACGTGCTCGACAAGCCCAACGTGCCGCTCGCCAAGGCCAACTAAACCGCTGGCGCGCCGAAACAGCGGGGCAATCCCTCTAATTCGGCGAAAACCCCTGCGCCATCATGGTCTTAGCCTTGGCGCGCCCCAAATCGGAGACTGCCCCATGAAGAAGCTACTCCTCGCGGCCATCGCCGTCCTGTCCCTCGCCGCCTGCACGGACGGCTTTCGCCTCAAGTCCGCCGACCAGCTCGCGGTCAGCATCTCGCCGAGCACCAAGGCGAAGATCGACAACTTCTGCAGCGCCACCCTCGTCAGCGACAACATGGCGGCGATCCAAGGCTATGCGAACCTCTACACCGCCTACATCCAGCCGCTGAGCGACAATCTGCCGGCGCTCGATCTCGACGGGCTCACCAGCCGCGAGCAGGTGGTGAGCGTCGCGGAGATCCGCACCAAGGCGTGCGATCTCTATGTGGCGGGGATGGTGTTCGGGGTGGTCGGCTAGAACGACAGCGGCCCAAACCGCAGCGGTGCTATCTGCGCCCGGATGCGCATGATCTCGTCGCTCTCCCGGATATACTCCGGGCTCATCTGAGCTCCGGGCGCAGGATTAAGCGCCCGGAGGCGGGCGTAAGCGGCGTCCAGTTCAGCATCGAGCCGCGCCAGTTCCCCTGCCCGGCTCTCGCTCTCGGCAGGCCCTCGATACACTGACATCATCCTCTCCTCTCCAGGGTAATCCCATGCCCTACACCGACGACCCGCACGACGCGCTATCTCGGCTCATCAACATGGCGACCGGCGGCGACCCGGAGGAGATGTTCAGTAGCCGGACCTATCGCGAGCGGTGGGATCATCCGGTGAACGTCCTCGTCTGGATCGCCGTCGATGCCTATTTCTTCAAGCTCCGCCGCGAGTGGGCGCATTGCCGGAAGGCGTGCGCTCGGGAGCGTCAGGAGCGGGCGGAGATGCCGGATCGCTGCCGGGCGGCGGGGCTTTAGACAGCGCCGCCTCAACGATCACACGGTATCTGGCGATCGTTGAGGCCCGGCTCGCCGCACTCATCGTCTGCCAGTAGCCCGGCACCAGGGCGGAAAGCGCCGCCGCAACCGCCATTTCATCCGTGCACTTCATCTCACCTCCTATATGGGCGGGGCGCTGCGGTCGCCCCAATACTCGCTTACGTCAAAGCTTCGCTTCTGCGGGTCGTGTCGAATGATGTCCCTACGCTTGATCGCCGCTGCGAGGCAATGATCGCACAGACAAAGCTCCAGCCAAGAACCGCCCTCCATGTCGAACACGGCTGATCCGTAGTGTCCGTAGGACATGAACGCGAGACCCCCGCTAGGCTGGAACGCCGCTTCCATGATGTTCGGCATTTTCACATCGCATCGGATGCAGGTGCACTGAAGCTTGTTCACCCCGTTCATCTCCTTTTTCCGGTTCCGCCGCTTCCGACACCCTCATAACACATTGATATTGCTCGGCAATGGCACTACCTCCGGGCCTACTTACGCCTTTGAATCCTTTCGGCGATTCATCCGAAAAACGACCGGATCGGGCGCGCCCATTTTTTCCAGCTTCCCCGTTGCCGAGTCCGCAGCCCTCGCGCGATCGTAGTGCTTCGAGTAAGTCATCGCCTGCTTGATGTCCTCGTGGCCCAGGCAACTCATGATCTCGTGCGGCGTGCACCCGGCCTCGGCGAGCCTGCGCCCCATCGCCTTCCTCAGCCCGTGCGGCGCGAGATAGTGGCCATGCTCGTCCTTGCCGCCAAGCCCGGCCTTCGCCGCCCAGGCGCGCACGCTGTTGCCTAGTCCCTGCGACGACCGCACCAAGCCCGCGTCCGTCTCCAGAAACGTCATCCCCGTAGACCACCGCAGCGCGGCCGCCAGCGGCGGCAGAATGGCCAAGTCGACCCGAACGCCTGTCTTGTTGCGCCGGTAGAAGATGCGGCCTCCGCGGACGCTTCCGGGGCCGAGTAGCACAACATCGGACGCGGCAGCTCCTGTGTAGAGCATCAGCACGAGCGCGCGGTGGGGCAAGGTATCCGACCGGTAGTGGGCGAGGAACGCCTCGATCTCGTCCTCGCGCCATGCCCGGAAGCCATCCGGCTGCGCTGGGGGTAGCTTGCCGATTTTCGCCGCGACGTTCTCGCGAACCATCTCCAGATCGACGCCGTATTGCAGCAGCGCTCGGATCACCTTCATCCAGTTGTTCGCCGCGCCAGGCGTGGCGCTCAGGCTGTCCCGCATCTCGAGCACGTTGCCACGCCGCAGCTGCGCGACCGGGATTTTGCCGTTCAGCGCCGCGAACTCGGCCAGCACCTTGTCGTTCTTCGCCTTCGTCGGATCGGCCCACGCGCGGAACCGCGGCGATTGGCGGAACTTCTCGACCAGATCGGAGATTGACCCCGGCTCCAGCTTCCCCCGCCGCTTCACTTCCGCGCCCGCCACTGATGCTCTTCGACCTTCGCCACCACCGCCCCCCGCTTCGCCGTGATCACCAGCGTCCGGCTGGTCACCCTGACTACCGCATCATCGGCGTCCCCGCCAAGCAGGGCGCGCACGGCCTCTACGGCGGCGGCAAGCTGCGGGGTCATGGGCTGGGCGACTGAACTAGATCGACGCGCGTCCCGTCCGACTTGACGAAATAGACGCGCTCCCCCGCCTCGACGCGATCCATAATCGAAGCCAGGTCGCTGACGGCGGCCTCGAACATATCGCGCCAGAACTTCCGCTCCTGCTCCAGAAGGAGGAGCCGCAAGCGGTCCTCTGCCCTTTGGCTGTAGCGGTCCGGGTCTTGAATGTTCTCGTGGCTCACCCCTGCCTCCCCAGCGCTTCGGCGACGCGGACCCCAAGGGGTGAGAGCATCTCACCAACCTCTTCGCCGTTCGCCAGCCCGCTCGCGTAATCCCACGTGCGGGGCACGATCTGACCGTCAGGCGTTATCGCGGCCCAGCAAGTCAGGCCTGCCCGGTTGGCCTTGTATCCGACATTTCCGCGTGCGCGCTTCGCCGCCCCCTCTTGCTGCAGGGTCAGCAGCCACCGCTTGACGCCAGGCGTCAGCTCCCGCGCGATCTTCTCGGCTTCGGGGTCCGTCATTCCCGCTCTCCCTGGTCCTGCGCGCGGGCAGCCTCCGGTAGATCGCGGCGGCGCTGGTCCTTCCGGCATGTTCCTGCGTCGGCCTCTCGGGCGGTCGCGGCATACCAGCACCCGTCGAAGCCCTCCGTCGTTGCGAAACCGTCCTCGGCGTGATCAAACCACGCGCCGCACTGGTCGCACCAGAACAGGCTGCTGTCGGCCGTCGCCGCGTCGAGCAACCGCTCGTAGTCGGCGCGTGGGATCGTCACAAAGCTCTCTGCGTCACCCATCGCCGTCCTCGGCCTCGGCGTAGGTCTCGCGCTCGACCTCGAAGGTCTCGTCGCGGAGTTCGCCGGCTGCGGTCCTATACGTGACGGTGATTTTCCAGAGCATGGGCGGGAGGATAGGACGGCGAAGGTCATGCGTCGATCCCATCACGGAGCCCGGCAAGGATGCCTTCGAGGACCGCCATGCCTTTGGGCTTGCGGATGCGGTAGCGGATGAGCCTGCTGGTTCGCAGGGCGTCAGGAGCAACGCTATGCCAATTCACCCAGCGCCAGCACCCCTCGTCCGCCGCTTCCCCTTCCGCTTCGAAAAAGCGGCCAGGCACACCCTCCAGAACGGCCTTTACCCAAAGCCCCACGCACGGACAGCCTTTGCCGTCATGTTCGACCCAAGGCCCCCACTCCCCGCTCACCCCTGCCTCCCCAGCGCTTCGGCGACGCGACGGCCGAGGTCGGAAAGCTCAAAGCATTCGCAGGAGTATTGCCGCCTGATCGCAAGGCCCTTGCGCACCAAAGCGTTGAACACGCGAGTTTGCCCTGCCAGTCCTTTTGTTGCCTGCGATGCTGTCGCCACCATGATCGACAGGTGAAACTGCTGCGGCTCCGTCAGATCCCGCGCGATCTTCTCGGCTTCGGGGTCCGTCATTCCCGCTCTCCCTGGTCCTGCGCGCTGGCGCGGAGAAGGCGCTGAACTGCGGGGAAGTGGTCGGCGCCGCACCTGCCGCACTCCCATCCGGTGTCGAGGCTGCCTCCGCACTTGACGCAAGCTCCTTCGTCAATGTCGAAGCCTGCAGGCAGGAGGAATACGATGTGATCGGCCCACGCCTGAGACGGCGGCCTGCGATCAGCACTCATCGCCGTCCTCCTGCGCGCGGGCGAGATGGGCGGCGAGGGCGCTTACATTCTGCGCCATTCGCCCAAGCCGATCCATTTCGGCTATAGTTGACGCGCGCGATCGCTGCCGAGCATCTTCCTCCTCTGGCGTCAGGTCGGCGATTGCCTTCCACATGAAGGCGTGCGGGTGAACGCCATAGGCCTCCACATAGGCGAAATCGTAGGGCCATTTACCGGGGAAGTGGCCTGTGAAGATGCCCGTCGAGCCGAACTCGATCGCGGCGAAATCAGTGCCGTCCTTGGGGCAATAGCTGCCGTCCCGCCACCCAAGCTCGCGCAGCCGCTGCTTGCCGCCGCAGATGGCGTTGAGGGCCGCCGCGGTGTGCGGCAGGCGCGCCGCTAGGGCTGCCCGCGCCGCCTCCATGGCTTCCCACAGCGCCTTGGCCTCGTCGTGCGTCAGGGGAACATGGCTCCCGTCTACCATTGTCTTGTGGCCGGAGAAGCGCCGCGCGTCGTCAGCTTCGGTCATGGGCGGGGATCCGACTGCAGATACTTCTCAAGCTTGGCTTCCTTCTTGGTCGCCGCGTTCTCGATCAGGACCGGGTTCAGTATGCCGCCTTCGTCCGTCAAGCGCGCGAGAACAGCAATCAAGTCGCCGATCTCATCCGCGAGCCGCTCAGCGTTCGTGTGAGGCTGGCCCGGCTGGACCTCGCTGACGCCGAAGCGCAGCGCCTTGCTGGCGCGCTGGGTAACCTCGGCGCATTCCTCCATGAGGATCACCAGCAGTTCGCGCTCGATCCCCTCCGGCAGCGGCTCGGGGCTGATGAAACGATCTTCACGCATCGCCGCTCTCCTCGGGCGCTAGGGCCATGACGACGAAGCCCGTCTCTATGCCGAGTTGCCCGCCGGTCAGGATGTAGGAAATGCGCCGGCGGACCGTGTCGGCAGCGCCGGGGATGACGGTGAACCTTCGCTGCAGGTATCCGATAGAGCCGGTGATGCTGTCGCGCCCGAACCGCCGCAGCACAAGCACGTCGCCCTTCTGGAAACCACGATCGTCTCGCCTGGACTCGAAATTCTTCTCGCCCGAGGCCAGCGCGTCGAAGTAGGCCGTATCCACTTTCAGTTCGTGCTCACGCATCGCGGCTCTCCTCGGGCTGGGGCGCGGCGCCACGAAAAGCTGCGTTGGCGCGGTCGACCGCGCGATCGAAATCGCCGACGCGCGTTAGGAAGAACGCATCGGTTTCCGCCTTGGGCGTGATGCCGGCGTATCGTCTAGCGTATTTGCGATACGCGCTCGCGGCTGCGGCGAGATTGGCCGCCGCGTCTATAAGCGACTCGCGTATGGCGTCACGCTCGGCCTCCGCTTTCATGCAGGCATTCAAGTGACTGTCACCGCGCGCCTTCGCCACTTCAATCTCGGCACGAACGACAGCCAGAACCCGGCGCATCGTCTTTCGCCCATAGTCAAGGCCATCGACGCCAAGCCCGAGAAGGGCGTCCTCGCGCGAGCCGCCGTATCCGGCCACCACCATCGCGTCGATCAGCTTGTCGTCGCTCATTTCCCACTCCCGCCGCTCGCGCCGTAGGCCAGTCGATCCTCGACGCCCGGCAGCAGCCCCTCGTTCAGCATCGCCACCGCCTTTCGGTGATCCCGATTGTGCGTCGCGAGCAGCACGGTGGCGACCAAGTGCTCCAGCGTAACCAAGATGCCGGCCTGATCCTGTTCGGGGTCGCGCCCGTCGATTATCGACCTTGCCGCTGCAAACGCGCGCTGAGTGTCCTTCTGCGCCTCGGTCATTTGCGGCTCTCCTCGGGCTGGGGCGCGGCCGGCTCGCGGACATACGGCCCCGGTGGCAGCAGTCGATCCAGAGCGGTGATGTATTCGTCGTTGTCGATCTGGAACCAGTCCCCGCTCTCCGGACGCCTGTCCGTGGCGTAGAGGCGGTTGGACGTCACCATCGCGTGGCGGATGTCCTCCAGCGTCTTGCGCCAGTCTGTGGGCTGGGGCGCGGAGGCGAGGGATGCGGTCAGGGCGGCGCGCATCCCTCGTATGGATAGTCCACGATCTACCTCCGCGTAGGTCTTCATTGCCCGCTCCACCATCTCGTCGGTGACCTCGGGAGCCTCCCGCAGAGCGCCTTGGGCGCTGAGGGCTTCGTCTATGCGATCCCTGACCGTCATGAGCGCGGCGAGCTTTCCGCCCTCGATCCGGCCTTGCAGGTCTCGCGTGACCAAGCCCAACAAACGGCGCGCCTCCACCAGTGCGTCACTCATCGGTGCGTCAGCGCCCTTCATGCTGGATGCTTCCGCCATCCCCGATGAACATCCAGTAGTGGTCGTTCACCGCGGCTTCGATCATGGCAGGGGACACACGAAACGTTAGCGCCGCCGCTGCCACGGTGCTGGTCTCCGGGTTGCAGATGCTCCACACTTGAACCGCAATGCCCAAGCTGTGGAGCACCAGGCCGGTCTGCTGGCCGTCCTCATCGACCTCGTGTTGGTCTGGGAAGAGGCCGTCGTTCAGTTCGTCACTCATCGGTGCTGTCTCCGGAACGGTCGGACCATCAGAAGTTTGGTTCGTCGGGGTCGTCCCCCTCCTCGGTCTCGATCTGTGGAACTGGCCGATACGTCACCGGGCGGGGCGGGCGCGGGTCGCGCGCCGCATAGTGGTCGCGCGCGACTTCCTCCGAGATCGGCCGCAGCGCGTAGATCGACGTGGCTCCGTAGTATTCGGTCGCGTAGTCCTCGCCCTCGGTGGGGATGTCGATCCGCAGCATCATGCCGCCGGCGATCTCTTCCTCGCGCGCCAAGCCGATGCGCTGGCGATGGCCCATGATCTCGAGCAGCGTCCAGCCGAAGTCGCGCGGCGTTTTGGTTTTGTCGTCACTCATCGGTGCTGTCTCCCTCGGGGGTGGTGGATAGGGCGCGACGAGCGCGCCAAAGATCTTCCCGCTCGATGAGGCGATGCCCCGTGCCGGTCTCGAACCGGAACGGCCCCGGAGTGTCGCCGATCGCCCGGTCAGCCGCAGCAAACGGTCTCAGCGCCTCCACCAGCCCAGCGATCCGCGCATCCCTCTCGGCGAGGGCGGCGAGCAGGAAATTGACCTCGCCCATGAGGCGAATGATTTCCGCGCCCCGCCGTTCGATCTCGTGCATGGCGGCTTCGGCTGCGTCGCTTAGGTCACTCATCCATCATCTCCATCACGCATGCCTCAGCGCACTGCCCAAGCAGCCCGCCGGCGACGAATGCCTGGAGCGTCCAGGCGGCGAACACGACCGCGAGCAGGCCTGCGAGGCTGGCGGTCCAGATGGTGCGGGTCATGATGCCACCACGGTGCAGATCGTTACCGCAACGATGATCCAGAACACCGGCCAGCGGATGATCTCCGCCACCGCGTCTATGATCGGCTGGATGGAGCAGCGCGGCTTGTCGGTCACAACTTCGCCCCCTTCACGACTAGAAGTCCCTCGGCGAACAGCTGCGTCATGGTCTCGTAGAGCGCGCGTAGCCGGTCGTAATCGGTGCAGCCGAGGTTCATGCCCTCGCGATCGTGGCAGTTCGAACACGCCCGCACGCCCATAAAGTCCGAAGGCTTCTTCGCGATCCCGAGCGCCCATTTGCCCCGCAGGTGAGCGTGCACCGTGGTCTCACCGCCGCCTAGGCAGCCATCCAATCTCAGCGTGCAGTCCTTGCCGCGCGCGCTCTTGCGGATGGCCTCGGAGACGACGGTGAAGCTTTTCGGGACCGCGTTCATGCCGCCACCTCGCGCCGGAGCGCGATCATGAGGTATCCGCGAACCGGATGGTGGCGCGCGTCCAGCCAGCGCAGCCCCGAGGCGATCTCCCGATAGGACATTCCGGTTTTGACGTGGATGTCGTCCACCCCGTATCCCTCGGTGATCAGGTCAAGAATGCGGGCCGGGGCGATGGGCTTGGGGATCACCGGAACGCCTCCTCATACCGCCGGCGGTCGATAGTGAACGCGACGCCGTGCTTCGCGCCGTAGGCGAAGGCGAACTCCAGACAGAGCGTCATCTGCGCGACGGTCAGGTGCGACGACCGAAACCCGATAGGAAACGCGCCCGAGCCGTCCAAGCCGATCTCGAAGCGGATTGCGTGGCCGGTGGCGTGGAGGATGGCGTCGCGCCAAGTCTCCTTCGTCCACTGGCGGCCCTCGGGTTTCGCCTCCTCAAGATCGGACATGACTTCCCAGAACAGATTGTTCTGCTCGACGCTGCGGGTGCGCTGCTTGATGCTCACCACCGCGCCATGCGGTGCCTGCTCGACGGCCTCGATAGCCCGGCGTCGGTCGCGCAGATCGCGGAGGGTGATCGGGCGCATCAGTCGTAGACCGGCTCAAGGTCGGGCTCGTTCGGGAGCCCGAACGGCGTGCCGTCAGGGATGGCGAGGATTTCCGCCTTGCGCTTCTCCTTATCCCCCTCGACCGCTGTGGCGATAGCGGGGTGGTCTCGGTAAAGCCCGGCCCAGACCACCTTGAGCGTGGCGAGGTCCGGCGCGGTCTGAATTTGCGTCCTGGCGGCTTCGATCTGGAACCCGGACACGGCGCGGCTGTCCGCCGATATTGCCACGCGGGATGGCTCGCGCTTCGGCTTGGTGTCGTCCTCGACGTTGGCGCGGGTCTTGTCGTAGAGCGCGAGGCCGAAGGGGTTGCCGAAGGTCATCAGGGCGCGCTTTGTAGCGTCCGTCTCTGCCTCTTTTGCGGCGCTCTCGTAGGCGTCGCCCAAGTCCTTCGCGATCCCGGAGCCGTAGCCCGTGCCGTCGCGGAAGATGCCGCCGACCGTCACGCGGACCTTAGCGATGAAGGCCACGCGGTGCTTGTCGCCGACGATCTCGGCGCGGACCTCCCGCATCTCCAGCGTCTCGCGTGTCCACCCATCCCAGCCGAAAATCCGGTTGGCTTCGGAGAGCGCGTCCCAGCCCTCGATGTAGCTCAGGGTCTGTCCTGCCTGGGAGCGAGACTTGACCCTGGATTGAGCGAGCGGCTTGGCGAGCTCGCCGGCGATCTCTTCGCGGTTCATGCGTATGCCCTCGGGTTCTCGCGCCGCACCCGCTCGCCCCATGCGGCGGTGGCCGGGCTGATCTCTCCGCGCCAGACGAGCTCGTGCGCCTCGGCCAGGGTCAGGCGCTCCTGGCGGGCGATGACGATCTCGCCGTCAGGAAGCAACTTGGCGTCCTCCGGGGTGAGGCGGTCATTCATCTTCGATCACTCCGTGCGCCTGAAGGCGGGCGTCCAGCGCGCTCCCGAACGCCTCCAGACGACGGCGAAGCTGCAGCATGTCCTCCAGTCCATCGGCCGAGAACGGATCGCCCCGACGCAAGGCGGTAGTGAGCCGTTCGATCCCCTCCAGCACCATCAGTCCGTAGGCGGTGCGAGGGCGGGTCAGGTCTGAGGCGCGGGGGAGGCCGTTCATTTCAGCCCCCACGCGCTCGCCAGCGCCTCGAACTGGTCCAGTTCCGCAGCGGTGATGCCGCCGAGCGTGAACGAGAACCGGGCGTCTTCTCGTGTCATCTCGATCATCTCCACAACGAGCCGGCGGGATGCCTCGGCCTGCGTTTCCTCGTGCAGGGCGCCGCCAGGGCGCTCGTCGGCCCAGAAGGAGCCCGGGGTGTTGCGGAGGGAGGGCGTTTCGCCAAAGGTGAGGCCGTTCATGGCGTCACCGGCGGTTCTGGAAGGGGCATCCAGTGCGTGGGATTGACCACGAAATCGTAGTCATCGTTGAAAAACGCAAACCACCACGGCGGCATCCAGTAGCCGGCGCCGTATTCGTCCACGGTTTCGTGCCATCCTGGCTTCCACGCTGCGATGCAACAGCCCTTGCCGTCGAGAAAGTCCCCGCCCTCGGCGTGCGCCGCATAATCAGTCAGCTTGCCGTCCCCAGCGTCATACGGGTCGGTAGCGTGATCGTAGTAGACTAGGACGTTTCGCCCGTCCTTCGGCGCGGTCTCGATCGGCTGCCACTCGCTCATTGCGTCGGTTAGCGCCGCGCAAAGCGCCGACGCGAGATTGTCGCATGCAGCGACCATCCCTTTCTCGGAACGGAACCACGTGCCATCGTCGCGCCAATCGCGTAGCGTTCTTGCGACAGCCCGCTGCATCATCTCACTCACGACACACACTCCCCTATCGGTCGGCTGACACCGGCGAGAATGACGGACGCCTCGAACAGATCGCGCTGGCGGTCGATCTCGCGGCGCAGTTCGTAGGCGGCTCGGCGGCGCTCGGCGGCGGCTGAGAAGATGAGCGGCCTCATGGCGCTGCTCCTGCGATGCCAGCGGCCTCGTCATCATCTGCTAGCGCCTCACGAACACGCCGCTCGTATGCCCGGATGCGCTTTTTGAGCCAGACTTCCTCCGGCCCATTCATCGCTATGGGCTGGTTGAGCATGCCGCAGCCGTAGACCGCGATGTCCTCCATCACGGAGCGCAAGTTGGCGATGCGGGTCAGGGGCGTGGCGTAACCCAGATCAGCAAGGCGATTGCGTCGGCGCTTTTCGTCATCGGAAAGCTGGTCGAACAGAGTGCCGCCGGTGGCGGCGCCCAGGCTAACAGCGGGTTGATCGTCTTCCGGCTCAAGCGCGTTCCAGCGCCGCACGATCTCCTGCGCCAGATCTTCCTGCAGTTGCCCCTCGCCAAGCTGAATTGCGAGCGGTCCGAACGAGATCACCGGCTCGCCGCCCCAGCCAAATCCGTCGCCACTGTGGACGGGGAAATGCGATAAGACCGCTTTAGGCATCACCCAGACCCCCAATGGCTGCGCGGATAGATTTACAGTCGGCGTCCACCTTGGCCGTATAGGCCTGCGCTCTAGCGTAGAGGCCGGGATAGTCCCGCAGCCCGAATGAAGTTCGGCGGGAGTCGTCCATGGCTTCCTCGGCGTAGGTCAACCCGAGACGCAGCGCATCCAGCGCTCCACTCAATGCCCCGGCCAGATCCGCATTTTTGCGGTGCACTGCGCCGTTCTCCTCCCGCAGCACATCAACCTCGCGATCGTCCGTCACCGCTTCACCTCCTCGTCTGGATCAAGACCGAAGCGCCGGCAAAGCTGACGACTGAATGTCGAGCCTAGGGCGAAGGCGTCCATAACCGCCGTCCACCGCGGATGCTTCTCACCCCTGCGACAGTCGCGGGCGCGGGCGCTGTTCACAGCACGGCGCAATAGCGCCTCGTCCGGGATTGACCCAACATCCCGCATCAACGCGCTCCAAGCGCAGCGCGCAGTCGCGCAATTTCGTCTCTTGCCTCAAGAAGCTCGCGCATCGTCACTTTGTGACTGGCGCGCTCATCCTCGATCTCAGCACGGAGATGCTCGACCTCGTTGAGGTGACCGAAAAGCTCGTAGGCCGCGGCCCCATCGAAATTCGGTGCGCCCGGCTGAGTTTCGATGAAGTAAGGCCCATGTTCCTCGCCGGTCATAGCGCGGAGCATCTCGCCGTCCTTTTCGAGTGCGCGTCGCATCTCTTTGTCCATCACCCCGCATCCTCCGGGGCGATGTGCTCGACGGTGGCGGTGGCGGCGAGACGCTCGAGGTAAAAGACGAAAGTGCGCGACTGCCACAACGCAAGCGCACCACCCGTGAGCCAAAGTGCCTTGGCCCGATCCTCACCGCCTTCCCGCGCCTGATCCAGCACGTCGAGGAACATCGCCGCCTGTGCGGCTATGTCGGCGGCGGTGATGGGTGGCGGCGTCATTTCCCCCACCCCACGATAATGCCGAACTGCACAGTGATGCTGATCATGGCGTTGATCGCCCCGAGCATCTCGGCCGGGTGAACGACGCGGGATGCGTCGGGCGCGCTGATGTGGTGCGCCCGGCCCGCCCGGATGGTCAGCGCCAGATCGGCGTTGCTCCACGCTGGCGCGGCGATGGTGCGCTCGATTGTGCGGGTGGTCATGGCCGATCCCCCAGAAGATGGCCGCGCCCTGCGTTGATGACATCGTTCCGGTAGGTCTCGCCGCTGCGCTGGCACTCCTGCCGCCACTCCCAGTCGGCCTCGGCCCGGGCCTCGAACTCGGCGACGAGATCGGCCGCGATGTTGCGGACCTGCTCGACGGTGAACTCCATTTCCTCGGCCTGCTCGCAGATCGAGGTGAGGAAGGTGTTGTGCGTGTCGGTCATGGGTTGAACTCCTTCCCGGACCCCTTGCAGGCGTCACAAGGTCCGACTAGGCGCGGATGCGGATCATTCGGGTGGCCGCTGTAGAGCGATCCCTCGCCGCCACACTTGTCGCAGTTGGGCAGCGTCTCGCACTCGTCGCACAGGTCGTTGCCAGTGAAGAAATCGCAGACCGGGCAATATCCGCTGCTACTGCGGGTCATGGCAGCACCGGAAGGTCGGGGAGGTTGTGCCACATGGGGTTGAGCCCCATGCCCTGAAAATCCCAGCACGCATCAATCTCGGCGTCATAGGCGCTGATCCGGCCCTTGTGCCAAGTCGCGATGTGCATGCCGGGCTCAAAGCCCTCGTCGGTGACGAGGTATGCGCCCGTCTTCGGGAACGTCTCGATCGGCTGCCACTCGTTCATGGCGCGTCACCGAGGGCGGCGCGGGCACAGTCCTGCATTCGGTAGACGACGCCGAGAAGGCCATCATCTCCGTGCTCGCGCACCTCTGTTGCGATGTCGGACAGCGCCTCTCGAAGCCGCGCGTTCTCCGCCTTCAAGTGGGAGAGGATGCGCGCGGCGAGATCGTCGCACTCAACGACCAACTCTTTCTCTGAGCGGAACCACCTTCCGTCGTCGCGCCAGTCGCGGATCATCGACGCAACGGTTTTCACGAGATCACCATCCGTCACGTCCGCGCCCTCCGCAGGATCAGCTCAGCCTTCCGCACCCGCTCAGCGAAGCTGTCGCCACGGAGCACGGGGTTGACGCGCAAGCCGCTGGTGATGCGCCCGCCCTCGCTGATCGTCGCGGCGTAGGGCGTGGCGTCGATGATCTCGCCCTGGGCGAGGATGTGGCTGGCGATGCGGAGGGTGGCGTAGGTCATGGCTTTAGCACCCCGAGTTGAAGCAGCCGGCCGGACGACCCTGATTGACCCCGTAGTTCGGGCTGTGGATCGCCGAGCCCTTGCGCGAGTAGGCGCTGGCTTCGTAGTCCCGCTGCTCGCTGACGGACCGGCCGTTGTTGTAGGTCTGCGTGTCCCGCTTCAGCGGGCCGGTGCTGTCGGTTCCAGCCAGCGCTGGCCCGGCGACGATGACGCCGATGAGCGCAGCGGTGAGCAGGCGGCCGGTGTAGGTGCGGCTGCCGTCGCGGACGGTGGCGGTGGTCCCGTCGCTCTCGATCAGGTCGCCGACGGCGCTGATGTGGCTGGCGAAGGCGATAGTGGCGATCATCAGAATTCCTCCGCCATCTCGCGCCGCATCTCGTCGGCCTCGAAAAGGTCCCAGTAGATTTCGGCGGGGTCGTCGGCCCCGAACTCGCGCTCGATAAAGGCGAGCGCATCACCGAATTCCATTCCGAGGATGGCGCGCTGCTGCGCGCGGGTCGGGTAGGCCGGTTTAACGATGGTGGCGATCATGGTTCAGGTGGTCTCCCTTGCTCTCCCGTCAGCGGGGTGCGTCTGCGCCGTCTTTCCGGCTGTCACCCGCTGCTCGCCGGGGTTCGCGCCGGCACCCATACCGGAAGGGCTGCGGGTAGAGCCCCGGAGGGCTCAGGCCGCGAGCGTCATGGCCGCGACCCACTTCTCGGCCCACGGTTCGATTTCGGACTTGCCTACTGCAGCCAAGGCCGCCGCCAGGACATCGGTGTCCTGGTAGGAGTAGCGGCACCCCTCGGCGCAGAGCTTCCGCACGGAAGCGATATGCGCGGCCTGCAGCGGCACGGCGGCGTCGAGGCGGGAAATGATCTCGTCGGCGGTGATCGATCCGGCGGGGCTGTAGAGACTGTAGATCATATGCGGCTCCCTTGCTCTCCCGTTTCAGCGGCCCGGCTGGGCGATCGGCGGGGTGGTGTTGGGAGCCAACATACGCTAAAGCGCAAATCGCTGTCTAGAGGAATAATGCGCTATACCGCAAATTCAGATATCGCTAACCTATGTGGCGCGACGGGCTGGCGCGAATCAGAAAATGGGCCTGACGCTAAACCGGGCGAATTTGAGAAGCCCATGGGGGGAGATTTTCGGAAAATGGGAGACGGCAGAAACGACGAAATCCGTAGCGCAATCACGGCACTAAGCAGGCCGGATCGCTCTCGGTTGCGGCAGCTTCTGGACGCTCTGCTTGCCTGGCCTACTTCCGGGGAAGGATCGCAGCCAGTCCGTCGCGCTCTCTCCGATCCAAATCGCGCACCCGATCAATAAGGGCCTGCGTCTCGGGGTCGTCGCGTTCGTCCTCAAACAAATCGAGCACATGGACTTCGAGAGCCTTTGCGATCGCCGCCAGCGTGCTCAGGCGCGGATTACCCTTGCCCGTCTCAAGCTCGGAAAGAGTTGCTGCGCGCACTTCCGCTTGGTCCGCTAAAGCCTCTTGGCTCAAGCCGGCCGCCTCACGAAGTGCCCTGATCCGTGTTCGCATGATAATTGCCACGTTACGCTAAAGCGCAAACCCAATCCACACGGTATAGCGCAAGAAGGCGCTTGACGCGTCCTTGCGCTATACCGTATGGTTAAGGGCATGACACATCCTCTCGAAAACTATCTCGAGCAGACCCGGACCACCGGACGGCAGTTCGCGGCCAAGGTCGGCGTTCGCGAGGCGACCGTCTCGGCGTGGAAATCTGGCGTTATCCCGAAGCCGGCTCAGATGCAGCGGATCGCCGAAGTGACCGCTGGCGCGCTTCCGGTGACGGCCTGGTTTCAGTCCGACCAAGGCGACGCGGCATGAGCCGGCCGATCTCTTTCTCGGGAGCGACCTATTCCGCGATCAATCCCGAAATGCCGAAGGCCGAGCGGGATCGTGCGCGCCGTAAGACTGCGAATGCAATCAAACGCGGAGATCTGGTTCGGCCGACGCACTGCGAGGCTTGCGGTGGCTCGGGCCGATATCCGATCCACGCGCACCACCCAGACTATCGCAAGCCGTTCGAAGTGATGTGGCTCTGCCGGCCGTGCCATTGGATCGAGCACAACCGGGTCAGCCGGGAGGCCAAGTTCGGTTACTACAGCCGAGATGATGTCCGCGAATACGCGCTGGCACGCCGGGAGGCTAGCGACGAGAACCGTGAGCGCAACCGCGCCGCGCACCGAGCGCGGTGGGCCGCGATGCGCCCCTATAAGCGGCCGAACCGAGCAAAGCCCGGATCGCTCGCTCTCGCCAAGCGCATGGCAGCGGACGGGGCAACCCTTACCGCCATTGCGAAAGAGATCGGCCTGACGCTCTCCGGCGCACACCGATTCCTGAAGCGCAACGGCATCGAACGTAGCGCAACGCTCAAGGACGCAGCATGAGGCGAGTGCGCAATCCTGTCGCGATTGCCAGCCCATCCGAACACCGGCGGGAATTCCTCCTTGCCGCGCAGCAGATCCCGCCCGGGGTTTCATGGCTGCTGCGCACAACTGGCCGGGGCGCTCGCGTCTCGGCCGCTTTTCTCCCTTCCGATGATCAGCCTCCCCCGTCCCCTGCGGGGTCCCTGCGCGCCCCTCTCGCTGACCCGCGCCCCGAGGCTGATCACCCGAACGGAGGAGTAGCCGCATGAGCTTCATCGACCGCCTGCAGCCCGGCAGCTTCACCGAATACGCGCGGTGGACTTCGGCCGGCCGGCCTGACGCCGACACGCTGGCCGAGGCGAAGGCGCTAGCCGCCCAGGGGCGCATCCAGATCCGGCAGCGCAAGGAATGGGACGATCTGGTCTATGAGGCGAGGCCCTGCCATGCGCGAGGATGAGATGACGGCCGCGCTCAGCGGGGCATTCCAGGCCGTCTACGGACAGCCGGTCCCGATGAGGGAGTGGAGGACCTGGCGGAACGGCAGGATACTGGAGGACCTGAAAAAGGGCCTCTCCCCGAAGCAGGTCGCCGGCAGGTGGGAGCTCTCCCACAACAGCATCAACCGGATCGCAGCCACCTTCCCAACCCTCCCAGCTCCGCGCGGACGGCGCGGGTCGCGCGCGCAGTCTGCCATGCGCCGAGCCGAGGTCGTTCGCCTCCGTGGCGAGGGCCGCACATTCACTGAGATCGCCGCGGTGGTCGGGATCACCCCCGAGGGCTGTGCGTATCTCTTCAAGAGGGGCGCGCAGGCATGAACACCTATCGCCTCGCCATACTGCTCGCCTTCGCCGCGCTGCCTGCCGCTGCGCAGCAACAGACCTGCGGACCAGCCGCACAGGTCATGCACCGTCTGGCCGACCAATACGGCGAGACGCTGCAGAGCGAGGGCTACAGTTCCGACGCCGGCATCATGCAGGTTTACGCCGCGCCCGAGGGCGAGCGGACGTGGACGATCATCGTCCTTCGCCCGGACGGCAGCGCCTGCCTCGTCGCCGCTGGCGTGATGTTCGAGCAGATCGAGTCGGAGCCGATCAAGCCGGGAGCGCCGACGTGAAAAGGATCGGGTTCACTGACGAATATCTAGCCATCGTCGGCACTCGCCGGCAGCTTGTCTGGTATCCGATCGCGCTGGTTGCTGCCGTTGCTGTTGAGGTTGCGCTGCTGTGGTGGCTGGCATGATCCGCCTCTACGCCCTCTCGCTTGCCGCCGGGCTGGCGTTCTCGGCCGCGGTGCAGGTTGCGCACTCCCACAGCTTCTATGACGCAGCCTGCTGCCACGATCGGGACTGCTACCCCATCGACAACCCGCGCGTCGATGTCCGGCCGGACGGCTACTTCGTCACCCTGTCCCCGGGCGATCATCCGCTGGTGACGCGGACCGTCACCCGCCTGTTCCGCTTCAGCGACATGGACCCCGGCAACAACAACGTGGAGCCGCGGGAGGCCCGCCAGAGCCAGGACGAGAACTTCCACGCCTGCATGGTCGGCGGGGTGATCTTCTGCCTCTACGCGCCGCTGCAGGGGTATTGAGCATGATCGCCGCGCTCTACGTCCAGGCGAATGGCTGCTACTTCGATGTGCCCGAAGTTATCCCGTGGTGTGAGAAGCGCGACGCTAGGCGATACGTGGGGCCACACCCGGTTGTAGCGCACCCACCGTGTCAGCGATGGGGCCGGTTCTGGCACGGTAGCACGCGCAAACCGCATCAGTTCAAGCTCGGCGACGATGGTGGTTGCTTCGCGGCGGCGCTGGAGGCCGTCCGCCAGTTCGGTGGCGTGCTGGAGCATCCCGCGGATAGCCGCGCCTGGGCGCACTTCAATCTGAATGCCCCGCCGCGTTCAGGTGGCTGGATCGGCGCGGACATGATGATGGGCTGGACCTGCTACGTCGAGCAGGGGCGATACGGCCACTTCGCCAACAAACCGACTTGGCTCTACGCCTGCGGAACCGACCTGCCCGAACTCCGCTGGGGCCGCGGCGAGCAGCGGCTGCATCCGATCGCCCTGGAGCGCCACGGCTACGCGAAGGCCAGACGCATCGGCATGATGGCGATGGTCGGCGGCAAGAACAAAACGCTCATCCGCGAGGCCACCCCACCAGCATTCCGCGACGTGCTGCTCTCGATCGCCGCAACGGCCCATGCGAGGGCAGCATGATCACCCTCACCCCGATCGAGACGGCCGCCCTGTCGCATCTGGCGACGCTCAGCGAGCCCTACAGGCCGCTCCGTGGCGCGGCTCCCTCTGCCACCTGCCTCGCCCGCCTCGTGCCCCACGGCCTCGTCACAGGCCAGCGGGAGCCTATCGACGCCGTCCGATGCAGGCGCAGGGAGGTGACCGTCTACAGCATCACCGTGGCGGGGCTGGCGGCTGTCGAAGCGGTGGCAGCGTGAGCGTCACGATCCTGACTGGCGACTGCCGCCACGTGCTCGGCTCTCTGCCTGAGCAGAGCGTACAGTGCTGCGTCACCAGCCCGCCGTATTTCGGACTGCGCGACTACGGCATGGCGGACCAGATCGGCCTTGAGCAGACGCCAGACGCCTACGTCGCCGAGATGGTGGCGGTGTTCCGCGAGGTAAAGCGGGTGCTGCGGGATGACGGCACGCTCTGGCTGAACCTGGGGGACAGCTACAACAGCGGAACGCAAAGCAACCACGGCAAGGGTGGGACGATGAGCCGCGACGGGCTCGCACCTGAAGACGGGTGGGCTGGGCACCGTCCGCTTGTCCCCGGTCTGAAGCCCAAAGACCTGATCGGCATCCCTTGGCGCGTCGCCTTCGCCCTGCAAGCGGACGGCTGGTATCTGCGCCAGGACATCATCTGGGCCAAGCCCAATCCAATGCCCGAGAGCACGAAGGACCGCTGCACCAAGGCGCATGAATACGTGTTCCTGTTGAGCAAGTCGGCACGGTATTTCTACGATGCGAAGGCCGTTGCCGAGACGGCCACCAACCGCCCGCCTGGATCGAAAGCGATCGACAAGCACATCGCAGTCGCGCTTACCGATCCGAAGGCGCGAACCAAGGCCAACCTCCACAAGATCAAGGCCGTTGACGAGCGGAACCGCCGCTCCGTCTGGTCTATCGCGACCCGGCCCTACAGCGGCGCGCATTTCGCGACCATGCCGCCGGAACTCGCCGCGACGTGCATCAAGGCGGGCTCGCGGCCGGGCGACATGATCCTCGATCCGTTCGGCGGCGCCGGAACCACGGCGCTCGTCGCGGACCGGTTGCGGCGTAACGCCACCATAATCGAACTCAATCCGGCCTATGCCGATCTCGCCCGAGACCGCATCAACTCAGAGGCGGGGCTGTTCGCCCCGGCGGCAGAATGACCGCCCGCCAGAAATACAACGCCAAGCCGACCGTGATCGATGGCATCCACTTCGCCTCGAAAAAAGAGGCCGCACGCTACGGGCTGCTGAAGATGCTCCAGTCCGGCGGCGTGATCCGCAACCTTGAGCTTCAGCCGAAGTTCACTTTCGAGGTCAACGGGCGGCCCGTGCTGATCCGCAGCGAGGGCTATCCGAACGGCAGGCGCGCAAGCTTCAGGGCGGACTTTGCCTATGTCGACATCGCCTCAGGCGAGACGATTGTCGAGGACGTGAAGGGCGGCAAGGCGACGCTGACCGAGGCGAGCCAGCTTCGCCGGGCGCTGGTCGAAGCGCAGTTCGGCGTCGTGGTGAGGACGGTATGAACACCCCCGAGCATCCTTTCACGGCCGATCCCGGCGGCCGAGACGATCCAGTGCGCAAGTCAACCGCCGTTGCTCGGGGGGGCATGCTATCGGCGGAACTGGATCATCCGGGCGCGGGCACGAGCGAGAACGCCAGATGGCAAGAGCCGGCCCGGCGCGCGAGGTTCAAGTATCAGCGCGCACGCATGCTCGCCCGCGCCGAGCGCATCCGCCAGATGCACGCCGCCGGCATGTCGTGGGCCGAGATGGGGCGCACGCTCCACGTGGACAGCAAGGCGATCGGCCGGCAGGCACGGGCGCTCGGGCTCGCCGCCAACTTCAAGGGGCGGGTGAGAGTTCGGTGAGCGAGGAGCAGTGGTTCAGGATGCGCCCGTCCAAGTTCATGGCTGGCTGCCGTGGCCTCAATGCCAACGAGGTCAAGGTCTACATCAGCCTGATCTGCCGCATCATGGAACACGGCTCTGCGGTCGAGGAAGACCACGAAATTCTGGCGACCTATTGCGAGATGCGGCCAACGTCTTTCGCAACTGCACTCGACCGATTGGTGCGCCTGAAGAAGCTGATCCGCACCGACGACGGGCACCTGACAAACGCGTTCTGCGACGGAGAAATTACGTGGCGCGCGTGCTACTCTGAAAATGCCAAGCGGGCCGGGCAGAAATCTGCGGAGAAACGCAAGGGAAATCAAGCGCCGACGGCAACGGATGTTGAACCGGCGTTCAACCATAAGAGAAGAGAAGAAGAGATAAGAGAAGAGGTAGGTTCTAACGAACCTACAGCGCGCAAGCGCGCCTTGTCTGCGCGTGACCATCTTGAGCCTGTGATCGGTGCGGATTTGGCGGCGGCGTTCTGCGCTCATCGCACTGCACTCAAAGCCCAGATGACCCCGCACGCCGGCAAGCTCATGGCGTCGAAACTGGCCGCCATGCCCGACCCCGTGGCCGCCGTCACGCTCAGCTTGGAGCGGGGATGGAAGGGCGTTTTCGATCCCGAGCCCGCTCAAGTGCACCAGTTTCCCCGGAGAGGACGGATTTCAGATGGCGAACGACTTGATGACCTACTCGGCGATCTCACGGCCCGTGTGTCTCAGCAGCGCCTCGAATAACTACCAGGACGAGGCGGCCTACGGCGAATGCGACCAGGCGGTGCTCATCCGCTCGCTGCGGGATCTTCTCAGCCTCTACTACCAGCCCGACGAGACGCCGCAGATGCGCGCCCGGCAGATCGCGCTGTTCGTGAAGGACATGGCGGATTTCAGCGACGACTGCGCCGGCTGGGCGATCGATGAGTGGCGGAGAAACCAAGACCGCCGCCCATCCCCGGCCTCTCTCAGGCAACTTGGGATGCGGCGCAAGCAGGAGGCGTTCGGCGCGATCAAATCCCGGCCAGAGCCGATGGTTCCGCACATCCCCTACGCCGAGCCCGATCTGGAGGAGCGGAAGGAAGTCATCGAGCGCATCAATCGCAACCTCGGTCACGTCCTGCATCGGGGCCGCTACGTCTCCCCTACATACGTCGCCGACGACGTGCAGCCGCGCAAGCCGCACTGGTCGGAGACTGCCGCACCCGATGATCCGCGATGGGCTGCTCTGCGCAAATCCCGCGCCGCCAACGCGCTCATGAACCCGGAGGCCACCGAATGAAACTCCGCGACCGCCTCCTCAAACAGCCCCCGTGGATGTGCTGGGAGAGCATCCTTAGCCCGCTCCAGCACCGTCAGGGCCTGATGCCATGCGGCATCATGGCTAGCCCGCGCACCAGCAGCGCAGGCTCCACGGCCCCCTACACCGCCGCCGAGGACCGCACCATCCGCCGGCTGCACGCCGAGGGGTGGGGCTGGCTGGAGATCGCGGTTCATCTCGGGCGGGGCCGCAAGAGCGTAGGCACCCGCGGCCGTGAGGTGCTGCGCCTGGAGCCGATCGGCCGGGGCAAGCAGGCATACCAGCGCCGCGCCGAGGCCGGCTATCCGCAGATTGGGGAGACCGCAGATGAGTGACGCACCGGATCGGATTTGGATCGATACCGTGCGCGACACGGGGGCGCAATTGCTGGTCGCGGGTGGCGTCGAGCCGCTGGCTAACGGGACTTCGGTCGAATACGTCCGCGCCGACATCGCCGCCGCCCGCGAGGCCGAACTGCGCGCCGAGATCGCCGCACTCAAAGGCACGCACGACGAGGCTGTGCGCTGGGGACAATCCATCGAGGCCGCAGCATATCGCGCGGGGCTGGAGGCGGCGGCGGACTTCTGCGCCAAGCGATCGGAACGGCTCGGCGAGTTCTGGCTTCACGCCGCTTCTGTGATCCGTGCGCTGGCGCAGGAAGCCCCGACCTTGCCGGGACAGCCTCAGGGACCGGAAAGCTCGACTAGCGCTTCTAGCACGCCTCCCAGCGCCGCTAGGGTGGTGTCTGAGTGCTCATACGAAGGCTATAGCGCGCCCGGCGACTGGATCAGCGGAGCCGGCGCGCACCCCGCCGACGCGCAAGATCGATCCCAGCATAAAGTCGGGATCAATCCAGTAATCAAGCACCGCACCGACTCGCCCGGCGGGATGATCGCGTCCACCAAGCAAGCGTTGAGCGTCGCCAAGGGCGAGACAGCCCACACATGCGTCGTGCCGAACTGTCAGGCCTGCCAGCCGCACCGCAGCGACACGGTCAACGGCAGGACCCCGGCCGAGTGGGACGCTTTGGTTGCCGCGGTCGTTCCCGGGCAGGGGCCGCTGGATCATGGGTGGGGCAAATGAGCGAGGACGAGAAGAAGGCGCTCTGGCGGCAGATCATGCCGGGCTGCGGCGAGATGGCCGAGCTGGTAGACGCGGCACTATGCGAGATGGCCGATCACTCCACGGTCGAGCCGGGATCGACGTTCGATAGCCTGGTCCTCGTCGATGGCAGCTTCAGGCTGAGCGAAGTGCTCTCGTGTGTGCTCGCGGCGCGCTATGCGCAGATCGTTGGGGATGATCTCAGCTTGCCGCGCCGGCGGTATTCCGGTGGCGACGAATGACCCCCGAGGAAATCGCCCTCGTCACCGAGATGCGCCACGAGCCGTCCGCGCCCCTGACCATGCAGCAGGAGGGCTGGCTGCTCGTCGTCATCCTCTGCGTCGTGGTCCTGGCGGTGCTGGGGATCATGGGGGCGCAGGAGTGACCCTGATCGTCGTGGTTGTCCTTGCGCTGGTGGGCTACGCTTTCGGCGGTAACGCTGCGCTGTTCGTCTCGTGCTGTCTGTTGGGGTGGTTCTTGGCAGAGCGTGAGGACCGCAAATGACCCCCGAAGCCGCCGCCCTGCACCGCCTCATAGCCTCGCTGACGATGATCGTGGACGAGGCGTCGGAGCACGTCGCGGGAGGCGTTGCGCTCGCCTACGTCCTTGGCTGGTGCGTCTATCGGGTCGAGGCCGCCACGGAAGAACAGGCCGAGTCGGTCGAACTAGTCGCGGGTTACGTCGTCGGTCAACTGGAAGAGATCTGGAGGATGAACTAGTGCCCACCATCCCCATCCTCCCTACCGACGACGCCGAACTGATCAAGCTCAGCGAGGAGCAGATGCGCATCCTGATGCGGCGAGGAGACGAGAAGTGAGCGAGACCGAGAAGGCTGAGATGCTAGCGGAAATAGCGCGGCTCCATGCGCGCCTGGAGGACGACCACGTCTATCGGATCAACCCGGAAGATCCTGACGGTGAGATGGTCCGTGAGGATGTTGCGCCCGGCAGCATCCCTGATGGGATTGAGGCCCGTGACGCCACAATCGGCTTGCTGGAGGACGAGATCAAGCGCCTGCACCGGAAACTGCGAAAGCAGCGCGAGAAGGTCCACGGGCTGAAAAAGGCATACGGCCGCATCTGGCGGCACTGGCGGGTATCTCAGGACATGCTCGGCCAACAGTGGCTCACCATAGGTTGCGCAGGCTGCGCTGAGCTTGAAGCGATCCGGGCGCGCGCAACCGAGGGACAGAAATGATGATGCAATCCCCCACCGCCTTCGCCCGAGCCCGCGCATCCCTGGGCGAGACGCACTGGTATGCCCTGATGGCGACGCATCAGGCTGGCCTGCGTGAACGCACATGGGGCGCCCGAAAGGAGCACGGCCGCTTCACCGGCGGCGAACTCGCCATGCCCGTCGAGCGGTTGCTCGAGGCCCGCGGCTTCAGCGTCTACGTCCCGGCCGAGACGAAATACATCCGCCGCAACAAATACCGGCGGCAGGAGAAAAAGCGGGTCTACCGCGCCCTGTTCCCCGGGCTCGTATGGGCCGAGATCGCCGACGATCGCCAGTGGTATCGCGCCCTCACCACCCCGTTCGTCCGCGGCGTGCTCATGGGCGACAACGGCAAGCCCCGCCCGTTCTACGAGTTCGAGCTGTGCCAGATCGACGCGATGGTGCGGCAGAACACCGCCAAGCCGTACCACAAGCCCATGCCGACCAACCGCGCCTTCGATCCCGGCGACAAGGTGGAGTTTACCGACGGGCCGATGTCCGGCATGGTGTTCGACGTGCAGGCGATCGACGGCGACATGGCGAAGATCACCGCGTGCCTGTTCGGCTCGGAGCGGCTGGTGAAGGCGCACCTGTCGAACTTGGCTAAGGTGGCGTGATAATGAACTACGAGGCTGGTAGGCACTACCTAATCACGACAACGGACTGGTTTTTCGCTCCTGACGGAGAGAGTTACAAGGCCGCATATGGACCGCTGGTCGGCGTCTTCTCTAGCGAAGATACGCTCGGAGTTCGGACTAATTCTAGATCAACCAACTGGTATGTTCATCTGGGAAACATGATGATTGCCGGTTGTCAAATTAACTATGTCATCCAATCCGACGATGTGAGCTTCGCACCACCGACCGCAGAGGCAGATTATAATGGCGAGCGAGTTGGAAGCCGTGCGCCGATCACGCGGATTTACGACGCTAGGCAGAGCAGCTTGGCGAAGGTGGCGTGATGGAGAGAAAGGAGACGCACATGGAAAGATCGGAGCGCTTGGCGCGCCGTTCTGAGCGGGATCTGCGGTTGTGCGCGCTCTGCCTAGGCATTGCCGCGGTTTGCCATCTAATGGCCTTAATTTCGAGGCTGACGTGACGAAAGCGATCCCACCGCAGGAGGCAGCCAAGCGGATGAAGGAGATCGCGGACAATCCAGACAATCGTCATGATGACCACATCGCCGCCGACGCTCTTCTGTGCCAGGTGCTGCGGTCTCTGGGCTATGGCGAGGCGGTCTGCCAGTTCAAGCGCATCAAGAAGTGGTATTCATGAGGCACTTGCATAACGATTGCGCCTATGGCAATGTGCGCGGTGACGCTGCCGATAACAAAGAACCAAGTAGGATTGTGTCCCGGTTTCCTTAAATTCCATTTTTGGAATTTTTGAGAAATCTGGGGCGAAGCTATGTCCGGCGTCAGGAATTCCCCTAGAGCGAGCCGCCACGGTGCGCTGGGGTAGCACATCCTCGTCATGAGCGGCAGTAGCGAGCGCATCCGGGGACGCAGGGCCGTAGCCTTACGCCGTGCGCGCCTGAGAGCCGAGCCACTGTGCAGGGACTGCATGGCCAAGGGCCGCGTCACTGCATCGACTGTGCCTGACCACATCGTGCCGTTGGACCATGGCGGCATAGAGGACGGGCTAGCGATAAGTCCGAACATCCGCTGTTTGTGTGACCCGTGCCACGCCAAGCGGACGCGCGAGCAGTTCAAGCATCAGCGCATGGAGCGCATGGATGGTTGGCGACCCCGATAGGGGGGGGCGGGTGAGAAACCCAGAGCGCCCCTAGCTGGAAACGCACCCCGCCCTGCAATTTCACCGAGAGCAGTTTTGAAGATGGGTAGGGGCTGCTGACCTAATGTCAGATCGCATCGCGCAACCGCGGTATGGGTCGATCTTCAGGGACGACCCCGAGAAGGCTGAGACTGCGAAGGCGAAGTGGGCCGAGGCTGTCGCGCACCTCAAACTGAACGATTGGGTTTCCCCGGGGCGTCTTGCGGTCGCGGATCGCTATGCGCGAGCCTACGCGGAATACGAGGCGCTTTACCCGATCGCAGCGGCAGAGGGGCCGGTGAAGGTCGGGCCGAACGGCGGCGATGTGTTCAATTTCACCTGGTCTGCGGTCGAGAAGCTCAACGAGAGGCTGGCCAAGTTGGAGGCCAAGTTGAAGATTGACCCGAACGACGAAGGCGAGCGCGTTCCGGCCGCGCCAAAGACAGCTGCCGACGCCTACCTCGATTGATCGAACGGACGCCTACGCGAGGGATGTCGTCAGCGGCAAGATCGTTGCGGGTGAGTTCGTGCGCCGGGCGGCGGAGCGCCATTTGCGCGACAGGGTCGAGGGGCCGAAGCGCGGCCTCAAGTGGGATCAGGCGGCGGCAGACGAGGCGATCGACTTCTTTCCAGCGGTGCTGAGCATCACGGAAGGCGTAAAGGTAGGGCAGCCGTTCAGCCTGCTGCCTTGGCATGTGTTCGTGGTCGGCTCGATCTATGGCTGGAAGGATCGAGACGGAAACCGGCGGTTTCGGTTCGTTTGGATCGAGACCGGCAAGGGTCAGGCGAAGGCATTGGCGCTTGATACACCGATCCCGACGCCGTCCGGGTGGACCACCATGGGCGCGCTGCGCGACGGCGACACGGTGGTCGGCGATGACGGACAGCCTTGCCGGGTAGTTCAGGCGCATCCTGTCGTCACCGGGCAGGACTGTTACCGGGTTCGTTTTGACGACGGGACCGAGATTGTAGCGAATGCCGGACACCTCTGGCGCACGGAGATGCGGAGGTCCGGGAACAGTGGACGCGCGGCGACGACTAAAGGCGTCCCCTTGGCGCAGCGTGGGGCGTGGCGGAAGGGCATCAGAACCACGGCGGAAATCGCCGCGACTCTGACCTACAAGAACGGACGCTACGCCTCGGCCAACCACAGTGTCGGGATGACAGAGCCGCTGAATTTGCCCGACGCGGCCCTTCCCGTTCACCCGTATGTCCTCGGGGCGTGGCTCGGGGATGGGGATAGCGACGGCGCCCGCATGACGGTCGGAGATGAAGACGCAGCGACGATGACTGACATCTTGTCGGCGTGCGGCGTGGTCCTGTCTCCGCAAGGCGGTCATCGTTTCCGCTTCGGCCTTCGCTCCGGCAGAAGGTGGGGGGCGCGGGCCGAGAATCTGGGTAGCCGCCTTCGGGGGCTCGGGCTCTACGGGAACAAGCACATTCCACCCGCCTATCTACGGGCATCGCGGGATCAGCGCCTTGCGGTTTTGCAGGGCCTAATGGACACGGACGGAACCATCGGGGTCGATGGCCAGTGCTGTCTCGGCGTCACGAACCGGCGGATCGCAGAGGGCGCATTGGAGATAGCGCTTTCCCTCGGGCTCAAAGCGACGGTGGGCACGGAGACGGCGCGCCTGAATGGCGTCGATTGCGGTGAGGTCTATAGGGTTCGGTTCTACGCGCCGGAGGCGCTGCCCGTCTTCCGCTTGCCGCGGAAGCTAGAGCGTCAGAAGGTGCGACACGGACGTCGGCGCCTCTCCGGCGAGAGGCGCATCGTGGCGTGCGAGCCGGTTGAAAGCGTGCCGGTCCGCTGCATCACGGTGGATAGCCCGTCGAGCATGTTCCTCGCCGGTCGGGAGATGGTGCCGACACACAACAGCCCGCTGATGGCGGGGCTTGGCATCTATGAGATCGTAGGGCGCAAGAAGCAGCGCGCCGAGGTCTACGCCATCGGCGAGGACCGCAAGACCGCCAATGTGATGTTTCGGGATGCTGCGGCGATGTGTCGTGCCCCGATCCCCCGGAAGGGCGGGCTGACGCTGGAGGGCGCCGGCAAGGTCGTCATTCGCGGCTTCGGCGACAACGCGTGGAAGATCGAGCATCCGGGTAGCGGCTCAAAGTTCGAGCCCGTCGCGAACAGCGATGCGATCTCGGGACCGAAGCCAACGATGGTTCTCGGCGACGAGATCCACGAGATGAAGACGAACAAGGCCATCTCGATCTGGCGCGCGGCCATCGCCAAGATGAGCGGCGACCCGATGATGGTGCTTGGAACCAACACGCCGTCCGTCGATCAGCAGGTAGGCACGACCTACAGCGAGTATTTCCAGAAGGTGCTGCGCGGTGAGTTCACCGACGACGGCGCGTTCGCCTATATCGCCCGGACGGACAAGACAGACGATCCGTTCAATGACGAAAGCTGCTGGATCAAGGCGCTTCCGGCGCTGGGGATCACCTATCCGGTCGAGAACATCCGCAAGGAGGTCCAGACCGCCAAGGGAATGATCTCCACGTCCCTGACGACGAAGCGGCTATACTTTGGCATTCCGGTTGGGACGGCCGGATTTTGGATCGATGAAACGGCCTGGCTGAAGATCCAGGGCGAAGTCGATGAGCGGGAGATGAAGGGACGCCGGCTGCATCTGGCGCTGGACCTTTCGCAGAAGAATGACCTCACGGCGCTTTCCGGCTGCTGGGAGGGCGAGCATATCCACGTCAAGACGTGGTACTGGACCTGCGAGACGAGGCTCGCCGAGCGCAGCACCGCAAATCAGATTCCCTACCGGGAACTGGCGGAAGCCGGGCTGATCGAGATCACGCCTACGCCGATCATCGACTATGAGTTCGTCGCGCTACAGGTGCAACGGCTGTGCCGCGAGCACGACGTGTTCCAGCTCGTGTTCGACCCGTCGTTCATCGGCGACTTCATGAAGGCGTGCGCAGACATCGGGTTTGATGTCTGGCGCTACGAGGGCGACGATAAGCCTGCAGGGGTCGGCCTGCGCCTGGTGGGGCACGGTCAAGGCGGCAAGGTCGTTTTCGAGGGCAAGCAGCTGTGCATGCCGGTGTCCATCCGGCATTTCGAGGATCATATCCTGAAGGGCACGGTCACTGTCGACCGCAGCAGGTTGACAGACATCTGCGCGTCGAACGCCGTCATCCAGGCGGATGCGCAGAAGAACAAGTTCTTCGAGAAGAACAAGTCTCGTGGCCACATCGACGGGCTCGTGACGATCGCGATGGCGGTCGGGTCGGCGACTTCCGAGATGGAAGCCAACACGATCGACATCATGGCGATGATCGCCTGACACCCGAAAGGGCCTCTCAACATGACCACCATTCGCAAGGCCGCGGCATCCGCCGTTGGCCCTGATCTCGAGTTTGTCCTCTCCGACGAGACCGTGGATCGCTACGGCGACAAGGTCATGGCGACGGGCTGGGTGCTCGCGAATTTCCGCAAGAACGCGATCGCGCTGTTCGGGCACGACAGCCATTTCCCGATCGGCACGTGGAAGAACGTGCGCGTCGAGGGCGGCAAGCTGCTCGGCAAGCTGGAGTTCGCGGCCGAGGGCACGTCCGCCCGGATCGATGAGCTCCGCAGGCTGGTCGAGCAGGGCGTCCTGCGTGCGGTCTCGGTGGGTTTTCGCCCGCTCGAAGACGAGCCGATGGACGAGAAGAACCCCTACGCCGGCCGACGCTACACCCGGCAGGAGCTGGTCGAGTGCAGTGTCGTAAGCGTGCCGGCCAACCCGGCGGCGCTGGCGAAGGCTGCCCAACTCGGAATTTCCGCTGACGTCATCACCTTAGCCTTCGGCGAGCGCGCCGATGGGGGCGGGGTGACGCGTCACGGCGCTAGCGGCGAGAGCGCCGCCCCCCGAAACGCCCCCAACATGAGGCACACAATGAAGACGCTTTCCCAGCGCATCGAGGATGCGCAGACCGATCTCGTCGCCAAGCGCGACAAGCTCGTGGAGCTGAATGCCGCGGACGCGCTCGATCTCGACGCGATCGAGGAACTGAACGCCCAGCTCGACATGCAGGAGCGCGCGCTCGCGGCCATGAAGTCGTCCGAGGCCAAGCTCGCCGGCACGACCACCAGGTCCGGTGAGCTGGCGGCTCCGCCGACCAACCGCCGGCCGCTGGGGTTCCAGCAGCGCGAGGTCGACGGCTTCGACTTGATCGTTCGGGCGGCCGTCGTCAACGGCGTCGCGATGTTCGGCGGCAAGTCGATCGACAAGGTGCTCGATGAGCGCTACCCGGGCCATGAGGCGACCGCGATCATCTCGAAGACGGATGCCACCATCGGCACGACCAGCGTCAGCGGCTGGGCTTCCGAACTGATGCAGACGAGCTACGCCTCGTTCGTGGACGCGCTCCGCGGCCGGTCGATCTACCCGGATCTTCGCCAGCGCGGCATGTCGCTGTCCTTCGACCAGTCCGGCACCGCCTATATCCCGAGCCTTACCGCTGGTGGGGCCAACGGCTCGTTCTTCGGGGAAGGCGCTCCGATGCGCGTCGGCCGCATCACCACTGCGGCGACCACGATGACCCCGCGCAAGCTGGGCGTGATCGTGCCGTTTTCGCGCGAGGCGGCGAAGCGCAGCACCCCGAGCCTCGAGGCGCTGGTCCGCGACGCGATCGTGCGGGACACTGCGGCGATCCTCGATGCGGCCCTTCTCGATGCGACGGCCGAAGACTCGGTGCGGCCCGCGGGCCTGCTGAACGGCGTGTCGGCAACCGCCAGCGGCTACGGCGGCGGCGACTACATGGCGGTGATCGAGGATATCTCGGCGCTCATGGCGCCGTTCGATGCCGCAAACGCCTCGGACGGGATCGTGCTCGTCATGCACCCGGCGCAGTCCCGGAAGCTAGCGATGATGGCGGGTCCGGACGGCACCTTCGGGTGGGCCGACAAGTTCCTGTCGGAGTTCACCGTCGTGCGGTCCACGCACGCCACGGCCGGCCGGTTGATCGCGCTCCGCGTCTCCGATTTCATCACGGCGGCGGGCGACGCCCCGCAGTTCGAGATGAGCACCCAGGCGACCGTGCACATGGAGGACACCACTCCCTTGGAGATCGTCGAATCCGACTCGCCCGACGTGGTCGCCGCGCCGGTCCGTTCGTTCTTCCAGACCGACACCATGGGCATTCGCATGGTGATGGACGTGTCGTGGAAGATGCGCCGCTCCGGCGTTATCCGGTGGATCAACAGCACGAGCTGGTGATCCTCCAGCGCGGGGCTTCGGCCCCGCGCAACCCCCTTTCATCTTGTGCGGGATAGTCCGCGGGAGAAGCTCCAGATGGCAGTTCGCCGTTTCGTCGTTCCCATGACCGTCAATGCTGACGGCGACGGGACTTTCTACACGCCGCCCATCTATGGGCATCTCGTCTCGTTCCGCTACGTGAAGATCGATTTCGCGGACGGCATCGACTTCGTTTGCACGCTGGAGGCCACGGGCGAAACGCTCTGGGCAGAGGACAGCGTGGATGCGTCGGCGACGCGCCATCCGCGCGCGGCGACGCACTCCACGGCGGGCGCGGCCTCGCTCTATGCGGCCGGTGGCGCTGCGGTGAATGGCCGGATCGCCATCGCGGGCGACCGGATCAAGATCGTCGTGGATGGCGGCGGCGTCTCCAAGAGCGGCACGCTTCACGTGACCGTGGACGGGTGATCTGACATGGCACGCTCGCGCAAGTTCACCGTCGTCGCAACCTCGAACGGGTCGCAGGTCGGCACCCACTACACGCCGTGGCTCAGCGGCTTCATCGAGTCGATCCAGTACGTCAAGACCGACTACACCAATGGCGTCGATTTCGCTGTCACGTCGGACGCTACTGGCGAAGCGATCTGGACCGCCACCGACGCCAACTCGGCCGTGACGGTTCGCCCTCGCGCCGCGACCTGCAACACGTCCGGCGTCGCGGCGCTGCACGCGGCAGATACCGGCACGGCGGTGAACGACCGCATCGCCCTCAGTCGGGATCGGGTCAAGATCGTGCTGGCGCAGGCCGGCGCGAACAAGACGGGGACCTTCGTGGTGACCTTGTCCGATGCCTGATCCGGTCTGGTATATCCTGGACGGGGGCGATGTGGCGGATCCGCTTGACGTCGCCCCCGACGCCTCCGGGATCCTCAAGCACAAGGACGGCCGCGCGGTGGCTTACAAGCCGCACGGCCCCCGCGCGCGCATGGTCTCCGCCGACGAGGCGGAGGCCTATCGCACCCGCGAGATGCAGGCAGAGCCGCCACTGGCGGCGGAGCCACCCAAGCGGACCTACCGCACGCGCGAAGTGAAGGCGCGCTGACTTTGGGGAAGCGGGCCAAGCGGAAGGCCGTCAAAGGCGAGATCGTCAAGGCCGCCGAAGGCGAATATCGTTCCGGCCCCTATGTTCTGGACGACGGCTGGCTTCCGGCGGGCTCGGCGTGGAATTTCTGGCAGATGGGCCAGAACCCGCGCCCCTACGGCACGCACTCGGCCATGGTCGAGGCTTGCGTTTCGGCCTACGCGCAGACGATCGCGATGTGCCCCGGCGACCACTGGCGCTTGCTCGGCAACGGCGGGCGCGAGCGGGTTACGACTTCCGCCCTGTCGCGGATCCTGCGCCGGCCGAACGACTACCAGTCGATCAGCGATCTCAAGCTGAACCTAGCGCGCAATCTCTACGAGCACGGCAACGCCTACGCCTATGCGATCCGCAACGACCGCTACGAGATCACCGAACTGCACCTGATGCGCCCGAGGCAGTGCGCCTGCTACGTGGGCGATGACGGCTCGATCTTCTACTCGCTCGGCGGGAACGAGATCGTAGATCGCCGGATCGGCACGACGATGGTCCCGGCTCGGGACGTGCTGCATGTGCGCCTCCACACGCCACGGCATCCCCTGAAGGGCGAGAGCCCCATTCTCGCGGCTGCGATCGACATTGCGGCGGGCAATGCGGCGATGGAGCAGCAGCTTGCGTTCTTCCGGAACCAGGCCAAGCCCGGCGTGATGTTGGCGACCGACGCCGCCATGACCCGAGAGCAGATCAACGAGGCGCGCGAGCGGTTCCGGGACGTGACTACGGGTGAGAATGCAGGCGGGACGCCGGTGCTCGCTCACGGGCTTAAGCCGATCGTCGTCGCCACGAGCGCACAGGACGCGCAGCTGGCCGAAACGCTCAAGATGAGCGACCAGGCCGTGGCGCTGGCGTTCCGGGTGCCGCTCCAAGTGTTGGGAATCGGCGGCACGCCCTACGCGTCCACGGAAATGCTCATGCAGTCGTGGGTCAGCACGGGGCTCGGCTTTGCGCTGAACCACATCGAAGAGGCCTTCGACCGGCTGTTCAACCTGCGCGGCGTCCCAGAGGAATACGTGGAGTTCTCCACAAAATCCCTGCTGCGATCGGCGTTCAAGGATCGCCTGGAGGGGCTCGCGCGCGGCGTGTTGACGGGCATCTACAGCCCGGACGAGGCGCGGGCCGAGGAAGAGCTCCCCGAGGTCAAGGGCGGCTACGGCGAAGAGCCGCGAGTGCAGCAACAGGTCGTGCCGTTGAGCGCATGGGAGAAGGGGCAGATCGCCGCTCCTGCCCCCGCTGCTCCGCCGGCCCCGGCTGCGACAGACGAGGGCGAGGATGCAGAACGGAATAGCCCAGACGCGATCTTCCGCCGCCTCGATGTCCTCCGCAGCCTACACTGAGGCGCTGGAGCGCGCGCTTGCCCGCGTCATCTCGGATGCCGAGCGCCAGATGCAGGCTCTGGCGGCCCGCTGCGACGCCACGGTGGCCGCGATGCAGGCCAGAGTGACGGACGCGGAGACGCGGATCCTCGCGGCGGAGGCCGTTGTTGCTCGCCGTTTGGCGGCGACAGAAGCGGACATAGCGTTGCGCGTAACGGCGCGGCTGGCCGAGATCGAGCCCGTCGACGTCGCGGAGACGGTGCGCGGCTTGCTGCCGCCTCCGCCCGAGCCGTTCGACCCATCGCCGCTGATCGATCGGATTGCGGCGGTCGAGGCGCGCGAGATGCCTGCGCCGTTCGATCCCGAGCCGCTCCGCAGCGAGTTCTATGGCAGCCTTGCCTCCGTCCGGAAAGAGGCAGCCGACGCGCTGGCGGCCATCCCAGAGCCGCAGGAGCCCGCGCCGCTGCCCGACATCCCCGGGCTGGTGGATGAGGCCGTGCGCGCCGCTGTGGTGGAGCTGACGGTCGAGATAGACGGCCGTAAGGACGCGGCATCCGCGGAAGTAGAGCGGATGGTTGGCGATGCCGTCGCGCGTGCTGCTGCTGCACTACCGCCGCCTGCACCGGGCAAGGACGCGGATCCCGAGGAAGTGCGGGCGATGGTGGCCGGCGCTGTGGAGGCGGCTGTGGCGGCTATCCCTGTGCCCAGCGACGGCAAGGACGCGGACATGGATCAGGTCCGCGCGTGGCTTGACGAGGCAGTTGCTGCGCTGCCTCCACCGAAGGACGGCGAGAGCGTCGACCCCGATACGGTCAAGACGATGGTGGACGAAGCGGTTGCCGCCATTCCTCCCGTCGATCTTGAGCCGCTGCGCGAGGAAATCGCTGCGGTGAAGTCGGCCATTCCGGTTCTGCCGGAGCCGGCTGACCTGAGCGGCTTCGCCCTGCGGTCGGAACTGCCGGTGCTCCCGGAGCAGAAGGACTGGACGCCTGAGATCGAGGCGCTGCGCGAGGAAATCGCCGGCACGCGCACCGAACTCGGCGAACAGGTCGCCAAGATCGCCGAGCACCGCGGCGTGTTTCCGATCGCGAAGGAATGGGCTGACGCCGTCCACTACGAAGGCGCGGTTGTGCGGCACAACGGCTCGCTCTGGCAGGCTGTCCGGGACACGGGCAAAGCCCCGGGCGGGGACGATTGGGCATGCCTCGCGGCGGGTGGAGACAAGGGCGACCCAGGTGAGAGCATGATCGCCCGCGGCACGTTCGACCCGGCCGAAGAATACAGGCGGCTGGACGTGGTGGCCTACGACGGCGGTGGTTGGCTTGCCAGGACGGACAATCCTGGCGCGATCCCCGGCCCCGGCTGGCAGTCGATCGCCACGCGCGGCGGTCGCGGCAGGCAGGGCGAGAGCATCAAGGGCGATCCCGGCCCGGGCATCGTGGCTGGCGAAGTGTCCGACCAGGGGCTGGTGACGCTGACCAACGGGGACGGGAGCGAGGTCGAGATCGACCTGTATCCCGTGCTGGTGCGGCGATGAGCCTGCGGCGGATCGAAGTGGCGACCTTGCCGATCTCTGTCGCGGAGGCGCGGGCTAACGGCCGGATCGATGCGGACACGGACGACTCCCTGGTGGAGATCCACATCCGGGCGGCGACGGCCCATGCCGAGCGGCTGTGCGGCTGCGCGTTCAGCCCGCAAGTGTGGGAACTTGTTCTAGATTCCTTTCCGTCCAAGGAGATCAGCCTCATCATGGGGCCGGTCTCCGAGGTCGTCTCGATCAAGGCCATCGACCTTGCGGGGGCAGAGCAGACCGTCGATGCCGCTGACTACGTGGTCGATACTGCGTCCCGCGTCGGCTGGGTCGTCCCGGTCGCATCATGGCCGGCGACGATGGAGACGATCAACGCAGTCGTCGTTCGGTTCATCACAGGAACGATCGAGCCCGATGCAAAGCAAGCGATCCTGTTGCTGACCGAGCACTACTACGAGAACCGGGCAGACGGCTCGGAGGCGAGCGTCACATCGATCCCGTTCGGGGTGCGCGAGCTCCTGTCGCTGCATCGCCGCTGGTTCATCTAGGCGACCCGCCAACGACTGAAGAAGTCGAGCGCAACTACAGTCATCGCAACCATCCAAACCGCCTACTGGCGGCCGAGTAGGAGCTAAGCCATTGGCAACGTACGTGAAATACGAGCCCTTCGCACAGAAAATGTGGAACGGCGACCTCGATCTGTTCGGAACCGAGGACACGGTCAAGATTCTGATCGCGTCCGACGCGCCGGTTGTGGCAACCGATGACGAGGTCGCCGACGTAACGCAGGTCACCGGCACCGGCTACACGTCCGGGGGCGAGGACACGCAGAACAACTCCACGCGATCGGGCGGAACGGTCACCGGGACCGCGGTGGATGTCGTCTGGACCGGCGGCGCTGGCGGCTTCACTGCGGGGCGGTATCTGATCCAGTTCGATGACACTATTTCCGGAGATCCACTGCAAAACTATTGGGACTACGGGGCCAACTTTACTGTGGCTGTTGGTGAGACCTTTACAGTTGACTACGGCGCGTCGGTCTATACTTTTACATGATGGCGGAAGTTCTTGATGCTCGTCCCGCCTGGGTCGAAGAAACCCTCGCCCGCATCGGCTTCGTCCGCGAGGGCGTGACCTACTACAACGCCAAGACGCCGCAGGACTTCGAGGCGGTCCACTGGGACGAAACCCAGCGCCTCAATCAGCGCGTCGCCTGCAAGCGGACCAAGGTCGCCAAGCTCGGCGCGGACGGGCTGCTCCGTTACAAGCCGTGGCTCGCCGATAACTGGATGGCTCAGAAATGGGTCGCCCAGCTCGAGCAGAACCAGCTGCTCGCCTCGTGCTGCCGGCACCCGGAGAACCACGAGATCGGGGCGTTCTATTCCTCGGACGAGGATCAGGCCAAGGGCGTCCCGGACATCTACATCTTCTTTTGCACCTGTGGTCGAATGCATCGCAAGTTCTGCGTCGGCGGCACCAAGGGCTTCAAGACCAACCACCTCGGCGAAGTCGAGCACGAGATGGTGCCGCTGGTCGACCCGGAAACCGGGCAGCCTGCTCTGAGCGAAGAGGGGGCGCCGGTCATGGTTTCGCGCCCCGTTCAGCTGCACGCTCCCCGCCCCATGTGGATGATCGACGGCAAGTGACATGCCTCGCGCGCTAGGGATCAGGATCGGCGTCCCGGGGGCGGCCGAGGAAGCGCCGTCCTATACCTCCGGGCTCGCCTACGATCTGGAGTGGACGCAGAACACAGCGATCACGTCGATCAACCTGGCGACGTGCTTCAGCGGATCCACGGCGTCCTACAGCGTGGTTGAGGGCGCGCTGCCGAGTGGCGTCACGCTGTCGTCGGGGATCATCAGCGGCACGCCGACCGGCTTCCGGGGCCGGAACTGGATCACCATCCACGCGGAGAACGGCGCGGGCGAGGACGATCGCCGCTTCCTGCTCTCGGTGAAGCCGGATGAGGTGAGCGGTGCCTTCGGGACGCCCTACGCTACGATCTACGACCCGACGACGCTCGGCGTATCGACCATCAGCGCCCAGACCGTCGCGGATCTCAACGACGTCCTGATCCGCGACATGACGATTACGGGGCAGCTCCAGCTCCGCGGCGTTAACAACGCCTGCATCACCCGATGCGCGATCTCGCACTCGGCCGATGCGGACGGCCTGCGCCTTTCGCAAACCGGCTCCGGCTGCGACCAGATCGTCGCCTACGGCAACAGCATAAACTCCAGCGGCCGGGACTCGATCGGCATCTCCGGGGATTGGCCGTTTCACGGTCCAGACCTGCACATTCTGAATAACTACATCTACAACTCTGGCAACAACGCCTCGCCCAAAGAGCACGGCATGTATATCATGACCATGTGCTATATCCACGGGAACATCGTCTATAACTCCGGCTACGGTAACGCGATCTCCACGCGCTCTTCGGCGGATATCCGGTGCAACTTCGTCTATACGGCAAACGACGCTGGCGTGAGCTACTACTGCGACCATCCGGAGTCAGACCCGAACAGCTGGATTTGCCGCGGCAACGTGGTGGTGAATGCCGGTCAGGACGGGATTTCCTACGACTTCCTGCTCCGCGACGTGCCGGACGCGAACAACCGGGTTTCGACATTCGAGATCGTCGGTAACTGGGGCACGGCCGACGAGGGCCTCTACGAAGCGCAGACCGGCTACTCCGGCGCGAGCATCACGGCATCAGGCAATACAACGCTGGCGAGCGATGCTGCTGGCCTGGCCATGTTCCCAGCGACGCCCTGGGTCTAACCCCCACCTAGGAGACTATTTTGGCCCAGACCTTCAGCTTCCCCGTCGTCGGGGAGAACGAAACCGCGTTCATTTCGGGGACGTTGACCGTCACGCTCAAGGAGGCGGGGCCGACCTACATCCCGGTTCCCGGCCTGCCGGCGACCACGATCACCAAGGGCGGCGCTCCGGTCGTGATCCCGGCCGCGCCGCACTTTAGCGGCGTCACGTCATGGTCGCTCGGTGCAGGCTCGCCGCCTTGGGCCAGCATCAACCCCGCAACCGGGAACGTCACCCTCACGCCACCGGCGGCCTGATGCCGCTGGTTACCGTCGTCGGCACGAACGAGAGTGGCTCGGTCTCCGCGTCGTTCAATGTGACGGTGAACGAGCCGTCCGGCCCCAACCCGGCCGACTACGGCCAGGTAATCGCCAACCAGAGCTTCCCGAGCGGCCTCTCGCTCGATGGCGTGACCAATCGGGCCTACGTCAACTGCACCTTCGGCAGCATGGTGCAGTTGCGAAACTGCCACCACCTGCTGTTTCTCGGCGGAACCCGGATCGGCGGGGCAGAGCGGGGCTTCAAGATCCGCGAGACCGGCTCGCCGTGCAGCGATGTCATCTTCAGCGGCATCACGATCCGGGATATTCAGGGCGACGGCTTCCTGATCTCCAACCAGAGCGGGCCGCACACCGGCGTTCAGATCATGGATTGCCGGCTCGACAACATCGGGATCGCCCCGGCCGCCGTTGGATCGGGTCTGGTGCACGGCATCTACTCGTGGACGGAGGTCTACTTCGCCCGGAACAGGGTCACCCGCTGCGTCGGCGGCAACGGCGTTTCGCTCCGGGGCGGCGGCGTGGTCGAGGGGAACTGGATCGCGGACTGCCAGAAGGGCGGGATCACCTATTTCGGCGACCACCCGGCCGGGCCGTCGAACCGCTACGTGATCCGCGGCAACGCGGTGACTGTGCCGAACCCCGGCGGTGGATATGCCGACATCACTCTGCTGACCCCGCCGACCGCGTCCTACCGGGTCGGCAACTTCGAGATCCGCGACAACGTCATCACGCGGCCGGTGATGATCGGCTCGGGCTACGGCGGCGCGGTGATCACGCAGAGCAACAACCAGATCCGCACCGACGCGCAGGTGAGGGCGCTGTTCCCAGCGGGGTAGCCCATGGCTTTCGTCAGCGGCAGCTATCCCTACCTGAACCTTTCCGGGAATAGCGTAGCCAACGTTCCGATCGGCACGGCCTCGGCTGGTCGACTGGTTGTCGTTTCGATCATCTACACCGGCACGTTGGGGGCCGCGGGAACGATCGGCGGCGTCACCGCGGCCCGGATCAACACCGGGTCTCGCGTGCTAATGTGGGCGAACGTCCCGACTGGCACGACGGCGACGGTCGACTTGCCCAGCGTGACGCAGATCGGCGTTGCGGGCGTCTGGGAGTTTACCGGGCTGCTGGCGACAGCCTTCGATACCGCGAGCGGCACCACTACCACGTCGACCACGATCGACGTTGCTCAGGGTGGCGCGGTCGTCGCGCACTCATGGACATCGAGCGGAGGCGGAACCACCACCTGGGCCGGCGCGGCCGAGGACACAGACAGCCTGCTGGGGACGATCAACGTCCGCATGTCGGGCGCGAGCTCCACCGGCATGTCGGCCGAGACCGGTCGCACGATCTCGTCGTCTCACAACACCGTCTCCCTGCTGGCGGTGTCTTTCGAGCCCGTAACCGCCTACACGGTTGCGGCGGATGCCGGGTCCTATGCGGTGGCGGGTCAGACCGCCTCGCTCGAGTTCGGTTACGAGGTTGAAGCCGCCACCGGTGCCTATGCGGTAACCGGGCAGAGCGCGACGCTAGCGCGGGCGCTGCCGATGGTGGCGGCGGCCGGTTCCTACGTTGCCACCGGACAAGCGGCCGATCTGGAGCACGGCTGGGAGGTTGACGCCGCTGCCGGGTCGTACGGCCTCTCGGGGGCGGCGGTCGACCTGGAGCACGGTTGGGCCATTGCTGCGGCAACGGGGGCCTACGCAGTCACCGGCGCTGATGCGACGCTGACCTACACGCCGATCACCGGCTACACGATCAGCGCCGATGCGTCGTCCTACGCCGTTACCGGCGTCGCCGCGGCGCTGGAGTTCGGCTTCGCCGTCGATGCGGACGCAGGTAGCTACGCCCTGTCCGGGTCGGACGCGAGCCTGGAGCACGGCCGCGAGGTCGTGGCCGACGCCTCGGCCTATGAGCACCTCGGCGGGGCTTCGACTTCGTTCGAGCTGATCGGGTATCAGGTCGGCGCGGACACCGGTTCCTACGCTGTCACCGGCACGGCCGCGTCGCTGGAATTTGGCTACGCCGTTGACGCGGACGCCGCCGCCTACGCGGTCAGCGGTCAGTCCGCCGACTTGGAGTTTGGTCGGGAAGTCGCCGCAGACGCCGGGTCCTACGCTGTCGCGGGTTCGAGCGTGGGCCTGTCGCGCGGGCTGCCGATCTCCGCAGGGGCGGGCTCCTACGGTGTCGCCGGGCAGACTGCGGACCTTGAACTTGGCCGTGAGGTTGCGGCCGAGGCAGGCTCCTATGCCGCGACAGGCTCGGCGGTCGATCTTGAGTTCGGCTTCGCGATCGACGCGGATGCTGGTAGCTATGCGACCACTGGTCAGGCCGCCGATCTGGAGCATGGCTGGGCGGTCGACGCAGACGCCGGCTCCTACGGCATCACTGGCAGCGATGCCGCTTTGGAGCGAACGTATCTGCTCGACGCCGCAGAGGGCTCCTACGGCGTCTCTGGCGTCGATACTGCGCTCACCTACGAGCCCATCGGCGCTTACGTCATCGGCGCTGACGCGGGCTCCTACGCGCTCGCGGGGGCCGATGCGGCGCTTGAGTTCGGTTACGCGGTCGATGCCGATGGCACGGCCTACGGGATCGCCGGGCAGGATGCCTCGCTTGAGTTCGGTTTCGCGGTAGACGCGGACGCTGGCGGCTACGGTGTTTCGGGCGCGGCGGCCTCGCTCTACCACGTCCGCGTGATCGATGCTTCGGTCGGGGCGTACCTGACCACCGGCTCCGATGTCGGTCTCGCGCAGGCCAGAGCGCTCGCGGCGATCGAGGCGGAATACCTCGTTGCCGGTTCCGATGCCGGTCTTGAAGTCGGCTACATGGTCGACGCGGAGGCCGGTTCCTACGGCATATCCGGCGCTGACGTTGAACTGTTCTACGGGCTCACGATCGGCGCAGCGCCCGGCTCCTACGGCGTCACCGGCGCTGATGTTGATCTCACCTACCGTGCTCTAAGGCGGCCGACCGGTCGAGGCGTCCTGCGCCCCGCCAGCATCTCAACTCAATCGCGCCCCGCGGCGCTGTCTACACACAGGAGGCCCTAGGCCGCCCGCATCTCGATCGTCTTCCCCGCCGCGGCGAGGATGTTGATCAGCTTGTCGACGGAGAACAGGTCAACCTTCCCGCGCAGAAGGTCGGAGATACGGGGCTGGGTCAGCCCGAGACGGCGCGCCGCTTCCGCCTGGGACCAGGCGCTCTCGCGGATAACGCGCTCGATCTCGCGCATCAGCTGAGCCCGAACCTTCATGTTCTCTGCCTCGGCGGGGGTATCCTCGATCGCGTCCCAGACGCTCTCGAACTCTTTCATGTTCAGCCTCCTTTCAGGTCGCGGAACCGTTTGGCCGCCAAAGCCTTGTCGGCCTTGCTCGTCTTCCCTGTCTTCTTCTGGAAGCAATGCAGCACATAGACGGCGTCGGCGATCGTCGCAGTGTAGATGACCCGAAACGCCCCCGCCTCATCCCGGACGCGGATTTCGCGGACGCCCCGCCCGATCGACTGCATCGGCTTCCAGTCCGATGGGTCCTCGCCGTTCTGCACCTTGTCGATCTGATAGCCGGCTTCGCGCCTCGCGGCCTGCGGGAAGGCCCGAAGGTCTTCGAGAGCGCTACCGCAGAACCTGACCATCTTGCTCATAGGATGGTTATACAGAATTACGCATAAGATGGCAAGAGGAAACTGTAATGAGCGACATCTCAATCACCGCAGCGAACGTCATTGCGGGCGCGAACTCCATCCGTGAGGCCGGCATCGCTGGCGCGACGATCACGGCGGGTCAGGTGGTCTACAAGGACGATACGACGCGCAAGTTCCTGTTGGCGGACGCTGACGGTGCGGTTGCGTTGCGGACGCCCTACGGCATCGCCCTTAACGGCGCGGCGCTCAACCAGCCGCTCGGGGTGCTCCGGGCCGGCGAGATCACCATTGGCGCGACCGTGACGGCTGGCGTCGCCTACTACCTGAGCGACGACCCCGGCGGCATCTGCCCGCTCGCGGATGTGAGCGGCGGGGACTACATCGTGCAGATCGGCCTCGCCAAGAGCGCCACCGTCATCGTCGTGGACTTCCAGATCACTGGCGTCGCGACGGGGGCCTGATGGCTTGTGAGGGCTGCAAGGCGCGCCGCCGCTACATCGTCAACGCCCTGGGCCGGCTGGTTCCCTACCTGAAGGACGACAGCGATGGCGACGATCGAAGCGGGAAAGCTGAAGCACCGGATCGCGCTGGAGCGCCGGCAGGAGATCAACCCCGACGCCCCGAATGACTACGGCAACACCGTGGCCGATTGGGTTTCCGAGGGTGAGGTCGCGGCGCAGTTCATTGCGCTTCGCGGCGGCGAAGCCGTCATCGCGGGGCGGCTTCAGGGTCGCCAGCCGGTGGTCATCCGGGTTCGGGCCTCTGCGCTCACGCGGTCGGTCTCGTCGGACTGGCGCGTAACGGACGTGCGGAGCGGCGTTTCCTACGCGGTGCGGACCGTGACGGAGACCGAGGATCGGGCGGCGGTCGAGATACTGGCAGAGAGCGGAGTGGCGGCGTGACCGCAACGGCTAACATCGCCAACGCGGACCGCCTGCTGAGGAAGCTGCGCAAGCTGCCCGATGCGGCACGCCAGCAGATCAGGGCCGCAATGGCGGAGCAAGCCGAAGAGATCGTGGAGATGATGCGTCGACTGGCTCCGGCGCACATCAAGCCGACGCTGGGCTGGAAGTGGGGCGGCAGAGCACCGAAAGGTTCGATGTCGATCGGGCGGGTCCAGGTGCCTACAGGCGATACAGCGATGACGCTGACGATTTACGCCACCGAATGGACATCGCGCTGGTTCGAGTTCGGCACCGCCGAGCGGTTCCACAAGAGCGGTAAAAGCGTGGGCGCGATCACCCCGCACCCGTTCTTCTTTCCTTCATGGCGGGCTGGACGGAAAGGCGCAAAAGCGAAGATGCGCACGGCGATCCGAAAGGCCGCCCGAGACGTGGCGCGTAGCGGATGAGCCCGGCCCTTGAGCTTCAAGGCCTCATCGTCCCGCGCCTCAAGGCGGACGCAACACTGGCCGCGATCATCGGAGCGCGTGTGTTCGACCATGTCCCGCGCAGCGCCACCACTGGCGCGGTGACGGCGGAATATCCCTTCGTTGGGATGGGATATTGGAGCGAGACGCAAGATGACGCGGACTGCATCGAAGGCGGCGAGATCTTCGGCCGCATCGAGTGCTGGTCGCGCAGCGTCGGCAAGCGCGAGGCGCTGCAGCTCGCCGAGGCGGTGCGGGCCTCGCTGCACAATGCCGACCTGACGTTGTCGGAAAACGCCCTGGTTCTGATCGAGTGGGTCCGGACCGACGTGAACATGGATCCGGACGGCCTTACCGCCCACGCCACGGTTGAAATCCGGGCGCTCGTAGAGCGGCCCTAAACCTCGCCATAGGAGACAAGCATGGCACAGCCGACCACCGCCCGGCCGGGCAAGATGCGCATCCTCCTTGGGAATGGAGGCGGCCCAGAGGTCTTTTCCGCTCCCTGCGGCATGACGACCAAGGGCCTGACGATCACCAAGAACCTGTCCGAGGTCAGCATTCCCGATTGCGACGACCCCGACGCCGCCTTCTGGCAGGCGCGCGACGTCGAGAGCCTGTCGGCGGCGATCAGCGGCGAAGGCGTGCTCGCGGCCGAGAGCGAGGACGAGTGGAATGCCGCAGCGTTCAGCACGGACGCAATCAACGTCAAGGTGGAGATCGAGTTCTCCACCGGCACGCGGACCTATACCGGCGCGTTCCACATCGACAGCTTCGCCGTGTCTGCCCAGCAGGGCCAGCGCGTCAGCGCCAACATCTCGATGCAGAGCGACGGGATCCTGTCCTCGGCTTGGGTCGCCGCGTGAGCCGAGACGCCTCCCTGACCCTCGATTGGGCGGACGGAACTTATCCGTTCCGTCTCGCCATCGGCGAGCTGCGCGAACTGCAGGAGAAGGTGGACTGCGGCCCGCTCGTGCTGTTCCGCCGGCTGCAGGACGGGTCGTGGCGCGTCGATGACATGGCTCAGATCCTGCGGCTCGGGCTCATTGGCGGCGGCATGACGCCAGCCGAGGCGCTGCGCCTGACCCGGGTCTATGTCGAGCAGCGCCCCCCGCTCGAGAACGTGCTCCACGCGCAGGGGGTTCTCTGGGTCGCCCTGGCGGGCGCGCCGGATGAAGCCGCAGTTCAAAAAAAAAGCGCAGGGAAACAGAGGCGCTCGCCGAACTCCCGCAAGGCAAATGGCGCTTCGCCACGATCTACGGAGCAGGTGGCGCAATAGGCTTTCCGCCCCGCGAGGTGGACGCGATGAGCCTCTGGCAGTTCAACGCTGCGGTTGAGGGCTACCTCGACGCGCACGTGCCGGAATATGGGTTAAGCCATGCCGAGGCAGATGAAATCTGGGCCTGGATGCAGGAGAAGGAAGGGCTGCGGCCGAACTAGTAGCGGTTCAGCTTCACGCCTTCGAGCGGATCCGGCGTCGAGATGCGCGTCTTTTCGACCCGTTGTGCGAAGGCGACATAGGCCAGCGCGAAGATCCCGAACACCACGCCGAGCGCGAGCCAGACGAATACGTTGCGACCCTTGGCGGTGGCAACCACGGCAGTCAGCCCGCCGAAGAACAGCCAGAAGATGAGAAATTCCATCCGGTCCTCCTGTTGCGAATGCAGGAGCAAATCGCGTCGGGATGCCGGGCATTCAAGGGGAACAAATGGCGACAGACCTCGAAAAGCTCGTCGTCAGCCTTAGCGCGGACTTCAAGAGCTACGAAAACGCAATGGCCAAGGCCTCCGGGATCACCCGGAAGCAGCTTGCGCAGATCAAGGCGGATGCCGTCGCGGCTGGCGGCGGATCGGTCGTGGCGTTCGACGGCGCCGCCCGGAGCGCGAAGAAGTTCGGGAGCGGAGCGTCCGCAGCGGCCCGTCAGGTGGCGCAACTCAAGGGTCAGACGGGAAACCTGGCGGCGCAGTTCAACGATATCGGCGTGCAACTTGCCGGCGGTCAGTCGCCGTTCCTGATCGCCCTTCAGCAGGGGACGCAGATCAACCAGGTGCTCGGCGGCGCGGGCGCGCGCGGCGCGGTGGCGGCGCTTGGCGGGGCGTTCATGTCTCTGCTCAATCCCGTTTCGCTCGCGACGATTGGCATTATCGCCGCAGGCGGGGCGGCCGTGCAGTATTTCTCATCGCTCTTCCGCGATGGCGACAAGTCAGCCGAGGAACTGAAAAAGCAATCCGACCTGATCCGCCAAGTGGCCAAGGATTGGGGCGACGCGGTTCCGGGTATCCGCGCCTACGCAGACCAGCTTGAGAGGGCGGCCCGTAGCGCCGACATTCTCCAGGCGGCGCAGTCGGTTCAAGATCAGATCGCCGGCAAGCTGCTTGAGAGATTCCGGGCGCTGACCGCAGAACACAAGAACGCCATCAGCCTTATCCCGGACGTGAATCGGGAATACGGCGTTCTCGCCGGCAAGATGGAGAGCGGCGGAGCGACCACTGAGGATTTCCAGCGCATTTTGGACATCCTTGCGTCGGTTCTCGATACCGAGACTAGCCCTGCGCTGGAGACCCTGCGCGCCGCGCTGGCCGCAATGCAGGCGCAAGCCGCGGGGGCGGCATCCTCGATCGCGCAAGTTGGTAATGAAGCGGCAGTGGCGGCCGGCAAGGTTCGCGACTTCGCGGCTGCGCAGGCGATGCGCGACAGCACGCGCTCGGTTCTGCAGGACCAGAAGGATTTCGTCGCCGAGCAGGATCGGCTGAACAGCCTTACGGCCGATCAATTGGCGATGGAGCGCGAGATTGCATCCGTCCGCTCGGACGCTGAGCGCGACGGAACGGTCATAGATGCCACCACCGCCACACGCCTGGCGCAGGATAGACTTGCGGCGGAGAAGGCCCGCGCTGAAGCCGCAAAGGCGGCGCGTAGTTCTGGCGGCGGCGGTGGTGGCGGACGCTCCGCGTCTGTCTCCGAGGCCGAGCGCGAGCGCGAAGCGGTCATCAAGCTGATCGAGGCGCTGCAGTTCGAACAGTCGCTGATCGGCGCTACCGACCTAGAGCGCGAGAAGGCGAACCAACTACGCCGGGCCGGAACTGCCGCAACGGCTGAGCAGCGCGCCCAGATCGAGGGCATCGTCACTGCGTCCTACGCAATGACGGAAGAGCTTGCCCGCACTGAAGAGCAGATGGAGGCGCTGAAGGATCTCAGCCGCGACGTGCTCGGCGGGATGGTGGAAGACCTGATCGACGGGGCGGACGCAGCGGATGTTCTGTCGAATGCGCTGGCCCGTGTCGGCGGATCGCTGATCCAGTCCGGTCTGGATGCTCTGATCGAGGGGGCGTTCGCCGGTCGAACTGGATCGGCTGGCGGCATTTTCGGTGGTCGGATCATCCCCGGCATCCTGCACAGCGGCGGCATCGCCGGCGTCGATGGCTATGGACATGGCCGCAGCGTTTCGCCGGCAGTGTTCGCCAACGCGCGCAGGATGCACACCGGCGGCATCGCCGGCCTGATGCCGGGCGAGGTTCCGGCGATCTTGCAAAAGGGCGAGCGGGTCATCCCGCGTGGCGGATCGGGGGGCGGCAACATGGATGTGCGCGTCTACGTCGATCAGGATGGCAACTGGCAGGCGGCGGTGGAGCGCATTGCCGGCGCGCGCGTGCGAGGCGAAGCCCCCCGGATCGTCGGCCAGTCGGTGAAGGCGGTGCGGGACGGCAATGCCGCGTCGGCGCGGTTCTTGAGTGGCTAAGGTCTACGCGTGGCCTCCGGTCTACGCCTTCGGTCCGGAGTGGACGATCGACGCTCCCATCAATTCATCGGCGGCGTGGCCGAGCGGTGCTCGCTATGCGTCGTCGGCCGGGCCGGTGCGGAGACTGGCGAGCCTCAGCGTCTCAGCGCTCGCCTGTGGGCGGCATGGCGCGGGCTACATGGAGGCGCTGAAGCGGTATCTTGAGGGCGGCCAGCACTACGTGCGCCTGGTCTCGCGCCGGATCAACCGCGGCCCAGCCTATCCGGACGCGCTGCGCCAAAGCGGCGTCCTGACCTACAGCGGCGCGCCAGGAACATGGATCGGCCCATGGTATACCGGCACAGTCCTGACCGCGGCTCGCACGTCGCCGGACTTCACGCTGCAGGTCGAGGGGCTGCCGCCCAGCACCACGGTCGCTTGGCCTGGCGAGTTTGTGACGGTCTATCGATCGAGCGATCAGGCCGAAAGCACGGTCATGGTCTCCCGCCCGGCTCGGTCCGACGGCTCGGGCATCGCCAACATCCGCACGGTGACTGAGGCGGCATGGAGCGGCCGGATCAACATCGGCACGTCCGAAACGGCGGTGTTCGCCGCCATGGGCATCCCGCGCTCGGCCCGGCCTCTGTCCGGCGATTGGTTCTACGACTGGAGCTTCCGCGAGGTCTTCGCGAGCGAGCTTTCCGGCGGCTTCGAGGAAATCGACCCTTGGTGAGCAGGGACGCTGGCGGGACGCTTCTGGCCGAGTTCGCCAAGGATTTCTTTCACCCGGTCGTGCTCGTCTACGTGGACTGGCCCGTAACACCGATCAGGGCGCACACCGGCCGCGGCACGATCGCATGGGGCGGGAACAACTGGTCCGGCGTCTGGCGTTTCGGGGCGGTTACCCTTCCCCCGGAGACCGGCGGCATGGCGACGGCGAGAGCGACGGCGAGCATCGTCGGCCAGCCGGAGGAAATCTACGCGCAGCTTGACGCGCCGATCCGCAACCGGGCGTGCGAGATGTGGTTCGGGGCAGTTTCGGAGCGTGCCGGGGACACCCTGGTCGGAACGCCGGTCTCGGTCTTCTCGGGCTACATGGACGCTGCCCGAGCGCCGATCCTCGAGACGGAGAGCGGCTTCGAAATGGCGATGGAGGTCGAGTTCGCGAGCGGCCCCCCGGCTCGAGCGCGCGGCTCCTACTACCACAGCGATGCGGATCAGCGACGCGCCTACCCGACCGACAGCGCGGGGCGGCTGCTGATTTCCAACCTCGCCAGGTCAGCGACGCTGCGGTGGTAGGTCTGGCGGAAGAAATCATGTCCCGGCCGTTCGTCTGGGGCTGCTGCGACTGCGCTACGGCGGCCTGCGATGTCTACGCGGCCTTGCACGGGGTTGACCCGCTGGCTGCCTTCCGTGGGGCCTACAGCAGCCACGCAGGGGCCAAGGTGTTTGCAGATAGTCATGGGGGCATCCGCGCGCTGTTCGCCCGCCTGATGGCCGCCACGGGCGCTGTGCAGCGCGATCCGCTTCCGGGCGATCTCGCGTTGTCGCTCGGGTTTGCCGAGCAGTGTGTTGTGATCTGTGTCGCACCGGACGTGTTCATGTCGAAGGGGCTGCGGGGTGTCTGGACAAGCCATGCCGCAGAGCTCGCCTACGGCCCGGAATAAATGCCGCCCCTGATAGCGGCGGCGGGCACCGCCCTCTCCGGCTGGGTCGCGGCCGGCGGTATCGCGGCTGCGGCAACCCAGCTTGCCATCGGCGCCGGCCTGACGCTCGCGTCGAGGCTGATCGTCGGCGGCCCGCCCACGCCGGAGGCTCCGAAGACAAATCTTCCGGTCCCGTCCTCGCGACCGGAGTATCGGTTCAACTACGGCGAGCGTTTCGTTGACGGCTCGCCGATGTGGTGGCGGAAGGATGGCAAGCTCTACCTCTGCGCGATCCTGAACAGCAGGCCGAGCGCAGGGTCGTTTGCGTTCATGATCGACAAGCGGCCGGTGACGCTGAAGGCCGGGAATATCTTCGACTTCAACTCCGGCGGCGTTGAAGTGTCGTCGCCGGAGCGATTGGACGGATACGCCTATCTCTGGATAGGGCGCGGCGATCAGGTATCGCCCCCCGCTGATATCCTGGCCGGCGACGGCGCGGCTTACTTCAACGCCACGGACGGCTGGCGCGGCAGGACGGTTCTCTGGGCCAGATTCCAGAAGGGCGCAGCCAAGGATGCGGCCAAGCGGTGGCCCAACGGCGTCCCGGTGGTTCAGGTTTCGGCTCAGTGGTCGCGGGTCTGGGATCCCAGGATCAGCAGTCAGGATCCCGACAACCCGAACACATGGACGTGGTCGGCAAATCAGGCCCTTTGCGTCCTTGACGCGCTGCGAACGAACCCGATCCGGCGGTGGCCGCTGAGCCAACTTTTGTTGCCGAGCTTCATCGACGCCGCGAACGTCGCCGACGAGAATGTGGCGCGCATTTACCCCGCCGGAACGGAAAAGCGATACCGTGTCGACGGGCAGATCATCTTTCGCGACGGCGAACTGGAGGCTCAGATCGAGCCGCTCCTTGCGGCCGGCGCGTCGCGGCTGACGCACATCGGCGGCAAGCTCGGCATCGTGCCTGGGGCCTGGTCGGCGCCGGTCTACACGGCAAGCGCGACGATCGGCCCGCCCGCCTACGAGCGGTGGAAGCCCGGCAAGAGCCTGACGACGGGGGCGCAGCTTTCCTACGTCGATGCGGAGGGTGACGAGCAGCTGACGCCGCTCCCGGTCTATGAGGTCCCCGGCGCGATATCGGCGGACGGCGAGGAAAAGATAGCGACGGACGATCTCGCGTTCGTCATGTCGCCCGGGCAGGGACAGCGCGTGCAGAAGATCAGGGCGATGCGCGCCCGTGCTCAGCGAAGCCTGATCTGCACGCTTCCGCCGGCCGCCTTCAACGTGGTCGCCGGCTCCAACATCACCGTCGCCCTGCCGGCGCCCTACACCCCGGCGAACGGGGTTTATGAGGTGACGAGTTCCGATCCCGGCGTGTTCCTGCGGGAAGATGGCGGCGTCGCGATGCGCGTCGAGGTCGAGGCGACCGAGACATCCGAAGCCGTCTACGCGTGGAGCCCCGCGACAGAAGAGCGGGAAATGGCGGCTGCGGATTATGACCCGAACCCGCCAGAGATCGAGCGCGGCGGAGTCATCACGGCGGCGGTCGGACCGTCGGTTTCACAGGACACCGGCGGCTCACCGATCAACCGCATCCGGTTTCAGTTCGACCCTAGCCCGACCTACAGCGTCGACGGCTACGAGTGGGAATTCCGGGTGGCATCCGACGACTGGGAATCCGGG
>Ga0307505_10000276_pt1 | contig 61792 bp, 63 predicted proteins | sample 23_S_MG_FD_202183 | JGI IMG/M metagenome (GOLD analysis project Ga0307505, IMG submission 202183) | Soil microbial communities from Populus trichocarpa stands in riparian zone in the Pacific Northwest, United States - 23_S | ecosystem: Environmental > Terrestrial > Soil > Riparian zone > Trees...
ATGCGCCAGGCGCCTCCGGAGATCGAGGTGCACTGGAAGATCACGGACTTCCCGCCCACCGGACTGGGCGAGCCCGCGCTCCCGCCCGCTCCGCCGGCGCTGGTGAACGCGATTTTCGCGGCGACGGGCAAGCGGATCAGGTCGCTGCCGCTCACGAAGCATGATCTCAAGTGGTAGTGAAAGAACTACCACTGCCGGATCCGAATTTCCCGAATTCAACGAATTGAGCCGCTAGCATTCAAGGCTCCTCTTGGACTGGCCAAGGGGAGCTTTGTTGTTTCGCCAGCCCATTCGCATCTTTCGTAAGATTCGCATGAGTAGTTCTCACTGCCTGAACGATCCAGGAGCCAGTCTATGACCACTTTTCTGAAGCAAGCGCGCTCGAGTGCGCTGATGCTGTTCGTCCTTGCGAGTGCCGCGTCGGCGCAGCTCACGCCGGAGCAGGTGACGTCGCTCCAGAACGTCACCAGCGTCGCCATGAGCCCCGACGGGCGATGGGTGGCGTATACCCTCGCGCAGCCGCGCGCGCAGGAGGAGGACACGCTCGCCGGATTGCGCGGCTATTCCGAGGTATGGGTCATCCCCTCCGCTGGTGGAACGCCCAGGGCCATCGTGCAGCGCCCGAGCTCCGGCGGCGGCCTCGTATGGTCTCCTGCTGGTGAGCTCGGGTTCACGCTCCGCGGCCAGCTCAATACGGTCGGCGTCTCCTGCTTCACCGCCACGACCGCATGCGAGACCCGCGCGCTCGCCGGGCTTCCCACCGGGGTTGCATCGGCGCGATGGTCGCCGGATGGCCAGTGGATCGCGTACCTGCTCACCGTGCCCGAGGATCCGGCGGTGGTCGCCGCCCGTCGTCGTGGCCAGGACGTCATCGTTGCCACAGAACTGAATCGCCCGGTGCGGCTCTGGGTGCGACGCGCCAGCGGCGGCGAGCCCGTGGCGCTGACGCCCGCGATGCACACGGCGAAGGACTTCGCGTGGGCGCCGGATTCGCGCACCCTCGCGGTGCAGACCACCGAGCGCAGCGACGCGGACCAGGACCAGATGTACCGGCGGATCTGGCGCGTCACGACGGATGGCGGAACGCCTCAGCTGCTGACGCCCACGCGTGGCAAGCTTGGCCCGATGTCATGGTCACCCGACGGGACGCGTCTCGCGTTCCTCGGCGCGGTGTCGTTCAACGACCCGCTGGCGCAGAGCGTGTTCGTTGCCACGCCGGGCGGGGCCGCGGTGAACCTCACGCCCAACTACGAAGGGAGCGCCTTCTGGCTGGATTGGCCGGACGCGCGCACGGTGCGCTTCGTGGCCGCCGAGGGAACGAAGACCTCGCTGAACACGGTGCCGGTCACCGGCGGCGCGATCACCAGGATCCTCGGGCGCGGCGCTGAGATCTTCCAGACCGCCAGCTTCGCGCGCGACGGCATCACGTTCGCCGCGCCAGCCAACACGGCGATGCACCCGAACGAGGTGCACGTCGGCAGCGTGCGCGACCGCCGCCTGCGCCGCCTCACGAACCACAATGCCTTCCTCGCGAACGTGCGGCTCGGCGCGCAGGAGACGGTGACGTGGACCGCGCGCGACGGGTGGAAGATCGAGGGCATCCTCGTGCGCCCGGTGGGCGCGGCCGCCGGCACGCGCGCGCCGCTGGCGGTGCTGCCGCACGGCGGTCCGGAGGGAATCAGCTTCGACGGCTGGGGGACGAACTCGCTCTACCCCGCTCAGGTGCTGGCCGGCGCCGGCTACGCCGTGTTCATGCCGAACTACCGCGGCAGCGGCGGACGCGGCGTCGCGTTCGCGAAGGGCGACCACCGCGACCTCGGCGGCCGCGAGTTCGACGACGTGCTCGACGGCATCACGCACCTGCACGACATCGCCGCCGCCGACAGCGCGCGCGTCGGCATCAGCGGCACGTCGTACGGCGGCTTCTTCTCCGCGTGGGCGGGCACCCGGCACTCGGAGCGGTTCCGGCTGGCGATGCCATTCGCCGGCATCTCGAACTGGATGTCGTTCACCGGTACCACCGACATTCCCGAGGAGATGAGCGTCGTGCACTGGGACCTGAATCCGTACGAGCACCCGCTGCTGATGTGGGAGCGCTCGCCGATCGCGTACCTGCACAAGGCCCAGACGCCGATGATCATCGGCCAGGGCATGGTGGATGAGCGCGTGCACCCGGAGCAGATGATCCAGCTGCACCAGGCGCTGCGCCTGAAGGGCGTGCCGAGTGAGCTGGTGCAGTATCCACGCGAGCCGCACGGGCTGCTGGAGCGGCAGCACCAGCTGGACTACATGCGGCGCATCCTCCAGGCCTTCGATCGCTACGTGAAGCCTGGATCCCGACCGCGCGTCTAGACAGACGAGAGGAACTACACATCCGAATTTCGTCGTAATTCGGATGTGTCGTTGCCGTTTCCTATCGGTCGGGAAGCTTTAGTGCCACGAGGGAGGTATTGAGACCCTGCCCGGTCGCGAACACGATGTACTGCTTCCCGTTGTGCAGGAACGTCATGGGCACCGCGGTGGTGCGTGAGGGAATCCGCACGGCGCCCACCTGCTGCCCCGTCGCCTTGTCCACCGCATACAGGCGCGCCTGCCCCGGGGCGCCGCCCAGGCCGTTCCGTCCGGTGCCGTAGATCATCAGGGTCTTCGTCGTCATGATCTGCGCCTGTCCCGGACCAGGCTGCTGCGCGATGTCCACGCCCGCGAACAGCCCCGTGTCCACCGTCAGCTTCGGCAGGTAACCGCCGTTGGGCTGCCACCAGGCCTTGTCGCCGGTGTTCATGTCGTACGCCGTGATGCCGCCCAGCTCGCGCGGCTTGAGGATGGACACGAACTGGTTGGGCCCCACGGGGATGCGCGATGCGTTGGCGCGACCGGCGAATCCGTCGCCCGGCCCCGCCGCGCCCGGCGTATAGCCGGGCGGCGGCGGGAGCGCGCCGATCTTGCCGCAGTTGTCGCGCGGGGAGCTGTAACGGAACTCGGAGCACGGGTCCTTCTGCACGCGGATCGTGCTCAGCCCCGAGAGCGACGCCACGTACAGCTTTCCGGTCTCGGGATCCACCGACGCGCCGCCGTCGATGTTCACGCCGCCGCTCGCGCCTGGCGCGTACCAGGAGCAGCGCAGGCCATTCTTCGCGTTCTCGTCGTTCGGCTGCGCCGGGATGTAATACGGTCCCATCCGGCAGGCCCGCGCGAGCTTCAGCGCGGAGTCGCGGATGGCCGGCGTGTAATCAATGAGGTCCTGCTCCTGGAGCCCCTGCTGCGAATACGGCGCGGGCTTCGTCGGGATGGGCTGCGTGGGCCAGCTCTTCTCACCCGGCACCTCGCTCTGGAGCACCGGCGTCTCCACGATGGGCCAGATCGGCTCGCCGGTGGCGCGGTCGAAGGTGTAGATCCATCCCTGCTTGGTGGTCTGCGCGAGGGCCTTGCGCTGGCGCCCGTTCACCGTGATGTCCATGAGGTTCGGGGCCATGGGCGTGTCGTAGTCCCAGATGTCGTGGTGCACCATCTGGAAGTGCCACCTCCGCCGGCCGGTCTTCACGTCGATCGCGACGACGCTGTTGCCATACAGGTTCGCGCCGGGCCGGTGCCCGCCATACTCGTCCATCAGCGGCATCCCTACCGGGATGTACACGAGTCCGAGGTCCGGATCCGCCGAGTACGTCGCCCACGCGTCGTTCTTCCCGACGCCCTCGTCGCCGATCTTCGAGCCTGCCTCCCACGTCTCGGCGCCGAACTCCCCAGGCTGCGGGATGAGGTTGAATGTCCAGAGCTGCTTCCCCGTGCGGACGTCGAATCCGCGGATGAACCCGGGGATGTTGCGGACGCGCACCGGGTAGTAGCCGTGGATGGCCGAGTTGCCGACGACGATGACGTTGTTGACGATGATGGCCGGCGAGCTGTTCGCGATCTGGCCGTACTTCGGGTCGATGCCGATGGTGCCGTCGGCGCCGATCTTCTTCACGGGATCCCATCCCTCGCCGGGACGCGCGGCGCGCGGCGGATACACGTCGCTGAACTGGATCGGCCCGGAATCGTCCACCGCGAGCCGCACGAGCGGCATGCCGAGTCCTTCCATGAGGTCCACGACGCCGTTCTTCCCGAACTTCGGGTCGGGAATCCCCGTCTTCGCGTCGAGCGAGGCCATGTGGTAGCCCGGCGTCACGACGATGACGCGCTCGTTCGCGCCGTCGGTCCAGTAGGACAGCCCGCGGCCTGCGAACTGGCGCGGCGCCTTCTGCCAGCGGATCCCTTCATTCAGCCGCCACATCCAGAGCGTTTCGCCAGTCTCCGGGTCGAGGGCGGCGGCGATGCGCCGCGTGGTCGCGACGGTGAAGAGCCGCCCGTTCGCGTACAGCGGCGTCGTGCGGTAGTACTCGTCCGACCCGAACGCGCCCGCCTTCCACTCCCAGGCCACCTCGAGCGAATCGAAGTTGCGCGCGTTCACCTGGTCCAGCGGTGAGTAGCGCGTGCTCCACGCATCGCCCCCCCAGAAGCGCCATTCGCCCGGCACATTGCCGCGCACGAGCGTCTGCTGCTGGGCTCTCGGCTCCTGGCTCTGGGCGACGAGGAGGGCGGCGGCCAACAGGAGCATCTTCTTCATGGCTCTTTCCTCACCGGGATGGGTTGCATCTCGAACCGGATCTGCTTCAGCGCCTCGACGTTCGCGGGCAGGTCGGCGTCGCCCGGGGGCATGCGGTTCAGGCGCAGGATGTACGACACCACGTCCAGGTATTCCTGGTCGCTCAGCGAGCCGGGTTCGCTCTTGGGCATGCTCTCGCGAAGGTAGCTGTAGAGCGCCGCGAGCGTGCGTCCGTTCCAGACGGACTGGAACGTCGTGCTCGCATGGGCGTCGGGCACGTGGCAGCTGCGGCACTGCCCGAGATAGACGTCCATCCCGCGCGCGGCCTGCTCGGCGCTGTACACGCCCGACCCCGAGCTGCGGGTTGCGGATGGCGCGCTCGATGTCTGGGCGCCCGCGGACGACGCCAGCACCGCCACGGCGATCAGCGGGAGGATCCTCATGCGGCGGGAGTCAGCGTGGATGGCTCGGTGGATGGCGCCTCGTCGCGGGCTTTCAGGCGGCGCTGCAGCTCGGCCAGCGCCCACGCGGCGCCCGCGGCAATCAGCAGCACCATCGCTGCCCGGAGCACGCTGGCACCGAAGGCGGCGTCGAGGATGGGCCACGTGAAGGCGTACTCCGTCAGCGACGCGCCACGCTCGGTGGTCCAGTGCCAGGCCGTGTGCGCGATGAACGCCGACATGACGATGATGCCGACCCGCTCCGGCACGCGGTTCAGCAGCCAGCCGAGCACGGGCACCGCCACCGCGAGCACGAGCACCTGCCCGATCTCCACGCCGAGGTTGAACGCGAGGAGCGACGTCACGAGGTGCGATCCCGCGAACTGGAGCGATTCCGCGAGCGCGAAGGAGAATCCGAATCCGTGCACCAGCCCGAACCCGAACGCCACGAGCCAGCGGCGACGCACCTGCGCGCCGAAGATGTTCTCGATCGCCATGTACACGATGGACGCCGCGATCACCGTCTCGATCAGCGGCGGGAACCAGAGCGCATCCGGCACCACCCCCAGCGCCGCGGACATGAGAGTGATCGAGTGCGCGAGGGTGAACGCCGTGACGATCAGCACCAGCGGCCGGAAACGACGGAACGGGATGACGAGGCAGAGCACGAAGAGCAGATGGTCAATGCCGCCAAGGATGTGCTCGACGCCGAGCGCGACGAAGCGAAGCGCCGCCTGGTGCCAGCGCGGATCCAGCGCGATGCGTCCGGGATCGCCCTGGAACTGGTAGGCGCGCTCGACGCCGTCGGCGGAAATGAACCGCAGCACCGTCGTGGTCTGGAGCCCGAGCCGCGACAGGCGCGAGTCGAGGGTGAACGCGGCATCCGGGTCGGTCACTGCGTACTCGAGCAGCACGTCGAGGGCCGCCTGCTGCCAGGGCAGCTCCGTCTGCGGGTCGAGCGGCGCCCCCGTCACGGAGGCGAGCGCCGTCTCGTAGCGCGCGAAGGCGCGGTCCGATGGCAGCGAGATGCGCGTCGCGACGATACGCGCGTCGCCCAGGAGTTGGCCGTTCTCGTACGCGGCGAGCGAGCCGGCGATCCAGAGCTGCGCGGACTCGCGGGTCATGGCGGTCGCGCGCGGCAGGTCGAGAAAGCCGAGGCCGCGCTGAGGAAAGTCCACGTCGCGCATGGCCTCCAGCGGCGCGCGGACGAGCACGCGCAGCCGGCCCGCCTCGGCGCGCGCAATGACGTGCACCGTGACCCGGTTGGGGATCTCGTGCGCCACGGCGGGCGCAAAGGCGAGGAGCGCGGGGAGGAGGGCCGCGGCGGCTGGACGGAGCCGGGCGACGCGCCGTAGAATCGTGCTGCTCATTCGCTGCGATAATACTGCCCCGCCATACCCCGCCGCCATGCTGCGCCACCGCCGCCTCGTCGTCGCGTCCCTGTTCCTCGCCGCCTTCGCGGCGCTCTTCGTCGGGCAGTCGCGGCTCGGGGCCGCCGCCGCGAACCAGCGTGTGGACGCGCCACGCTTCGAGGTGGACCCGCTGTGGCCGAAGCCGCTCCCCAACCGCTGGATCCTCGGCTCGGCGATCGGCGTCGGGATCGACTCGCGCGACCACGTCTACATCATCCATCGCGGCGACTCGACGCTGAACCAGCGCACCGAGTCGGGCGCGGACGCGAATCCGCCCATGGCGGATTGCTGCCGCGCGGCCCCGCCGGTGCTGGAGTTCGACCCGGACGGGAACCTCGTGAAGGCCTGGGGCGGGCCCGGCGCCGGATATGACTGGCCGCAGTCGAATCACGGCATCGCCGTGGACGAGAAGGACAACGTGTGGATCGGCGGAAATGGTCGCGAGGACTCGCACATCCTGATGTTCACGCGCGACGGGCGGTTCGTGAAGCAGATCGGCGCCGCGAGGCAGCCGACGAACAGCGCGAGCCGCGAGCACTTCGGCGGCGTGGCGAAGGTGACGCTCGATCCGCGCGCCAACGAGGCGTACGTCTCCGACGGCTACCGCAACAAGCGCGTCGCGGTGCTCGACATGAGCTCGGGAGCGCTGAAGCGTTTCTGGGGCGCGTACGGCAACGTGCCGTCGGACTCCAGCTATGGCCGGTACAATCCGGACGCGCCGCTCATCCCGCAGTTCCGGACGCCGGTGCACTGCGCCGAGCCCACGCACGACGGGCTGGTGTACGTCTGCGACCGGCCGAACAACCGCATCCAGGTGTTCACGAAGGACGGGAAGTTCGTGAAGGAGCAGCAGGTGGCGCGGCGCACGCTGGGCGACGGCTCCGTGTGGGACATTGCGTTTTCACGCGACCCGCAGCAGAAGTACCTCTACCTCGCGGACGGCCGGAACGAGCGCGTGTACATCCTGGACCGGCAGACGCTGGAGATCCTCACGATGTTCGGCGACGGCGGGCGTCAGCCGGGCCAGTTCTTCGCGGTGCACTCCATCGCGACCGACTCGAGGGGCAACATCTACACGACCGAGACGTACGAGGGGAAGCGGGTGCAGAAGTTCGTGTACAAGGGGATCGGGCCGGTGCCGCGCATGGACCAGGGCGTGGTCTGGCCGTCGCGTCCGTAGTTCGTTTGCGCTGTGAACGGGTTGTCATGTCAGGCCCGGTCGCTTCTGGCTTCGTCACCGTAAGTCGTTCCTCGGGGACGCGGTCCGGCCCGTTGGGCCTCCCGCTTACCTCGCTCGCCACCCGCTGACGCGGGTACCCGGCTCGCTCAGATACCCCTGCGGAACGACTTACGGTTCCTCCCCGGCAGCGACCGCCTCGAAATGCTTGAAGCCCAGTAGCCACGCCACCGCCTCATCGCGGTCGCTCTGACCCGCGCAAGCTCCCCGCGCTGCTCCGCGCGGTTGGGGATTCACGGGCAGAGCGACGGCGGAGTAATCAGGCGGGCGCGCGGCGGTGTGTGCCCCGGAGCGGGGCGGCGGCCTGCGGCTCCATAGCGCGACATCTGAGCCGCCGGGTGCCCGCGGTAGCGGGCGGGCGGCGAAACTGAGCGAGCGGGCACCCGCTCGGCGGGTGCGAGCGATCGCGCGAGGAGCCGCGGGTCGCCGCCACGCGCCTCATCACCGCCGCGCGCGGCAGGCCTGTCAGCAATCAGCGATCGTGTCGCCCCGTGATCCATCCCATCCGGACCCGGAGCTGCGCGGGCGACGGATCCGCGAGCTCCTCGATGCGCCACGGCCCGGACTCCGCGCGCACGAGGTGGAGGCCGGCCCACACCAGCGCGTCATCGAACGGCAGGTCCTCCGTGCCCGCGACGTACCGGTCGAACCACGCCTTCATCGGCTGCCCCGATGCGCGCGCCACCGCGTGCTCCACGTCGTCCTCCGTGTAGCCGCGCCCCTGGAGGTAGTAGCTCGACTTCGGCGCGTTCCACGTGCGCTCCTTCAGGTTGTTGAATGCGTCGTTCAGCGACCGGCCGTTCGCGGTCTGGAAGCGGATGTACAGGTCGAGGAACGCCGCGAGCCCGGCCCCCTTGGTGTAGTAGCTGAAGAACACCTGGTCGCGGTTGGTGGGCTGCGGCTGCGCCGCGCCGTCCCAGAACGGCGCGTGGAACGACAGCATCCGCGCGGACATCTGCGTCCGCCCGGGCGCGGTGAGGTTCTGCTGGATCAGCGTCGCCATGCGGCGATAGAACGCCTCGGTGTCCTCGACGCCGCCGCGGCGCAGCGTCACCGCCCCGTAGTACGTGGTCCACCCCTCGGCCACCCACAGCGACGGGAAGTACTGCTCCCGCGTGTAGTCGAACGGCCCGAGCGCCTGGGGGCGAACGCGCTTCACGTTCCACACGTGGAAGTACTCGTGCGACGCCGTGGCGATGCCGGGAAGCACCGTCGCGGTGTCCGTGAAGCGGGCCGCGTTCGCGATCTGCGTCGAGTTCAGGTGCTCCATCCCGTCGCCGCCCGGGAAGCCGATGTTGAACAGGAAGGTGTACTGCTCGATCGGCGGCGGACCGAACACCCGGTTCTGGTAGCGCACGATGTTCTCGATGTCGCGCACGAACCGCTCGCGCGTCTGCGGCGACACGGGGCCGTTGTGGTGCACCATCACCCGGTACAGCCGGTTGTCGGCGACGAAGCTGTCGAGGAGGAGCGACCCGGACGGCGCCACCTCCGTGGGCGTGTCCACGAGGACGTCGTAGTTCGGGAAGTGGAAGAGCCGCTGCCCCGGGCGCGTGACCTCGCCATTGATGATCGTCCACCCGTCCGGCGCGTCGACCGCGAGCGTCACCGGCTCCTGCTTCCGCCCCTCGACGTACATGAACAGCGACGGCCCGTTCCAGTTCGCATGCAGCGTGTCCAGCACCGAGAACGTCCCCGACATCGGCGCATTGGCGAACACGCGGTACGACACGCGCACGCTCCGCGACGCGCCCGGGAACACGCGCCAGCGCGACCCGTTCACCTTGTCCCAGCGCAGCGCGCGGCCGTCGCTCCCCGACGCCGCGAAGTCCTGCACGTTGCGGGCGAAGTCCATGCGGGCGTAGCGCCCCGGCGACCAGACCGGCATCTGGAGCTCCACCGGCTGCGTGCCGATGCCGCTGACATAGAGCGAGATCTCGTACAGGTGCGACGCCGGTGCGGGCATCGCGATGGTGTACTCGATGCGCGTGGGTTGCGCGCCGGCCGCGGCGGCGACGAGCAGGAGGGCGGCAAGGGGGGGCAGCAGACGCATGCCGCAATGTAGGACGGTGCGCCGTCATGGTCATGGTGACGGCCGCCGCGTAGAATGGAGTTGGAGCCTTGTCATGCCCAGCCGCTTCGGATTCCCCGCCCCACTGCTCCTGCTGCTCGCGGCGGGATGCGAGACCGTGATCCCCGAGGACACGGTGCTCCTCGGCCGGCGCCTGCTGGTGAACGAGCAGGCCGCGTGCGCGCTCGACCGGACCGGCGCCGTCTTCTGCTGGGGCGCGAACACGAGCTTCCAGGAGTTCGGCGCGGCCTCCACCGCGCTCCCCTCGAGCCCGACGCCGGTCGCGGTTCCCGTTCCCCGCCTGCGGGCGCTCGCATCGGGCGTGGGGAATCACTTCTGCGGGATCGATTTCGACGCACAGGCGATCTGCTGGGGGCGCGGCACCTTCGGGCAGCTCGGCCGTGGCAGCGCCGGTGCCCAGGGCAATGCCGCGGCCCCGGTCGCCGGCGACGTCGAATGGCGGCGCGTGACCGTGGGCCGCATCACCACGTGCGGGCTCGCGCGCGACGGCACCGGCTACTGCTGGGGGATCAACCAGCGTGGTGAGATCGGCGTGGACACGCTGCCGCTCGGCAGTGCGGCACTGGAGCCGCGCAAGGTCGTGAACGGCGACGTGAAGTTCGTCGACATCGCGGCCGGGTGGCGGCACGCCTGCGGCATCGCGGCCACCGGCCACACGTTCTGCTGGGGAGCCAACTACGTCGGGGAGCTCGGAAACGGGGTCGCGGACACGCTGCCGCGTCGCGTCCCCACCCTCGTGGCCGGCGGGCACGCGTTCACGCAGCTCGCGCTGAGCGCCCGGCATGGCTGCGCCCTCGACAGCGACGGCGTCGCCTGGTGCTGGGGCAACAACCAGTTCGGCCAGCTCGGCGATGGCACGACGGACGATCGCCTCGTGCCGACGCGCGTGAGCGGCGACAACCGCTTCACGCAGGTCGTGACGGCCAGCGGTTTCGCCGGGATGGGCACCGCGCCGGTCCCAGGCGCGCGCGTGCAGGGCGGGATCGCGCATACGTGCGCGCTCACCGACGCCGGCGCCGCGTTCTGCTGGGGCTGGAACGCCAACGGCCAGCTCGGCGACGGCTCGACCGTTACGCGACTTGCCCCGGTGGCGGTGAGTGGCGGGCACACCTTCGACGAGATCGGGACCGGTGGCACCTACACCTGTGGCCGAAGCGGCAACTCGGTGTGGTGCTGGGGGGGCAACTTCGCCGGCCAGATCGGGAGTGGCTCGGTGCTCCCGCACTCCACGCCGCAACGCGTGGCCGCGCCCTTCGACCGCCCCTAGGGTCTGCGGCGCGGGGTGAGCGCGGCGACGTCCGTGAACTCGCGGATGCCGAGGATGCCGGCGGTCCCCGCGTCCACGCGGTAGCGCAACACCGTGCGGGGCGCCGTGTCGGGAACGATCTTCACGTCCCAGTACACGCGCTCGGCGTCCTCATCCAGCTCCACCGACACCACGCGGCCGCGCCAGTCGAAGTCGTGCATGGCCACGCGCTGCGCGGAATCCCCGCTCACGCGCGCCCGCTCACGACGGGTGGCGTCCGGAACGGGCACGCGCTCCGCCAGGCGGCGGACGTCCACCGCGCGCGGTGCGCCCCCCACCTCTCCGCCAGAGAACGTGACGCGGGCCTGCGCGCCGAGCGGAGCCGCCGCGAACGCGAGAACCACCATCGTGACCAGCCGCATGTGCCTTCCGTGGTTGCCGGGGATGTATGCGTCCCGAGCACATGCTCTGCATCTTTGGTGCGAGCCGGTGGTGACCGGCCTCACCAGTAACCGAGCAGCCCCCCATGGCCCCCCGGAAGCCGACGGCGAAAGAGCAACTCACCGAATACCGGAGGAAGCGCGACTTCGGGCGCACCGCGGAGCCGGAGGGTGGGAAGGCGCCGGCACGCCGCGCGAAAGCCCGGAAGCTGGAGTTCGTGATCCAGAAGCACGCCGCCAGCCACCTGCACTACGACCTGCGGCTCGAGATCGACGGCGTCATGAAGAGCTGGGCGGTGCCGAAGGGGCCCGCGCCGGACCCATCCATCAAGCGGCTGGCCATGCAGGTGGAGGATCACCCGATGGAGTACAACACCTTCGAGGGCACCATCCCGGAGGGGGAGTACGGCGGCGGCACCGTGATGTTGTGGGATCGCGGCTGGTACGAGCCGGAGAAAGGCGGAGGTGAGGACGGCGTGCGCGAGGGGCACCGGAAGGGCGACCTGAAGATCATCTTCCACGGCAAGCGCATGAAGGGGAGCTGGGTGCTCGTGCGCACCCGCGGGTGGGGGAGCGGCGGCTCGTCGAAGCCCTCCTGGCTGCTGATCAAGCATCGCGACGGCCACGCGGAGGATGGCGACGCGCTCGTCGAGCGCCACACCACCTCGGTGGTGTCGAAGCGCACGATGGAACAGATCGGGGGGTCCGTGAAGAAGCGGGTCTGGCATTCCAACCGCGCCGGCGAGGACGATGCCGCCCCCGCTGTGCGACGCGGCCGGACCAGGAGCGTGGCCGACGTGCGTCGCGAGCGCGCCGCCGCCGACGCGTCCAGGAAGAAGGGCTGACGGCGTGGCCATGCGCCTGGGCCAGCTGGCACTCGTCGTCCGCGACTACGACGAGGCGATCGCGTGGTTCACCGGCGTCCTCGGCTTCCGGTTGCTGGAGGATACGCCCATGGGCGGCGCGAAGCGGTGGGTTCGCGTGGCACCGGGAGAAACCGGAGCCGGGTTGCTGCTGGCGCGCGCGGCGACGCCGGAGCAGGAGCGGCACGTCGGCAACCAGGCCGGCGGCCGCGTGTTCCTCTTTCTCGAGACCGATGACTGCCGGCGCGACCACGCGCTGCTGCGCGCGCGGGGAGTGCGGTTCCTCGAGGAGCCGAGGGACGAGCCGTACGGGACCGTCGTCGTCTTCGAGGACCTGTATGGAAACAGGTGGGACCTCGTGCAGTACCGCCGGGAGCGCGTATCGTAAAGGGATGCATCCGCACCTCCACGCCGTCATCGCCGACCTCGAGAGCGCGCAGCGTCGGCTCGACGGGCTCGCCGCCCGCGTCCTTGCCGACCGCTGGTCCATCCGCGCCGACCCGAACCGCTGGTCCGTGGGGGAATGCGTGGCGCACCTCAACATCACGAGCAAGGCATTCCTTCCCGACTTCCGCCGCGCGCTTGCCGACCCCACCCCCAAGGGCGCGCCGCCCGCGCATCGCTACCGCATGGGTCTCGTCGGCGGGCTCCTGTACCGCGTGGTGGGGCCGCCGATGCGCCTGTTCGGGATGACGCTCACCATGCGCGTGAAGACGCAGGCCTCCTTCGTGCCATCCGGCGACCTTCCGCGCGAGACGACGATCGCGGAGTTCGGCGCGCTCCAGCGCGAGCTCATGGAGATCGTGCGCCAGTCGGATGGCCTGCCCATCGACCGCGTGCGCGTCACGTCGCCGTTCGACAAGCGGGCCAGCTACAACATGTACGCCGCGCTCGCGATCGTCCCGCGCCACCAGCACCGCCACCTCGAGCAGGCGGAAGACGTGTGGGGCGGGACATGAACTCCGTCCTCCTGCGCACCACGCTCCTGCTCGTCGCGTCGAACGTCTTCATGACGTTCGCCTGGTACGCGCACCTCCGGAACCTCAGCGGCCGGCCGTGGTGGATCGCGGCGCTGGTGAGCTGGGGAATCGCGCTCTTCGAGTACCTGTTGCAGGTGCCGGCGAACCGGATCGGTTACACCATGCTCTCGCTCCCGCAGCTCAAGATCCTGCAGGAGGTGATCACGCTGGCGGTGTTCGTGCCGTTCGCGGTGTTCTACATGCGCCAGCAGCTGCGCCTCGACTTCCTGTGGGCCGCGCTCTGCCTCGTGGGCGCCGTGTACTTCATGTTCCGCGGGCAGGCCACCTGATGCCGCGGCTGAACGTGGAGATCGAGCGCAAGTTCCTCCTGTCCGCGCTGCCGGAGATGCCCGGGGTGCGCGACGTCCTCGAGATCGAGCAGGGGTACATCCCGGGCCGGGCGCTCCAGGAGCGGCTCCGCCGGCAACGGCATCGCGATGGCACGGTCCGCTGCTATCGCACGGTGAAGCTCGGCTCAGGCATCGAGCGCCTGGAGCTCGAGGACGAAACGACGCAGGAGATCTTCGAGCATCTCTGGGTGCTCACGGAGGGGCGCCGGCTCCGGAAGCGCCGCCACCTGGTCCCCGCGGCCGCGGGCACCTGGGAGGTGGACGAGTTCACCGATCGCGTGCTCTTCCTGGCGGAGCTGGAGCTGCCCACCCGCGACACCGCCGTCGTCATCCCGGACTGGCTCGCGGCGGTGCTCGTGCGCGACGTCACCGACGACGGCACCTACTCGAACAGCCGCCTCGCCCGCTGACCATGCCACGCAAGCCTGCCCCCCCGAAGCCGCGAACGAGCTCGCCGTGGGACGAAGCCCTGGCGCCGCGCGCGAAGGGCGAGCGCCGCTACTGGCTCGTGAAGTCCGAGCCCGACGTCTTCTCCTTCGACGATCTGCAGAACGCCCGGAACCGCACCACCCGGTGGAACGGCGTGCGCAACTTCGTCGCGCGCAACTTCCTCCGCGACGGGATGCGCGAGGGCGACCAGGTGTTCTTCTACCACTCGAGCACCGAACCGCCGGCCATCGTCGGCATCTGCGAGGTGGCGCGCGCGGGTTACCCCGACGACACCGCCTTCGATCCGGCGAGCGAGGGGTTCGACCCGAAGTCCGACCCCGGAAAACCCAAGTGGTTCATGGTGGACCTGCGCGCGGTGAAGCCGCTGCGGCGTCCGGTGAGCCTCGCCGAGCTGAAGGCGCGGCCGGAGCTCGCGAGCATGGCGCTGCTCCGCATCGGCCGGCTCTCGGTGTCGCCCGTGACGGCCGCAGAGTGGCGGGCGATCCTCGCGATGGCCGGCTAGGCTCGCGAGGCGCGCGTCTCCGCCGTACTGGTCGCCGGTACGGCGCGGCCGTAATCGCCGATGGGCAGCGTGAGCACGAAGCGCGCGCCTCCGAGCGTGCCGGCTTCGGCGACGAGCTCCCCATGCATCCCGCGCGCGAGGTCGCGGCTGATGGCGAGCCCGAGCCCCAGCCCCTCGCGCACCTGCGACAGCGACCGGTCGAGCTGGACGAAGGGCTCGAACACGCTCGACCACTTGTCCTCGGGAATGCCGGGGCCGGTGTCCTCGACCGCGATGGCGATCCGGTTGCCGCGCGGCGCCGCCGTCATGGTGATCGTGCCTCCCGGGGGCGTGTGACGGATGGCGTTCGACAGCAGGTTGATCATCACCTGGCGAAGCTTCTCGCGATCGCCGAGCACCGCGAGCTGCGGCACGCGTATCTCCTGTCGCACCGTGATCTGCTTGGCGGCCACCTGCGGGCCGACGAGCACGTCGAGGCTCGCGAGGAACGGCTCGAGCGGGATGCTCACCTCCTCGTACGGGAGCTGCCCCGACTCGATGCGCGACAGGTCGAGCACGCTGCTGATGAGGCCCAGCAGGTGCTGCTGGCTTGCCTTGATGCGCTGGAGGTCGCGACGCTGTTCCCCGGTGACCGGGCCGCGCAGCTCCATCTCGAGCAGGTCCACGTAGCCGCCGATGGCGTTCAGCGGCGTGCGCAGCTCGTGGCTCATGGTCGTGAGGAACTCGGACTTCGCGCTGTTCGCGGCCTGGGCCTCCCGGGTCTGCCGCTCGAGCGCCCGCCGGGCCGCGCCGAGCTCCGAGGCCATGAGGTTGAAGCTCGTCGCGAGGCGGCGGACCTCCACCTCACCCGTCTCGGGAACGCGCACCTCGAAGTTTCCGCGTCCGAGCTCCGCCGCGGCCCGCGCGACGTCGGCCACGGGGCGTGCCACGCTGCGTCCGATGAGCCAGGCGACGACGCTGCCGACGACGAGCGCGATCACGCCGAACAGCAGCAGTTGCCGCACCGCGCGCTGGGGACCGGCGAGCACCGAACGCGCCGGCACGCTGAGCCCCAGGACGATCGGCGTACCCGCGATCTGCTCCTCGTGGAAGAGCACCGGTGTTCCGTCGGCGGCTGTTGCGCTGACCTCGACGGTGTCCACCCCGGTGAAGCGCGCCATCGGCTCTCCGCCCGCGCCCGCCCAGTAGCCGCCATCCACGTTGCGCCAGTGCAATGACACGAGGTCGCCGCTCAGCTCGCGGAGGGTGCGATCGGTTTGCGGGCCCGCGGCAATCCGGCGCTGGTGCGCCAGGTAGCCGATGACGCGGCGCCCCTCGCGAACCGGGAGCACGAACCAGAGATAGCTCCTGCCACCCTCCCCGTAGAGGTTCGTGACGATCAGCGTGTCCGACCCCGTTACCGACCGCTCCCGGGCTGAGGCAATCGGCTCCGCGAGCTCCGGGCGGGGTGCGGCGGCGAGGTTCGGGCGGACGTCGTCGCCCACCAGGCCGATGCGCCGGCCGTCGGCGGTCCACAGCTCCACGGGCAGCCCCGAATCCGTGGGAAGCGGTGCCTTGTTGAGTGCCGCGAGCGCGCGAGGGTTCATGCGCCCCTCGCGCAGCGCGCGTCGCAGCGCCGAGTCCCCGACGATGGGGAGGTACCGCGCCCGCTGCGTCACGATCCCCGTGGACGAGAGCGTGGTGATCTGCCGCGTCGCCCGGATGAGTCGCTCCTGCACGCGCGAGGCGGCGTAGTCCCGGAGGATCGCGTAGGTCGCGACGGTGATCACGACCACGAACACCGCGAGCAGCGCAGCCATCAGCAGGGGCAGCTTTGCCTGGAGCGGCATGCCGCGCTGGAGGCGGCGGATGCCGTCAGCCGGCGAGAACCGTTCGAGGCGCGTCACGCGGGTGAAGCTGCCCCCAATGCCGGGCCCCGACAAGCCCCGGGTGCGCCGGCCACCGAACACGCGCCCGGATGGAGGGTACCATTCCTCCATGGACCGGGACACCCTTCGCGCCATCATTCTCGCCGCCGGCATTGCGCTCGCCGGCCTGCTCGTTGCCCTCGGCGTTTCCCAGGTGCGCACGAGCGACCGCTTCGTGACGGTGAAGGGCGTGGCGGAGCGCGAGGTGCGGGCCGACGTGGCCATCTGGCCGCTGCACATGGTGGCCGCCGACAACGACCTTGCGGCGGCGCAGGGCAAGCTCAATCGCTCGATCGCCGGCGTGAAGCAGTTTCTCGCCCGGCGCGGCATCGATACCGCGCAGACGGAGCTCACCGGGTTCGGGGTGTTCGACGCGCTGGCCCAGCAGTACAGCGGCGACCGGACGCCGACGAACCGCTACATCGTGCGCCAGACGCTCCTGGTGCGCTCCAGCCAGCCGGAACAGGTGCTCGCCGCCAGCCAGCAGATCGGGGAGCTCGCGGCCATCGGCGTCGTGGTCTCCTCCGGCGCCGGAGGGGAATACGGAGGGCAGGGCGCGGGCCCGACGTTCGTGTTCACGAAGCTCAATGAGCTGAAGCCGGCCATGATCGCGGACGCCACGGCGCGCGCCCGCGAGGCGGCGGAGCAGTTCGCCCGCGATTCCCGCGCGAGCATCGGCGGGATCCGCCGCGCGAACCAGGGGATCTTCGAGATTGCCGCGCGGGACCAGGCGCCGGGCATCATGCAGGAATCGCAGATCGCGAAGGTGCTGCGCGTCGTCTCCACGGTGGAGTACTTCCTGAAGGACTAGCGCCGGACGCGGGGAAGCCCCGGGGCTGGACATCGTGCCAGTCGCCCACCACGGCCGTACCTTTCCCGCGTGATCCCTGCCGTTCCACCCGACCTCGCCGAAGCCCTGGCGGACCGCTACGACCTCCGCGCCATCCTGGGCCGCGGCGGGATGGCGACCGTCTATACGGCACACGACCGCAAGCACGGGCGCGACGTGGCGATCAAGGTCCTGCGCCCCGAGATCGCGAGCACGATCGGCGCCGACCGGTTCCTGAAGGAGATCCGCATCATCGCCCAGCTGGTGCATCCGCACATCCTCACCCTGCACGACTCGGGCGAGGCAGCCGGCTTCGTGTACTACGTCATGCCACTCATCGCGGGCGGCTCCCTGCGCGACTGCCTCCAGCGCGATGGACGCATGACCGCGGAGCGCGCCATCGCGATCACGGAGCCGATCGCGGACGCACTCGAGTACGCGCACCAGATGGGGATCCTGCACCGCGACATCAAGCCGGAGAACGTGCTGTTCTCGCGCGCGCACCCCATCGTCGCGGATTTCGGGATCGCGAAGGCGGTGACGTCCGCCAATAGCGGCGCTCAGCTCACGCGCACCGGGATCTCCCTCGGCACACCCGGCTACATGAGCCCGGAGCAGGCGGCCGGCTTCACCGACACGGACACCAAGACCGACGTCTACAGCCTCGCGGTGATCGTGTACGAGATGATCGTCGGCGAGATCCCCGGGCGCTGGGTGATGGAGGACGCGACGAAGACCGGCCGGTTTCTCGAGGCGCCGCCGGGACATCGGCCGCATCTGGCGGCCGCCGGCGTCGACGTGGAAGGCGCGCTCGTGCGCGCGCTGGCCATCCGCCCGGACATGCGCACCGCGTCGCCCGCCCAGTTCGTGGAGGAGCTGCGCGGCCGTTCCTCCGCCGGAAAGCGCCGGTACCGCAACGACGAGGTGCGGGCCATCGTGAATCGCGCCGCCGAGCTCGAGGTGTCGAACCCGACGCACAGCGGCGCGCTCACCATGGGCGGCGTCGAGGCGATCGCCGCCGAAGTGGGCATCGACCGGTCCCTGGTCCGGAAGGCCGCGCGCGAGATCGCGCCGGCGCCTGTGCGCGACGCGAAGCTCGCCCCGACGAAGCGGAACATCTTCGCCGGCGCGCCGACGCGCCTGTTCGTGGAGCGCGTCGTCGAGGGCGAGCTGGACGAGGCCGACTTCTCCGTCCTCGTGGAAGAGATCCGGTCCGCCATGCAGGAGCTGGGGCAGATCCACACCCTCGGACGATCGTTCACCTGGGTGCTCAACAAGGGCCAGCAGTCCACGCAGAACGTCGAGATCGCGGTGAGCGTCCGGACGGGACGCACCCGCATCATGCTGCACGAGAACTTCAACAACCTCATCGCCACCGTGTTTGCCGGCGGTGGCGTCGGGTTCAGCGCCGTCGGCCTGGGCCCGATCATCGGCGGCCTGATCAAGGGGCTGGCGATGCCCGGCGCGGCCGCCGCCGTGCTCATCCCCATGTGGATCGCGCTGGTGTACAGCGGGACGCGCACGACCTTCGCCGAGATCGTCAAGCGCCGCGAGGCGAAGCTGCGCGCGCTGGCCGACCGCCTCGCGTTCGTGACCGAGGAGCTGGTCGCCGAGAAGCTGGCCCCCCGCCTGAGGAGTGGGGCGCCGACGCCTACCTGACGAGCGCCTGGTACACCATGGTCGGGAATTTCTGCGCGACGTCGGTGCCGGCCGGCAGCTGGTTCATGAGGTAGACCCAGACGATCCGGTTCTTCGGATCCACCCGATACTGGCTGCCGTAGGCGCCGCCCCAGCCCCAGGTGCCCACCGGTGCAAGCGTGTTGTCCGCGCCGGGCTGCTGCACGATCGAGAACCCGAATCCGAATCCAAGGCCCGCCTGCGGATAGAGAGTTCCGGTCTGGTTCGAGGTCATGAGCTCGATGCTCGCGGGCGAGAGGATGCGCGCGCCGTCGAGCTCACCGCCGTTCAACAGCATCTGGAGCAGCCGGGCGTAGTCGCGCGCCGTCGACACGAGCCCCGCGCCACCCGAGAAGTTCCGCATCGGGCCGCGCGCGTAGTGCCCCTGTCCGAGCGCGCCGTCCGGCGCGCGCTCGAGAACCCCGTTCCGCATCGCGTACACCGTCACGAGCCGGTCGCGCTTTCCTTCCGGGACGAAGAAGTGCGTGTCGCGCATCCCCAGTGGTTCCGTGATCCGGGCGCGGATGAAGGCGTCGAGCGACATGCCGGACGCCCGCTCGACGACGCAGCCGAGGATGTCCGTGTTGTAGCCGTACACCCAGGCGTCGCCGGGTTGCCGAACGAATGGCAGCGTCGCCAGTCGCTCCATCGTCGTGCACACCGGCTCGTCCTTGTCGGCGGTGTACCATCCCCCCCCGGCCGCCGGCCCCAGTCCCCTCGCCGCATACGCGTCGCGCACGGCTGCGTCGGTTCCATAGGAGACGCCGGCGGTATGCGTGAGCAGATCGCGGATGGTGATGCGCCGCGTCGCCCGCGTGGCCCCCTGGACGCTGTCGCGCGCCGCCACCCAGGTCGTGTCGTACGCCGGAATGAACCGGCTGACGGGGTTGTTGATGGCGATCTTCCCTTCCTCGACAAGGATCATGATTGCGACGGTCGTGAGCGCCTTGGTCTGGCTCGCGATCCGGAACAGGGCGTCCGGCGCCATGCGCCGCCCGGCCTCGCGGTCGGCGAACCCCACCGCGCGCTCGTACACCACCTTGCCGTCACGCATCACGAGCGCGACGCCGCCGGCGATCCGGCCGCTATCAGCGTATGCCTGCAGGAAGCCGTCGATTCGCCGCAGGCGGTCCGGCGCAAAGCCGGAGGCCGAGAGGGCTGTGCCAGCAGGACGCTGTGCGGTGAGCGGGGCGGCCAGGATGAGGCATAGGCCGAGTGCGACCGGGATGCGCATTGGGGTGGCGGGGACAGGGCGATGGGGACGGGACTGGAATGATCCTGTGCTCCGCCCCCCTCGGCCACAAGTTGCAGGGCCCGCCGAACTCGCCTTTGGCTGAGTTAGGGGTACATTTCGAGGCGTTTCAGGGCCGGAAGCCCGGTTCAGACGTGCTGGAGCAGAACGTGCAGGACAGCTCCGGCAATGCGAGGCCCGCATGGGGCGGACCCGAGAGCAAGACACCGTCAGTGGAGACAGAGCACGATGCGCACGACTGGGGTAGTGAAGTGGTTCAATGCCGAGAAGGGGTATGGGTTCATCACGCCGGATGACGGCGGAAAGGATTGCTTCGTGCACTTCTCCGCGATCCAGGGCGGCGGGTTCCGCAAGCTCGAGGAAGGCCAGAAGGTGGAGTTCGAGGTCGGTCAGGGGCAGAAGGGTCCGCAGGCCGAGAACGTGACCGCGCTGGACGGCGGCACCGGTGGCGGCGGCGGTGGCGGTGGTGCCGGCGGCGGCGGCGGCGGCGGCGGTGATCGCGGCGGCCGCGGCGGCTACGGTGGTGGCGGCGGCGGCGGCGGCGGTGGTGGCGGACGCGGTGGTCGCGGCGAAGGTGGCGGCCGTGGCGGACGCGGTGGCCGCGATCGCGAGTTCGGCCGGCGCGACGAGTACTGATTACCGGCAGTCAGCACTGGGCCCTCGGCGCATGCCGGGGGCCCTTTGCGTTGGGGTGGGACCGGTCGCACAATTATGGACCCATGCTTCCCCTCATTCCCTGGCTGTGCATGACGATCGGCGGCGCCGTCGGCTGGAAACTGGGCAGCCTCGTCGGAACCTTCACCGGCGCCATGTTCAGCATTGTCGGCACCGGGCTCGGCTTCTACTACGGCCGGAAGCTGCGCGACGCCGTCACGCCCTGATGGCGATCCTCCAACCACCACGACAGATGCGATTCCTCATGAGCGCCGCGGCGCTCCTGGCAAGCCTCCCGCTCGTCGCCTCCGCGCAGGTTGCCGGCAAGCAGGTCATCACGATGGGCACGCCCAACCCGAACGCCGTGCTCTCGCCCGCCATTCGCGTCGGCGACGTGGTCTACGCGTCCGGCCAGCTCGGCATGAACCGTCAGAACCCGGATTCGACCATCGAGGGGCAGACGCGCCTCACGCTCGAGAACACGAAGCGGGTGCTGGAGGCGGCGGGAACGACGATGGAGAACGTCGTGAAGTGCACCGTATTCCTCACCCGCGCATCGGACTTCCAGGGAATGAATCGCGTCTACCGCGAGTTCTTCCCGAAGGATCCACCGGCGCGCTCCACGGTGGTGGTCGCGGCGCTCGTGGTGCCGGCAGCCGTCGTCGAGATCGAGTGCATGGCGGTGATGCCGAAACAGGATTGAGGCTCGACGATTGAGGATTGAGGCTTCCCCTCGATCCTCAAGCCTCGATCCTCAAGCCTCGAGCGTCGACGTACAGTGCGGGCACCGCTTCGCCGCCAGCGGGATTGCCATGACGCACTGGGGACAGGGCTTCGTGTCGAGCGGGACCGCGACTGGCTTCGTCAGGAAGCGCTGTACCTGGCGCACCATCAGGTAGCATGCGAGGCCCACGAGCAGGAACGCGACGAACGCATTCAGGAACAGGCCGTAGTTGATGGTGACCGCGCCCGCCTCCTTCGCGTCGGCGAGGGTGGCGTACGGCCCCATCGCCTTGGTTCCATCGCGCAGCACCACGAACAGGTTGGTGAAGTCCACGTTGCCGAGCGCGAGCCCCAGCGGCGGCATGACGACGTCATCCACCAGCGACTTGATCACGGTGGCGAACGCGGCGCCGATGATCACGGCGATCGCGAGGTCCACGACGTTGCCCCGTGCGATGAACTCGCGAAAGCCTTTCAGCATGGTCAACTCCCGAAGAAGATGAAAGTGTACCTGTTGCCGATGGTGAATCGCGAGAGGCCCTGGACGCGCGCCGCCGCGGCCGCGCCGATGCGCGGATCGTTCACGGTCACGGTCACGCCCACGACGTTCGGCGCGCGGGTCACGGTCGTATCCAGGGTTGCCATCGGCCACTGGCGGTAATCGAACGAGCCGTAAGGACGATGGATCGCGAATCCCGGCGGCAGGTACGGTCGCAGTGCCTCGGGCACCGGCTGCCCCGTGACCTGCGCCGGGAAATACGCGCTGTCGGAGTAGAACCGGAACACCGCTTTCCGGACTGACTCGACGTCGCCGAGCAGCTGCTGCGCGGCACGCGCCCGCTGCGCCTCCCCCGACTTCGGCACCGCGAGCGCCGCGACGGTGCCGATGATCACGATCACGGACACGATCTCCAGCCACTTCATCCAGCGGTCGTCGTTCATCGGGCGGTTCTCCGCAGCCACGGCCGCACGTCTTTCACGAGCGCGCCGAGGTCTTCGCCCGACTTGAACACGATCTCGTCGCCGTCAGCGGCTCTCGCGCGCAGCTCGAACTCGCCGAGGTCGAGCGCCTGGTACTGGAGCCCGGACCAGTCCTCGCCAATCTGGGCCAGCGACGCGGGCGCAGCGCCCGTGGCCGAGTCGCGCATGGACTGGATCCGCTGGGCGGCCAGGAACATGGCAAAGCGAAGGTGGGCGTCGTGCTCCGCCGCGGTGACCGCGGAGGGCTGGGGCCCGAACACCCAGTCGGGCTCCGAGAGGAACGTGTACGCCGTGAGTGCGAGGCACAGCAGCGCGGTCACGCCCAGCATGATGGGACGCGCCCGATACGACCGCATCGGCTTGGCCAGCGCGGTCTGGATGGTGACATGCGCCGCGTACTCCATGACATCGCGGATCGCCTCGAGCTTCTCGATGTCGTCCACATCGGGCGCGCCCGCGCCGGAGCCGATGGTGACGCGCGAGCGCGGGAGCGTGCGCGAGGGGCGGTTGGGCGCTGGCGGGGGCGCGGCAGCTGCTGGCATCCGGGCCGATGGGCGTGCAGCCGGAGTTGGCGGAGCCGGAGTTGGCGGAGCCGGGGTTGGCGGAGGCGGCGGAACCGGACGCCCTGGCGCCGGGCTCGGCTGAGACGGACGCAGCGGTTGCGGCGCTGCGTCCCAAGTGGCCGGCTCATCTCCCGGCGGCGGTGAGGGACGCGGCGGCGGGGCGGGCGGAAAGGACGGCTTGGAGGGGGGCTTCTGCGACAAATCGGGGCTCCTGGGGCCGGACGTGCGTCAGGAGGGGGGCCGATACTGACGTTATGCTATAGTATAGCCAATGGACCGCGCGCCACGCCGTTCCGCTCCTCTCTCCTGCCGGCGCAGCCCTTCCCGTGTCGCGTTTTCGCTCGTGGAGGTCATTGTCGTGATCACGATCATCGGGATCATCACGGCCATCAGCGTGCCGAAGATGACCGCCATCGGCAACCAGAACCGGGTGCACCGCGCGGCGCAGGGGCTCCAGATGGAGGCGCAGCAGGCGTTTGCGCTGGCCGCCCGCAACCGCGCTCCGGTCACCGTCCGGTGGGTCAGCGCCAACGCCGAGCTGCGGCTCACGAACCTCGCGAATACCACCGTGTACCGCCGGCGCGCGGTGACGGGGTACGGGCTGCGCGCCAGCGAGGTGACGGTCACCCCCACGGTGTTCACGGTCTATCCCGGCGGGCTCGCGAAGGATTCGCTCATCATCATGATCCGGCGCAGCCCGTACCTGAAGGCCGTTCACGTTTCACGCGCGGGGCTGGCGAGGATCAAGTGACCTGGCGCTGCGGGCGCGCCCGACGCCGGGCGCGCGTCCTCGATCGAGGCGGCTTTTCCCTCGTGGAAGTGATCGTGGCCATGGCGCTCATCGCCATCGCCATGACGCTGCTCGCCACGCTCGCCATCACCGTCGGGAAGCGCGGCCGCACCAACGAGCTGAACACCAAGCGCAACCTCGCGCTCTCGCAGCAGCTGAGCCGCCTCCAGGTGATGTCGGTCAGCGACATCGCGGCGCTCTCGAGCGGCACCACGCAGATGCTCGTCGGCGACTTCACCTTCAACCGTCGGCTCGCCATCACGACACCGACTGCCGGCCGGTACACCATCAAGATCGTGATCGAGCCCATCGCCGGCGAATTCAGGAAGGACTCCGTCATCATCGAGCGGACCCGGATGGCCTCCGGTTCTCCCCTGTGCACGATATGCTGACGCCGGGCGCGCCTCGCCGGCGCGGCTTCTCGCTCACCGAGCTGCTGGTGGCCTTCACGCTCGTGGCCATCCTCGGCGTCATGCTCACCAGGTTCCTGCTGGCGCAGAGCCGGTTCACCGAGCACCAGCACTCGCTCCAGGAGGCGCGCATGGTCTCGCGAAACGCGCTGAACGTGCTGGAGTCGGAGCTGCGGATGGTGCAGGACTCCGGCGGCCTCGAGTCGGTGTCGGTGGACGGCAGGACCATCACCGCGAGGGTGCCGTACCGGTTCGGGCTGTTCTGCGGCCATGTTGGCGTCAAGACCGTGGCGAGCCTGCTGCCTGTGGATTCCCTCATGGCCGCCCAGGCCATCTTCGCCGGCTACGCATGGCGCAGCGAATCGGGCAGCTACAACTACGTGTCCACCACCACGACGCCCGTCACGTCCACGAACGCCACGCAGTGCACCGGGACCACAGGCACCAACGCGGGCATCCGGACGTTCACGCTCAGCGGGCGGACCGGGAGCGTCGTGGACCTGTCGCCCGCGGCCACCGGTGCCGTGGTGGGACAGCCGCTGTTCCTCTTCCAGCGTGTCACCTACGAGTTCAGGGCGTCGACGCGCGTGCCCGGCACCTACGGATTGTGGCGCACGGTGGAGGGCGGCACCCCGGAGGAGCTGCTCGCGCTCTTCGATACCGGGGCGCGCTTCAAGTACTGGACGGCGAACGCGGTGGCGTCGGTGGCCGCGCCCCCGAACGTGGCGCTCATCCGCGGCCTCGACGTGGTGCTTGCGGCGCGCAGCAGCGCGTCCAGCCGTTTCAGTGGGACACCGGCCACCTCTGAGATCGTGGCCACCATATTCTTCCGCAATGTTCGCAAGAACTGAGGCCGGCCGGACACGCCGGGGATTCGCGCTGCCGTTCGCGCTGCTGACGCTGGCCCTCATCACGGCGGCGGTCGTCGCGGCGTTCGCCGCCACGAGCGCCGAGACCTACTCGAACAACGCCATGCGCGCCCAGGACCGTGCCTACCAGATCGCGGAGGCCGGGATGCAGCAGTTCGTGCTGCGGCGCGGCGAGGCCGGCTTCTGCAGCAACTGCGCGGCGAACCCCGCGGCGGCCGACTCCGAGTGGACGGTGGTGAAGGTGCCGGGTGGCTACGCGCGCGTCGTCGCGACGCGGCTGCGCAGCGCGGAGTCCGACGGCACGCCGGCCGTGTACTTCGTGCGCTCTACCGGGACCGACACCTCGGTGCGGCTGAGCGGCGCGGGGAATGCCGTGTACGCGCAACGTACCCTCGGCCTGTACGCGACGTGGGGCACCGCGCCAATGATCGTGCTGGCCGGCCTCACCACGCTCAACGGCATCAGCAATGCCGCCACCATTCCCGGCACCGGCGCGCCGTTCATGGGCGACGATGCGTGCGGACAGCTCGCCACCCGCGCGGGGATGGTCGCGCCGAAAGGGGGCGGATACTCGGGAACCGGCGAAAAGCCGACCGGCTCGCCCGCCCTGGACTCGGGGATGACGCTCGACTCGATCAAGAAGCGCATCGGCATCGATTGGGCCGGCATCATCAATCGCGACGCCATCCCCGCGGACTTCACCGTCCCGTCCGGCACATGGCCCACCGCAGCCCAGATGACTACCTGGCCCGTGATCCGGGTCAGCGGCGTGGGCAGCTACACCCTTCCGGCGAGCGGCCGCGGCCTGCTCATCGTGGACAGCAACCTGGTGATCTCGAGCAACCGCAACTGGGACGGCGTCATCCTCGTCGGCGGGGCGCTTACCGCCAACGGCACCGGCGACGTGAACGGCGCCATCGTCACGGGACTCAACAAGATGCTCGGCGCGGTGGACCAGGGAGCGCTCGACAACGACATCATCTCCAACCGCGTCCAGTTCCGGTTCAACTCGTGTCGCGTGGAGAACGCGGCGAAGAAGGTGGATCGATACTTCGCCCTGACGAACACCTGGATGGACAACGTCGCGATCTGGTGATCTTCAGGATCGAGGATCGAGGATCGAGGATCGAGGATCGAGGATCGAGGATCGAGGATCGAGGATCGAGGATCGAGGACTGAGGATAAAGGATCAGCTCGTTATGCCTCCATCGTTAAGCCTCAAGCCTCAAGCCTCAAGCCTCAAGCCTCAAGCCTCAAACCTCAAGCCTCAAGCCTCAAGCCTTAAGCCTTAAGCCTCAAGTCTCATACTTTATCTGTCATGCGCCACACACTTCTGCTCCTGATCGCCCTCGCGGCGCCCCTTGCGTCGCAGCAGCCGCGCCAGCTCACCGCCGAGGATTACGCCCGGGCCGAGCGGCGCCTCGCGCCCACCGCCGTGCCCCTCGTGACCGGCGCCAGCGTGCGCCCCACGTGGCACGACAGCGGACGTTTCTGGTATCGCACCACCGTGCAGAACGGCAGTGCGTTCCACCTCGTGGACGTCGCGCGCCGCACCCGCACGGCGGTGTTCGACCAGCACCGGCTGGCGGACGCGCTCAGCCTGGCGGCCGGCGGGCGATTCACGGGGCAGCAGCTGCCCTTCCAGACCTTCGAGCTGGCGAAGGACAGCCGCTCGATCACCGTCTCCGTGCAGAGCCGGCAGTGGATGTGCGACGTCCAGACCTACACCTGCGCCGCGCGCGACAGCGCGCCGGCATCCCGGCGGGCGCCGGCCAACTCGAGCACCTCGCCCGACGGCCGGTACGCGGCGTTCATCCGCGACTACAACCTCTGGGTGCGCGACCTCACCACCGGGCAGGAATCGCGGCTCACCACGGACGGCAGCCGCGAGTTCGGCTACGCCACCGACAACGCCGGCTGGGTGCACAGCGACACCCCGGTGCTCACCTGGTCGCCGGACTCGCGGAAGATCGCGACCTTCCAGCATGACGGCCGCGGCGTGCGCGACATGGTGCTCTCCACGACGAACGTCGGCGTGCCGCGCGCCGAGATCTGGAAGTACCCGCTCCCGGGCGACAGCGTCATCTTCAGGATTCATCGCGTGGTGATCGACGTGCCGTCGCGGACGGTCGTGCGCTTCCGCATGCCGCCCGACCAGCACCGCAGCACGGTGAGCGACCACGTCAATTGCGGCGGTGAGATCTGCGACGCGCAATGGTACCCCGATGGATCGCACGTCGCGTTCATCTCGAGCTCGCGCGACCACAAGCACGCCTGGATGCGCGTGGCCAACGCCACCACCGGCGAGGTGCGCACCCTGTTCCAGGAGACGTCGCAGACGCAGATCGGTGACGCATCGCTGCCGGAGAACCTCTGGCGCGTGCTGCCGGCGTCGAACGAGCTGCTCTGGTGGTCGCAGCGCGACAACTGGATCCACCTGTACCTGTACGACCTCACCACGGGGCGCCTGAAGAACCGGATCACCACCGGGGAGGGCAACGTGATGGGCGTGCTGCGCGTGGACGAGCGCGCGCGGCAGATCTGGTTCATGGCGCAGGGGCGCGAGCGCGGGCGTGACCCGTACTTCCAGCACCTCTACCGCATCGGGATGGATGGCCGCGGCCTCACGCTGCTGACGCCCGAGAACGCGAACCACACCGTCTCGCTCGCGCCCGATGGCCGCCACTTCGTGGACGCGTACTCCACCCCCACGACGCCGCCGGTCTCGGTGCTCCGGGACATGAACGGCCGCGTCGTGATGGAGCTGGAGCGGGCCGACATCTCGCGGCTGGTCGCCTCCGGTTGGCGTCCGCCGATCCCCGTGACCATGAAGGGGCGCGACGGCACCACGGACATCTACGGACTGATGTACGTGCCCTCGAACCTGGATTCGACGCGGAAGTACCCGATCATCAACCACATCTATCCGGGACCGCAGAGCGGCAGCGTTGGCACGCGCAGCTTCTCACCCGCGCGCGGCGATGCGCAGGCGGTGGCGGAGCTCGGCTTCATCGTCGTCCAGATCGACGGCATGGGGACGCCGGGCCGCTCGAAGGCGTTCCACGACGCGTATTACGGCCGCATGGGCGACAACACCCTGCCGGACCAGGTCACGGGGATGAAGCAGCTTGCGGAGCGGCACCGCTTCATTGACCTCAACAAGGTCGGGATCTGGGGCCACTCCGGGGGCGGGTTCGCCACCGGCGCCGCGATGTTCCGCTTCCCGGAGTTCTTCCACGTCGGCGTCGCGCAGTCGGGCAACCACGACAACCGGAACTACGAGGACGACTGGGGCGAGCGGTACCAGGGGCTGCTGGTCAGGGACGGCAGCACCGACAACTACGCCGAGGAAGCGAACCAGACGCACGCGAAGAACCTGCGGGGCAAGCTGCTGCTGGCGCACGGCGGGATGGACGACAACGTGCCGGTGTACAACACGTACCTCGTCGCGGACGCGCTGGTGAAGGCGGGGAAGGATTTCGACCTGCTGATCTTCCCGAACGCGAAGCACGGGTACGGGGCGGACAACAACTACATGATGCGGCGTCGCTGGGACTACTTCGTGAAGCATCTGATGGGCGCGGAACCGCCGAAGGAGTACCAGATCGGTCGTCCGCAGCTCGTGCCCTAGTCGCTGGCGCGGCGGCACGCGCGGGCCTCGCCCTCGCGCGGGTCGTCGCTCTCGCACGGGTCGTCGCTCTCGCGCGGGTCGTCGCTCTCGCGCGGGTCGTCGCTCTCGCGCGGGTCGTCGTGGTATGTCGTTCCTGGGGCACGCGCTCCGGCGCTCTGCGCCTCGCGCTTCCTTCGCTCGCCGCCCACCTGCGGTGGGCGCCCGGCTCGCTCAGAGAGCCCTGCGGAACGACATACCGCTCCTCCCGCTCTGAGGGACTGCCGCACCACTCGGCGCCCCGCCTTGCTGATCGGGGCACGGGGAGGGCATCCCAGATCCATGTCCTCAGTAGCCCTGCACGAAGCCAATCGGAGGGGAAGCATTTTGCCATGCAGAGGTGCCCACCCCGTGCCCCGATTCGAAAAAGGGAGCGCGTCCCCGAGGAGCGTACCACCAGCCGATCCGCGCGCATCGAAGGGCGCATCACGAGCCGACCCGAGCGCGACGACGCAGCGGGCCGGTCAGCTTGATATCTTGCAGCTCCCTTCCCGCTTCTCGATGAGCCGCCTGTCCTGGATTGCCCCGCTGTACGGTTACCTGGTCTGCGTGATCGCCGTGATCACCTTCCTCGTGAACGTGTCCGGGTTCATCGACGCCTCGTTCGACCGGATGAATCCGCTCGCCAGCGGCCGGTTCCAGGGCCCGTATGGTGGGTCGCTCACGTCGTTCGAGTCCTTCCGCGCCACCTATGAGGGCGCGCGCCCGACGCGCGTGGCGCCTGATCCGGCGGGCGCCGCCGGTGACACGCTCAGCACCGCCGAGCTCCGGCAGCGGTACGAGGCGCTGCGCGCTGACCAGCTGGTGATGATGCGTCACCAGTCCACGCAACGGCTGGTGAAGCACGGGCTGCTGTTGCTGGTAGCCCTGGTGCTGTTCGGCACGCACTGGATGTGGGCGCGGCGCCAGCGCGACGCGATCGCGGATTGACCATGCCGCAGGCGCCGGCCCGGACGCAGTACACTCCGCGCTTCGACCGGCCGAGCGCGCCGATGCCGCGCCGCTCGTCTGAAGCGGCGCAGGGCGCGGTGGCGCACCAGGATCGCGAGCTGCGCGCGCTGCTCCGGCGGCGGCTGCTCGTGTTCATCTCGGTGGTGGTGGTCTTCTATGGCGTGCTGCCGCTCGGGAGCGTGCAGTTCCTCGGCGACCCGGCGGTGCCCGCGCTGGCCCGGTGGACGCTCGTCGCGCAGTTCGTCGCCGCGCTGCTGCTCGCGGTGGTGGGCGTGGTGGGACGCGCGTCCCACGCGGCCGTCGCATTCGTAGCTCTCGGCTGAGTCATCCCGAGCATAGCGAGGGATCTGCACGTTGTCGGCTCTCGGCTCTCGGTTCTCCGCTTTCCCGCGGGTAGTCGCGGTACCTCGTTCCTGGGGCACGCGGTCCGGCGCTCTGCGCCTCCCGCTTCCCTCGCGCGAAGCTGAGCGAGCGGGCACCCGCTCGGCGGGTGCGAGCGTCCGCGCACGGAGCCGCCCGCACGCGGCATGAAGTCCCTTTCGCCTATTGCACGCGCAACGGCAGCGTGCCGAGCAGCGTGCCGCCCGCGGTTCGCAGCTCGAGACGGTACTCCCCCGCCGCGGTCGGGAAGAACTCGAAATCCGCGGTTTCGCCGATGCTCAGCGACAGTTGCGCCGGCCGCACCACGCGGCGCGCGGCAGGAAGGTCGGCCCCGTCCTTCGCGAGGGGGCGCCATGTGACCATGGTGCTGTCCTGCCACAGCTCGACGCGCAGGCGCGGACGGCCGGTGGTGATGTTGATCAGCCGCAGCCGATGCGCGGTGGCGCGACGCAGCACGGGAGCGACCGGCGTCAGCGCGCCGTTGATGAGCACGGCCCGCTCCTCGTCCGTCGAGTCGCTCGGCGACGAGATCAGGACCGCAATGTCGCGCGTCGAGTCGTAGCGGGCGGGATCCACCACCAGCAGCGCGCCGACGACGCCGGCCCGCTGCTGCCGCTTTTCGTTGGCATGCGCGTGATAGATGAAGGTGCCGGCGCGGGGCGGCGCGAAGCGGACCTCGAAGGAATCGCCGGGAGCGATCGCCGGAGCGAGCTGCGGGCGAATCCCGCTGAAGCCGGCCACGCCGTCGTAGTAGCTCGCGAGCTCCATCCCGTGCCAGTGGATGGACGCCGGCTCCGGCGCGCGGTTGTGCACCATGATGCTGACCTGCTCCCCGCGCGTGAGCACGAGGGGCGGGCCGATGGTCTGTCCGGCGCCGGGAGGAGGCTCCGCGGTGTTGTCGGAGATGCCCACGCCATACCAGGGCCGCCATGGCGTGGAGCCGATGTTGGGCTGCAGGTACATCGCCAGCCGGCGCGCGGGCTCCACCAGCGGCTGCGCCGCCGTCGTATCGTCCTCCGGCGGCCGGATCTCCACGGCGCTCACGAGGCCGCCCATCCCGCGTTCGTGGTCGGCGTGCGCCGCGCCCGACTGGGCGAGCATCGCCGGCGCCTGGGGCGGAAGCCCCATGGGGCCCCGGGCCTCGACGTGCGACGGGGTATGGCAGTGAAACAGCCAGTTGCCGAGGCGGTCGGGCACCCACGACATGGTCATGGTGCTGCCCGGCACCATCATCTCCGTGTTGACGAGGTCGCGCGCGGGATTCGTCGCGTCGTCGCGGCCGTTGCCGCGCCGGTCCACGCGGAAGTAGAAGCCATGCAGGTGCATGGGGTGCGGATCGGCGGACGCGTTCACGACGTGCCACCGCACGCTCTCGCCGCGCGTGTGCACGATGCGGTCGGTGTGGGGCCAGGCGCGTCCATTGATGACGAACAACTCGCGCTGCCGATGCCGGCTCTGCTCGGAGCCGGCCGTATCGGCCCACATGCCGATGACGAAGATGCGGTCGCGCGGCGCGCGCACCCCGGGCTCGTCCACGACGATCACGCCGGAGAGCTGCGCGTCTTCGCCGAACCGCTGCCCGAATGAGCTCCCGGTGGTGGTCCCCCAGTAGTAGTAGACCCCGGGGCGATCGAGCCGGAAGCGCAGCTGCTGGATGGCGCCCGGCGCGAGCACGATGCTGTCGGTGAATGCCCCGCCGGCCGGTGCGATCGCGGGACGGGCGTGCAGGCCGTGCACCGTGAGCGTTGCTCCGGGCACCGAGTTCCGCACGATCGCGATGATCTCGGTGCCGCCCGGCACGCGAATCAGCGGCCCGGGCACCTGCGCCGGGCGGCCGAGCTCCGCGAACACGGGGATCGGTGCGCCAGGCTGGTCGTCGCCGTTCGGATGCCACATCGCGAGCCGCGCCTCGAGGCGCACGGCAAGGACGTTCCCGTTGGACAGTCCAGCGCGGGCACGGTTGTCGTTCGCGCGCGCGCGTTCCATGGGGGGCATCTGCGCGGTCGCGCTCGTCGTGGCGGCCAGCAGGAGGGGAAGGAGTCGAAGCGACGGCATGGAGGAAGTGTAGGGCCGTGCGCGGCCGTGCGGGAGATATCCCCGTGTGGCCCTTCAGGTTCCGTGCGGCACGTCACCACCGCGCGAGCTCAGGCCGTGCGCACGTCCACCTCTTCTACCCGGTCCGTGGCGCCGTCCGGACGCTCGCCGAGGAATTCCACCCACCGCGTCTTCATCTCGGGGTAGTGCTTCGCGGCTTCCACCAGCTGCAGCCAGCAGGAGATGGTGGAGTCGAAGCGCTCCTGGAGCTTCGAGTCCTTGAGGCGGCCGTCGTCGCCGAGGGCCTGGTGCGCCTGCGCCAGCGAAAACATGTCGGGATAGATCCGCGCGCCGAGGTGCTCCAGCGGCACGCGCAGCGACCACAGCCCCCGGTTCCCTCCCACCATCGAGGGGGACGCGGACATGAGGAGGCCCTGACGCCGCACGAACGGTTGGGGGCGGATGCGCGACGTCCAGTCAATCGCGTTCTTGAGCACGCCCGGCATGGACGCGTTGTATTCGGGCGACGCGAGGATGAATGCGTCGGTCGCGAGGAGGCGTTCACCGAGGCGCCGCGCGCCCGGCGGCGTCCCGCCGCGGCCTTCCTCGTCCCCGTCATACGACGGGCAGTCGAAGTCCCGCATCGCCGCGCGCTCGACGGTGCCGCCGAGCTGCTCCACCGCCCGCGCGGCCAGCGTGGCCAGCCGGTCATTCAGCGACTGCGCGCGCAGCGACGCGGCGAAGACGAGGACCGTCACGGTGCATCGTTGTGTCATGGATCGCTACTGCGCGAGGTAGCCGCCGTCCACCGCGTAGTACGCGCCGGTCACGAACGACGCGCGGTCGGACGCGAGCCACACGACGAGCTCGGCGACCTCCTCCGGCCTGCCAAGGCGGGCCATCGCGTGCTTTGCGGCGATCGCCTGCTGCGCTTCGGCATTCAGGTTCGCGTCGATCAGCGGGGTATGGATGAACCCCGGCCCGACGGCGTTCACGCGGATGCTCCGCTCCCCGTACTCGAGCGCCGCGCTGCGCGTGAGGCCGACGACGCCATGCTTCGCCGCGACGTACGCGGAGGACATCGCGATCCCCACCTGCCCAAGCACCGAGGCCATGTTGATGACCGAGCCGCTGCCGGACTTCAGCATCGCCGGAACCTGGTAGCGCATGCCATAGAACACGCCCGACAGGTTGATCGCGATCACCTGGTCCCAGCTGTCCACCGGATACTCGCCCACCGGGGCGGCGGCCCCGCCGATGCCGGCATTGTTGACCGCCACGTGGAGCGCGCCGAACTCCTTCACCGTGCGCGCCACCAGCGCCTCGTTGTCGCTGGCGCTGGACGTGTCCGCGCGCACGAACAGCGCCTTTCCCCCGCCCTGGCCGAGCATCGCGACCGTCTCGTTTCCCGCGCGCTCGCTGATGTCCGACACGACGACGTTGGCGCCCTCCCGGTCGAATGCCTGCGCGATCGCGCGGCCGATGCCCGATCCGGCGCCGGAGATGATGGCGGTCTTCTTCTCGAGCAAGCGGCTCACGAGTACCTCCGGAAGGGAGCGGGCGACCAGTTGCGGAAGGTGGCACTCCCGGAATCAGCGCGCCAGCGCGAGCCGCGGGCGTCACGCGAATGCCTGAGCTCGCACCGGACGCGGGGTGGCGGCTGTCAGGAGAGTCCTGAACGGCGCGCGGGGTTTCCGCCGACGCACGTCGCGGGCTTCCGACGACGCTCCGCGAATTCGCATGCGCGTATCGTGATTGCACCTCACGCCCGTGTGCAATGCTCTCACAGACCGTCGAGTACGCGCTCCGCGCTTCCATCTTCGTCGCCCGCCAGTCGCCGCGCTTCGTGCCGGTGACGGAAGTCGCGGACGGCATCGGGGCGCCGCGCAACTACCTCGGCAAGGTCTTCACCCAGCTCGCGCGGGCGGGCTTTCTCGACAGCACCCGCGGCGCCGCCGGAGGATTCCGGCTGGCGCCGGGCGCGCTGACGAAGCCGCTCTCGGCGCTGGTCTCGCTGCTGGAGGACCGGGAGCCGCGACGCTGTCTGCTCGGCTACGGCAACTGCGGGAACAACCCGCACTGCACCGCCCACCAGCGGTGGCGTCCGGTGGCCGAACGCACCGACGCGTTCTTCGCGAATACCACACTCAACGACCTGCTGTACTCCCCGGAAGCGCGCACGACCCCCCCATCGAGCGAAGGCTTTCACTCACTCCTCTCCCATTCCTGAGGACGCACCATGCAACGCTCGAAGCTCATTCGCGCAGTGACCGCAGCCGGCGGCGTAGTGATCGCCCTGGCCACGCTGTATTCCTGTCGGACCACCAACCCGTCGCTGACCATGGGCGACGCCGCGTCGCGGGTGTACGTCACCCCCGGCCAGCACGACGAGTTCTACTCGTTCATGTCGGGCGGCTTCAACGGACAGGTGTCCGTGTACGGCCTGCCCTCCGGCCGCATGCTGAAGCTCGTGCCCGTCTTCTCGCAGCACGCCGAGAACGGCTGGGGCTACAACGAGGACACGAAGCCCATGTTCCAGACGAGCTACGGGTTCATCCCGTGGGACGACACGCACCACCCGAAGCTCTCGCAGACCGACGGCGTGCCGGACGGGCGCTGGCTGTTCATCAACGGCAACAACACGCCGCGCGTCGCCCGCATCGACCTCACCCGCTTCGAGACCGAGGAGATCCTCGAGATCCCGAACGCGAGCGGCGGCCACGCCTCGCCGATGACCACGCAGGACACGCGCTACCTGGTGTCCGCGACGCGGTTCAGCGTGCCGATCCCGAACAAGGACGTGCCGATCAACACGTACGGCCAGAACTTCCGCGGCACGATCTCGTTCATCCGCGCCGACCAGCCGGGCAAGATGGACATCGCCTTCCAGCTCCTGATGCCCGGGTTCAACTACGACCTGGCCCACGGCGGCAAGGGCGTGTCGGACGGGTGGTTCTTCTTCACGACCTACAACACCGAGCAGGCCTACACGAAGCTCGAGCAGGGCGCGTCGCAGAACGACAAGGACTTCATCGCCGCCATCAACTGGAAGCAGGCGGAGAGCTGCGTCGCGGCCGGCAAGGCGCAGACGGTGCCGTCGCGCTACGCCCACAACCACGTGGACGAGAAGTCGCGCACCGCGAAGCACGAGATGAAGACCAGCGTCAAGATGCTCAACCCGCGCGACTGCCCCGGCGTCGTGTACTACCTGCCCACCCCCAAGTCCCCGCACGGCGTGGACGTGGATCCCAGCGGCGAGTACATCGTCGCGAGCGGCAAGCTGGCGGCGCTCATCCCGGTGCACTCCTTCTCGAAGATGCAGAAGGCGATCGCCGACAAGGCGTTCGAGACCGAGTTCGAGGGCGTGCCCGTCCTGAAGTACGAGGCGACCATCGCCGGCGAGGTCCAGAAGCCCGGCCTCGGCCCCCTGCACACCGAGTTCGACGGCAAGGGGAACGCCTACACCTCGATGTTCATCTCGTCCGAGATCGTGAAGTGGAAGCTCGGCACGTGGGAAGTGGTGGATCGCATCCCGACCTACTACTCGATCGGACACCTCATGATCCCCGGCGGCGACAGCCGGCAGCCGTTCGGCAAGTACGTCGTCGCGCTGAACAAGATCACGAAGGACCGGTACCTGCCCACGGGCGCGGAGCTCACGCAGTCCGCCCAGCTCATCGACATCAGCGGCGAGAAGATGAAGCTGCTGCTCGACTTCCCCACCATCGGGGAGCCGCACTACGCGCAGGCGCTGCCGGCCAGCCTCATCAAGGACAAGCAGGTGAAGTTCTTCTCGCTCAAGGACAACACCCACCCGTTCGTCGCGAAGTCCGAGGCCGAGACGGGCATCAAGCGCACCGGCAGGCGGGTGGACGTCAGGATGATCGCCATCCGGAGCCACTTCGCGCCCGACAACATCGAGGGGGTGCAGGAAGGCGACACGGTGTACTTCCACGTCACCAACATCGAGCAGGACTGGGACATCCTGCACGGCTTCGCGATCATGGGCAACCAGAACGCCGAGCTGATCCTCCAGCCGGGCGAGACCAAGTCCATCAAGTGGGTGCCGCAGAAGGCGTCGGTCTACCCGTTCTACTGCACCGACTTCTGCTCCGCGCTGCACCAGGAGATGTCCGGGTACGTGCGGGTCGCCCCGCGCAGCCCGACCCTCGCGCTGAGCGCCACCACCAGCCGGAAGGCCGCAACGCAGTTGCAGCGGTCGAAGGCCTACAAGGGAGACAACTGACATGACCCGGACGACCGGCCGCATGCCCACGACGGCGCGTGTGCTCACGCTCGTGGCGGCACTCCTGCTCGGCGCGCTGTACGTCACGCCGCTGTGGAGCGTGCGGCTGGTCGCGCCGCAGTATCCCGAAGGGATCGGGATGGACATCCACGTCAACACCGTGACCGGCGCGAAGGAACATGATCTCCGCAACATCAACGCGCTGAACCACTACATCGGGATGAAGGAGATCCATCCCGAGTCCATTCCCGAGCTGAAGTACATGCCCTTCATCCTGGGGGCCCTCATCGCCGCGGGCATCATCGCCGCGGCGGTGGGACGCCGCCGGGTGCTCGGCGCCTGGCTGGCCGTCCTGCTCATCGCGGGTGGGGCCGGCCTGTACGACTTCTGGCGCTGGAACTACGACTACGGACACAACCTGGATTTCGAGCGGGCGATCATCATCATCCCCGGCCAGACGTACCAGCCGCCGATCCTTGGCACCAGGCAGATCGCCAACTTCACGGCCACGTCGTATCCGGCCGCCGGTGGCATCCTCGCCGGAGTGGCATTCCTGCTGGCTGCCGCCGCACTGTTCCTCTCCTACCGGCGCCGCGGCATTCCCGTCGGCGTCGCAGCGGTCGCGTTCGCGGCTGCCTGCGCGACCGGAGCGCCCGCCATCGCCCTGGGCACGGCGCAATGCGCGGAATGCCGCATGGTGATCGCCGACGCGCGCTTCGGCGGCGTGGCCGTGACGAGCACCGGGAAGCAGCTCGAGTTCGATTCCGTGGACTGCCTCGTGAACTACCTGGCGGCACGCCCCGAGCTCGAGACGCGCTCGGTGTGGGTGGCCGACGCGGCGAAGCCGGGCGCGCTCATTGCCGTCGCGGAGGCGCGGTTCCTCCGCGAGGGCGCCGTGCGCCCTCCCATGGGAACCACCGTCTCGTATCGCGCGAGCAGCGCCCCGGAGGGCGCACTGGACTGGGACGCGACGCGGACCGCAATTGAGCCGGTAACGTCCGATGCGCCGTAGCAACGCGCTCCTGGCTCTCGGCTTTGGGCTTTGCGTCGTCACCCAGAGCCGAGAGCTCGCAGCCCAAAGCCATCGCATCATCGAGGTTCGCCCGGGGCGGGCACCCTCGATCGCGGAGGCGGTGCGGAGCGCGCAGCCCGGCGATCGCATCGCGATCGGGCGCGGTGTGTACCGCGAGCCCACCATCGTCGTGGATCGCCCCCTCACGATCGTCGGCGAGCCGGGCGCGATCCTGGATGGCGGCGCGGCCACGCACATCCTGCGGATCGAGGCGGACAGCGTCACGGTGCGCGGCCTGGAGTTCCGCCGGGTCACCACGAGCCACGTGGAGGACCGCGCCGCCATCCGCGTGGGTGCCGTGACGGCGTGCCGCATCGAGGACAACCGCATCCTCGACGCGTTCTTCGGCATCTATCTCGCCGGATCGCAGCGGTGCGTCATCGCGCGAAACGAGCTGCGCGGCACCGGTGCCTCGGAGGACCAGACCGGGAACGCCATCCACCTCTGGACCGCCCGCGACGTCGAGATCGACGATAACCGGATGTCGGGTCACCGCGACGGGATCTACCTCGAGTTCGCGCACGGCACCGTCGTGCGCGGCAACGTCGCCGAGGCCAATGTCCGCTACGGGCTGCACTTCATGTCGTCGGAGGACTGCCGCTACGAGCGCAACGTCTTCCGGCGGAACGGGGCCGGCGTGGCGGTGATGTACTCGAAGCGCGTCGCCATCACCGGCAACACCTTCGACGACAATCGCAGCGCCTCGGCGTACGGGCTCCTGCTCAAGGAGGTCTACGACGCCGAGCTGACGGCGAACCGCTTCACCGCCAACACCATCGCGCTCTATGCGGACGGCGCCACGCGGTTGCGCGCCGATGGCAACCTGTTCCGGGACAACGGCTGGGCCGTGAAGCTGATGGCGAGCACCGAGCGCGCGGAGCTCACCGGCAACGTCTTCCTCGGCAACAGCTTCGACCTGTCCACCAACAGCCGCGGGAGCGATGCGCGCGTTGCCGGCAACTACTGGGACGAGTACCGCGGCTACGATCTCGATCGCGACGGCCGCGGCGACGTCCCGCACCGCCCGGTGCGCCTTTTCTCCCTGATCGTGGAGCGCAACGAGCCGACGCTCGTCCTGCTCCGCAGCCCGCTCGTCGCCATCCTCGACCGCGCCGAGCGCGTGGTGCCGTCGCTTACGCCGGAGACGCTCCAGGACGTCTCGCCCCTCATGCGGAGGCCGCGATGATCGCGCTGCGCGGGATCCGGAAGAGGTTCGGGGCGCTGCGCGTGCTCGACGGCGTGGACCTCGCCATCGGCGACGGGCGCGTCACCGCGGTGGTCGGCCCCAACAGCGCGGGCAAGACCACGCTCATCAAGAGCATCCTGGGGCTGACGCGCGTGGACGAAGGCACGATCGTGATCGACGGGCGGCCGATCGACGCCGCCGGCGAGTATCGCCGCGGCATCGGCTACATGCCGCAGATCGCGCGCTTTCCGGACAACCTCACCGCGGAGGACCTCTTCGCGATGATGCGCGACCTGCAGGACGGCCACGGCATGCAGGACGAGGAGCTGGTGCAGGCACTCGGGCTTGCCCCGCACATGCAGCAGCGGCTGCGCGTGCTGTCCGGAGGCACGCGCCAGAAGGTCAACGCCGCGCTCGCCTTCCTGTTCGCTCCCTCGGTGCTGATCCTCGACGAGCCCACCGCCGGGCTTGATCCGGTGGCCAGCGGCATCGTCAAGGACAAGGTGCTCGCGGAGCGTCGCAAGGGGCGCACGATCGTGCTGACGTCGCACGTCATGAGCGAGCTCGAGGAGCTGGCCGACGACGTCGCGTTCCTGGTGGACGGCCGCATCCGCTACGCGGGTTCGGTGCATGACCTGAAGAAGACCACGCGGCAGCTGAGCCTCGAGCGCGCCATCGCGCACGTGCTCTCGCGGGGGCTGGCCGCATGAGCGCCGTGAGCAAGGTGGTGCGGTACGTGGCGCGCGACCTCGTGCGCAGCCGCTGGCTGCTCGCGTACGCCGGCTTCTTCGTCGCCGCGACCACGCTGCTGCTGCGCTTCAGCGACACGCCGGAGAAGGCGATGCTGAGCGTGTCACACGTGGTGCTGTTCGTGGTGCCCCTGGCGAACGTCGTCTTCGGCGCGATGTACCTGTACGGCGCCCGGGAGTTCGTCGAGCTGCTGCTCGCGCAGCCGGTGCGCCGCGGCGCCCTGTACGCCGGCCTCGTGCTCGGCCTGGCAGGACCGGTGGCCGGCGCGTCGGTGCTGGGGTTGCTCCTGCCGCTCGTGCTCATGGGCGCGGGGAGTGCCGTGGCCGGCACCGCGCTGCTGGTGGCGGGCATCGCGGCGGCGCTGGGCGCGGTGTTCACCGTGCTCGCGGCCGTGATCGCCTTCGCGATCGAAGATCGCGCGCGCGGGCTTGCGGCGGCGCTGGGCGCGTGGCTCGTGCTGGCGGTGGCCTACGACGCGGCCGTGCTCATGGCCGCGGCGCAGTTCGCGGACTACCCGCTCGAGCGGCCGATGCTGGCCGCGATGCTCGCGAACCCGATCGACCTCTCGCGGCTGCTGCTCCTGGTACGACTCGACGGCGCGGCGCTGCTCGGCTACACCGGCGCGGTGTTCCAGCGCTTTTTCGGCGGCGCGGGGGCGCTCGCCGCGGCGGGCGCCATCGCCCTCTGGATCGCGGTGCCGGCGTGGGCCGGCGCGCGGCTCTTCCAACGCAAGGACTTCTGAACTCTCACTCGAGGATGACTTCAATGAAGGAATACAGGCTCTCGGCTCTCGGCTCCCGGCTCTCGGCTTTCCTGCTCGTGGCGACAGCCCTTGTCGCGTGCGGGGGCGACGGCACGACGATCAAGCAGCCCGGTGCGGCCGGCGCGGGTGCCGTCGCCTCGGTGAAACACACCGGCAAGGTCATCACGGTGGAGATGTACACCGACGCCACCGGCAACTACTTCAAGCCGAAGGAGATCGAGGCGCACCGCGGCGACATCGTGCGCTTCGTGCTGAAGAGCGGCGTTCACAACGTGAACTTCCTGGCCGACTCGAACCCCGGCAAGGCATCGCTGCCAGCACCAAGCGATTACCTCCAGCTTCCCGACCAGACGTACGACCTGCTCGTGGCGCTGGCGCCCGGCAAGTACTACTTCCAGTGCGATCCCCATGCGCTGCTCGGCATGGTCGGTGAGCTCGAGGTCGAGGACGAGAACTAGGATGGATTCGTTCGTGAAGGGTTTCATCCGCGCGAGCCTCGTATGGTTCACGCTCGGCATCACCCTCGGCGTCGCCATGGCGGCGTACCCGCCGTGGGTGGTGTACCGGCCCGCGCACGCGCACATGAACGTCGTCGGCTTCATCACGATGATGGTGTTCGGGGTCGGGTACCAGCTGCTGCCTCGGCTGTTCGGGCACCCGCTGCGGCACCGGGCGCTTGCGGTGGCGCACGTCTGGCTGGCGAACCTCGGCCTGGGCGCGATGGTCGTCGGGTTCAGCCTGGCGCCGCACATGGGGCGGAGCTCGGCGTGGCTGACGGCGACCGGCGGACTGCTGTTCGCCGCCGGTGCCTTCGCGTTCGTGTTCAACCTGTGGCGCACGTTCGACGCCGCCGACGAACGCGCCCGCGCCCGCGCGATGGCCCAGGCGGAGCGGATCCTGCCAACGCTCGGCGAATAGATCTCGGCGCGCGGCTGACGCAGGCGCCGTCGGTCGGTAGCTTGGGCGGATGGCAGGCTCCACGATTCCGGCCAGGCGCATCGAGGACTACGCGCTGATCGGCGATTGCGAGACGGCGGCACTGGTCGGCCGAAACGGCTCCATCGACTGGCTGTGCTGGCCCCGGTTCGATTCCGCGGCCTGCTTCGCGGCGCTGCTCGGCACGCCGGAGCACGGCCGCTGGCTGGTGACCCCGAAGAGCGCCACGGCGCAAGTGCGCCGGCAGTACCGCGGTGACACGATGATCCTCGAGACGATCTTCGAGACGGATGAGGGGGCCGTGGTGCTCATCGACTTCATGCCGATGCGCGGCACCAACTCGGATCTCGTACGCATCGTGCGCGGCATCCGCGGCCGGGTGGCCATGACAATGGAGCTCGTCCTCCGCTTCTCGTACGGCTCGCTCGTGCCGTGGGTGAGCCGGCTCGACGACGGGTCGCTGCGCGCGATCGCGGGGCCCGACATGGTCGTGTTGCGAACCGACATCGCCGTCCATGGCGACGGGCTCACCACGGTGGGCGATTTCACCGTGGACGAAGGACAGTCGGTCGGGTTCGTGCTCACGTGGGGGCCATCGCACCTCCCCCCGGCGAAGTCGGTGGATCCGGTCAGGGCCCTCGAGGACACCGAGCGGTTCTGGACCGATTGGTCGAGCCGGTGCACGTATCGCGGCGAGTTTCGCGAGCCGGTGATGCGCTCGCTGCTGACGCTCAAGGCGCTGACGTACGGCCCCACGGGCGGCATCGTCGCCGCGCCCACCACCTCCCTGCCCGAAGCCATCGGGGGCGAGCGGAACTGGGACTACCGCTTCTGCTGGCTGCGCGATGCGACGCTGACCCTGCTGGCGCTCATGGACGCAGGCTACTTCGAGGAGGCGGCCGCATGGCGCGACTGGCTCGTGCGGGCGGCCGCGGGCAGCCCGGAACAGGCGCAGATCATGTATGGGCTCGGCGGCGAGCGTCACCTGCTCGAGTGGGAGGTGTCATGGCTTCCCGGATTCGCCAACTCGCGCCCCGTGCGCATCGGGAATGCCGCGCACGCGCAGTTTCAGCTGGACGTTTATGGCGAGGTGATGGACGCCCTGCACCAGGCGCGCATGGGCGGCATCAGGGACACCGCCGAGGCGTGGCAGCTCCAGCGCGCGCTGGCGAACCACGTCGAGCGCATCTGGATGAATCCCGACCAGGGGCTCTGGGAGGTTCGCTCCGGCCCGCAGCACTTCACGCACTCGAAGGTCATGGCGTGGGTGGCGATGGACCGCGCGATCAGGGCGGCGGAGAGCAACGGGTTGCGCGGGCCGCTCGAGCGCTGGCGTGAGACGCGGGCGCGCATTCACGCGGAGGTCTGCGAGCGCGGCTACGACGCCGCGCAGGGCTGCTTCGTGCAGTCGTACGGTTCCCCGCACCTGGACGCGAGCCTGCTGCTCATCCCGCTGGTGGGGTTCCTGCCCCCCGACGACCCGCGCGTGATCGGCACCATCAGGTGCATCGAGGAGCGACTCGTGGTGGAGGGCCTCGTGCTGCGCTACAACACGACGCTCACGAACGACGGCCTTCCACCGGGAGAGGGTGCCTTCCTGGCATGCAGCTTCTGGCTGGCCGACGCCTACGTGCTGCTCGGGCGGCGCGACGACGCGCGCGCGCTGTTCGAACGCCTGCTCAGTCTTCGGAACGACGTCGGCCTGCTGTCGGAGGAGTACAACCCGCACACGCACCGCTTCCTCGGCAACTTCCCGCAGGCGTTCTCGCACGTGGCGCTGGTGAGCACCGGGCTGAACCTCGAGCCCCCGCACACCGCCGAACATCCGGTGGAGCAGCGCGCCCAGGACGGCCGCTCGACTGGTGCGGTCGCCCAAGGGCCTCCGGGAAAGGATCAGGCGTAGCTGCGGCAGGTGATGCAGAAGGGCGTTTCCGGCATCACGGCGAGGCGTTCGAAAGGGATCGGCTCCTGGCACTTCACGCACAGGCCGTACGTGCCGAGATCCATGCGGCGCAGTGCGTCGGCGTAGCGGTCGTGCTGTGCATCGGGCGACGCAAAGCGCGCCTGCTCGCGCTCGATGTCGCGACGGAGCTCGCGGAGCTGCGCGGCGGTGAGCGCGCGCGGCGGAATGACGGTTGTGGTTCGCATTGAAACCTCCAGGGGTGAAATGCACGACGCCCCGCCAGGCGATGAGCGCAGGCGGGGCGTGACGTCGAGGGGGCTAGTCGGTGACTATCCGCCCGGTATGCGACGACGCCGCGATGCGCTCATCGCGGCAACCCTGCGCTCCACGGCAGCCCGGACAGTGCCGGGCGCCGGATCCCGCATCTCGGACACCCTGGTCCGGCCCGTGGAGGCGACGTGGAAGGTGGACACCGCGCTGTCCGTGGTGCACGACAACGCCGAGCGCCCGGTCCAGGACCGGGGCACTCCGGCGAGTGCGATGCAGTGGCGCGGCTCCAGCATCTTCATGATATGAAAGCTAGCGACGAACGACTGTTTTCTCTACTCTAGCGCCACCGGCCGCGCGACTACGCGGCCCGCAACTTGTAGGCACCGCGATGATGCCTCGGCGACTGCCAGCGCGCAGGCTCCTGCTCCTCGGCGCGATCACGGCCGGCCTGGTGATCGGGCTCGGCGCGTTCACGTTCGTGTACGCGCGCGGCTACTCGTACCTCACCAACGATCCCGCCGCGTGCGCGAACTGCCACATCATGCGCGAGCATTTCGACGCCTGGAACAAGTCCACCCATCGCGCCGTGGCCACGTGCAACGACTGCCACACGCCGCACGACCTCGTGGGCAAGTACACGGTGAAGGCGAAGAACGGCTTCTGGCACTCCTTCTACTTCACCACGGGCAACTACCCCGATCCCCTGCGCATCACCGGTGGCAATCGTGAGGTGGCCGAGGCGTCGTGCAGGTTTTGCCATGCGCAAATCACCAGCGTGATCGACCCGGCCAGTCCCGCCGGCCGCAGGGTCGCCGCGCATGTGGAAGCGGCGCGCACCGACGAGCCCGCGAACTGCGTGCGCTGCCACCAATACGTGGGACATCTCGTTCGATAACCCGATCCGGACCGAACCATGACCGATCCTGCCGAGCGCCGTGAGCCAAGAACGGGCAACCATCGCATCAGCTACCGCGCCCTGGGCGGGATCGTCGCGCTCACCGCCGTGGCGGCGGTGGCCATCGCCGCGCTCCTCACCAACATCTTCGAGCGGAAGTCGGAGGCGCAGAACCCGTTCTACCGCGTGGTGGAGCTCGCCGATACCACCGACGATCCGGCGGTGTGGGGAAAGAACTTCCCCATCCAGTACGACTCGTACCGGCGCACGGTGGACCAGGAGCGCACGCGCTACGGTGGGAGCGAGGCGCTGCCGCATCCGCCCACGAATGCCGACCCGCGCACCATCGTCGCGCAATCGCGCCTCGACGAGGATCCGAGGCTGAAGCAGTTCTGGGCGGGCTACGCCTTCGCCGAGGATTTCCGCGAGGAGCGCGGCCACGCCTACATGCTCTCGGACCAGGAGTTCACGCGGCGGCAGGTGGTGGTGCAGCAGCCCGGCACGTGCCTCAACTGTCACTCGTCCATCTACACGGCGTACCTGCGCGTCGGGAACGGCGATCTCCAGGCCGGGTTCGCGCGCCTCAACGCGATGCCGTACGCGGAAGCACGGCAGAACGTGAAGCATCCGGTCTCCTGCATCGACTGTCACGATCCCGGCACCATGCAGCTGCGCATCACGCGGCCGGCGTTCATGGAGGGGATCCGGATGGCGAAGGCCGCGGAGGGGATCCGCGACTACGACGTGAACGCGCAGGCCACCCGGCAGGAGATGCGCACCTTCGTCTGCGGGCAGTGCCACGTGGAGTACTACTTCAAGGGACCGGAGAAGAAGCTCGAGTATCCGTGGGGGAAGGGTCTCTCCGCGGACAGCATCCTCGCCTACCACGACGCCACCGGCCACGCCGACTGGACGCACGCGGTGAGCGGCGCGCGCGTGCTCAAGGCGCAGCATCCCGAGTTCGAGCTGTACAGCCAGGGGATCCACGCGCGGTCCGGGGTGGCGTGCGCGGACTGTCACATGCCCTACGAGCGCGTCGGCGCGATGAAGGTGAGCGACCACTGGGTGCGCAGCCCGGTGCTGAACATCAACAAGGCGTGCCAGACCTGCCACAAGGTGGCGGAGGACGAGCTCCGCGCGCGCGTGCGCACCATCCAGGACCGCACCTTCGAGCTGCGCAACGTCGCCATGGACGCCGTGCTCAAGCTGACCACCGACATTGCGGCGCAGGTACGCGCGGACAGCGTCCGCACGCGGGCGCGCATCCAGAGCGCCCGCGACTTCCAGCGGAAGGCGCAGTTCCTCACGGACTTCATCGAGGCGGAGAACTCGATGGGGTTCCACGCGCCGCAGGAGGCGGCGCGAGTCCTTGCGCGGGCAATCGACTACGCGCGGCGCGGTCAGATCGTGCTGAGCGGGGGCGATCCCGGGGTGTACAGGCCCCATGCCGTTCCGACCGATCCGGGATCCCCGGCTCCCTAGGACCTGCAACCGCAGAACCGCAGATTGATGGCATGCTGAACTGGCTCCCCATCGCTCTCGTCGCGCTGCTGGTGCAGCCGCTCGAGGCCCAGCGCTTCGGGCGGCGCGTCGAGCTCGAGCCGAACGTCGCCTACGACGGCCGCTTTGCCTTCGCGCGCATCCGGTACCAGGTCGTGCGTCGCAGCGGGTGGGAGTTCGACTATCCCGAGATGGAGCGCAACCTCATGCTCATGATGCAGACGGTGACCGCGCTCCGTCCGCACGTGCGCCAGAGCAACATCCACGACCTCGACGACCCGGAGCTGCTGAAATACCCCATTGCCTACCTCTCCGAGCCGGGGTACTGGGTGCCGAGCGACTCGGAGGTGGAGGGGCTCCGTCGCTACCTCGCCAAGGGCGGCTTCCTCATCGTGGACGACTTCCGGCTGAACGAGTGGTACAACTTCGAGCAGCAGATCCGCCGCGTGCTGCCGTCGGCGCGGATCGAGCGGCTCCAGGTGTCGCATCCCGTGTTCCGTTCGTTCTTCGAGCTCACCTCGCTCGACATGAGCTACCCCCACAATCCGGGTCTCAAGGCCGAATTCCTCGGGATCCACCAGGACAACGATCCGACCAGGCGGCTGATGGTGATCATCAACTACAACAACGACATCGGGGACTACATGGAGCACTCGGGCCAGGGGTGGTGGCCGGTGAACATCTCGAACGACGCGTACAAGCTGGCGATCAATTACATCATCTACGGGCTCACGCACTGACGGCTCTCTGCTGACTCGGTCATCCCGAGCGCAGCGAGGGATCTGCACCTCCCTGCTCCCTACCCATGAACGTCCTCGTCCTGAACGTCGGCTCCTCGTCGCTCAAGTTCCAGCTCGTCGCCACGGACGGGGACGCGATCGCGGCCGATGCCGACCAGCGGCTGGCGCGCGGCCACATCGAGCGCATCGGCGGCGAGGCGATCCTGACGTTCGAGGCCGCGGGGCATGCGCGCGTCCGAACCACGGCGCCGCTGCGCGATCACGCCGCCGCGGTGGAGCGCGTCATCGCCTGGCTCGCCAGCGACGACTCGGGGGTGCCCATCCGGAGCGTCGCCGACATCGAGGCGGTGGGCCACCGGGTGGTGCATGGCGGCGAGCGCTTCACCCATTCCACGCTCGTCACCGACGAGGTGCGCCTCGCCGTGGAGCAGCTCATCGACCTGGCGCCCCTGCACAACCCGCACAACCTGCGGGGCATCGCCGCCGCGAAGGCCGTGCTCGGCCCCGGCATCCCGCAGGTGGCCGTGTTCGACACCGCCTTTCACCACAGCATCCCGGAGACCGCGCACCTCTACGCGATTCCCTACCAGCTCTACCGCCGGCACGGCGTGCGGCGATACGGCTTCCACGGCACCTCGCACCGGTACGTCGCATACCGCTACCGTCAGCTGGCGGGCGTGGCCCGCGAGAACGTCAACATCATCACCCTGCACCTCGGGAACGGCGCCTCCGCCTGCGCGATCCGGGGCGGGCATTCCGTGGACACCTCGATGGGGTTCACCCCGCTCGAGGGGCTGGTGATGGGCACGCGCTCCGGCGACCTCGACCCCGCGATCCTCGAGTTCGTGAGCATCAAGGAGGGGATGACGTTCGACCAGGTGGACACGATGCTGAACAAGCAGTCCGGGCTGCTCGGCGTGTCGGGGCTCACCGCCGACATGCGCGAGCTGCTGAGCGAGGAATCGGAGCACGACGACCGCCGCGCGCGCCTGGCCATCGCGCTGTTCTGCTATCGAGTGCGGAAGTACATCGGCGCCTATCTCGCCGCGATGAACGGCGCGGACGCCATCGTGTTCTCCGGCGGCATCGGCGAGAACTCGGCCGAGATACGCCAGCGCATCTGCGCCGACTTGGACTGGCTGGGCATCGCGGTGGACCCCGCGCGCAACCAGTCCATCACCGGCAAGGGGCGGATCGATCGCGAGGGCTCACGGGTGCAGCTCTGGGTCATCCCGACCGACGAGGAGCTGCTCATCGCGCGCGACACCTGGCGCGTGGTGACCGGAGCTGACGTTCGGTACTAGTGGCAGGCCGGCAACTGCAACTACAACGGCAACAACTCATCCGAATTGTGTCACATCACCTCGAATCGGGTCGTAGTTCAAACAAAGCTTCTCACGGCCGGCCGAGAGGAGCTCTTTGTTGCTGTATACCCCATTCGGATTCATGTGACGAAATTCGGATGAGTCGTTGCAGTTGCCAGACCCTACTCCTTGAGCAGTCCCAGCTTGAGCGCGAACTGCACGTAATCCGAGCGATGCGCGAGGCCCAGCTTCTCGGTGATGCGCTGCTTGTAGGTGTCCACCGTCTTGGGGCTGATGAACAGCTTCTCGCCGATCTCCGGCGCGGTGAACCCCGACGCCACGTAGCGCAGCACGTCGCGCTCGCGATCGGTGAGCTTCTCGAATCTCGTGCGCTCGTCCGAGTGCTCGGCGCGCTTCCGGATGCCGCCGGCCAGCACGCGCGCGGCGGAGGCCTGGATGTAGGTGTCGCCATGGGCCACCGCGCGAACCGCGTCCACGAGCTCGCGGTCGGCGGCGCTCTTCTCGAGGAATCCCGCCGCGCCAGCCTCGAGCAGCGGGATCAGCGCCTCATCCGGTGAGTGCATGGTGAGGATGAGGATGCGGGCGCGTGCCCCCGCGGCCACGAGCTGCTTGGTGGCCTCCGCGCCGTCCACCGGCTGCATCGTGAGGTCGGTGACCAGCACGTCGGGATCGAGGCGCTGCACCATGGCCACGGCGTCGCGGCCGTTGCCCACCTCGCCCACGACCTGGATGTCCTTGGCCGCGCTCAGCACGGCCTTGAGGCCCGCGCGCACGACCGCATGGTCGTCGGCGAGCACCACGCGAATGATGTCGGAAGTCATGTTTTCGTCTCTGGCTCGGTGACCGGAACGCGGGCCACGACGCGTGTGCCCAGCCCCGGAGCGCTGGAAATCTGCAATTCTCCACCCGCGAGAGCGAGCACCGCCCTGGCAGAGAAGAGGCCGAGTCCGGCCTGGACCGGGTCCCGGGTCCGGAGGTCCATCCCCCGGCCATCGTCCTCGACTTCCAGCAGGACGTGTCCGTTGGACGACAGCAGGATGCGCGCGTGACGCGCATCCGCGTGGTGAAGAATATTGCGGAGCGCCTCGTCCGCCACGCGATACAGGGCACTCGCCGCCTGATTGCTCAGGGCCGCGCCGAACAGCCCGGCGTCCACCTCCAGGCGCAGCTTGCCCTTGCGGCCGACGCGGCGCGCGAGTGTCTCCAGCGCGTTCGTGAGGCCGAACTCGCCCAGCGTGCCCGGGTACAGCGACTCGGCCACGAGGCGCATCTCGTCCGTGATCTGGCCGATCACGTCGCTGGCGACGCCCAGCTGCTCGGCCACGACGGGATCGGTGTTCACCTTGCGTGCGACACTGACCTGGAGGGCCGCGGCGCTCACCAGCTGCGCCAGCGAGTCACGCAGTTCGCGCGCGACGGCCTCGCGCTCGAGGTCGCGCGCGCGCACGGCGCGCCCCGCCAGGTACTGGATTCGCGCGCGATCCGTCTCGACGCGATCGAGCAGCCGGTTCATCGTTCCCGACAGCTTCAGCATGTCGCGATCGGCAAGGCGCGACGCCGGCACGCGCGCCGAGAAATCGCCGCCGGAGACCTGGGCCGCCGTGCTCTCGAGCTCGGCCAGCGGGCGCAGAGCCAGCCACGCCAGCGACGCGGACATGACGAAGCTGACACCGAGCGTGACCCACAGCTGCGTCACCAGTGACGCGTCGGGCCAGAGCGCATGACACGCGAGCGCTGCCGCCAGCAGGACAGCATTCGCTCCGAGCAGCTTGATGAGCAGCGGCACCTGGAGCACCCATGCGAGCGCAGGCCGCGCGGCGCCGAGCCGGGAAGGCTGATGTTCTGTCGGGTTGTCGAGGATCGCCACGGTCATGATCACACAGCCTTGTCGGCCCCGGAACGACTCCGGGTGTCTGGATGCAACGTACCGACGGCTAAGGTCATCTCCCGTCAGGAGTTGGCGGTTTGTGAGCGCGGCCTCGCCTACGAGCGTGTAAGGAATCTCCTGACGCTGGCGTGAGGGTTATATATAGATGGCCGGCCCGCCCATCCCACCACCCGCCGATGAGCCACAACTCGCAGCAGAACACGGATGCCCGGCGGCTCACCGAGTTCCTCCTGGCCGACATCGTCCAGATCTCCGCCGACGCGATCATCTGCATTGACGCGGACCAGCGCGTCACGCTGTTCAACGAGGGCGCGGAGCGGATCTTCGGCTGGACGAAGGCGGAGATCATCGGGCAGCCGCTGGACGTGCTGCTGCCCGAGCGGGTGCGGGCGGTACACGCGAAGCACGTCGAGCGATTCGGCCGCGCAACGGAGCCGGCGCGGAAGATGGGCGAGCGTTCCGAGATCTCGGGGATCCGCAAGAACGGCCAGGAGTTCCCCGCCGAGGCGGCGATCTCGAAGGTGAAGATGGGCGATTCGGTGGTGTACTCCGTGGTGCTGCGCGACATCACCGAGCAGGTGGAGCTGCACAGGCGGCTGCAGCGGGCGGTGGCGGCGCGCGACGAGACCGTGGGGATGGTCGCGCACGACCTTCGCAACCCCGTGAGCGCCGTGATGATGCTGTCGCACGCCCTGCTCGGCTCGGACGCCGCGCTGGACACGGAGTCGAGGGAGCACGTCTCGCTCATCGGCGATGCCGCGCGCCAGATGGACCACCTGATCCGCGACCTGCTCGACATCACGCGCGCCGAGATGGGACGCCTGGTGGTGAGCCCGCAGCCGATGACGACCATCGCGCTGCTCGAGGGGGCGCTCGGCACGCTGCGTCCGCTCGTGGAGGGCGCCGGCCTGACGCTCGTCGAGGACGTCCCGGCCGTGCTGCCGAAAGTGAACGCCGATCCGGAGCGCATCGGCCAGGTGCTGTCGAACCTCGTGGGGAACGCGATCAAGTTCACGGCGAACGGCGGGCGGATCGCGGTGGGCGCCGCGGCCCATGGCGACGAAGTCGTGATTTCCGTCAGCGACACCGGCACCGGCATCGGCCCCGAGCACCTCGCGAACATCTTCGACCGGTACTGGCAGGGGTCATCCAGCGTGATCCGGTCCCGTGGCGCGGGGCTGGGACTGCCCATCGCGCGCGGCATCGTCATCGCCCACGGCGGGCGGATGTGGGCGGAATCGAAGCTCGGCGAGGGCAGCACGTTCCACTTCTCTCTCCCTGTGGCCGAATAGCTCTTCTGTAGGGCTGGGAGAGCACTGCTCATCCGAATTTCGTCACATTGATCCGAATCGGGCATAGCAAGAACAGAGCTCCTTTCGCCCGGTCGAGAGGAGCTCTTTGTTGCTGTGTCCCCCATTCGGGTTCATGCGACGACATTCGGATGTGTAGTTGACCTTCTTCACCACCGAACACGAGGAAGGGAGGAGCGATGTTCTGCCCCTCCCTCCATCCCTCAGGCTGCTGCTTCGGATTCCTCAGAAGCTCACCACACCCTCGATCGTGAAGCCCTGGATCTTGCCGCCGTTGCGGATGTCGCGGGCGGGGAACCGGTAGAAGTCCTGCCGCATGAGCTCGCCCTTCATGAGCAGCACCGGGGTCACGTACCAGCCGGCGGCGAAGGCGTTGCGCTGCATGCCCACGTCGTTGGTGTAGGTAACCGTCGGGGTGCTGAGGAGCGCGCCCTGGGCCGTGTTGATGCGGCCGCCGGCGTAGATCTTGTCGTCCCAGAAGCGGTAGAGCAGCTCGCCGCTGTTCTGGGTCCAGGTGCGCCACGACGGCTCGCTGAGCGACTTGCCCTTGTAGTTGTCCATGGACCCGAAGAACTCGAGGCCGTTCCAGCGGACGAAGGGGTTGATGGTGTAGGCCCGGATGGTGTTCGAGAAGCCCATCTGGCGCATCTGGCCACTCCAGGCCTGCGCGGTGAGCGAGGCCGCCGTGTTCTCCATCACGAGGTCGTAGGCAGTGCCGGCCCGGTCGCCCGTGAGGAGCGTGTTGCTCGGCGACTTGTCGTTCTTGTAGTACGAGCCGGTGAGGCGGACGCGGAAGTTGTCGTCAAGCTGCTTGTCGAAGCCGAGCTTGCCGAGATAGGCGTTGGTGCGGCGGTCGGGCGTCGTGATCCCGCCGTTGATCGTGCCGCTGTTGACGCCGGCCATCGCGAGGAAGGGCCCGGTGCGGAAGTACGCTTCGCCGCCCACTTCGGTCGTGAACGCGTCGATGAGCAGGTTGCCGACGAAGGGGTTGTGCATGCCGTTGCCGTTGTCGCTGCGGCGGAAGTGCGCGTCGCCGAAGTTCGTCTCGAAGTGACCGAGCTTCAGGGTCGTGTACTGCATCACCTTGTTGAGCAGCGGGTGGTTGATCGGCGACTTGTCCATCATGAAGAAGCCGTCCTTGACCCAGGTCTCCTGGTGATGCTTCGACGAGGCGTAGGTGGAGAGGTGCACGCGGATGCCGTCGGCGATCTGCATGTTCAGGCTGAGGTTCGCGTCAGCCAGGTTGAAGCCGTGCCCGATCGTGACGAGCTGGTTGGCGTTGACCGTGCCTGCCATGACGGGCACCGCGGTGTTGCTGTGCTCGAGGCCCTGGTAGTTCTGGCGGAACGCCGCGCCCCAGCTCATCCGGAACCCGGTGAACGGGATGCCCGCGGCCTTCGGAGCCTCGAACATGTTCATGCCGCGCTGATCCGCCGGCCGATAGTTCTGCATGCTCACCGGGGGCAGCAGTGACATGGCGGAGCTGACCGCGCTGTCTCTGGTGACCTCGCCGTTGGACTGCTGCTTCACTTCCTGCGCACCGGCCGCAAACATGGGAAGCGCGAGCGCCGCCACGAGGGTTCGGATGGTGTGTCTCATTGGGACGGTCCTTTTGGTGTGGGTGTACATCAGGGGAATTGCAAAACGGGTCAGCCGCTCGCACGTCGGCGTTGATGCTGTCGGTCTCAAAGGCGTTGTGTTCATCGTGCGCTGAGTCTACGCCTCCCGGGTTCCCCACACTGTCGGGAATCGGGGGACGCCGCCGGGCCAAATGCCGGATAATTCGGGGGGTCTTCACCCACGCCGCCTCAGGGATTCGATGACGCCCCGCGGCCCCCGGAGCCGCCACTTTGCCCTTCGTCCGGCCCCTGAGGAGGAGCTTCCATGACGACCGCCACGTTGCAGCCCCACACCGCCGCCGGGCGGATCGATGCGGAGCCCGTACGCACTGGTGGAGTGCTGGTGGCCACGGACGCATCCGTCGAGTCCGATGCCGCGATCCGCGCGGCAGCGGCGATCGCGAGCCGCAGTGGCGACCGGGTGTCCCTGCTCGCGGTCCACCGGCCGATCACCGTCGCGGCGGTGGAGGTGCAGGTGCCCGCGACCGCATCCATGGAAGCGGAAGCGCTGGCTGGCCTCGAGCTCCAGGTGCGGGACCAGACCGCCCGGCTCGGCATCGGCGCGGACTGGCCGCTCCAGTGCGTATCCGGCGACCCAGGGGCCACGATAGCGGCGGCGGCGGACCACATGGGCGCCGAGCTGGTAGTCATGGGACTGGGAGGGCACACGCTCTTCGACCGCCTGCTCGGCGACGAGACGGCGCTGCGCGTGCTGCGCATGGGTTCGACGCCCGTGCTCGCGGTGGCGCCGGGCTTCGACGGTCTCCCGCGTCGGGCGCTGGCCTGCGTGGACTTCAGCGCGTCGAGTGGCGCGGCACTGCGTCTTGCGTCGCGGCTGCTCGCGCCCGGAGGTCAACTCACGGTGGCGCACGCGCTTCCGGTGTCCACCAACGGCTCGGCAACCGCCGGCGCATACCGGGGCAACGTGGGGCGCGCGCTGGACCGCATGATCGCGGAGGCCGGGTGTGGTCCCGACATCGTGGTGCATCGAATGGTCCTCGCCGGCGAGCCGTCCAGGACGATCCTGCGCCTGTGCCGGGACCATGCGCCGGACCTGCTGGTGACCGGCTCGCACGGCCACAACTTCCTGACCCGGCTGCGCCTCGGGAGCGTGTCCACGAAGCTGCTGCGCGAGGCCGGGTGCTCCGTGCTGGTCGCGCCGCCGGCCGACACGCCCGGGTACCTGGAGGAGATGCAGGAGGAGCGCGGCCGCTTCGTCTTCTACGAATGGACGGAACGGCTGGAGGAGTTCACCCGCCGCAACGCGGGGCGGCGCGCGACGCTCGAGGTCATCGATCCGGAGTTCGGCGCGCAGGTGGAGGAAGTCGGGATGCCGTTCATCGGGGCCGCGTTCGACCCGCGCGACGCGCGGGTGCAGCTGATGTTCGGCACCGACCGCGCCGTGCACCTGAGCCGGAACATCCCCGGCATCACCGCGGTACAGCTGTTACGCGGCCGCGATGGGCGGGACCAGATCCTCCGGGTCGCGCATGGGACGGGACAGACGCTATTGACGCTCGAGCGCTGAGCACGCGCGCGGGGCTGAAATAGAGGGAGAGTTTGCGGCTCGGGGGAACCGCGGCTCGACCGAAGGGCAATGGCCTGGAGGGCGGAAGGTTCGCCAGCCAGGTCATTGTCTTTGCCATCCGAATTTGTCACATGGTGCCGAATCATCCGAACCGGCGCGACGGTCTCTCGACGCCAGGCGACCAACATCCCTGTTCAGATTCGGATTCCTTCGGCTCCCATTCGAGGGAATTCGGATGTGTCGTGCGTGTAGGGCTTTCCCCTCCCAATCCACGGTATTCCGCGCAGGAAAGTTCCAGTTTCGCCCCACAAGCCAGGGCCTCCGCCGCCGGTACTCTACGTCCAGCACCACCAAGTCACCGACTACGGACACGGAGTCCCCCATGCTCAAGAGAATCGCCATCCTGCTCGTCGCCTCTGCCGCGACGCTCGGCGCCCAGAATGCCAGGGTCAACCTGGCCCCAACCAGCTCGATCAGGGTCGAGGGCACGTCGAACGTTCACGCGTGGCACCTCGCGACCTCCACCTTCACCTCGGACATCGAGCTCGCCGCGCCAGCGAGCGCGGGCAGCAAGGTCGAGGCGGTGACGCTCTCGATCCCCGTGACGAGCCTCAAGTCCGGCAAGGGTGGGCTCGACAAGAACACCTACAAGGCGCTCAACGCCGAGAAGTACCCCGAGATCACCTTCCGCCTCACCAGCTATGTGTCCGAGGCGAAAGGCGGCGTGTTCGTGGCGAAGGTCGGTGGCATGCTGACCGTGAGCGGCGTCGAGAAGCCGGTCACCCTCGATGCGACGCTCTCCGGCGAGCCGGCCGCGCTCCAGGCGGTGGGGAGCACGACGTTCCGGATGACGGACTTCGGGATCAAGCCGGTCACGGCGCTGATGGGCACCATCCGCACCGGTGACGAAGTCACCATCAAGTTCGAGCTGACGGGCGCGACGGCCCGGAACATCGCGCAGCTGCCGGCGCAGTAGGGCCGGCGGCAACGGCGCGGGAACGGGAGCGGCCGCGAGGCGTTCGCTCCCGTTCTTGCGTACGGAGGAACCATGACGCTGCACACCATCGGGATGCTGGCGCTCGTCGTGACGGGAGCGCCGATCGTCTGGCGCACCGTGCGCGGGATGCTGCGCGGCCGTTTCGCCGCCGATGTCGTCGCGTCGCTTGCCATCGTGACGGCGGTCGTCCTCGGCGAGCCGATCGCCGGGCTCGTGATCGTGCTCATGCAGACCGGCGGCGAGCACCTCGAGAAGTACGCCGCGCGTCGCGCGTCGCGCGCGCTGGAGGAGCTGGAGGACGCGCGCCCCCAGCTGGCGCATCGCCTGGCCGACGGCGCCATCGAGGAGATCCGGGCCGACGACGCTGTGCCAGGCGACATCCTCCTCGTCCGCCCCGGGGAGCTCGTCCCGGTGGACGCCGTGGTGGTGGATGGCACCTCCTGGGTGGACCAGTCGCGGCTCACCGGCGAGAGCGTCCCGGTGGCGGTCATGCCCGGCGTGGCGCTGCTGAGCGCCAGCATCAACGGCGACCGGCCGATCCGCGTGCGCGCCACCGCGCGCGCGGCGGAAAGCCAGTACGCGAAGATCGTCGCGCTCGTGCGGTCGGCGCAGGCGAGCAAGGCGCCGCTGCAGCGCATCGCGGACCGCTACGCGGTCTGGTTCACGCCGTTCACGCTGGTCGTGTGCGCGCTGACGTTCGGGTTCACGGGGGACTGGACGCGGGTGCTGGCGGTGCTCGTGGTGGCCACGCCGTGCCCGTTGCTCCTCGCGACGCCGGTAGCGATCGTGGGCGGCATCAGCCATGCCGCGCGCCACCACATCATCGTGCGGCACGGAGGAGCGCTCGAGGCGCTGGCGGGGATCACCGCCGCCGTGTTCGACAAGACCGGGACGCTCACCGTGGGCCGGCCGGAGGTGTCACGCGTCGTTCCCACCGCCGCATTCGATGAGCGCAGCGTGCTGCGCCTCGCCGCGGCGGTGGAGTTGTCCGCCGGCCACCAGCTCGGCCGCTCGATCGTGCTGGCCGCGAACCGCCTCAACGGCGAGACGATGTCCGCGGCGACGGACGTCGAGGAGGCGCCGGGACGCGGCATCGCCGGCTCCGTGGACGACCGGCGCGTGGCCGTGGGCTCGGCCGGCTATGTGACCGAGCAGTTCCCCGGCATCGGCGACGGCCTTCCGGGCCTCTCCCCTCACACGGAAGCGCTGCGCTCGTTCGTCGCGGTGGATGGCCGCCCCGCGGGCATCATCGAGTTCGCCGACGTGATCCGCCCCGACGTCGCGGAGACCTTCGCCCGCATGCGGGCGCACGGCGTCGGGCGCACGCTCCTCCTCTCCGGCGACCACGCGTCCTATGTGGCCGACGTGGCGCGCCGCCTGGGAATCAGCGAGGCGCGCGGCAACCTGCTCCCCCAGGACAAGGTGGCGGTGGTCGAGGAGCTCCAGCGCGCCGGCGAGCGCGTGCTCATGGTGGGCGACGGCGTCAACGACGCGCCGGCGCTGAGCCGCGCCGAGGTTGGCGTCGCGCTGGCCGCGCACGGCCGCGGCATCGCGAGCGAGTCGGCCGACGTCATCCTGCTCGAGGACGACATCAGCCTCGTGGCGGACGCGGTGGACATCGGGCGCCGGACGATGCGTATCGCGCGCCAGAGCATCGTGGTCGGGCTCGGCCTCAGCGCCGCCGCCATGGCGTTCGCGGCGTTCGGGATGATTCCGCCCGTCGTCGGCGCCGCCGTGCAGGAAGGCATCGACATCGCCGTGATCCTCAACGCCCTCAGGGCCAGCCGGTAAGGAGAATCTCGTGCGGAGCTGCCATTGCCCCGAGCCACACCCACGGAGCAAGATCGTCCTCACGGGCGGGCCCGGCGCCGGCAAGACCGCGGTGCTGGAGCTGCTGCGGCTCTCCCTGTGCCGGCACGTCGTCATCCTGCCCGAGGCCGCGGGCATCCTCTTCAACGATGGCTTCCCGCGCGACGACATTCCCGACGTTCGGCGCGCCGCGCAGCGTGCCATCTACCACGTGCAGACGGAGCTCGAGCGCGCGATGGACGCGAAGGCGCCGGCCGCCCTGCTCTGCGACCGGGGGGTGGTGGACGGCGTGGCGTACTGGCCCGGGCCCGGTGACTTCTTCGCCGCGGTGGGCACCACGCGGGCAGAGGCGCTCGGGCGATACGATGCGGTCATCCACCTGCGCGTCCCCGCCGAGACGAACGGCTACGGGCGCTCCAACCCGTACCGGATCGAGTCGGCGGCGGTGGCGCGCGTCATTGACGACCGGATCATCGAAGCCTGGCACGGCCACCCGCGGGTCATTGTCGTGGAGGCGACGAACGACTTCTTCACCAAGGCGGCCGAGGCGCTCCGACTGCTCCAGCGGGAGCTGCCCGAGTGCTGCCGCGTGGACACGGCCGGCCTGTTCTCGGCGCCGGCCGCGGCCACGGCCATCTAGGCCTGGTCGACCGACGGCGGCACCACGAGCAGCGAGCACGGCGCCGCGCGCAGCAGGTTCGCGGGCGTGCTGCCGATGAGGATGCGGTCGAGCACCGTCTGGTTGTGGCTGCCGGCGGCGATGACCTGCGCGCCAATCCCCTTCGCGACGGCGAGCACCGTCTCGACCACCCCGCCCAACCGGTACTCGGAGGTGATGCGCACTCCCGGCTGCTCGCCGAGCTCCGCGATCAGCCGCGTGAAGCCCAGCTCGACGCCATCCGCGTAGGTGCGCTCCCACGTCGCGTCGCGCACCGTGCTTCCCTCGAATGCCCAGCGCACGTGCAGCAGGTGCAGCCGGCCGGGACGCTCGATGAGACGCAGAGCCTCTCGCGCGGCATTCACGCTGGAGGCGCCGAAATCCACCGCGACCAGCGCCGTCTTCGGCGCGCCGCTCGCGCCGGGGTCCACCGCCAGCACGGGCACGGTGGCCTGGCGCGCCACCCGCGCCACCGTCTCGGCCCCGAAGATCCGCGCGAGCCTGCCGTGCCGCCCGAGCCCCATGACGATCATGGACACGTCGCGCTCCCGCGCGGCGGTGGCGATGTTCGGCGCCGCTCGCCCGAACTCCACCGTGAGCTTCCAGGCGCGGCTCCCGTGCCGCCGCACCTGCGCGGTGATCCGCTCGAGCAACCCCTCCGTCACGAGCTGCTGGATCTCGGGCGTCGGCACGAGCACGAGCTCCGCCGTTCCCGGCGGAGCCGGCTGGAGCACGGTGAGCACCTCGGGCGCCCACGCGCCGGACTGCTCCATCCACCGCGCGAGCTTCAACGCGGCCCGCGACGCATCGCTGCCATCGGTGGCGACGAGCACGCGTTGCGGTGCGGCCGGCGCGGTGGCGGCCTGGCGCCGCGGGCGACTGGCGACGCGGGCGCGCTTTCGTGGAGTACGGCGAGTGGTGGTCATGAGAGTTTCTCCCGGTGGCGCGGGGCCGGCGGAATGGCGCGGGCGACGCGCAGGTACGCGAAGATGGCAAACGCCAGGCACACGAAGCCCGGCAGGAGGTACGGAGCGGCGACGCCAGGCTCGAACGGCTCGCCGAATGCGGGGCGCAGTATCTCCCCGAACACCACGCCGAGTGTGATGGCCGCCGAGAGCGCGAACACGCCGGGCGCGAGGAAGTCGCCAAGCGGGCGGTGCTTCGCGAGCATGGTCGCGACGATCGCCAGCAGCGGCAGGGTGAACGCCAGGTCCATCACGATGATCGTGCTCGGCGGCAGCTCGGCGCGGCGCAGCGTGGCGGCGAGCAGCATGTAGGTCCACGCCGCGGCGAACATCCCCGCAATGGTGAAGAGCGTGCCGGCCATCGCATGGCGGGGCAGCTCGCCCGGATGCCAGCGCTGCAGGAAGCGCATGTTGAACGACCGGACGAACACCGCGAACGCGAACACCGAGAGCCCCAGGATGGCGACGTACGCGATGTACAGCGGTGTGCTCACGAAGTCGAAGGCGTAGAGCGCATACGCATACAGCAGGTAGCCCTGCAGGCCGCTCCAGAGCAGCCAGGCGGACTCGCGCCCGCGGTACAATGCCGCGAGGCAGGCGCCCATGCCGAGCGCCACCAGCAGCGACATGATGTCGAAGCCAAGCGCCCCGAGGATCATGTCCGGCGGGATGACGTCGTCGTACATGTGGCGATTGAACAGCGCGGCCAGCGCGCTCGTGGCGGCCAGCACCGCGGACGCGCCCGACAGCAACGTGATCCGGCGCAGGTGATACCGGTCAACGAGCATGGCGCCCTCCCGGGACCGCCCATCGTCCCCAGATCAGCGGCGTCAGCCCCACCAGCAGGAGCAGCAAGGGCCAGAGCGCGCCGCGCCAGAATGCGTAGTTGGCTGCCAGATCGCTCCAGCTCTTGTGGTCCACCCACCGGCCGATGACGGTCTCGAACACGACCGTCATCCCCATGAGGAGCAGGCCGGACTGGACCATCGCGCCGACCGTGCTCCTGCGGAACGCACGGAACATCGCCCACGTGATCGCGACGATGATCACGGCGCCGAGCGCCACACTGACGTAGCCCGCCAGCGTTCCGAGCCGCGGCCGCAAGACGAGCTCGCGGAAGATGCCGTTGGCCGTCATCGCGACGGCGAGGAGCAGCCATGTCCATAGCAGACGTGCAATCGTCATTGGTCCGTCCTCAGAAGTCGTCGGTAGGGCGCGCCGGGCGCTCGCGATCGTCGAAGCGCAGCGGCGGTCTCGCGCCCGCGTGCTCATCCGTGCTGGCCATGCGGCCGGCCATGCGGTCGATGCGCAGCCCGTACACGATGTCGCGCTCGGGGACGGGATCCGCCTCCGTGAGCGCGTCCGGCCCGAGCGCGCGCAGCGCCCGCACGGCCTCCGCGAATCCGTCGCGCGCCGCCGCCGTTCCGTGGGACGGGAACTCGTAGATCGTTCCACGCGCCACGACGCTGCGCCAGTCGAATGGCCCGGCAATCTCGTCCACCTCGAAGGCGGCCCATGGATTGCGCGAGAGCGCCTCCACGCGATGCCCGTACGCGCTGCGCATGACGATCCAGCTGTCGCGCACGACGTAGCTGATCGGATCGATCTGCACCTGTCCGTTCGCGAGGTACGCGAGCCGGCCGACGCGATTGCGCTCCAGCACCTCGGTGCATTCCGCATCCGACAGCTCATGGAACCGCGGCGCCATGGTCATGACCGACCTCCACCATGAAGTGCTCCGCAAGATGATGTCCACGCGCGTCCCGGGCGGTCGGGCAACCCTCGCAACCGCCGTGCGGGTTTCCCCGCATGCCGAAAGTCCTACGGAATCATCCGCATTCGCCCGACAGACGGGTCCGTGGCAGGGTCGTATCCTCCGCCGGACGATTGGAGACCCGCAACGACGAGGAGCCTATGCTGCGCATTCACGAAATCATGACGAGGGACGTGGTCGCCCTCTCGGCGGACCTGAGCCTTCGCGACGCCATGGACATCCTCACCTCGCGCCACATCACGGGCGCGCCCGTGACGCGCGGCGGCAAGGTGCTCGGCGTCATCTCGCTGACGGATCTGGCCGAGTTCGCGGCGCAGAGCCCGGGGGTGCCGACGCAGCGCCCGCCGGTGGACGAGCCCGACGACTGGGAGAATGCCGGTGACGCGGCGAACCTCGACGAACCGCCGAGCGCGTACTTCGCCGAGCTGTGGGACGACGTCGGCGCCGACGCCGCATCGCGCATGGACCAGACCGAGACCCCGGAGTGGAACTCGCTCGAGGCGCACACGGTGGCGGAAGCCATGAACCGCCGCGTCTCGGTGCTCCCGCCGGATGCGCCGGTGGATCATGCCGCGGCCGTCATGCGCCGCGCGGGAATCCACCGCGTGCTGGTCATGGAAGGCCAGGAGCTGCTGGGGGTGGTGACCACCACGGACATCGCGAACGCCGTGGCGGACCACAAGTTCACGCCGCGCGTGTACGTCTTCGGCCGGGCGGCCGAAGCGCGCGGCGGCTGACGGGAGCCGGGCGGCCTGTCCGCCTCGGGCGCGATGCCGAACGCCGTATCCTGGAACGCGCTGAAGCTGTCGATCGCCGTGCTGGCCGCGGCGACAGCGCTGCTGCTGATGCCGTTCATCTCCGGGCTCCTCGGGGCGGCCGTGCTGTACGTGCTTACGGTTCCCCTGCTCGCCCGCGTCGTGACGCGCCGCCAGCGCCGCGCGGCCGCCTTCGGCCTCATGTTCGCCTGCTTCTTCGCGCTGGTTCTGCCCGGCATCTGGCTGCTCGGCGAGTTGCTCGCGCAGATCCCGGATGCCGTGCGCGAGATCCAGGGCAGCCCCGCCGTGCAGCGGGTCATGGCGATCCGCGTCGGCGACATCGAGGTCGGCACGCTGGCGCAGCGCGGGGCCGGCGACCTCGTATCCTGGAGCTCGCGGCAGAGCGTCGCGGTGGCATCCGGGGTGTTGAGCGCGACGCTCAACCTCGTGATCGCGCTGTTCGGCGCGTACTACCTGCTCACGGCGCCGCCGACGACGTGGCCGCGCCTGCGCGCCGTGCTCCCGCTGGCGCCCACGACACTGGAGATGCTGCGCCAGCGCTTCCATCGCGTGACCGAGGCC
>Ga0307505_10000277_pt1 | contig 61681 bp, 51 predicted proteins | sample 23_S_MG_FD_202183 | JGI IMG/M metagenome (GOLD analysis project Ga0307505, IMG submission 202183) | Soil microbial communities from Populus trichocarpa stands in riparian zone in the Pacific Northwest, United States - 23_S | ecosystem: Environmental > Terrestrial > Soil > Riparian zone > Trees...
ACGCTCCTGAATATCGTCGCGGGCCTCACGCCGGCGACGAACGGCGGCATTATTCTCGAAGGCCGCGAGGTGAACGAGCCCGGTCCGGACCGGGCGGTCGTCTTCCAGAACCACTCGCTGCTGCCCTGGCTCACCGTTTACGACAACGTGCGGCTCGCCGTGGATAAGGTCTTTTCCGGCAGGAAGACGCGCGCCGACCGCCACGCCTGGACCATTCACAACCTCGAACTCGTGCAGATGGCCCATGCGCGCGACAAGCGGCCGGCGGAAATCTCCGGCGGCATGAAGCAGCGTGTCGGTCTCGCGCGAGCGCTCGCGATGGAGCCAAAAGTCCTGCTGCTCGACGAGCCGTTCGGTGCGCTCGACGCGCTGACGCGCGCGCATTTGCAGGACTCGGTGATGGCGCTGCACCAGAAGCTCGGCAACACCGTCATGATGATCACCCACGACGTGGACGAGGCGGTGCTGCTCTCGGACCGCATCGTGATGATGACGAACGGCCCGTCGGCGCGGATCGGCGAGGTGCTCGACGTGCCGCTGCCGCGCCCGCGCAAACGGCTCGAGCTCGCGGCCAACCCTGTTTATCTCAAGTGCCGCCAGCGCGTGCTCGAATTCCTCTACGAGCGCCATCGCTTCGTCGAGGCCGCCTGAGCGGGGCCCGCATGCGCGAAAAGTTGGTCATCGTCGGCAACGGAATGGCGGCCGGGCGGATGCTCGAGCATCTGTCCTCGCTTGCGCCGGATACCTACGACGTCACGCTGTTTGGCGCCGAGCCGCGCGGCAATTACAACCGCATTTTGCTGTCGCCGCTGCTCGCGGGGCAGGAGGCGCTCGAACAGATCGTCATTCACGATGCCGATTGGTACGCCGCGCACAACATCGCCTGCCGTTTCGGCGAGACGGTCACGCGGATCGACCGCGCGGCAAAAACCGTACGATCGCGGAACGGCGAAACACCTTACGACAGGCTGGTGATTGCGACTGGCTCCGCGCCGTTTTTGATTCCGGTGGCGGGCCGGGATTTGCAGGGCGTCGTCACGTTCCGCGATCTCGACGACGTCAACACGATGGTCGCGGCGTCGGCAAAGCCCGGCCTCAAGGTCGTCGTGATCGGCGGCGGCTTGCTCGGCCTTGAAGCGGCGGCGGCGCTGCGCCGACGCGGCGCGGACGTGACGGTGCTCCACCTGATGGGGCACCTGATGGAGTTGCAGCTCGATCCGGCCGCCAGCCGGCTCTTGCAGCAGACACTCGAACGGCGCGGAATCAAGGTTCATTGCCGCGCGCAGACCACCGCCATTCTCGGTCATCGGCGCGTCGAGGCGGTGCTGCTTGATGACGGCACCGTCTATCCCGCCGATCTGGTCGTGATGGCGACGGGCATTCGGCCGGAAACCCGCCTCGCCACCGATGCGCGGCTGCACGTCGAGCGCGGCATTGTCGTGGACGACTGCATGCGCACGTCGGACGCGAACATCTTCGCCATCGGCGAATGCGTGCAGCACGACGACATTTGCTACGGCTTCGTCGCGCCGCTGTACGAGATGGCTGAGGTGGCGGCCCACACGCTTGCCGGGCAGTCCGCTGCTTTTCGGCCGGCGCAGAACGCGACCAGCCTCAAGGTCACGGGCATCGGCCTCTTCTCGGTCGGTGAGTTCAACGGCGGTGAGGGAACGGAATCGATCCTGCTTTCCGACCCCGGCATCGGGCTCTACCGCAAGCTGGTAATCCGCGACGGGCGTCTCGCAGGCGCGCTGCTGTTTGGCGATACGGGCGACGGCCCCTGGTATCTCGACCTGATCCGCTCCGGTGTGCCGGTCGAAACCATTCGCGACGACCTCGCATTCGGGCGCGCGGCGGCGGAACGGCTGGCGGCATGAGGTAGTCATGGCCGCGGACTTCACCCTCGATCAGAAACGCTACCTCGAAGGCTTTATGTCGGGGCTCAATGCCGCGCGGGTTGCGCGCGGCGCCACGGCAAATGGTCCTTCCGCCGAGCCCTCAGGACCCGACGCCGTTCATTTCAAGGCACAGAACCGCGTGCTTGCAGAAGGCGGCAAGCTCGCGGATCAGGAGAAGGTCAAGCGCGAGGAGCACCCCTTCGACGCCTATGGCCGGCTGAAAGAGCAGGGCGAGAAGAACGAATATCCGAAGACCGCCGACAACTTCCGCTGGCGTTACTTCGGGCTCTTTTATGTGGCGCCGGCGCAGAACTCCTATATGTGCCGGCTGCGCATCGCGAACGGCATCCTCTCGCACTGGCAGTTCGTAGGCCTTGCCGATCTCGCCGCGCGTTACGGCGGCGCGTATTCGCACGTCACGACGCGCGCCAATCTTCAGATCCGCGATATCGAGGCGAAGAACGCCGTTGCGGTGCTCGAAGGGGTGCAGGACCTCGGCCTCTGCTCGCGAGGATCGGGCGCCGACAACATCCGCAACGTCACCGGCACGCCGACGGCCGGCATCGATCCGCAGGAGCTGATCGACACGCGGCCTTACGCGCGCGAGTGGCACTTCCACATCCTGAACGACCGCTCGCTCTACGGCCTGCCGCGCAAATTCAACGTCGCCTTCGACGGCGCGGGCAAAATCCCGGTACTCGAAGACACCAACGACATCGGCTTTCAGGCGGTGGAGGTGAAGGAAGGGGCGGCCATCGAGCCGGGACTCTATTTCCGTCTTGCGCTCGGCGGCATCACGGGCCATCGCGATTTCGCGCGCGACACCGGGATTGTCGTAAAGCCGGAGCAGGCGACGGCGGTGGCCGACGCCATCGTGCGCGTCTTCATCGAGAACGGCGACCGCACCGACCGCAACAAGGCGCGGCTGAAATATGTGCTCGACGCCTGGGGCTTCGAGAAATTCCTCGCCGCCGTCGATGAGAAGCTCGGAACACCGCTCGCGCGCGTGCCCGCGGAGTTTGTCGCACCGCGCCCGATCTTCGACCGCTCAGCGCATATCGGCGTACATGCGCAGAAGCAGGAAGGCCTGCACTGGGTCGGCGTCGTGCTGCCGGTCGGCAAGTTGACCGTCGAGCAGATGCGCGGGCTGGCGAAAATCGCCGCTGATCTCGGTGACGGCGATATCCGTCTGACCGTCTGGCAAAACCTGCTGATCTCCGGTGTATCGACCGGGAATGTTCCACTCGCCGAAGCCGCCATTGAAGCACTGGGCCTTACCACCAAGGCCACCTCGATCCGCGCCGGGCTCGTCGCCTGCACCGGCAATGTCGGCTGCCGCTTCGCTGCCTCGAACACGAAGCTCCACGCAGAAGAGATCGCGCGCTGGTGCGAGCCGCGCGTGCAGCTCGACGGCCCGGTGAACATCCATCTCACGGGCTGTCACCATTCCTGCGCGCAGCATTATGTCGGAGACATCGGATTGATCGCCTGCCGCGTGCCGGCGGCCGACGACGACACGGTCGAAGGCTATCACGTCCATGTCGGAGGCGGCTTCGGCCCCGAGGCCGGGCTCGCGCGCGAAATCTGGCGCGACGTGAAAGCGGAGGACGTGCCGCAGACGGTTGAATGCTTGCTGCAAACCTACCTCGCGCATCGAACGTCAAACGAAGAGACATTTCTCACGTTCAGCCGCCGCCACGAGATCGAAGACCTCAAGGCGCTCTGCGAAGCGGAGGCGGCCGCATGACGCAGAACGTGCCGTTGCCGCTGCCGACGCTTGTGCCCGAGAGCGCGCCCTTCACCTCAGAGCAGCGCTCTTGGCTGAACGGATTTTTTGCAGGTGTGGTCGCGCTCGACGGCACCGGCCTGACGCCGCTTTCGCCGGAGCAGGCTGCGGCCTTGATCGGCGGCACGGCCTCGCCGGCCGAACAGGCCGACGAAAGCGAGCCGTGGCACGACCAGACCATCGCGATCGCCGACCGCATGCAACTCGCGGAAGGGAGACCGCTGAAGCAGCGCCTGATGGCCGCGATGGCGCAGCAGGATTGCGGACAATGCGGATATAGCTGCCGCGACTATTCAGCGGCGATCTTCGACAAGAAGGAAGCGCGGCTCAATCTATGCGTGCCGGGCGGCAAGGAAACTGCCCGCATGCTGAAGCGGCTCAACGAGGAGGTGGCGGCCGACCCCGCGCCCGCCGCCCCAGCCGAGCCGAAGGCGGAAGCCAAGAGCGCCATCCCGACTGCCGAAGCCGGCCGCTCGCGCGATAACCCGGTCGTGGCGAAGTTTCTGACCCGCTATCGCCTGAACAAGCCCGGCTCCGAGAAAGAAACCCACCATATCGAGTTTGATCTTGCGGGTACCGGGCTCGATTATGTTGTCGGCGACTCCTTCGGCATTTTCCCGGAAAACGATCCCGCGCTGGTCGACGCGGTTATCCGCGCAATCGGCGCAAAGCCGGATTGCACGATCGGCGGCCAATCGCTGCGCGACATCCTGCTTCGCGACCTCTCGCTGTCACCGGCGCCCGACTCGCTGTTCGAATTCATCTCCTGGATTGCGGGCGGCGAGCGCCGCAAGAAGGCGCGTGCGCTCGCGACCGGCGAGGACCCCGATGGCGACGCGGCGACTCTCGACGTCCTGGCCGCACTCGAAAAATTCGCGCCGCTGACGCCGGACCCTGAGGCATTCGTTGAAGCGCTCGAACCGTTGCAGCCGCGCCTGTATTCGATTTCCTCAAGTCCGCGCGTGGAAGCCAACCGTCTTTCGACGACGGTCGATGTCGTCCGCTACGACATCGACAAGCGCACGCGGCTGGGTGTTGCCTCGACCTTCCTCGGCGAGCGCGTGCGGCCAGGCCAGACGCTCCGCATGTATGTCCAGCGCGCACACAATTTCGCGCTGCCGACCGACCCTTCCGTACCGATCATCATGATCGGTCCCGGCACCGGCATCGCGCCCTTCCGCGCATTCTTGCAGGAGCGCATGGTGACGAAGGCGCCGGGCAAGAATTGGCTCTTCTTCGGTCACCAAAGGCAATCCTACGATTTCTTCTACGAGGATGAGCTCGTCGCCATGAAAACCGCGGGCGTGCTCACGCGCCTGACGCTCGCCTGGTCGCGTGACGGCACCGAAAAAATTTACGTGCAGTCGCGCATGCGCGAAGAGGGTGCCGAGCTGTGGCGCTGGGTGGAAGCGGGGGCGCATTTCTATATCTGCGGCGACGCGCAGCGGATGGCGAAAGACGTCGAGACCGCGCTGGTCGATGTAATCGCCGCGCACGGCAACAAGTCGCACGAGGCGGCGGTAAGCATCCTTCTCAATCTGAAGAAAGCCGGCCGCTTCCAGGCCGACGTCTACTAGAGCCGGGGGCAGGAAAAATCATGACTGTCCTCGGTGCGGTCGCGGGCGACGTTCGCACGACATGCCCCTATTGTGGCGTCGGCTGCGGCATCGTCGCGCGCGCGACCGAGGCCGGCGTCGAGATCGCTGGCGACGAAAAGCACCCCGCAAATTTCGGCCGCCTGTGCTCCAAGGGCTCCGCACTCGGAGAGACCTTCTCGCTTGGTACGCGGCTGCTTCAACCGCTCGTCCGCGATCAGTCGGGCAATTTGCAGCCGGCGGACTGGAATGCCGCGCTCGACCGTGTCGCAGGCGGGCTTCGCAGCACAATCGAACGCTACGGGCCGGACTCGGTTGCGTTCTATCTCTCGGGTCAACTGCTGACCGAGGATTACTATGTCGCGAACAAGCTGATGAAGGGGTTCATCGGCTCGGCGAATGTCGACACCAACTCACGGCTCTGCATGGCCTCGTCCGTCGCGGGCCACAAACGCGCCTTCGGCTCCGACACGGTGCCCGGCAACTACGAAGACATCGACACCGCGGACCTGATCGTGCTGGTCGGCTCGAACGCCGCCTGGTGCCATCCGATCCTTTATCAGCGCATCCTGCGCAACAAGACGGAGCGCGGCGCGAAGCTTGTTGTCATCGATCCGCGCCGCACCGCGACGGCCGAGAGCGCCGACCTGTTTCTTTCTATCGCGCCCGGAATGGACACGGCGCTGTTCTGTGGGTTGCTTATTCATCTCGCCGATCAGGCAGCGCTGGACCGCAATTATATTTCGGCGCACACCGGCGGCTTTGAAGCGGCGCTGGCACGAGCGCGCGAGATCGCGCCGACGGCGGAAGCCGTTGCGGCGAAAACCGGCATCGCAGCGGATGATGTGCAGCGCTTCTTCGATCTCTTCCGCGCAACCGAGCGCGCGCTCACCTGCTTTTCGCAGGGCGTGAACCAGTCGGCGCAGGGCACCGACAAGGCGAACGCGATCATCAACTGCCATCTTGCGACGGGCCGCATCGGGCGGCCCGGCATGGGACCGTTCTCGCTCACCGGCCAGCCGAACGCGATGGGCGGCCGTGAAGTCGGCGGCCTCGCCAATCAACTCGCCGCGCATATGTCGTTCACGCCGGACGACGTCAATCGGGTCGGCCGTTTCTGGAACGCGCCGCGCATGGCATGGCGCGAGGGCCTGAAGGCGGTCGACATGTTCGACGCGATCGAACGCGGCGCGATCAAGGCCCTGTGGGTCATGGCCACGAACCCCGCGGTCTCGCTGCCGCGCGCGGGCGCGGTGCGTGCGGCGTTGTCCCGGCTTGAACTGCTTGTGATCTCCGAGAACGTGCGCAACAACGACACGGTTGAGGCGGGCGCGCATGTTCTGCTTCCGGCGGCTGCGTGGGGTGAGAAGGACGGCACGGTTACGAACTCCGAGCGCCGCATTTCTCGTCAGCGTTCGTTCTTGCCGTTGCCCGGCGACGCGAAGCCCGACTGGTGGATTGTGTCTGAGGTCGGGAAGCGAATGGGCTTTGCCGATGCCTTCTCATTCTCGTCAGCGGCCGATGTGTTCCGCGAGCACGCGGCACTTTCGGCTTTTGAGAACGAAGGCGAACGCGATTTCGACATTGGAGCGCTGGACGAAATCGATGACGCCGCTTATGTCGCACTCCGGCCTGTGCAATGGCCGCTGCGTAAAGGAGAGAGCGAAGGAGTGGCCCGCCTCTTTGCCGATGGCGGTTTCTTCACGCCCGACCGCAAGGCGCGCTTCATCGCGCCGGAGTCACCCGCGCCTGCGGAGAGCACGTCGGAACAATTTCCGTTGCGCCTCAACACCGGCCGCATCCGCGACCAGTGGCACACGATGACGCGCTCCGGTTTGAGCCCACGGCTCGGCGGCCACATGCCGGAGCCGTTCGTCGAGGTGCATCCCCTGGACGCCGCGACCGCCGGTTTGCAGGACGAGGGATTCGCACGCGTGACGTCCGCACACGGCGCGGGAGTGTTTCGTGTCCGCATCACAGATGCGCAGCGGGCCGGATCGCTTTTCGTTCCCATCCACTGGAGCGACGCGACGGCATCAAGTGCGCGTGCGGGTGATCTCGTCGCGCCGAATGTCGATCCATTCTCCGGCCAGCCGGAACTGAAGGCGACGCCGGCCGCGGTCGAGCCGGTGGCTTTTGCCAATCGCGGGTTTCTGCTTGCGCGCCGGGAGATTTCGTTGCCGCGCGGCACCTGGTGGTCGCGCGTCGCGCTCGAAGGCGGATCGGGATTTTTGTTTGCAAGCGACGAGGGCGCCGCCGACTGGCGCAGGCGCGTTCTGGAACTGGCCGCGCCTAACGCGGAGCTCGCGGAGTATGTCGACGAGCCGCGCGGCATCTATCGCGTTGCCGTCTTCGCGGATGGGGCGCTCGACTTTTGTCTCTTCGTCGGCCCAAGCGCCGCGCCGCCGCACTGGAGCGCATTGAAAGCGCTGTTCGCGGCACCATCGCTCGGCGGCGCCGAGCGCCGTGCTGTGCTGTCGGGCCGCCAGGCCGACGGTGCGGCCGACACGGGCCCGCTCGTCTGCGCCTGCTTCGGCGTCGGCCTCGCGGCCATTCGCAACGCGATCGTGAGTCATGGCGGCGCCGACACCGACGCCATCGGAAAACTGCTGAAAGCCGGAACCAACTGCGGCTCCTGTCTGCCCGACCTGAGAAGGATCATCGCCCATGAGCGCGTCCCGCACCCCGTCTGAGTTGCGCCCGCCGCGTATGGATCGGCTCGCGCGCCTGCCGCTCTTCTTCGCGCTCGAAGGCAAGCGCACGCTTGTCGCCGGCGGGTCGGCCGGCGCGGCGTGGAAAGCCGAACTCCTGTCGGCCGCCGGCGCTACGGTGGATGTCTTCGCGGCGGCTTCTAGTGAAGAAATGAGATCGGTCGCTGCGGAAGCGCCCGGCGGCAAGATCGTCCTTCACGCGCGGGGTTGGGCTGAGGCAGATTTCACGGGCGCGGCCATTGCGATCGGCGCCTTCGAGAGCGAGCAGGAGGCCGCGCACTTTTCGTCCGCCGCGCGGGCGAATGGCGTCCCCGTGAATGTCGTCGATAAGCCCGCCTATTGCGACTTCGCCTTCGGCTCGATCGTCAACCGCTCGCCGCTGGTGATCGGGATTTCTACTGACGGTGCCGCACCCGTTTTCGGTCAGGCGATCCGCGCGCGCATCGAGGCCATGATCCCGCAAGGTTTCATACGCTGGGCGGAAGCCGCGAAGCGCTGGCGTTCAGAAGTACAGGCCTCCGGTCTCTCCTTCGCTGGCCGCCGCCGCTTCTGGCAGCTCTTCACCGCGCGCGCGCTCACCGAGCCCGGTCGTGAGCCAGACGGCGGCGACTACCGCGATCTCATCGAACGCACACGCGAGGAAAGCGCGCGCGTGGACAAGGGCTCCGTCACACTGGTGGGAGCGGGGCCTGGCGATCCCGAATTGCTGACATTGCGCGCGGTGCGCGCGTTGCAATCGGCGGACGTGATCCTGATCGACGATCTGGTGTCGCCGGAAATTCTCGATTTCGCACGGCGCGAAGCGAAGAAGATGCTGGTCGGCAAGACCGGCCGCGGGCCGTCCTGCAAGCAGGGCGAAATCAATGAGCTGATGCTGACGCTCGCGCGCGCCGGCAAGCGCGTGGTGCGCCTGAAAGGCGGCGACCCGCTGATCTTTGGCCGCGCGGGCGAAGAAGTCGCCGCCTGCGAAAACGCGGGCATTCCGGTTGAGGTCGTGCCGGGAATTTCAGCAGCGCAGGGCGCCGCCGCGCGCTTGGGCGTATCGCTCACCCATCGCGATCACGCGCGCCGTGTGCAGTTCGTCACCGGTCACGCCAAGGATGGACGGCTGCCCGCCGACATCGACTGGCCGAGCATCGCCGACCCCGCGGTAACGACAGCGGTCTACATGCCCGGCAAGACGCTCGCGCAGTTCCTAGAGCATGCCGTCGCTCACGGCCTCGCGCCCGACATGCCCGCGGTCGCGATCCTACGAGCCACCCGGCCGGGCGAGCAGCGGATCGCTTCGGCCATCGGCGAAATGCCGGACCGGCTTGCCAAAGAGTCCTTGTCAGGTCCGTTGTTGCTGTTGATCGGCCGGGTTTTCGGTGAGCAGCTGAAAAAGTACGACAGCCGCTTCGAAGCGCCGGCGAAATCCGCCTGACGCGCGTCCGGCCGTCGAATACGGTGCCGGTTAGAACTCTTCCTGTATTTTCTGCGCGCGACGGCGGTGGATAAACGCTTTGACGACGCCGTATAGCGAAGTGCCGATCAGCAACGCGGAGGCGGCATGGAATCCGATGCTGATCGGACTGTCGAACAGAATGCCGAATTCGCCGCGCGAGATCAGCAGCGCGTTGCGCAGGTGTTCTTCGATCAGCGGACCAAGGATGAACCCGAGCAGGAGCGGCGCGGCCGGGAAGCCCAGGACCATCATTCCCGCACCGACGAGGCCGAACAACAGCGTCACATAGAGATCGAACATGCTGTTGTTCACGGAGTAGACGCCGATGCAGACGAAGAAGAGCATCGCCGGGTAGAGCGCGCGATAGGGAATCCGCAGGATCGAGACCCAGATTCCGATCAGCGGAATATTCAAAATCAGGAGAATAAGGTTTCCGATCCAGAAGCTCCCGATGAGGCCCCAGAATAATTCCGCCTCTTTGGTGATCAGGTTCGGTCCCGGTACAATGCCGTGGATCATCAGTGCCCCGAGCAGGATGGCGGCGGTGGCGTTTCCAGGAATGCCGAGGCTGAGCGTGGGAATGAACGCGGCCTGGACCGACGCGTTGTTGGCGGCCTCGGGCGAGGCGACGCCCTCGATCGCACCTTTGCCGAACCGTTCCGGCGTCCGCGACGAGCGCACCTCCACCGCATAGGCGATGAAGGCGGAGATCGTCGGCCCCGTGCCCGGCAGCATGCCGGCCCCCGATCCGACCGCTGAGCCGCGCAGCGTGGGCATGATGGAGTCCTTGATGTCTTTCCAGCTAGGAATCAGCGAGCGGAGTTTTACCGACTGGACCGAGAACGGCGTCGATTCGGCGCGCATCAGGTTTACGAGGATTTCCGCGACGCCGAACAATCCCATCGCGACCGCGACGAGATTGAGGCCGTCGAAGAGCTGATCGCGGAAGCCGAGCAGGAAACGCGGATAGGCCGTCTGCATATCGGTGCCGACAAGGCCGAGGACGATGCCGAGAGAAACCATGGCGGCGGCCTTAAGGAACGCACCGCCTGAAAGCGCCGATCCGGCGACCAGCCCGAACAGCATCACCGCGAAATACTCCGCCGCGCCGAAGCGCAAGGCGAGATCGGCGATCATCGGTGCGAAGAAGATGAGCAGCAGGATGGCGAAGCTTCCGCCGACGAACGAGGCAATGGTCGTGATGAAGAGCGCGACGCCCGCGCGCCCCTGCTTCGCCATCGGATAACCGTCGAGGCAGGTCACGGCGCTCGAAGCGTCGCCCGGCATGTTCATCAGGATCGAGGAGGTCGAGCCGCCGTACTGCGCCCCGTAAAAGATGCCGGCGAGCATGATGATCGCGGCTGTCGGCTCCATGTAATAGGTGATCGGCAAAAGCAAGGAAATTGCCGCGAGCGCGCCGATTCCGGGCAGCACGCCCACGACCATGCCGACCGTGACGCCGAGGAAACAGAACAGCAGATTGTCCGGCTCAAGCGCGGTGAGGATTCCGCTCCAGAGTTGACCGCCTTCCATCGTCAGAACCTCACGGCTTCAAGCCGGGAGCCGAGTCCCCAGATAAAGATGGCGACGCCCATGAAAGAGAGGACGACAGCGGTGACGGCTGTCATCAAAGGCCGCGGCCGTTCCTGGGCGAAAGCGACAATGACGACGAGCGCGATGGTCGCGGGGACGAGCCCGAAGCGCGGTGCGATTTCCCCCCAGGCGACGACGCCGGCCAGGACCAGGAAGAAGGGCCGCATCCGGATCGGTTCTTCGTCCGCTCCGGCGCGCAAATCGCCGATGAGGATGAACAGCCCAAGCACGACCATCAGGATTCCGATCACCAGCGGCAGGTAGCCGGGACCCATCCGGCCGATCGTGCCAACAGGGTAGGAAGCCGAGATCAATGCGATGGCCGCGCCGAGCGCGGTGACCGCGACGCCGCCCGAAGCAGCCCAAAGCAGCTTGGTATTCATGTCCCGCCATCACCCCGAGTTTCAGGTTTACCTGCTTTAACAGGTGGGATCGCGAGCGATCCCACCTGAGGTAAACCTGTTTTAGCTCTCGCTCGGCCGGGTTACTTGCCGGCTTTGCCGGCGAGGCCCTGATCGGTAATGACCTTCGCCCATTTCCGATTTTCTTCAACGACGAATTTTGCGAACTCATCTGGCGTCGAGCCGCGAACTTCGTAGCCGAGGCCGTTGATCTTCGCGACAGTCTCCGGCTCCTTCAGGATTTCGTTGAGGGTCTGATTGAGCTTGGCGACGACGTCCGCCGGCATTTTCGCCGGGCCGAAGATGCCCCACCACGTTTCCATCCAGTAGCCCTTCAACCCGGCTTCACTCACGGTCGGGATGTCGGGGAAGCGCTGCGAACGCTTTTCGCCGGTCACGGCGAGCGGGACCGCCTGCTTCGCTTCGATGAACGGTGCCGCGGTCGGAACAAGGACGAACATATAAGGCAGATGTCCGCCGATCACCTGCGGGATAGCGGGGCCTTCGCCCTGATGCGGAATGTAGACCGGGTCGAGGCCGGTCATGTTGTTGAAGAAGAGCGCGGCGAGATGCGAGCCGTCGCCGGTGCCGCCGGTGGCGTAACTCACCTTGCCGGGGCGTTCCTTGATGTACTTGATAAGCCCATCGAGGGAATTCACGCCCAGCTTGGAATTCGTGATGAGCACGAGCGGCGCGCCGACGGCGCGGATGATCGGCGTGAAGTCCTTGATCGGGTCATATCCGATGCTGCCGTAGAACGTCGGCGCCACGGCGTGCGTGGTCTGCACCGCGATCTGCAGCGTGTAACCGTCGGGCTTTGCCCGCGCGACATATTGCGATCCCACCTGGCCGGTCGCACCGGCGCGATTGTCGACCACCACGGGCTGTCCAAGTTTTTCTTGCATCCGCGCCGCCAGGAAGCGGCCGATGATGTCGGTCGCGCCGCCCGGCGCATACGCGACGACGAGTTCGATCGGCCGGCTCGGGTAGTTGCCCTGTGCCTCGGCAGCAGGCGCCGCGAGGACGGCGGCAGCCAATGCCGGCAAGAAGATGCGTTTCATGGGGTCGTCCCTCCCGGTTTCTGTTGTCGCGATGGATGATCGCTGCGGCGCCAATGCGTCCGCCTTATCGCGCGATCTTAGAGAGGGGGACCGTCGAACTACGTATAATTTTTCGAATGCGTGCATGCTCTGGACGCATGCTGAGGCTCGCCGCAATTCGAAATATTCAGCCGCCTAGGTAAGCCCGATTGACCTTTTCGTCGCCGAGCAATTCGCTTCCTTTGCCGCTCATCACCACGCGGCCGATCGACAGAACATAGGCCCGGTCGCACAGGCGCAGCGCATCGACCGCGCGTTGCTCGACCAGCACGACGGTCAGCTTTGCCTCATTGTGGATCTGACGGATGCGCTCGAAGATTTGCGCCACGAGGGTCGGTGCAAGCCCCATCGAGGGCTCGTCGAGGAGCAGGAGCTTCGGCGATGAGACGAGGCCGCGCCCGATCGCCAGCATCTGCTGCTCGCCGCCGGAGAGTGTGCCGGCAAACTGATCGGCCCGCTCGCGCAAAATCGGAAACAACTCCATCGCGTGGTCGATGTTGCGCGCACGATCAGCGGTCGAAGCGATCGGCGTCGTCCCCAATTCCAGGTTCTCGCGCACCGTCATGCCACCGAACACCTGCCGGTATTCGGGGACATGGGCGATGCCCAAATGCGGACGCCGTTCTGCCGGCACGTTGGTGAGATCCTGACCTTCGAAGACGACGCGGCCGCCTGCGAGCGGCACCGTTCCCGAGATCGCCTTGAACAAGGTGCTCTTGCCGGCGCCATTCGGGCCGATGACCGTGACAAATTCTCCGGCCTGCACCGTGAGGCTGACGTCGGTCAGCGCGGCGAGGCCGCCATACTGAACGGAAAGGCCTTCGATGGAGAGCATGTCAGGCCCAGTTCTCGCCGAGATAGGCTTTGATGACAGTGCGATCCTTGATGACGTCTTGCGGGTTGCCCTGCGCGATCACCACGCCGTGGTCGAGCACAACGAAGCGGTCCACGAGCTTCACCATGGCTTGCATCGTGTGTTCGATAATAACGATGGTGGTTCCCGACGCGCGAATTTCGCGGATGAGATCGAGAAATTTCTCGATCTCGGTGCTGGCAAGTCCGGCGAACGGTTCGTCAAGGAGAAGTAGCGAAGGTTTTCCCGACAGCGCGCGCGCAAGCTCCATGAGACGAAGCTGGTAATTGGTCAGTTCGCCGGCAGCCCGTTGTTCGAACCCGCCGAGCCCGACACGGCCGATCATGTCGCGCGCGATGGCAAGTGCTTCGGCACGGTTGGGCGTGCGCACGAACGCCCCGATAACGACATTTTCTAGCAGCGTCATGCGCGGGAACGGGCGCACGACCTGAAACGTGCGGCCGATGCCGAGCGCGCAGACGCCGCTCGGCCGCAAGCGCGCAAGATCGCGTTCCGCGAAGATGCGCGTGCCGGCGGTCGGTGGAAACATCCCGTTCAGCACATTGAAGAGCGTGGTCTTTCCCGCACCATTCGGCCCGATGATGCCGAGGATTTCTCCTCGCCTTACGTCGATGTCGATATCGTTGAGCGCCTTCACCCCGCCGAAGCTGCGCGACAGGCCTTTGATCCGTAGGATGATTTCATCCGACGGCGCGTGTGCAACGGCGGGAGTGGCCGGACGGGAAGGGGACGTAACTGGCGCGGCCGCGGGTGCGGCCTTGCGCCAACGGTCGCGCACCGCCCAAACGATGCCATGCGGCATCTTCACGATCACGAGGATGATTGCGATGCCGTACACGACGCCCTGAATGCCTGGCAGCTTGCTGGCGAGTTCGGCGTGCAGCGTCTCGGCGAGCGGAATCAATACCGCGGCGCCAATGACCGGCCCCCAGACCGTACCGACGCCGCCAAACATCGTGACGACGAGTGCCTGCGCTGAAGCATGCAGGCCGAATACGGTGTCGGGCGTGACCACCAGCAGCACAACCGCATAGAGGCCGCCGATTCCGCCCGCCATGCCGCCGCTGACGGCGATGGCGCGCAGCTTCCACGCGACGCTATTGATGCCGGCAGCTTCAGCAGCCAGTTCATTCTGCTTGATCGACAGCAGCGACAAACCGAAGCGTGAGCGCTCGATGGCGATCGAGACGAGCATCGCGAGGATCATCAGGACGAGCGCGATCACCGCGTACCAGCGCTGGTCGGCGAACTGCATATAGGCAAGCGGATTCTGCCGCTCGAAAGGCAGCGACACTTCCTGCAAGCCAGCCCACTGAAAGACGTGCAGCATGGCGAGCGGGTAGGCCAGCATCGCCAACGCGAAATAGTGGCCGGTCAGCCGGAACGTAATGAGTCCGATGGTGATGCCCGCCAGGCTCCCCACCACCGCCGCGATCGGGATACCGATCCACGGCGTGATGCCCGCCTCCTTAAAGAGCAGCGTGACCGTGTAGGCGCCGAGTCCGAAGAATACGGCTTGGCCGAACGAGACGAGTCCCGAATATCCCGACAGGACGTTCCATGAAAGTCCCATCACAGCCCAGATCGGCACCAGCGTCAGCATGAGCTGGTAATAGGAATTGTAGGTAAGGGCGATCACGACGAGATACGTCGCCGCGAAACCCGCGAGGACAAGATATTGGCGGCGAGCGTCTTCCAGGAACATCGAACTACGCCCGCTCCACGGCGCGGCCGAACAGCCCGCGCGGCCGGATCAGGAGGATCGCGAGGAAGACAACGAAAACGGTCGTGGCCTGAAGCTGGAGCGGCAGCACGAGCGAGGAAAGCTGCTGCACGAGCCCGATGATCAGCCCGCCCCAGAACGACCCCATCACCGACCCCATGCCGCCGAGCACGACACCGGCATACATGATGATGACGAAGTCGAGCCCGACATAGGGCTGGAACGGATAGTAGGTCGCCACCATCACGCCCGCGACGGCGGTCAGCGCAATACCGAGCCCGAACGTGGTGCGGTAAGAGCGCGTGACATCGATGCCCATGTAGAGCGCGGCGATGGGGTTGTCGGCGGCGGCGCGCAGTTGCCGCCCGAGCTTTGTCCGGTTCAGCAGAAAATAGAGTCCGGCGGTGATGACGACCGTGACGGCGGCGGCAAGAACCTGCGCCTTGTTGAGAAACACCGCGATGTCCTGCGGCCCGAACGGTGCGATGATCCACGCCTGCGACGACAGCGGCAGGTTGATCGACACCGGCGTCGATCCGAACAGCATCAGTCCGCCGTTTGTCAGCACGAGTGAAAGGCCGAGCGTCACGATCAATTGCGCTTGATGTGCCTCCAGGTCGGACAGCCCCTGTTCCTGCCCGACATGGCGCAGCAGCGTTCCGTGGATGAACCAGCCGAGCAGGAAGAACACCGGGATCGCGAGAAACGCACAAAGCAGGATGGCGGGCACCCCGCCGAAGAGTCCGCCTTGACCCAGTCCGAGCACGGTCACGATCGAAAAGGCGAAATACATGCCGAGCATGAGGAAATCGCCCTGCGCAAAATTGATCAGGCGCATGACCCCGAAGATCAGCCCGAGCGCGACACACATGAGACCGTAGGTGCAGCCGATCAATACGCCGGCCGCGATGGTTTGCAGCAGCATTTCAAGAGAGATCGAACCGATCATTCGCTCACCACAGCGCCAGCCTTCGCCGGCGCGGCTTGGCCATTCAACAATATGAACAGAAAGCGGCCGGAGCGGGCACGCGCCCGCTCCGGCAATTTATGTCTTACTGTTTGGGCCAGTTCGGCTGCGCGACGGCGTCCTGCGTCGGCCAGATCAGCAACGGCTTGCCGTCTTGCCACTGGATCAGCCCCACCGCGCCGCCGAGCCGTCGGCCCTTGTCGTCGAACGAGAGCTTGTCGCCGAGATAGAAGTCGGAGGGGCCGGACGTCGTGGACGTGGACCGGAGCGCGGCCATCACCTTTTCCTTGTCGGCGGAACCGGCGCGCTCAACCGCGTCCTTGATGAGCCACATATCGCCATAGGTGCTGATGGTGTCCTGATTGATCCAGGGCTCGCCACTGCGCTTGGTGAGCGCCGGCAAGATCGAGCCCTGCGCCTTCGACGGCCAGTTCGGCGCCACGACGATCAGTCCCTGAAGCGCTTCGGGTCCGACTGCTTTCAGCATCTCGGGGCTCGCAAGCTGAACACCGACCGTCACAATCGGCATGCGGCCCTGACCCAGTCCGAATTCGCCCATCTTGCTCAGCACGAGCTTCGCGTCGGGGAACTGGAGCGAGTAGTACAGCAGGAAGTCCGGCTTCGACGCACGCAGCTTCTGCACCATCGTCGTCGCGTCGGTGAGCGGCGAAGTATAGATCTCATCGACGACGACCTTGACTCCGAGTTTCTGGAAGCCGCCTTCGCGCAGCGGCTTCACGAAAGCCTGCGAAGCGGCGGTGCTGTCGGAGATGATTGCGACCGATGTCGGCTTCTTGCCCGTGGCCTTTTCAGCCATGGCGAGCACCGTGGGTATCGACTCGTTGGCGAGAACGCTCGCGACCGGCACGGTCTGCACGACATATTTGAAGCCGCGGTCGGTGATCTGGTCCGCGTACGACAACGTGACCCACGGCAGGCCCGCGCGTTCCGTTACTTCGGTGATGGCGAGCGTGAGCGAAGAGCTCCATGCGCCGGTCCCTGCGATCACGTCCGGCTGGTTGGCGACGAGACGCTGCGCCGCGTTCTTGGCGGTCTCGACGGTGTTGCCGGCATCTTCAATGACGAGCTGCATCTTCGCGCCGCCGAGCGCCTTGATGCCGCCCTGCGCGTTGATGTCTTCGATCGCGAGTTGCGCGCCGATCCGCATGAGATCGCCCGCACGCGCCATCGCACCGGAGATCGGCGCAAGGAGCGCCACCTTGACGGTGGACTGTTGACTGTAAGCGTCTGTCGCGAACGCGGGAGCGAGCAGGGCGCTTGCGGCGAGCAGACTGAGCAAATTGCGGCGGGTTGGCTTGATCATGGTTTCCTCCCGAATGATCATGTTTCGAGCACGGCTTGGGGCGGTTTCCGCCTTTCCGCGTGAAAAATTCATTGCGTCCAATCTATCCACACCGCGTACGCGCCCCGCAGAACTTTCCGTTATCCTGCCTCTCAAATTCGTATACTTCCCTGAGACGAAGCGGTGGCGACCGCAATGTCGCTAGGCTGCGGCGACGATTTGCGTCGCAGCCGCCCGGACGAGGTCCGCCCCTTTCTCACCGGCGGCGATGCTGGGACCGTTGGTGTTGGAGGAAGGAATGGTGGGGAAGATCGAGGAGTCGATGACGCGCAGACCGGCGATGCCATGCACGCGCAGTTGGGGATCGACCACGGCCATCTCATCGAGTCCCATCCGGCAGGTGCCGACCGGGTGCCATGTCGTCGCGGTGCTTTCCTTCAAATAGTCACGCAGCGCTTCGTCGCTTTGCACGTCGGGGCCGGGTCGGACTTCACGAACGATGAACGGCCGAAGCGCCGATGTTTCAGCGAGACGGCGTGCCGCCTTAAGTCCCGCGACGAGCGCCTCGGCGTCGTCCGGCTCGGCAAGGTAGTTCGGGTCGATGCGCGGAGGTACTGCCGGGTCTGCCGACGTAATATGGATACTGCCGCGTGAGCGTGGACGCAGCGCGGTGATGCCGATGGTGAACCCAGGAAATGGATCGATCCCCTCGCGCGGATTGCGGGCGTAACGGTCCTTACCGGACAACGGATGAAGCTGAAGCTTCAGGTCGGGCTGGTTCAGCTCCGGCCGGCTGCGCGTGATGAGCTGGGCGGTCGCGGAGCCGATGGACATGAGGCCTTCACCAAACACGAAGAAGCGCAGACCCTCGCGGAGCTTCTTCAACGGACTGTGCAGCACGTCGTTGATCGTGATCGGTTTGCTGCACTCGAACGCGACGCGCGTGTTGGGATGATCTTGGAGATTTTCTCCAACGCCTGGAAGTTCATGCACGAGTTCAATGCCGTGCTCCCGCAGGACTTCGGCGCGCCCGACCCCGGAAAGTTCGAGGATCTTGGGAGACTGAATCGGGCCAGCGGAGAGAACCACCTCGCGCCGTGCACGCGCGCGATACTTTTGCCCTTTGATCAGAAACTCGACGCCGGTCGCCCGCCGGTTCTCAATCAGGATGCGCGTGACCGTTGAATTGATCGAAATTTCCAGATTGCGCCGGCCTCGCGCGGGCCGCAGATAGGCGACCGCTGTGCTGCAACGGTAGCCGCGCCGTGTGGTGTATTGCAGGTAGGTCGCGCCTTCATAAGCGCCGTTATTGTAGTCGGGCACAAGTTCGTAGTCGGCCTCGCGGCAAGCATCGAGGAAGGCGTCGCCCAACTCGTCGAACTTCTCGAGCCGCGTGATGCTGACCGGGCCGCCGCGGCCGCGCGTGGCGGGGTCGCCAAAGCCGCAATTTTCCAGACGTTTGAAGTAAGGCTCCAGCTCCCGGTAGGACCAACCGGGGCAGCGCCATGAATCGTATTCGGCCGGATCGCCGCGCACATAGACGTTGCCATTGAGCGAGCTCGAACCGCCGAGCACCTTGCCTCGCGTCCAGAGCTGCCGCCGGCCGTTGAGATGCACCTGCGGTTCGGTGAGGAACGGCCAGGTGACGCGCTCGTCCTTGAGCAGGTTGGCGACGAACAGCGGTATATGGATATTGAAGCTGTTGTCGCGCCCGCCGGCTTCGATCAGCAGAACGCTGCTCATGCCGTCTTCGGTCAGCCGATTGGCGACGACGCAGCCGGCCGAGCCCGCACCGACAACAATGTAGTCAAAGGTCGGCGTAGTCCCGGTCATTTGCCTCCGCGGGCAAGGCTCGGCATGCTCAGCACAGCAGGCCGCCGTCAGCGAGACGCGACCTGCTGCAACTCTCGGCGGCTCATGCCGAACTGCGCTGCGCGATTGCCGGAGCGCCGGCCGAATACCGCGCCGCTCGTCAGGCCGCTCGCGCCCGGATAGTTGAAATAAAAGATGCCGCCGATCATTTCGCCGGCGGCGAACAACCCCTTGATGGGGGAGTGATTGGTGTCGATCACCTGACAGTCGTTGGTCACTCGGATTCCGCCGAAGGTAAAGGTAATGCCGCAGGTGACCGAATAAGCCTCGATCGGCGACTTCTCGATCGCGACGGCCCAGTTGCTCTTCGGTACGTTGAGTCCGTCTGCCCGGCGCTCATCCTTGATATTCGGATTGAAAGGTCTGTCCGTCTTGATGGAGGCGTTGAACTCTTTCACCGTCTTGAGGAACTGCTTCTTGTCGATCTCGTCGAGCTTCTCGGCGAGTTCCTCGATTGTCTCGGCCGTGATCTTGGTGGTGTAGCGGCTGCGGTACTCGTCGCGCAGAAGGTGACGGGTCTGGCCGTCGCAAATCTGCCAGGCGACCTGTCCCGGTTGCCGCAGCACCTGCTGACCGTACTTGGCATAGGTGTAGTTGCGGAAATCCGCGCCCTCGTCGACGAAGCGATTGCCTTCGACGTTGACCATGATGCCGTATTGATAGGCGTTGCGCTGGAATTGCGGCGTCAGGTGAAGATCGCCGAACTCAGTCGCGTTGCGTTCCCATGAAACCGCGTGGCAGCCCGACCAGTGGCCAAAGGGCTGCGCGCCGATGTCGAGCGCCATCGCGAGCCCGTCGCCTGTGTTGTATTTCGTGCCGCGCACCTTCGCGAGATCCCAGCCCGGACCAAGATACTTGGTCCGCCACTCCGGGTTCGCTTCGAAGCCGCCGCAGGCGAGCACGACCGCGCCGGCACGCAGCTCGCGCGTGCGACCTTGAATTTTGGCAGCAACGCCCGTCACACCGTCTTCACCGTAGGTGAGATGACGCGCCCAGGCCTCATACATAACCTCGATGCCGCGCTTCTCCGCGGCACGATAGAGCGATTGCATCAGGCCGGGACCGCCGCCCGAAACGGCGATCGTCGCGCCGCCCCAGAATTTGAACTTGCCGTCGACCTTGTAAGCCTGCCGCCCAAAATCCGGCATGAAGCGTACGCCCTGGCTCTTCATCCAGAGCAGCGCATCCTTGCTGCCTTTCACGAGGATCTCGCAGAGGTCCGGGTCGGTCCGGTACTGCGTAATGCGTCCCATCGTGTCGAAGAAATCGCTCTCGGTGTAGGCGCCGAAGTCTGCGCTTTCCACTTCGGCGTCGGTGAGGTCGGGTGAGATCGCGCGGATATCGTCCACGCCGTCATAGGCGAAGCGCATCAGGCCGTCGGTATAGACGCTGTTGCCGCCGCGCTCGGCCTCAGGCGCGCGCTCGAGGATCAGCACGCTCGCACCGGCTTCATGCGCGGAGAGCGCGGCACAGAGCGCAGCGTTTCCACCGCCGACGACGATGACATCATGCCAGGAAGAAGCGGCCGGAACGGGCATTGTTGCTCTCACCGAAATTGAACAAAGTCCCCGTTCTTCTAGATATTTTTGAGTATGCCCGCACAGAATAATAAATTATGCTGTTCTCATAAAAAAATATACTCGCAGAGGCGTGCCGTGAAGCTCCAGCAGTTGCGTTATGTGGTCGAGATTGTCCGTCAGGGAAATCATCTGTCGGCAGCGGCCGAGGCCGTACATTCGTCGCAGCCTGGCGTCAGCAGACAGATCCAGCTGCTTGAGGCCGAGCTGGGCTTCGAAATTTTCGTGCGCACACGCAATCGCATCATCGGTCTGACCGAACCCGGCAAGCATGTGCTCGAAGTCGCACGCCGTGTCGTCAATGACATCTCAACCCTGAAGTCGCTGAAGGAGGAGATGAGCGCGAGCAATAGCGGCACGCTGACGGTCGCCACCACTCATACGCTGGCGCGTTACATCCTTCCGTCGGCGATTGAGGAATTTCTCAAGAAATTTCCGGACGTTCAACTGGTCCTCAAGCAGGGCGATCCCGAACAGATTTGCGAGATGGTCGATGCCGGCGATGCCGATCTCGCGATCGGAACGGAGACGGAGCGGCAGTTTTCGCAACTCGTGAAAATGCCGTGGCTCGACATCGTCCGTTCCGTCGTGGCGAAGAAGGGGCATCCGATCCTGAAGGTCGAGCCGCTCACGCTGCGGAAAATCGCCGAGTATCCGATTATCACCTATGATCCGCGCTACAGCGGGCGCCGGAAGGTCCTGTCGGCCTTCAAGGACGCGGGCATCGAGCCGAAGATCGTCATGAGCGCGGTCGATGCCGATGTGAGCAAGACGTACGTCGCCATGGGTCTTGGCATCGCGATTATGGCTACGGTATCCTTCGACTCCGCGCGTGACACGATGCTCGGTGCGCGTGACGCGGGCAAGTTGTTCGCGCCGAGCAAAACCTACATCACGCTGCGCGCGAACGCCTATCTGCGACCCTTCGCGTTGCAGTTCATCCGTTCGCTGGCGCCGCGGCTCACGCCGAACGTCGTGCGCGAGTCGCTTCGCACGGCAGCTGCGCGGAATAGTGCGCCTGCCGCACCCGCGACGCCAAAGAAGAAGATCGCTGCACGCTGACCGGCGGGGCTTTCTGCGGAAATCGGTATGGCGCTCCGCGGCCGTGCCAGCATTGAGTATGCCCCCCGGGTATGACCGCCGCGCATCAATTATTAGGCGTTAGCAAGCGGGATTTTTAGATTGCCCACCTGTCCGGAATCCGGACGCGCACGAGCCCCGACGCGGGCCGACAACAATTTTTGGGAGGGGTGCAGACAATGAAACGTGCCTTGACGATGCTCGCCGGAGTGCTGGCGGTTGCCATGACCGTAGCGCTCCCCACGAATCTTCGCGCAAGCGATTATCCCAACAAGCCCATCCGGATCATCAATGCCTTCGCGCCGGGTGCGGCGACCGACAACATCGCCCGCGTCGTCGCTGACGCCATGTCGAAGCGGCTCGGCCAGCCCGTCGTTGTCGAGAATCGCATTGGTGGCTCGGGCCAGGTCGGCTCGCAGCATGTCGCCCAGGCAGCGCCCGATGGTTACACGCTGCTGATCACGACGCAGACCTTGCTCGCCGTCTCCCCGCACATGCAATCGAATCTCGGCTTCGATCCGGTCAAGGACTTCGAGCCCATTACGCTTGCCGTGTACTCGCCGCTCGTTCTCATTGTGAACCCGAAGTTGCCGATCAAGAGCGTCAAGGAATTGATCGCTTACATCAAGGAGAACAAGGGCAAGGTCAGTTATGCCATGGCCGGCGTCGGCACCAATTCGCATATGGGTGCTCTTCTCTTTAACAGCGTGGCCGGCCTCGACGCTGTCGCGATCCCGCATAACGGCGAAGCTCCTGCGGTTCCGCAGATCGTCGGCGGACACCTGCCGTATATGTTCGTGAGCGTCCCGAGCGGCGCACCGTTCGTCAACAACAACCAGGTGAGGGCGCTTGCTGTCACCGGCTCGACCCGCGCTTCGCTTCTTCCCGACGTTCCGACAATGGCCGAGCAGGGCATCAAGGACTTCGAGGTGGCGACATGGTGGGCTTTCGTTGGTCCCCGCGGCATGCCGGCCGAAATCGTGAAGAAACTGAACGCCGTCTTTGTCGACGTATTGAAGGACCCGGCCGTGCAGGAGCGCATTACCAAGATGGGCTATGAATTGCGGGGCACGAGCGTCAAGGAGCTCAAGGACTACATCGACACGGAATACGCCCGTTGGGGCAAGGTCGTGAAAGAACAGGGCTTGGCGACGAAATGATCGCTCATGCGGGTGCGCCGTTTGCGTGCGCCCGCGTGCAATACGATGATCCTGACGTGTGCTGAAGTTCGAGGAGAGACTTGATGGGAAGGCCCGAGACCCTGACGCGCTACCAGCTTTATATCGGCGGCTGTTGGGTCGAGCCCGCGGGCAAGGGGTACTTTCCCAGCTACAATCCTTACACGCAGGAGCCTTGGGCCGAAATTCCGCAAGCCGGACCTGAAGATGTGAAGGCGGCGGTCGCCGCTGCACGCGACACCTTCGATCGCGTCTGGAGCAAGACCTCCGGTATCGACCGCGCGAAGCTGATGCTGCGCCTGGCCGACATCATGGAGGAAGAGGGGCCACGTATGGCCCGCCTCGAATCCACCGACAACGGCAAGGTGGTGCGCGAAACCTCGAGCCAGATGCTCTTTCTTGCGCGCGTGCTGCGCTTCTATGCGGGCTACGCGGACAAGATCTGGGGCAAGGTCATGCCGCTCGATCGCAGCGACGTGTTCGACTATGCGACGATGGAGCCGCTCGGCGTCATCGGCATCATCACCGCCTGGAATTCGCCGATGGCGCTGATGGCGAATAAGTTGCCGGCGGCGCTCGCCGCCGGCAACTGCGTGGTGGTGAAGCCGTCGGAGCACGCCTCCGTGACGACGCTCGAATTCGCGAAGCTCGTCGAGAAGGCGGGCTTCCCGGCGGGCGTGTTCAACGTGGTCACGGGCGATGGCGCGACCGGTAGTGCGCTCGTCTCGGGCGGCGGCGTGAACAAGATCAGCTTCACCGGCAGCGGCCATGTCGGCCGCAAGATCGCCGCGGCTGCCGGCGAGAAGCTCATCCCGGTTATTCTCGAACTCGGCGGAAAGTCACCCAACATCGTTTTCGAGGATGCCGATATCAACAAGGCGACCGTCGGCGCGCTCGCAGGCATTTTCTCCGCGACCGGACAGACCTGTATCGCGGGGTCGCGGCTTCTCGTGCAGCGCACGGTTTATGACGAACTCTTGAAGCGGATTACCGAGCGCGCGGCCAAAATCCGGCTCGGCGATCCGCTCGACATGGCGACTGAGATGGGAACGGTAGCGAACGAGCCGCAATTCAATCGCATTATGGATTTCATTGCGTCCGCCAAGAAGGAAGGTGCGCGTCTCGTCACCGGCGGCGAGCGCGTCGCCGAAGGCAATCTCGCCAAGGGCCTGTTTGTGAAGCCGACGATCTTCGCCGACGTGCGCAACGACATGACGCTCGCGCAGCATGAAATTTTCGGCCCCGTCCTTTCAGTCATTCCCTTCGGCACCGAGGAGGAGGCGATCGAAATTGCGAACGACACGCCCTTTGGTCTCGCCTCGGGAATCTGGACCACCAGCCTCAATCGCATGCACCGCGTATCGAAGGCGCTCCGCACCGGGATGGTGTGGGTCAATACCTATCGCGCGGTGGCGGCGCAGACGCCCTTCGGCGGCGTAAAGGAGAGCGGCTTCGGCCGCGAGCGCGGCCAGGAAGGCATGATGGAGTTCCTCACCACCAAGAACGTGATGATCAACTTCTCCGAACAGGAACGGGACCCCTTTGCGGTCCAGACCTGAGGAGTCGTCGCTCTTCAGGGGAACGGTGGGAAAGCCAGCAGATGCCAAAGCAACATGCTGGAACGGGCAGCTTATTTCACTGCCGCATACCAGAATGAGGAATCGTTGTTATACAGGACATAAGGCCGTCGATAGCTTGTTGCCGGAAAGGCGAAGCAGATGACGGACCTTCAGTTCGGCGGGCGTTTTGCCACTGCGATTGACTGCGACGTTCATTGCGCCGTCCCGAATGTAAAGGCGCTGTATCCGTATCTGTCGGAGTACTGGCTCGACTTCATGGCCGATGGTGGCCATCCGAGTCTGGAAGCCAACTATTATCCCGCGCGCAGTCCGCTCGCCGCGCGACCGGAAGCGCGGATTGCCGGAAAGCCCGCAGGCTCCGACCGCGAACTACTCGCCAAGCATACGCTCGACGCGACGGGCGCGAGCCGCGCGATCCTGAATTGCCTCTACGCAACACAGGTTCTCTACAACAACTACTGGGCCGCCGCGATGACGACGGCGCTCAACGACTGGATCGCCGCCGAATGGCTCGGCAAGGAAAATCGCTTCTCCGCGTCCATCGTCGTGACGCTGGAAGATCCCGCCGAAGCGGTGAAGGAAATCGAACGCCGCGCCGCCGATCCACGTTTCGTTCAGGTGCTCATTCCCGCGCGCTCGAAAATGCCGCTCGGCCGCAACCACTACTGGCCGATCTATGAAGCGGCCGCGCGTCACAAGCTGCCCGTCTGCCTGCATGCCGGCGGCGGTGTCGGCAATCCGCCCATGCCGGTCGGCTGGCCGAGTTTCTACGTCGAGGAATATCTCGCCGTCGCGCAGGGCTTTCAGGCGCAGCTCGTGAGCCTTCTCACCGAAGGCGTCTTCACAAAATTCCCCGATCTGAAAGTCGTCTTCGCGGAGTCTGGCTTCACCTGGCTGCCCGCGCTGATGTGGCGGCTCGACAAGAACTGGAAGGGGTTACGCCGCGAGATTCCGTGGATCGACCGGCTGCCGTCACAGATCATCCGCGATCACCTGCTCCTCACGATCCAGCCGCTCGACGAGCCGAGCGAGTTGCGCCGCCTCGCCGAGACGATCGAGCAACTGGAGTCTGACCAGCTGCTGCTGTTCTCCAGCGACTATCCGCACTGGCAGTATGACGAAGAGGGGCCGCTACCGCTCCAACTCCCGCCCGAAGTCGAGGAGAACGTGCTGCGGGCGAATGCGAGAAGGATCTATCGCTTCCATGCTTGAAGATCCCGCACGGCAACAGACGCAACGCCGCAGGACGCAGCAGCCGTTCATCGACTGCGACATCCACAATTACATGGCGTCGGACGAGGTGATGCTGCGCTACCTCGATCCGCGCTGGCATCATCACCACAAGACCTACGGTCACCGCTCGCACTCCGTGCTCGCCTTTCACGGCGCGCCCTATCCGCGTCTCGCCGGCGTCGGAAAGCGCAAAGATGCGGCGCCGCCATCGGGTCTGACGGCCGGTGCCGATTTCGATTTCTTCCGCTCCCACCACCTCGACGCGCATCCGATCGAATACGGCATCCTCAACTGCCTCTCTCGTGCGGGCGACCAGCTCTATGACGAATACGACGCGGCGCTCGCGCGCGCGGTGAACGACTGGCAGCTTGAGGTATGGCTCAAACCCGAAGACCGGCTGCGCGGCTCGATTGTTATTCCATATGAGAACGGCGATCTCTCGGCGGAAGAGATCGACCGCGTCGGCTCCGAGCCGCGGAATGTCCAGATTCTGCTGAAGCCGCGCACGCGCGAGCCGCTCGGCCGCCGCCGCTACTGGCCGATCTATGAAGCCGCCGTCCGCAACAAGCTGCCGGTTGCCGTTCATTTCGGCGGTTACAGCCTCAATCCGATCTCTTCGTCGGGATGGCCGTCCTTCTACATCGAAGACCACACCAACATGGCGCAGGTCTTCCAGTCGCATCTCATTAGCTGGATCTGCGAAGGCGTGTTCGAGCGCTTTCCGGAGCTCCGTATCGTGATTGTGGAGGGCGGCTTCGCCTGGCTGCCCTCGCTCATGTGGCGCATGGACAAGCACATCAAGCGTCTCGCCGACGAGGTGCCGCATGTTACTCGCCGTCCCTCCGATCTGGTGCGCGAGCATATTCGCTTCACATCGCAGCCGATGGAAGAACCGCCGAACGCGAAGTTCCTCGAGCAGATTATCGAGCATTTCGAATCCGACGAGATTCTGATGTTCGCGACGGATTATCCGCACTGGGATTACGACAATCCCGAACTTGCGCTCGCACGCCTGCCGCCGCAGATGAAGCGCAAGATCTTCATCGAGAATGCGCGGAAATTCTACGGGCTTCCTGCGAGGCTCGACTAGGCGATGGCCCGTTACATCGTCGGCAAGGTGAGCGAGTTCGCGCCCGGATCGCGCAAGATCGTGACGGTCGCCGGCCGCTCGATCGGCGTGTTTTACGTCAATAGTGAATTTTTCGCGGTGCGTAACCGTTGTCCGCACGCTGGCGCTCCCCTTTGTCAGGGTGATCTGGGCGGTGTCGTGCGCTCATCCGAGCCGGGTCAGTTTGAGTACAGCAGGGGCGGCGAGTTCATCCGGTGCCCGTGGCACTCATGGGAGTTCGATCTCAGGACCGGGCGAACCGTCATCGATCCGGCGCGCATTCGCGTGCAGAGCTTTGAGGCGAAGGTCGTGCGTGGCGGCGAAGCCGCTGACGCTTCGGTCATCGAAGCCGACCCGAATGTCCCGCCGCCGCCTGTCGAGACCTACCCCGTGTCGATTGACGAAGACTATGTGCAGATCGAAGTGTGAGCGTATTCAGGAGCGCGTCGGATGAGCGGCAATAGCCGCGCCGGCAACATGCGTACCGGCGGACAAATCCTCGTCGATCAGCTTCTGATTCACGGCGTCGATCACGTCTTCTGCGTGCCGGGCGAGAGCTATCTTGCGGCACTGGACGCCTTTCATTCCGTCGCCGATCGCATCCGTCTCGTCGTGTGCCGCCATGAGGGCGGCGCCGCGACCATGGCCGAGGCCTATGGCAAGCTGACGGGCAAGCCCGGCATCTGCTTTGTCACGCGCGGCCCCGGCGCGAGCCACGCTATGATCGGCATCCACACCGCGTATGAAGACGCGACACCGCTCATTCTGTTTGTCGGTCAGGTGGACCGCGCCGTCCGCGGGCGCGAGGCCTTCCAGGAGATCGACACGAGGGCGTTCTTTGGTTCCGTCAGCAAGTGGGCGGCCGACATCGACTCGCCCGAACGAATTCCCGAGCAGGTGAGTCACGCCTTTCATCTCGCCTGCGCCGGACGGTGTGGGCCGGTGGTGCTGGGACTGCCCGAGGACATGCAGACCGAGCGCAGCGCCGTCGTCGACCTTGAGCGCTATCGCGTCGTTCGTCCGGCCCCGTCGCCGGCGGACATAGAGACATTCGCCACGGTTCTCAGCCGGTCACGCCGTCCGCTGCTGCTCATCGGTGGCGGCGGATGGAATGCGCGCTCGACCGAATTGCTCACCGCATTTGCCGAGCGGCACGACCTGCCGGTCGCCGCCTCGTTCCGCTGTCAGGACCATCTCGACAACCGCCATCCGAGTTATGTCGGCGATCTCAGCGCCGGCATCGATCCCGCGTTGGGTGAGCTGGTGAAGCAGGCCGATCTCATCGTCTCGATCGGCCCGCGCTTCGGCGAACTGACAACGCGCGGCTATACGCTGGTCACGCCGCCACGGCCGCAGCAGCGCCTCGTGCATGTGTTGCCGAACGCCGACGACCTTGGCCGCGTGTATCAAGGTGAAGCGCTGATCGTCTCAAGCCAGGAGAATTTCCTCACGGCGATTTCCAGTCTTCCGCAACAGCCGGCGCGGAAAGAGTGGGGAGAATGGCGGCGCCAGATGCGAACCGCGTACGAGGCGACGCGAAAGCCGGAATCCTGCCCCGGCGCGCTCGATCTTGGACAGGCGATGCTCGCCTTCAACGAGGCAGCGCCGGAAAATCTGATGTGCGCGGTCGATGCCGGCAACTTCAACGGCTGGGTTCACCGCTTCGTGCAGGCGCGCGGATTCCGCAGCATGATCGGACCGGCGAACGGCGCGATGGGGTATGCGATCCCGGCCGCGATCGCCGCCAAATTTGTTGCGCCGGAGCGTCCCCTCGTGGTGTTCGTCGGAGACGGCGGCTTCATGATGACGGCGTCTGAACTCGCGACCGCCGCGCAATACGGCCTGTCGATGACGGTGGTCGTGTTCAACAACGGGCTCTACGGCACGATCCGCATGTATCAGGAGCAGCAGTATCCGGATCGCTATCCGGCAACGGAGCTCGTCAACCCCGACTTTGTCGCCTTCGCGAGGAGTTTCGGTGCGTTCGCGACGCTGGTTGAGCGCACGGAGGATTTCATGCCCGCCATGCAAGCAGCGATGGCGCATAAGGGCTTATCGCTCGTCGAACTGCGCTACGATCCCGAGGCGATCACCACGCGGGCGACACTTTCAGGGCTGAAGGCAAAGACTTTGGCCGCGCGGGCGCGCGCAGGTTCAGCATGATCCCGCAGCATGCCCGGCGACCCATTGCTATTGTCCGGGTATGGCGTGGTTGAACTATCTTGCGGCGGCCTGAGCGGCAGCGGGCCGGGCGTCTTGGAAAGAAGAAGATGAATATGCAGTGGAAGGGGCAGGACGGTCCCGAGTTCGATTTCATTGTCGTCGGTGCGGGATCGGCGGGCTGCGCTGTCGCCAACCGCCTTTCTCAGGACGGCGCGCACAGCGTGCTGCTGATCGAAGCGGGCGGGCAGGACCGGAGCATCAACTTCAAGGTCCCGCTCATGGTGGTCAATCTGCTCAAGGATCCCAACGTTACCTGGCCCTTCGTCACCGAGCCGCAAAAGGCGCTGAAGGATCGCGTGCAGTTGTGGACGCGCGGCCGCGTGCTCGGCGGATCGAGCTCAATCAACGGCAATGTCTATGTGCGCGGCGACCCGGCGGTCTACGATTCCTGGGCCGGAATGGGCGCGCCGGGTTGGGGCTGGCAGGACATGCTGCCTTACTTCAAGCGTATGGAAGATTATTCGCCCGGCGATCCTGCCGTCCGCGGGCAGGGCGGCCCGATCGGCGTCACCAGCCTCGATAAGTTCGACAAGCTTGCCGACGGATTTCTCGCGGCCAGCGAGGAGGCGGGACACAAGCGCGTTGAGGATTACAACGACGGACACTACGAAGGCACAGCCTATCTCCAATACTCGACGCGCCGCGGCTATCGCAGCAGCTCAGCCGCCGGCTATTTGCGGCCCGCCGGTGGGCGTCAAAATCTCGAAGTCTGGACCGACACGCAGGTAGCGCGTGTCCTGATCGAAGGCCTCCGCGCGATCGGAGTCGAGTGCAGCCGTAGTGGCGCGATGCTGCGGGTGCGTGCGCGCAAAGAAGTGATCCTCTCTGCCGGACCCGTTCAGTCTCCGAAGCTGCTCGAATTATCCGGCATCGGCCGCCGCGACATCCTGACGAAATTCGGCATTCCGGTGGTGCGAGAACTGCCCGGTGTCGGCGAGAACCTGCAGGATCATCCGAACACGCGCCTCACCTTTGAGTGCAACGAGCCCATCACGATCAACGACGTGCTTCAGAACCCGCTCGTGAAGGTGAAGCAGGGTCTGAAATACGTTCTGTTCGGCAAGGGCCTGCTGTCGATCTGCTCTGCGACCGCGCATACCGTCATGCGCAGCCGGCCGGACGAGTCCTCGCCCGACCTCAAGCTCCAGCTTCAACCGTTCTCGGGCAAGGACCGCTACGCGCGCCGCCCGCAGGACGGCCTCGATCCGCATTCGGGATTCACCGTCGGCGTCATGGCGCTCAAGCCGAAGTCGCGCGGCTGGGTGCATATCGATTCCGCTGACCCCTTCGTCTATCCGAAGATCGATCCGAAATATCTCGACGATCCCGAGGACGTGCAGGTCCTGCTCGCGGGCATCAAGGCCGTGCGCGACGTGGCGTCACGGCCTTCCATGAAGCGGCTGATCGTGCGCGAGACGCGGCCGGGCGATTCTGTTTCGACCGACGCCGAGATCATCGATTACATCCGCGAAACCACGCAGACCACCTGGCACGTCGTGGGAAGCTGCAAGATCGGCACCGATGCCGACGCGGTGGTGGACGCGCAATTGCGCGTGCATGGCATCGATGGCCTGCGCGTGGCGGATTCTTCGGTGTTTCCGACGATCCCCTCGTCGAACACCAACGCACCGACCATCGCGCTTGGCGAGCGCGCGGCCGATATCGTCAAAGCGGCCTGGACGAATGACCGCGCGGACGCGGGCGCGGTGCGCAGCACGGAGCTTGCAGGGTCGTGAAGATCGAACGCATCGAAATCCGCATCGTCGAACTGCCGACCCGCCTCAAGCGGACCTTCTCGAGCGGGAGCTATGACACCGGTCCGGCCGGACAGTTGCTCGGCAAGCCGGTCTTCGTCAGCATCTACGCCGATGGTGTCGTTGGTCATGGGCAGATCCGGCCGATCAGCCCCGGCCACTTCGTCGCCGACACGGCTGAAAGTGTGTTGATCGCGATCCACGACGTCTATGCGCCGCTGCTCATCGGGCGCGACGTTGCCGCGATGGAAGCGAATGACGAGCTGCTCACTTCGCGACTGGCCGGAAATCCCGCCGCGCGCGCGGTGCTCGACATTGCCTTGCACGACACGCTGGCGAAGGGGCGGGGCGTGCCGATCCATGACCTGATCGGCGGCTGCTGCCAGAGCGAGCTTCCGCTCGAATGGTCGGTGAGTCTCGCCGACGATATCGGCACGATGATCACTGAGGCGCAGCGCGCGGTGAATGAATTCGGCATCAAGGTGCTCTGCCTCAAGGCGGCTGGCCGCAAGGGCTGGCGGCAGGACGTTGAAAATTTTGCGGCGGTGCGCCGCGCCGTCGGCAAGGACATCGTGATCGGCGTCGATCCGAATACCGGCTGGACGGTGAGCGAGACGATCAACGCCATGGCCGGCATGCGCGAGCACGATCTCGGCTACATGGAGCAGCCGGTGCTGCGCCGCGACCTGCGTGGTCTTGCGGAAATCCGCGCGCACGCAAATGGCGTTCCCGTGATGGCGGACGAAAGTCTCTTCACGATCCAGGATGCCGCGGAGCTCGCCAATCTGCGCGCCGTCGATGTCTTCTGCATCAAGCTGTACAAGGTCGGCGGCCTCTTGCCCGCCCGCAAGATTGCGGCGATCGCCGAGGCCAACAACATCCAGCTTAATTGCGGCGGCCTCGCCGTCGCTTCGCAGTTCGAGGCAGCGGCCTCTGCGCATTTCTGCGCGACGATCCCGGCCAAGCGAACCTTTGGCGCCGCCGAGTTTGCCTTTGGCGTCGGCCCGCTCGGGCCTGATCCGCTGGTCGCGGACGGCGCCATGAGCGTCAAGGACGGCAAGATTGCGATGCCGAAGGGTCCGGGCCTTGGCCTCACGCTCGATGACAAAGCCCTAGAGAAACTGACCTTGAAGAAAGTCGCCGTCTCCTGATGGCGGAGCCCCGCGGCATTACGAATGTGCATGCTGGAAGCCCAAGCATTATTGGACGCAAATGCGGGGACATCTAATTTGCCCCTGAAACTCGCGCCCAAGGCCTGCCGTCTCTTGTGCAGATCGGCGCCGGGGTCCGCAAAGTCTCCAACCGCAAGACGCCGCATCGACGGAGCGAAAGAGCCATCATGAACGTGAATGTCACAGCGCCAACCACGGGCGCCACCCGGCAGGTTTCTGAGTTTGCCGTCGGTCTCCGTTATGAGGACCTCCCAAAGGAAGTGATCTCCGACGCCAAGCGATGCATCCTCGACAGCTTCGGCTGCGGACTGTTCGGTTCACCGAAGCCTTGGACGCAGTCCGTCTCGCGCGTTGTGGACAGTCTCGGCCAATCGAAGAAGGCGAGCGCCTGGGGCAGCTTGCTGCGCGCCGATCCGCTCGGCGCTGCGTTCATCAACGGTACGGCCGCTCAGGGCTTCGAGCTCGACGATTGCCACGACCAGTCCATGTCGCATTATGGCGCCGGTGTCGTGCCGGCCGTGATTGCTTCGGCGGAAGGCTTCGGCAAGTTCGACGGCAAGCAGATCATTTTGGCGACCGTGGTCGGTTACGAACTTGGCACGCGCATCGGCAACACCGTAAGTCCGCATGCCTTCCATCGCGGCTTCCATCCCTGTGGCCTGACGAGCACGTTCGCCTCGGCCGCCGCGATCGGAAAGATGCTCAAGCTCGATACCGACCAGTTCGTGAGCGCGCTCGGACTTGCCGGCTCGCAGGCTGCCGGCCTCATGGCATCGCAGTTCGGCGCGATGGCGAAGCGCTTCCACTCCGGCAAGGCGTCGCAGAACGGAATCATTGCCGCCCTTTGCGCGCGTGAAGGCCTCACCGGCGTTCGCGACGTGCTCGAAGCTCCTTACGGCGGCTTCTGCTCGACCTATGCCGAGAAGTACGATCTGAACTGGGCGACGAACGGACTCGGCACCGAGTTCGAGATGCGCAAGAACGGTTTCAAGCAGTATTCGTCGCTGGCGAGCAGCCAGACCTCGGTTGACGCGCTTCGCAAGATTCGCGAGCGCACCGGCATTCGCGGCGAGGACGTGGAAAAGGTGCTGATCCGCACCACCAAGATGGTGCATGTCCACTGCGGCTGGCCCTATGTGCCGAAGGAGACGATCACCGCGCAGATGAACCTGCCCTACACGGCGGCCGTGACGCTGCTCGAAGGAAACGCCTTCGTTGATCAATATGCCGATCACAAGCTGCGCGATCCGAAGATCATCGATCTCGCCAATCGCATCGAAGTGGTGATCGACCCCGAGCTTGACGCGATGGGCCCGCACGAAATGCGTGCCGTGCGCGCGACCGTGACCATGAAGTCGGGCGAGAAGCACGACCAGGAGCAGATCTACCGCAGCGGCCACTGGAAGAACCCGCTCTCCGACGAGACGCTGAAGGCCAAGTTCCGCGATCTCGCCGGCCGCGTGCTGAAGCCGGAAGCCGTCGAGAAGGTCGCGAGCCTCGTCGCCGATCTCGAGAACCAGTCGGAGCCGGCCGTCGCGCTCGGAGCTGCGCTCCAGCAGGTCAAGAACTGAACGCTTTTGCCGCCGGTGCATGACGCGCCGGCGGTTCTCGTATCCCGGGACAGAAGACGAAATCGATGAGCAAGTTGCTGGCGCCCGCTATCGCTGAATTTTCCGCCGGTCTTTCCTACGACGCGATACCGGAAAAGGTTCGCGATGCGGCGATGCTGCATGTAGTCGATACGATCGGTGTGTGCATCGCCGGCGCAAGCCCTTTGGAAGAGAGCGGTGTCGCCGCGCGGCGACTTGCAACTCAGTGGGGGAGTTCGTCCGGCGCGACCATCTTTGGCCTGGGTTCGCTCATGCGTGCGGACATGGCGGCGCTCCTGAACGGCTCGCTGGCCCAGGCGCTTGAGATGGACGACAAGCACGGCTCGTCGCTTGCCCGTCCGGGTTCGACGGTGACACCTGCGGTCCTTGCCGCGGCGGAAGCGCGCGACCTGTCGCTGAAGGATGTCATCACGGCTGTCGTGGCCGGTTACGAGGTGATGATCCGTCTCGGCTTCGTCGGCGGCGACCGCTTCCTCGAGCGCGGCTATCACACCAGTTCGCTTCTCGGCTCCTTCGGCGTTTCCGCGGCGATCGGACGGCTCAACGGCATTCGCCCCGAGAAGATCGTCGATGCAATGGGCATCAGCGGGACGTTTGCCTCGGGCATCCAGGAGTCCACCCGCACCGGCTCGACCTCGAAAATTCTCCACGGTGGCTGGGGCGCGCATGCCGGCATGATCGCTGTCGATCTGGCGACGGCGGGCATCACCGGCCCGGACAGCGTTTTCGAAGGCGGCTTCGGTTTCTTCAACACGCATCTGACGCCGATCACCGGCGAGCTCAATTTCGCGGCCGGCAGCGCGAAGCTCGGCCAGCATTGGTATCTGCCCGAGACCGCCTACAAGCCCTATCCCTGTTGCCAGCTCCTGCACGCCTTCATCGAGGCGGTGAAGCAGTTGCTCGTCGAGTTCAAGCGCGACGGCATATCGCTATCCGATATCGAAAGAATTTCCTGCCAGCTCGCCGAGCCGGGCCTCACGCTCGTGACGCAGCCTGCGGAGCGCAAGAAAAAGCCTCAGACGCCGCACGAAGGCCGCTTCAGTCTTTATTACGGTGTCGCGGCTGCGCTCGTTGATGGCGACGTGACGCTCGCGACCTTCAAGCCCGAGCGCCTGAAGGACCCGCAGATTCTCAAGCTTGCAGCGCTGGTCGAAGCCTCCGAAGACCCGGACTCCGACTACCCGCTGCACTGTCCCGCGATCCTTGAAATCTACGCGCGCGGCAAGAAGTACCGCAGTCACGTCCGCTTCCATCCGGGCTCGCCCGAAGCGCCGCTCCTTTATGACGATGTGCTCGACAAGTTCGCACGCAACTCGACCTGGCTGTTTGGGGACACGGCGCGGGCAATCGGTGCGGAAATTGCAGCGGTACCGCATGCCGATAAGATGAAGAAGATCGTCGAGCGCATTGCCCGTTCGAGCGTCAAGGTCATCTCCAGCGGGACCGGATAATGTCCGCCGGGTTGCAACAGGCCGAGACCCACGACTCGCTGCTGCACGACCGCCTCTTCATTGGCGGGGAGTGGGTCGCGCCGCGCTCCGGCCGCATGATCGAGTCCATCGACCCTGCGACCGAGGAAATTTGGGCGCGCGTGGCGGAAGCCGACGCGCGCGACGTGGACGACGCGGTGGCGGCCGCCCGCAAGGCGCTCTCCGGCCCGTGGAGCAAGTTCGAGCCGTCGAAGCGCGGCGCGCTCATTCATCGTCTTGGCTCGCTTTTGCTGGCCAACGCCGACCGCCTCGCCCGCATCGAGAGCCGCGACAACGGCAAGCCGTTTCGCGACACCAAGGGGGAGATGCAGCGCGCCGCCGACTGGCTCTTCTTCTTTGCCGGTGCCGCGGACAAGCTCAACGGCCGGCAAATTCCATTTCGTCCCGATGCGCTTGCTTACACGCGCCGCGAGCCGGTTGGCGTGGTGGCGGCGATCCTGCCCTGGAACTCGCCGATCCTCCTGTGCTGCTGGAAGCTCGGTCCTGCGTTGGCCGCCGGCAACACGGTCGTCATCAAGCCGGCCGAGCAGACGCCGGCAAGTGCGCTTGAAATTGCCAAACTCGCGGAAGAGGCGGGCTTTCCCGCTGGCGTCATCAATGTTGTGCCCGGCTACGGAGCCGTGGCAGGTGCGGCCCTCGCCGCGCACAAGGGCGTCAACAAGATTTCATTCACCGGCCACCACTCGACGGCCATCAAGATCATGAAAGCCGCGAGCGACAACCTGAAGCGTTGCTCGTTCGAGTGCGGCGGCAAGTCTCCCTATATCGTCTTCGCCGACGCCGATTTCGATCGCGCGCTTTCGGTCGCGGTTCACAGCGCGTTCCGTTCGACCGGGCAGTCATGTTCGCTCGCCTCGCGCATCTTCGTGGAGCGGCCGATCTATGAGCGTTTTGCAAAGGCAATCGCCGAGCGTGCGTCGCGCATCCGCGTTGGCATGCCGTTCGATGAACGCACGCATATTGGCCCGCACACATCCGCGGATCAACTGGCGAAGAGCCAGCGCTATATCAAGGCCGGCCACGACGCAGGTGCGCGTCTGCTCACGGGTGGCGGCAGGCCGCGCGGTCTGGACCGCGGCTATTTCGTCGAGCCGACCGTGTTCGCCGATCTCGATCATCGTTCGCCGCTCGCGCGCGAGGAAGTGTTCGGTCCGGTTCTCGGCATCATGCCGTTCGATAGCGAGGAAGAAGCCGTCGCGCTCGCCAATGACACGGACTACGGACTCGTCGGCGGCCTATGGACGTCGGACGTCACGCGCGCGCATCGTGTGGCGGCGCAGATCGAGGCGGGGCTCGTGTCGGTCAATACGTTCCGCCCTGTTCACTGGATGCTGCCTTACGGCGGGTACAAGCTGAGCGGCATCGGCCGCGAAAACGGCATGGACGCCGTCGAGGCATTCACTGAAGTGAAGACCATCGTGGTCGAACTCTCGACCAAGATGCCGCCCGATCCCTTCGCAGACTAAGCCGGACTTCGGCCGCCGGGCTTGTGCCCAGCCGTACAGGATGCAAAAATTGCATATTGATCGGTTCCCACCGACCTAAATTGGCATGCCGGGATCGCAGATGAAGCTTCAGCAGTTGCGATATGTCATTGAGATCGTGCGCAGCGGCAATCATTTGTCGGCCGCCGCCGAGGCGCTCAGTACGTCGCAACCCGGCGTCAGCCGTCAGATTCAGCAACTCGAGGCGGAGCTGGGCTTCGACATCTTCGTCCGCACGCGCAACCGCATCATCGGCCTTACCGAGCCGGGCCGGAAGGTCTACGAGTCGGCGCAGCAGATCGCGACCGAGGTCGCAGCGCTGAAGTCGCTCAAGGAGGAGATCACGGCCGGCGATCGCGGCACGCTGATCGTCGGCACCACGCACACGCAGGCGCGCTATGTGCTGCCGACGGTCGTGCGGAACTTCGTCAAGATGTACCCGGACGTGAGCCTTAGCCTGAAGCAGGGGCATCCTGAATATGCCTGCGAGCTTGTCGACGCAGGCGAAGCAGACATCGCAATCACAACCGAAACGATCCGCGAGTTTCCCCGCCTCGTGAAACTTCAATGTGCCGAGCTCAATCGCTGCGTCGTCGCAAAGGCCGGTCATCCGATCTTGTCGGCAAAGGAGCCGCTGACCCTCGAAGCGATCGCTGAATATCCGGTCATCACCTACGACTCGCATTACAGCGGCCGCTGGAAAGTGATGAGGGCATTCAAGGCGGCGGGCCTGTCGCCGAAGATTATCCTGAGCGCGATCGATGCCGATGTCTGCAAGACCTATGTCGAGATCGGTCTCGGTATCGCAATTTTGTCTTCCGTCACCTTCGATCCGGCTCGTGACCTGGGTCTCAGCATTCGCGATGCGAAGCACCTGTTCGAGCCCAGCCCCATCAACATTTCGTTGCGCGCAAACACATATCTGCGGCCGTTCCTGCTCGATTTCATCTCCGCGGTGGCGCCTCATCTGACCCCTGGCGTCGTGCGCAAGACGCTAGAGACGCACCGGCTCAGCCAACAGGCCGCCGGGCAGGCGGCGAAAAGCCAATCGCAATCCGAATAGTGTCTCCCGGTGCAGCGCACTATGCGGGAAACGTCTGCTCGTTGCGATCTCGTTATTGGCCCAGCTTGAAGCTTCACGTCTAACCTTTTTTGCAAGAGCAAAAAGAAAAGCGGGCGCAATCCCTTGCTCCCGTTGCCGTCGGCGCAGAGTGATCTTCTCACAGCATCACGGGCGCGGGGCGGCGTGGCTTCGGTTCGGGGCGGGCAGCAGCGTCCGTTGGCGCCCACTCCGACCGATCGGACAAGTCTCTGGGAGGAGAACTCGTGTTGAAACTGACTGGATTCACCCGCCGCTCAATTCTGCTCGCCTCGGCCTTGGCGATGCTCACTCCGCTTCCGGCCGCCGCGAAAGAATGGCGTCCCACGAAGCCCGTCAAGATCGTTGTGGCTTTCGCCGCCGGCGGCATCACCGACATCATGGCCCGCTTGCTCGCCGAGCACATGCAGAAGAAGTGGGGCCAGACCGTATTCGTCGAGAACAAGACCGGCGCCGGCGGCACGATCGGGACGATGGACGTTGTGCGCGCCGCGCCCGACGGCCACACCTTGCTCGTCGGCAGCACTGGTCCGCAGGGCTCGGCCTACAGCCTGTTCCGCGACATGCCGTATCAGCCGAAAGATATCACCTCGATCTCGAACGTCTTTCTCGGCTCGAACATTTTGCTCGTGAATAACGACATCCCGGCCAAGACGCTTCCGGAGTTCATGGACTGGATCAAGAAGAACGACGGCAAGCTGAGCTATGCCTCAGCCGGCGTGGGCTCGCTGACGCACTTGAACGGCCTGTGGTTCTTCAACACCGTGGGCGTCAAGGCCACGCACATTCCTTATCGCGGCTCGGCGCCCGCGATGGTCGATTTGATGTCGGGCGCCGTCCCGGTCTTTTTTGACAGTCTGGCGAACGGCATGGAGTTCGCCCGTTCCGGCAAGGTGCGTGCGCTCGCGGTCACGTCCGCCGACCGCAATATTTACGCGAAGGAACTGCCGACGGTTAAGGGCACCACGCCCGCGTTGAAGGATTTCGTGGTCGACACATTCTACGGCGTCTTCGGTCCGGCCAATCTGCCGAAAGAAGTCGTCGAAGAAGTCAACGTGACGGTCAAGGAATGGCTCGCGCTCGACTCCTCGAAGAAGCACCTTGAGAAGTGGGCGGTGCTGCCGGCCTGGGCGCCGCACGCCGAAACCGAAGCCTACATCGCGCAAGAAATCGCGAAGTGGCGCAAGCTGATCGAAGCCGAAGGCATCAAACTCGACCTGAAGTAATCGGGGCGCTTGCGCTTTGGCTGAACGGCCACTCGCCTGCAACGGCGAGTGGCCGCTCCCGAACCGCGTGAACCGGGACCGCGCCTGCGTGCGGGTGTAGGATGCACGCGCGACACGGAGTGACGAATTGGGAAAAGCGGAACGATGAAGGCCGTCAGGATTGATCCCGCGAACTGCCTGTGCGGCGCGATCTTCATCGGCACCGGTGCTTTCTTCGCAGTGCAGGCCAGTGCGCTCGGCATTGGTTCGGCGCTCCAGATGGGCTCTGGCTTTTTCCCGATGCTCCTTGCCGTCGTTCTGATCGGATTGGGTCTCCTTCTTGTCGTACGCGCGCTTCGTACCGAGGGTGAGCCGATCGGCCAGTTCGCCGTTCGGGGAATGTTGCTGATCCTGCCGTCGCCGATCGTGTTCGGCTTCACGATCAATACGCTCGGCTTTATGCCGGCCCTGTTCCTGACCTGCTTCGTCGCCTGCTTTGCGAGCGTCCGGATGAGCGTCGCGATGGCGGTGCTGGTGTCGGCCGTCGTCACGGCCTTTTCGATTGTCGTCTTTAGTTACGCGCTGGGCTTGCCTTATCCGTTGCTCGGCACCTGGCTGGATTATCGATGATGCAGGAGTGGTGCGAGGCAAGGGCAGGGCACGGCAACAGTCGAAGCCTTTGCGTGTGTTAGGCAGGCAATGGACCTACTAAGCAATCTCATCTTCGGGCTCTCGACGGCCACATCGGTCGTCAATCTGGGATTCTGCTTCGCCGGCGTGCTGCTCGGCACGCTCATCGGTGTCCTGCCCGGTATCGGCCCGACCGCAACCATTGCCTTGCTGTTGCCGATCACGATCCAGATCGGCGATCCCGTCTCCTCCATCATCATGCTGTCCGGCGTCTATTACGGCGCGCAGTATGGCGGCTCGACCACGGCGATCCTGATCAACCTGCCCGGCGAGGCGTCGTCGGCTGTCACAGCGATCGACGGTTATCAGATGGCGCGGAACGGCCGCGCCGGCGTGGCGCTCGCCGTTGCCGCCATTGGCTCGTTCTTCGCTGGCACCGTATCGACGCTGCTGATCGCGATCTTCGCGGTGCCGCTTACAGAGGTGGCGTTACGCTTCGGTGCTGCCGAATACTGTTCGCTCATGGTCGTAGGCCTCGTCTGTGCGACGGCGCTCGCGCACGGCTCGATCGTGAAAGCGTTGGGCATGGCCCTGATCGGCCTGTTGCTCGGCCTCGTCGGCGTTGACATCTACGCAGGTACGCCCCGTTTCAATCTCGGCATCGTCGAGCTGTCGGATGGTTTGAATTTTGTCGCCGTCGCGGTGGGCGTTTTCGGCATCGCCGAGATCTTGCGCAATCTGGAGAACGAGCACGGGCGCGACGTTCTTGCGGCCAAGATCACCGGCCTCATGCCGACCCGCACCGACTTCCGCCGGATGCTCGCGCCGATTGTGCGGGGCACCGCGCTCGGCTCACTCCTCGGTATTCTGCCCGGCGGTGGTGCGACGCTTGCGGCCTTTGCGTCCTACGCCGTCGAGAAGCAGGTGTCGAAAAATCCGGATGAGTTCGGCAAGGGAGCCATCGCAGGCGTCGCCGGCCCGGAATCCGCCAACAATGCCGGCGCGCAAACTTCCTTCATTCCGATGTTGACGCTCGGCATTCCCGCGAACCCGGTCATGGCGCTGATGATCGGCGCGATGATCATCTACGGGATTGTGCCGGGTCCGAACATTGTCGCCGAGCAGCCCGCTCTCTTCTGGGGCGTGATCGCCTCGATGTGGATCGGCAACCTGATGCTCGTGATCCTGAACCTGCCCTTAATCGGACTCTGGGTGCGGCTTCTGACGGTGCCGTATTATGTTCTGTTTCCAACGATCATGGGTTTCTGTGCGATCGGCGTCTACAGCGTCAGCTCGAACGTCTATGACCTCTATACCGTCGCCTTCTTCGGCCTGGCCGGTTACATCCTGATCAAGCTGCGGTGCGAGCCAGCGCCGCTGTTGCTCGGCTTCGTCCTTGGCCCGTTGCTGGAAGAGAACCTGCGCCGTGCGCTCCTGTTGTCCCACGGCGATCCGACCGTGTTCGTGACGCGCCCCATTAGCGCCGCGCTTCTCCTGATCGCCCTGATTGTGATGGCGGCGGTGCTGGTTCCGGCAGTGCGCCGGGAGCGTGAGGTCGTCTTTGCCAAGGAAGACTGAGACCGCATGCCGGGAGCGCGCGTAATGCCGCGTCCTTATCCTGATATTCGGTTTGGTTCTTGGACACGCTCAAACCGATGAACTTGAGTGAATGCGTGGACCCGCGAGCGGCGGGCGATGCCGAACTGTGATCGGAGGAAGCCGGAATGACGATCGATGCGGCGAGCAAGAAAACGCTGGGCGGGACCGACAGCGCGCCTCGTCATCATACCGCGCTCGCAGGCGTGCGCGTGGTGGATCTCAGCCAGTTCGAGGCCGGACCTTCCTGTACCCAGACGCTCGCCTGGCTCGGCGCCGAAGTGATCAAGATCGAAGCGCCCGGCCGGGGAGAGCAGGGCCGCGGCGCTACGTCCGACGCGCCCGGCATGGATGCGCACTTCTTCCTGATCCTCAATTCCAACAAGCGCAGCGTGACCTGCAATCTCAAGGACCCGCGGGGACGGGACCTTCTCAAGCGGTTGATCGAGAAATCGGACGTGCTCATCGAGAATTTTGCACCCGGCACGATTGAGCGGCTGGGCTTCGGCTATGACGAGGTGAGCAAGATCAATCCGCGTATTATCTACGCACAGATCAAGGGTTTCGCGCCGGAAGGTCCCTACGCCGACTATCTCGCTTTCGACGCGATCGCGCAGGCCGCCGGTGGCAGCCTCTCGATCACGGGTGAAGAAGACGGCCGTCCGATCAAACCGGGCCTGAATGTCGCCGACACCGGCGCGGGCCTTCATTGCTCGATCGGTATTCTGGCGGCGCTCCATCAGCGCGCCACCACCGGCCTCGGCCAGCGCGTCGAAATCTCGATGCAGGACGCGGTGATCAATTTCGGACGCATCGCTTATGCGGCGCAGGCCAACCGCGGCGCCGCGGCGCCGCGCACCGGCAACCAGAGCATTCTCGCCGGTACCTCGCCGAGCGAGGTCTATCCCTGCGCGCCCGGCGGGCCGAACGATTATGTCTATGTTTACACGACGCGGGCGGGCAACCATCACTGGGAGCGCCTGCTTGCCGTCATCGGTCGCGAGGATTTGCTGACCGACGAGCGGTTCAACACACCCAAAAATCGGCAGACCAACTACAAGCAGGTCGACGCGATCGTCGCCGAGTGGACGCGCACGCGCGAGAAGCGCGACGTGATGAAGCTCTTTGGCGAGGCGGGTATCCCAGCGAGCGCCACCTTCGACACGATGGAACTCTCGCTCGATCCGACGCTGCGCAAGCGCGGCACCTTCGTCACGGTCGATCATCCGCAGCGCGGTCCGGTGACGATTCCGGGCTCCATGATCAAGCTTTCAGCGTCGCATGTCCCGGCGAAGGCCGCGCCGCTGCTCGGTTCCGACACCGACGCCGTTTATGGCGACTTGCTGGACGTTTCCCGTGAGGAGCTCGCGACGCTCCGCGCGGAAAAAGTGATCTGAGCCATGAAGATTTCCGGCAACGCGCTGCTGGCCAAGGCGCTTGCGCGCGGCGGCATCGACACGATCTTTTTCATCATGGGCGGGCCCATGAACGACGCGCTGCTGGCGGCGAGCGACGCCGGCATCCGCCTGATCGACGTGCGGCACGAGCAGGCCGCTGCGATGATGGCGCAGGCCTATGCGCGCGCGAGCGGGAAGCTCGCGGTCTGCGCCGGCGCTTCGGGGCCGGGCACGATCAATCTCACGACGGGCCTCGCGAATGCGCTCGTCGATTGCGCGCCGGTGCTGGCGCTCGGCGGTTCGAGCCCGCTCTCTGCGGCAAACACCGAGGCGTTCCAGGAGATCGATCAGGTCGCGATCATGAAGCCTGTCACCAAGTGGGCCGACCGCGTCCTGCACACCAGGCGCATTCCCGAATATGTCGATGTCGCGATCGCCCGCGCCAAGACCGGCAAGGGCGGACCCGTCTATCTCGATCTGCCCGGCGACATCCTCTACGCCGAGGTCGAGGAAGAAGAGGTCCTGTGGCCGCGCGAGCGGCGCATGGGCCGGACGAATGCCGACCCGGAACTGATCGTAGAGTGCGTCGAGCTTCTCAAGAAGGCGGAGCGGCCGCTGCTTCTGTCAGGCAGCGGTGTGCTGTGGTCCGGCGGCGCGGAGGAAATGCAGTCCTTCGTCGATGCGCTCGGCATTCCTTTTTATACGACGCCGCAGGGTCGCGGCGCCGCGCCCGAAGATCATCCGTTCTTCTACGGCGCCGCCCGCTCGACCGCCTTCCGCGAAGCGGACCTCGTATTCGTCGTCGGCACGCGCCTGAGCTACGTTTTCGCTCACGGTCGCGCACCGCGCTTCGCGGACTCGGCCAAATTCATCATGGTCAATATCGAGGCCGACGAGATCGTGCGCACGCCGCGCACCGACGTCGGGCTTGTCGGTGATGCATCGGCCGTCCTGCGCCAGCTTCGCGACGCCGCGAAAGGCAAGGTCACACCGGAGCAATATCGCGGCTGGCGCGAAAAGCTCGAAGGACTCGAGAAGAAGAAGCGGACGGAGGACGGAGAGGATTCCGCCGAGACGCCGATCCATCCGCTGCGGCTCTGCCGCGAACTGCGTGAATTTCTCGACCGCGACACGATCCTCGTCGTGGACGGTCAGGAAATTCTGAACTACGCACGCCGCGCGATCCCGACCCACATCCTCGGCAACCGGCTGAATTCCGGTCCCTTCGGCACGATGGGCGTGGGCTTACCCTTTGGCGTCGGCGCCAAGGCCGCGCGCCCCGAGAAGAAAGTCGTCGTGTTGCATGGCGACGGCTCGCTGGGGCTGAACGCGATGGAGCTCGACACTGCGGTTCGCCACAAACTGCCGATCCTCGTCGTCGTGAGCCTGAACGGCGGCTGGACGGCCGATCCCGACAAGAAAAAGCCCGGCCGCGACCTCGGTTATACGCGCTTCGACAAGATGGCCGAGGCGCTCGGATGTTACGGCGAGCATGTCGAGAAGCCCGAGGAAATCCGTGCGGCGCTCGAGCGCGGCGCGGCTGCCGTGGCAGCGGGTAAGACGGCGCTCATCAACGTGGTGACCGATTGGCGCGCGCGCGCCGACACGGTGAAGTTCACCGCCTACAGCACCTGATCGAGACGGGGACGAGCAACCATGACAGCCGCCAAGCCCGCTCTCGACGGCATCCGGGTGATCGACTTCACCCATTTCATCGCGGGGCCATTCTGCACCATGATCCTCGCCGATCTCGGCGCGGAGGTGATGAAGATTGAGGGGCCGGGCGGCGATACGTTCCGCCGCTTCCGCCCGCAGATTGCCAACAGCGACGACGGCGCCGCCTTCATCTGGGTCAACCGCAATAAGTCGAGCGTCTGCATCGATCTCTCGAATGACGACGGCAAGCGCGTTGTTCGCGAGATGATCGCCCGCGCTGATGTGCTGGTGGAGAATTTCTCCACCGGCGTCATGTCCCGCCATGGCCTCGACTATGAGTCCGTCTCGAAGATTAATCCGCGCCTCGTTTACTGTTCGATCTCGGCCTATGGCCGCGAAGGGCCGCTCGCCAACCGCTCCGGCTTCGACCCCGTGATTCAGGCCGAAACGGGCTTCATGTCGATGAACGGCTATCCCGACAAGGACCCGGCACGCACCGGCCCCGCGATCATCGACATTTCCTCCGGCATGATGGCGGCGAACGCGGTGCTCGGCGCGCTGATGGCGCGAGAGCGGCAGGGCATCGGCCAATATGTTGAAGTCGCGATGTACGACACCTGCGTGTCGATGGTCGGCTTCCACGCCATGAACTATCTCGTCAGCGGCGTGAACCCGAACCGCTTCGGCAACACCAGCCCCGACAGCGCGCCGATGGATATGTACCGGGCCGCCGACGGCCCGTTCTATATCGGTTGCGCCAACGACGCGCTGTTCCAGCGTCTCGTCGAGAAGGTATTGAGCCAACCCGACCTGGCGAAGAAGCCCGAATACGCGAACAACGCGACGCGCGTGAAGAACAACCTGAAACTCCAGCAGGACCTCAATAATGTCTTCAGCACGGATTCGCGCGAAGTCTGGGTCGAGAAGCTGCGCGCGGCCAGCATTCCCGCCGGCATCCCGCGTACGGTTGAGGGCGCGTTCCGCTCGCAGGAAATGGCGGAGCGCAAGCTCGTGACTAAAATTCCGCATCCCGTTGCCGGCGAAATCCCGAATATCGCGTCGCCCTTGCAGTTGTCGGCGACGCCTGTGCGAACGCCTACGGCCGCGCCGGCTCTCGGCCAGCACACCACCAAAGTGCTGCGCGAATTCCTCGGCCTGGGCGAAGACGCGGTCGCCTCGCTCGCGGCGAGCGGCGCCGTCGTGACCGGCAAGTCGTGAGCGCGAATATGGGACCGTTGCACGGCTACAAGATCGTCGAAATCGGCGCGATCGGGCCGGGACCTTTTTGCGCCATGATGCTCGCGGACATGGGCGCGGATGTCCTGCGCCTCGACCGCCTCGCGCCGGCGGAGCTCGGCCTGAAGCGCGAAGCGCGCCACGCCACGCTCAACCGCGGCCGGCGTTCAGTCGCGATCGACCTGAAAGCGCCGGGCGCGGTCGATCTGGTGCTGCGGCTCGTGAAGCAGTCGGACGGCCTACTCGAAGGATTCCGTCCCGGCGTGATGGAACGGCTTGGGCTTGGGCCGGATGCCTGTCTCGCGGCCAACCCGAAGCTCGTCTATGGCCGCATTACCGGCTTCGGCCAGGACGGACCGCTCGCCCAGACGGTCGGCCATGACATCAACTATCTCGCTTACGCCGGCGCGCTGCATGGCATCGGCCGCAGAAACGCGCCGCCTTCGCCGCCGCTCAACCTGCTTGCCGACATGGGCGGAGGCGGGATGTATCTCGCCTTCGGCATCGTCTGCGCGCTGCTCGAAGCGTCACGGTCACAGAAGGGGCAGGTGGTCGACGTTTCAATGGTCGAAGGTGTGATGTCGCTGATGACCAGCGTCTTCGGTATGCGCGGCGCAGGTTTGCTGCATGACCGGCGCGGCGAGAATTACTACGACAGCGGTGCGCCCTGGTACGACAGCTACGAGACCGCCGACGGAAAATATATGTCCGTCGGCGCGATCGAAGGGCGCTTCTACAAAACGCTCATCGGCTTGCTGGGGATTGACGACGGCACGCTGCCTGGCCAGCACGACAAAAAGAACTGGCCCGAACTGGCCAAGCGCTTCGCCGCCGTCTTCCGCGCGAAAACGCGCGATGAATGGGTGGCGCTGACGGAAGATAAGGAAGTCTGCGTCGCGCCGGTGCTGACGCCCGACGAGGCGGCGCGCCACCCGCACATGCTGGCGCGCAACGCGACAATCGAGATCGAAGGAGTCGTGCAGCCCGCTCCGCAGCCGCGCTTCAGCCGCACGCCCGCAGAGGCGGGCGCAGTCGCGTCGGAGGCGGGCGCGGACACGGGGCCGGGGCTCGAAACGTGGGGATTTTCGGCCGGAGAAATTGCGGGCTTACGGTCGGCCGGCGTCGTAGCCTGAGACAGCAACGGGAACGAAGATCATGTGCGAGACATGCGAAGAGCGCGGCAAGGGTTGGCTCGGCTGGAATCGCGCCCCGCTGCGCGAGCCGGGCGCGCCGCGCGGTCCCTGGATCGATCTCTCGCACCCGGTAGGGCCGAAGATGCCCTGCGCGTCGATCTTTCCGGCGCCAAGCCTGACGATGCTGAAACAGCAGCCGCAGGACCCCTTCAACGTTACCGAGCTAAAGATGGTCGTCCATGCGGGCACGCATGTTGACTCGCCGCGGCATTACTATCTCGACGGCCCGGCCTTTGAGGATGTGCCGCTCGAGCGGCTGCACGGACCCGGCGTCGTGTGGCACATCCCGACCGAGCCCAATCAGGTGATCGGCGTTGCCGAGCTGGAGCGCGCCCGGCCTGAGCTGCGCGGTGGCGACTTTCTTGCCATCGATACCGGGTGGGCTCCGAAGTTCGGCACCGAGACCTATGAGCATCATCCGAGCCTGTCGGCGGAGGCGGCGACTTGGCTCTCGGAACGCGGCATCCGGATGCTGGCCGTCGATTTCGCGACGCCGGATCTCGTTTATCATCTGCGGCAGCCGGGCTTTAACTGGCCTGTACACCACATCCTCCTGAGCCGCGGCATCCTGGTCTGCGAGCATCTGCGTGGACATGCCGTGTTCGCCGGCAAGCGGGTTGAGTTCATGTTTAACGCGATCAACATCGCGGGCTCAGACGGCGCCCCGGCGCGGGTCCTTGGCCGCGAAGTGGCGGCTTGATCGCCGCTCACGCCCGGCCTGTGCATCGGCGGTCGGGACGGCTATAAGCCCGCCCGATGAAAGCCCACCGCTTCAGCGTCGCGCCGATGATGGACTGGACGGCGTTAAAACGATTCTCCCATTAATTGTCATTGCTTAGAGTTTTTCGATCCGTCCCGTCGTGCTGTTTTGTCGTACCGCGCGCTGCCCTGTGAAAAAGATTCCCGCTATTGACGGTGACAACGGGATTAGCGTTGAAGCGCGCGTATGAGCGCGAATGAGCGACTTGGACTGCAGCAACCCGAACCCGTAACGCAAACGATTTTCTACCTCTTAGCTCGACACGGCGGGGCAGCAATCGTCCCCATTGATGACGTCGTGCGCGACTACTTTTCCCATCTCAGCGTCGACAAGTTCTCTCGCAAGGTTCTGGCCGGCGCGATCGATCTAGCGATTGTCCGCACCGATTCCTCCAGTCAGAAATCAGCGCGTGGCGTTTTCATCACGGACCTGGCCGCGTTCATTGATAAGCAACGCGCGGCGGCAATTCGCGAGCGCGATGCGCTGCGCCCGGCGGCTTGACCCCGAAACGAAACCTAACGAGAAGCGAAAAAAGAAAGCCCCGCGGCCGGTGGGCGGCGCACGGGGCGAAACGAAACATTCACGAAGGAGAAGATGCCGCCGAAAATTGTTGAGCGCAAGAGCGCGCCGAACGCAGCAACCAAACCCAAGGCCAAGATTCTCTCTATCGGCGTCAAGACGATGATCGCGAAGATTCGTCTTCGGGAAATCAACCTGCTCGCGAGATGGCGGAATCAGTTCGGCGGTTGGCCCGAGTTCATGGCCGGCTTCATCGCCTGTATTGCAAACTGCATCCGCAACATAACTAACGGCCCCCCGACGCCGGACCGCGTGCGCGCGGAACTGCGCGCGGCCAACGTGTCGGTGGGGGATGATGACATAGAGTCGGCGCTTGCCATTGAACAAGCAACGCAGCCATCTTACGCCAACCGCCTCTTGCCGGGGGACTATGCGGGCGCGCTGGTTGAACTAACGCACGAGGAACGGATTTCGGTTTCGGTGCCATATCGCAGAGGGGGCGTGACCGGGACGCGCCCAATAGTGATGATGCGCGCGATTGACGAAACCGACGACGAACGCGCGGAAGCGGTGAAGGAAGCGCGCCGCGCCCGCGACCTAGTTGCGAAACGACTCAAGCGCGGGAGCGTGCCGCGTGGCGAATATCTCGCCGCCAGTCTCGCTCAAACGAGACCTTGGGAGTCCGAAGGAATTGGCCGACGGCAATGGGAGCGACGACTCAAATCCGGAATGTCGCAAGTTGTCGCCCCAACGAAGTACTTACATAGCGATGCCGACATACCTGCGACATTCCCGAAGCGACGCCTTGGCCGGTAGGAGATTCTGGATGAAAAGAAAGAATCAATCGCATTGCGACGTATCCGGCGAAGGCGCAGCCGTAGCCGGATCGTCGGCCCGTCTGGCGAAGGCGCTCGCTGCGCCGACAAGTTGCGGCATGGGTGAGGTGATTCCGTTTCCTGATCGTCGCCGCCCGGTGATCGAAGCAATTCTGGTGATGATCGAGGAAGGCGAGAGCGAGGAAGGCATGCTCCGGCGCGTGAAGCGCATGTATCCTAAGATGCGGAGCAAATACGACTTTTACGACGCACTGCGTGCAGCGGCCTATGTGCGGCCGGACCTGTTCGAGGGACGACGCACCGCAGGCCACGGCGGCGAGGCGGCGTGATGAGCAAGCCCTACGTTCTGTTCGGCGCACGCGCAAAACAGCTCGGCATCCCGCGCGAGGTGCTGACGATGTACTGTGAACTCGGCGCGCACCCCAAGCCGAAATTCGTGACCGCGAAGCGACTCGGCTTCCTTCGCTCAGATTTGCGAGGATGGAAACAGCCGCGCTGGCAAACCTATACGGCGTGCGGCATACCACTATTTCAAAACGGCGGCGGCGAGGCGGCATGAGCGAGTCGAACGCGCAAATTGCGAGGGACAATCATTTCGTCCCCATCTTCTACTTAAATCGGTGGAGGGGTGACGACGGGAAGGTCGAGGTCGTTCGAAAGATCCGGGGGAAGATTGTTAGAAGTCGTCGCAGCCCTAAGAACACCGGCTTTACGGTCGATCTCTACTCCTATGATGAGAAATTCGTTGAGGCTTCGCCCGACGAAATTGAGACGCAAATACTGCGCCCGCTCGATAATTCCGGTGCGATAATTGTCTCGAAAATTATATCCCGCGAGGAACTGAGCGACTCAGAGAAAGAAATTTGGGCGCGCTTCATCGTGTCGATGAGAATGCGATCGCCGACCATGATCGCTAAGGCGGAGGAACGTGCGTCGGAAAGAATTAGTAGAATGCTCGATGATATGGAGGCGGACTATCACGCGCACAAAAGCCCAAACGATCCAGAGACGCCGCTGGGGTGGATGAACGCTAACAAGCCCGGCCTTCTAGAAAGCTTCGGCAAAAGAAGGCTAGGGCAGTTGATCAATGGAAGTGAGTTAGCGGCCGGTTTGCTCGCATTCAAATGGATGGCTATCGATCTCTCTAAGTCTTCAGTTCCGCTCCTTACATCCGATCATCCATGCGTCTACACGAAGGGTTTGGGTGATCCGCTATGCCTTATCGCTCTGCCACTCTCTCCACGGCATGCCTTCATTGCCTATCGAGATCAGCGGCTGGCCGACAAGATTTTGTCGACCAAGCCGAGCGAGGTTGCAAAGAAATTTAATGGAAGCGTCGTGGCGCAATGTATCGCGCGGGTGTATGCGGCGTCCCCTACGCCGGATTCATTCTTCCAAAAAAGGCTTAGGGCTTCGGAATTCGATGGCGAGGCGGCTTGACGGCCCGGCCCCGGCTGCGCGGTTACCCGCCCGAACTAAAAAAAGCGCTGGTACGTTTTATTGAAAGCGCGGATCGCGCCGCCGTGCTCAGCGCATTGCCAGCGGATGATTATGCGCTCTTGCGGGCCGTAGCCTTCAAAGGTGCAACCGCCTCCAATCTTGAGCGGAGAACGGGAGTTCATAATAGCCGGTGGAACTACAAAATACGAAAGGTGCTGCGCAGCGTTGCCGCGCTCTATGGCATCAAGCTCAAGCGCGATACGCTTGTTGAAGACTTCGACGCTGCGGAAGCCACACACTTTGATTGTTTTCCCGCATCTAAGTGCTGGGTCGACCACCACGGTCGCGAGCATCATGTTGAGCCTATCCTACGGCGAGGCCGCCCTAGGAAAAGAACCCTTGACATAGCCGGAAAAATTATGTGAAAAGGGTGAACCGTCCGAACTGTGCCTGTAGTCGCCAAATCGCCCCGTCCCGCGCCAAAAGCGCGGGCGTTTTTGTTTATGGAGTCAGATGTACGATCGCCGCCGCGCCCATGATGCAAAACGGGCGGCGAGTCAGCGTTGGCGTGCTTGGTATCGATCACCGGAATGGCGCGCTATCCGCGCCGCTCAGTTGCAGCGCGAGCCGTTCTGTCGAATGTGCGCGCGTGCCGGTACTCGAACGAAAGCCACGGTCTGCGATCACATCGAACGTCACCACGGCAACCGTATCAAGTTCTTTCGCGGGCCGTTTCAGTCTCTCTGCCAACATCACCACGATAGCGATAAGAAGCGGGCCGAGATGCTCGGTTATGATCCGACGCTAGGCAGCGATGGATTGCCGATCGATCCGCGGCATCCGTTCTTTACTTAAGAATGTCGAAGACCGCCCACACCGCAAAAAGGATCAAATAGGCAAGCTGCATAAGGGGTCCGCTCTGGCGCAGCCAACGCCAAAACCTCCCCTTGGTCCGTCGCTTTCTCCGTTTTCGGGCCATTGCAACCATACCCACTGAGTCAGCGGCACAATGGCTAAGCCCCATCGGCGCTACAACGCACCCAACACGATCCATTGCGCGAAGGGTTGGCACGGCGGATATCCTGCAACGAGTCCTGAGCGGTAAACCGTGAAACCGGGTAGGGCGGTCAAAAGTCAAAAAGTCTTTTGAGGGCAAGACCGACGCCCCCTCTCGTTTACAGAATTAGTTTCTCGGTTCGGTGCCCCAGAAACTCCATGAGGGCCACGCGGCGGGTCCGCTAACGGAAGACGGGATGCGTGCTGGGGATGCCGGCATTCATAACGCGCTCAATTCCGTCGACGCCGCGACTTACAATTAAGGATCATTGATGGGAAGGCGCGGACCTGGCGCGGGACGCCAGCGCCTCGCGCGTGACCAAGCCGAGGCGGCGCCGAAGAGGCGCTTGCCGTGGAAGAGAAAGGGGCTGACGCGCGCTCAGCGGGTTATCGCCTTTCTGGAATTCTTGCCTGTTACCAAGGGCGCTCTTCGCGGCAAGCGAATGAAACTCTTGCCGGATCAGCGGGAGTTCATTGAGCGGACATTCGCGACGGACAAGCGGGGTCGCCGTAAGGTCTCGCTCGCAATTCTGAGCGAGCCCAAAGGAAACGGGAAAACCGGACTCGTTAGCGGTATCTGCCTTTGCTTCCTTGTTGGGCCGGAAGCGGAAGAGCGCGGAGAAATCTATTCCGCTTCGATCACGAAGGCGAAGGCCGCGATAATCTTCAACGAGATGCGCGCGATCATTCAGCGCGTTCCGGAATTCGCCGGCCGTTGCAACATCATTGATTTTCACAAACGGATTCACGTCTACGGGGAGGGCGACGGGTACGACTCGACTTATGAAAGTCTGAGTTCTGATTCGAAGACGGCGCAGGGCCTTTCCCCTACCGCTTGGGCGTTCGATGAACTTGGCGAATCCGACGACGGCGGCGCCTTGCTGTCGGTGCTCATGGAAAGCGCCGGCAAGCGCGACGAAACGCTCGGGATCGTGCTTTCAACTCAGGCGCCTGACGACGAACACCCGCTATCCAAATTAATCGACGACGCGCTAAGCGGGGCCGATAAATCCGTCTATTTGCAACTTCATGCGGCCCCGTCCGATGCGGACCCGTTCTCAGACGAAACAATCAAGGCCGCCAATCCGGCATGGGGCAAGTTCCTCGATCTTGAGGCCGTGAAGAAGTCGCGCGATCGGGCGCGCAGAATCCCGGCATTTGAATCAGCTTACCGGCGCTTGAGACTCAATCAGCGCGTGGATGCGCAGAGCGAGACGCGACTCGTCCCGCTTACGATATGGAAAAAGGGCAGCGTGCCAGTCGATCGAATAGCACTGGCAAAGCGGTGCGCGTTCGGCGGTCTCGACCTCAGCAAGAAAAGCGACTTGAGCGCGCTTGTGTTGGCGTTTCCCGACGATGATCCCGACCCGAATTATGATGTTCTGTGCTGGTGTTGGACTCCATTCGACGCGATCGAGGCGCGGAAGCCGCAGGAACAAAAGCTCTTTCGGCAATGGATCAAGGACGGGTTTCTAATCGGCGTTCCGGGGGCGACGATCCGCTTCAGTTTCATCGCCAAGGAAATGGCGAGACTCGCGACCGAGTTCGATATCCGCGGCGTTGCGTTTGACCGTTGGAAAATCGACGACTTCCTTCAGGACTTGGCCGAAGAGGATTGTTCGGTTGCGCTTGAGCCGCGCGGGCAGGGCTTCAAAGATCAAGGCGCGGACGTCGAGATCACGAGCGAATTGCTGCTCAACGGCAAGGTGAGGCACGCCGGGCACCCGGTACTTACGGCCGCCTTGGCTGGTGCCGTCATGGAAAGCGACCCCGCCGGCAATCTGAAAATCACGAAGCAAAAGCAGCGCGGCCCGGTTCGAGTCGATCCGCTTGCCGCATTGGTCATGGCGCTTGGTTTGGCATCGCGCGGCGTCGACGCGCCGCCTCCGAAGCCCTCAGTCGGTGAGTGGCTAGCGCGCGGTCCGATTATGGTTGGAGTTTAAGTGGCATCATTCAGAAATTGGATCGGTAAGACGTTCGGACTAACGAACGCCGAGCCGTGGCGCTATGCCTTCGGTTATTCGAGCGCCGCCGGTAAATCGGTGACGAACCAGACCGCGTTGCAGCTCGCGACGGTATGGGCCTGCACGCGCACAACGGCGCAAGCCGTCGCGATGATTCCGCGTGGTCTCTATCGTCGCGAAGCAAATGGAAGCCGCACAAGTCTAGACGCCCATCCGCTGCATGAAATCATTTCGGTATCTCCGAATGCGGATCAAACCGCGCTAGAATTCTGGGAGGCAATGGCTGCCTGGCTCTGCGTTCAGGGCAATGCCTTTGCTGAGATCGCGCGCAGCGGGGATCGTATCGTCGCGCTGAATATCCTGCCGGCCGATCAGGTCGAAGTTGTTCGCAACGAGTCGAACGAGCTTCGCTACAAATTCACCGACAGGGGAAGGCCCGTCGATCTTCCCGCAGAGTCCGTTCTGCATATTCGCGGATTCGGTTTCGGCGGCGATGTCGGACTCTCGCCGGTTCGGTTCGGCGTTCAGACCTTCGGCAACGCGATTGCGGCCGATGAAACGGCGGGCAAAATCTTCGCTAACGGAATGATGCCCAGCGGCGTCGTCTCTACGGAACAGGTGCTGACGCCGGAACAAGCGGCGCAGATCGGCGAGTCACTGAGCAAGTACGCGAGTTCAACAAATGCCGGCAAGCTCATGGTGCTGGAGGCCGGACTCGAATTCAAACAGTTATCGCTTGACCCGGAGTCGATGCAGGCGCTCGAAACGCGGCGCTTTCATATCGAAGAGATTTGCCGCTGGTTCGGATGCCCGCCGATCATTGTGGGTCATGCCGCGCAGGGTCAAACAATGTGGGGGACCGGCGTCGAGTCGTTGCTCATTCAGTGGCTGACTACCGGACTCAATCCGTTTCTGGTTCGGATCGAACAACGAATCTCTAAGCAACTTCTGGCACCCGGCGAACGCGCGACGGTGTACGCGCGTCACAATCGCGAGGCGCTTCTACAAGCCGATAGCGCAGCTAAGGCGGCATTCCTGTCGAGCCTTGCACAGAATGGATACATCACGAGGAACGAAGGCCGCGCGAAGCTGGAGATGCCGCGCGACGAGTCGGAAGGCGCCGACAAACTCACGGTGCAAAGCAACCTAATCACCTTGGATAAACTCGGCGCGGCACCCGATCCGCGCTCCACGATGCGCAATGCGCTCGGAATTGAAGACGAGGCCGCATGATTAAGGTTCGTGATTTCGAACTGTCGCTGAAGGATGTTGGCAAGAATGGCACCTTCTCGGGCTACGGCAGCGTCTTTGATGTTGTCGACGCACAAAAGGAGAGGGTGTTACCGGGCGCCTTTGTCGAAAGCATTGCGGCCCGGAAAGCCAAGGGTCGGAAGTTTCCGGTTCTGTGGCAGCACCGCACCGAGAATCCGATCGGCGTCTACGAACATATCGAAGAGGATTCGAAGGGGCTCTACGTCGAAGGCAAGTTGCTGACCGAAGAGGTGGGCCAGGCCCGCGAAGCGCATGCCTTGATGAAAAGCGGCGCGGTCTCCGGGCTGAGCATCGGCTACTGGACGCGAGAGTCGAGCTTCGATGAGAAAACGGGAATCCGTTCCCTGTCCCGACTCGACCTTGAAGAAATTTCAATCGTGACTCTTCCGTCGAATGACGAAGCAAGAGTCGACGCAATCAAAATGAAGCTCGCTCATGGCGGGCTGCCAACAATTCGCGAGTTCGAATCCATCTTGCGGGAAGCAGGATTTTCGAAGTCGCAAGCTGCGGTTATCGCCAATCGCGGAATCAAAGCCTTGCTGCGGGATGCAGCGGAGGAACCGGCGAACGAAACGGCCGCGGCGCTAATCGAGCGTATCCGCGGCTTCACACTTCCTCCGATCTAAGCGGAAAATCAAAATGACAAAGCATGTATCGCCCGGCGAGTTTCGCCGGAAGAATGCGGCGGCTGTTGCCGACCGCGTTGATGCCCATCTCGAATTCAAGTCGATCATGGATGCGCTTGAAGCGCGCGACAAAGAGATCAAGACGTTTGCCGATAAGGCAACGGCCGAGATCAAGGACCACGGCAAGGTTCTGGATGAAACGAAGTCGGCACTGGAAAAGCTTTCCGGCGCCGGTTCGGAGCTTCAAACCCGTCTCCTTGCCGTCGAGCAGAAGCTGGCCCGCCGCGGTAGCGGCGACGCCCTCGCATTCGCCGGCAAGTCCGCCGGCAGCGAGTTCGTTGAATCAGACGTCTTCAAAGAACTACAGGCCAAGGGCAAGGGCAGTGCGCGCCTTCAACTGAAGGCGAATACACTGACGAGCCTGACGACCGACGCCTCGGGTTCTGTCGGTGCAGGCGTCCCGCAGCATCTCGTACCGGGAATCATAACGCCGGCCGAACGTCGCATGACGATCCGCGATCTTCTCGCGCAGGGAACGACCACGAGCAATATGGTCGAATTCGTCAGTGAGAAGGGGTTCAACAACAACGCGGCAAGCGTTGCCGAGAATCCGGTGGCGGCAAAGCCCGACTCGGATATCCAATTCGAATTGAAGAATGCGCCGGTTCGCACGCTGGCTCACATCTTCAAAGTGTCGAAGCAGGCCCTAGACGACGTGCCGATGCTCGCCTCGTACATCGATACGCGCGGCCGTTACGGGCTGAAGTACGTCGAGGAAACGCAACTTCTTTCCGGCAACGGTCAGACCACGAACGTCCATGGTCTGTTGCCGAATGCGACCACGTTCAATGAGTCCGGGCTCATTGAGCACGCGACGAATCCGACACGGGCCGATGTCATTCGGCTGGCCATGCTTCAGGTTCGTCAGTCCGAATACGCGGCCACCGGCATCGTCCTGAATCCTCTGGATTGGGCGGCGATCGAACTAGCCAAGTCTTCGGACGATGATCGCTACATCTGGGCCAATCCGCGCGCACTTGCGGCGCCGGGTCTTTGGGGCCTGCCGGTTGTCGACACGATGGCGATGCCGGCGGGTCAATTCATGGTCGGCGCGTTCAACATCGCCGCTCAGGTCTGGGATCGCCAGCAAGCCACGGTCGAAGTCGCGAACCAGAACAATGACGACTTTGAGAAGAATCTCCTCACGATCAGAATTGAAGAGCGCTTAGCGCTCACGATCTATCGTGCGGCGTCGTTCGTGCATGGTCACTTCGAACTCGGTGCCAGCCCGCTGCTGAACGACTAATCGCAGCGACACAGAAAACGGGGGAGGCGTTCGCGCCTCCCCTTTATTTTTAAGGAGCACGAATGCTTGTAAACGTCACTGCGCCGCAGGTGCTGGCGGTTGTCGAGTCCGAAGTGTGGGAGCATTTGCGCCTAGCGCTTCGCGAGTCCGGGTCGCCCGAGGAATTGCAGCCCAGCGACCGCGCGCATGTTCTGCGCTTGATGCAAGCGGCGATTGACGAGATCGATGGTCCCGACGGCCTGCTACAGCGCTGCCTGGTTACACAAGAATGGCTGCTTTATATCGATTGCTTCGCACCCGTCATTCCGCTGCCGTTGCCGCCGACTCAATCCATCACGAGCGTCCGCTACATCGATAGCGATGGCGCATGGCAAACCGTCGACCCGGCCGACTACCAACTAGCCGGCGCCAGTGGCACCGCGAGGGCCGAGCTGACTCCCGCCTTCGGGGAATCGTGGCCCTCGCACGCCTATGTGCCGCGCGCCGTAGAGATTCAATTTGTTGCCGGTTACGGCGACACGCCCGAGGCCGTCCCGGCTTCGATCCGCGCCGCGCTCTGCGAGATCATCGCGACCCGCTATCAATTCCGCGAGTCCATCATTATGGGCGGTGCCAGTCCGTTGCCGTTGTCGGCGCGCCGCACGCTCGATGCCCACCGCGTATTCGGCTAATGGCAAGTCGCTATGTGACCGGAGACGCCGAGACCCGGCGCAATCTTCGCGAACTTGCGAGGTACGTCAGCACGCCCGCTACCGCGGCAGCACGCAAAGCGCTGCGGCCCATGCTCGCCGCCGCGAAGCAGAACGCGAAGGAGTCCGACGATACCGGCGCGCTCCGAAGTTCGCTCACGATTAAAAAGCAGAGCAAGTCATCGAAATTGCACCCGCGCTTCCGCGTCGGCCCCGATGCCGGCCACCAGAAAGCCGGCCGCCGTCCGGTTAAATACGCGCACATCGTCAACTACGGCAAAGTGAATCGCGACGGCTCCGTGACTCCCGGCACTCGATTCATGGATCGCGCCTTTGAAGCCGAGGCGCAAGGAACGGTCGACCGTTTCGGCAAAGAGCTTGGGCCCGCGATTGAAAAGCACGCGGCCAAGCTAGGCGCGAAGTCTCGCAAATGACCGCTCTGCAAATCATCATCGATATTCTTTTAGCCTATGCGCCGCTGAATGCGGCGATAGGCGGTCGCGTCTATCCGGTATCGGCACCGCAGAAAGCGACGCTTCCCTACATCGTTGTCAATCGAGTCAGCGAAGACGAGGGCGAAATCCTTTCCGGGGCAAGCGGGATTCTTGAAGCCCGGATGTCGGTTTCCGTTGTTGCGTCCTCTGCCGGCGATGCCGACTTGATCGGCGAGGTCGCCAATAAAGCGCTTCGCAACGTCACGGGTCTCCAACTCTCGGAAGGCTCGCCGCCGGTCGCGGCATCGGTGACGGTTCGCAGGGATGGCAGCGACTTCACCGATCACAGCGACGACCGCTCGGTGACGCGCCGCGTCATTGATTATCGGATTGAGGGGAGATGGTGAGATGCCCGCAATCGGCTCCATGAATTACGAATGCGTGTTGCTGCGCCGTACCAAGATCGGCGCGAATGAATTGAATGAGGACCTGTTTGAGTACGTACCGGTATTTACGTTCTGGGCCTCGAAGCCGCGCATTCAGGGCGGCGAGTCCTTCAGCGATGAATCCCGCTACGCGCACCGCACCGTAACTCTGCGGACGCATTGGCTCAGCGACGTGCTGCTGACCGATCGCGTGAGAGTCGAGGGCGTCGACTTCGACGTAAAGGCCGTGAACGAAATTCCGTTTCGGCGCGGGACGGAGCTGGAATGCCGGGCAGTGGAGATTAATTGATGGCGGCGAATGTCGGCTCTATCGCGGTACGGTTTGGCGCCAACCTTCAGCCGTTCGACGCAGGCATTAAGGCGGGTGAACGCCGCATCTCGACATTTTCCGCGCACGCCAACCGCCAAGCCGGGATCATAGAACGCCGCTTCGCCGGTATGGGCGCGCTAATCGGTCGCAATTTCCGGGGCGCGTTTGCTGGTATCGGCGGCGCCGTTGGCATCGGTGCGCTGGCCGGCGGGTTCGGATTCAGTGCGCTGATTCAGCAAGCGAAGGGCGCGGCAAAAGCCTTTGCGGATATGAATGATGCAATCCGCGCATCTGGTGTCAGTTCCGATCTGTTTCAGGCTTTGGAATTCGCCGGCGTCGAAGAGGGCGTAACAGGCATTTCCAAAGCATTGGAGGATTTCGCCTCGAAATCCGGACTCGCCGTCGTCGGCAAGGGCCGGATGGTGGAAGCCCTTAAGGCTCTGAATCCTGAACTTCTCCGCAACATTCAATTGGCAAAGGACCAAGACGAGCGGATCAGACTTGTTGCCGATGCCGTCGCCAATGCAGCAACGGCGGAACAGAAGGCCGCGATCATCAAGAGTACGTTCGGCGACTCCATGCTTGGCCTCGTTCGCGTATTCGAAAACGGCGCCAAGGGACTCGACAATTTTACGCGGAGGGCTCGTGAACTCGGACTCGTTGTCGACAAGTCCATATTGGCGAAGGCCGATGAACTAGACGACAAGCTTTCGGTCGCGGCCAAAGTAATTGACGTTCAATTCAAATCGGCACTGGTCGAACTGGTCCCGCACATCGTCACGGTTTCCAACGCAATCGCGGGCGTGACGCGCTCCGTTAATCGGATGCTGGACTCCTTTAAGTCGCTGGATAACCGGCAGACCAGGTTTCTGCAGGAAGAAGCCAAGGCGCTGCGTGGCATGCCGGAGCCGCCCGCCTTCACTCTCGGGACCGGTCATTTCAGTCCAAAGCAGCGACTGGCTGAGATCGAGGCAGAACTGGCACGCCGCGCAAAGACCGAGATCACGGTGACGCCGCGCCTCGGCTCCGGCGGGCTGACCGTTCCGGAGCGTAGCGCGGCAATCGATGCCGCGACGAAGCAAAAGGAATCGGTTGCTGCCCTTGTGGCGGAAATGCAATTCGAATCCGAACAGTTGCGACGCAATACTCAAGATCAAGAGCTTTATGCCGCGCTGAAAGCGGTAGGCGTCGAGCGTAATTCGGAATTCGGAAGGTCGATTGAGGGCGCGCTTTCGTCGCTTCAAAGGGAGCGCGCCGAGATCGAAAAGACGGCGGCGGCTTCGCAAGCCCTTGGAGACGTGCTGGGCGACGCTCTGTCATCGATGATCTTGCGCGGCGAGAAGGCAATAGATGTTGCCAAACGACTCGCGCTCGGACTTGCCGAGGCCGCGATCAAAGCGGCTTCTATGAAGTGGGCGAGCGGACTTTTCGGCATCGGCTCCGATCCTTGGGCCGGGCTCCGAATGGCGAAAGGCGGCGTCTTCAATGGCGGCGCCCTAACCGCATTTGCCAAGGGCGGCATCGTCAACCAGCCGACTCTTTTCCCGTTCGCGAAGGGCGCCGGACTCATGGGCGAGGCGGGACCGGAAGCCATCATGCCGTTGGCCCGAACATCGGGCGGAAAGCTTGGCGTCATGGCGAGGGGACTCGACGCCGGAGCCGCGAGCCGAGTCAAAGTCGACGTCGAGGTGCATGTAAACGACGACGGCACGCTTGGCGCCATTGCGAGACAGTCCGGGGCGCAGGCCGCTGGACAAGCCGTCGCGGTCTACGATCGCAGGCGCAAGAAGAGCTTTGAGAACGGCGGGCGGTTCGGATGACGAGCGCCGAAATGGAAGCCGCGGCCAAGGCCATGGCGAAGCGCTTAGTGCATGCCGTCATTCTTTCCGTTGACGAGGAGTCGCCGCGTCACTTGGTCGACGTCATCGCCGAACTCGGAGTCGAAACCGAGAAACAATTCGGCGACCGCATGACGCCCGCTGAACTGACGGCGCTGGGCGCAAGAATTCTTGAGATCGGAACCGAGGCGATTCACGACGCACAGACCCGGATCGTGCCGGGCCCAAACTCAATCAACTAGACAGACAGCAAAGGAGACCCGTGACTCACGAAAGCTATAACGACTACGACGGCGTAATTTGCCATCTCGGAGATCGCTGGCGGGTCATTGAATGCAGGGACGGCATTCAGTGGATACTGCAGACCAGACACGGCAAACAGTGGGATGGCCGGTCCTACTGCCAGACCCGCCAAGTGTTGCTCCGTTGCATCCGCGAGAGAATTGGTGAGTGCGATACCGCGGCCGTCCAAGCGCTTCCCGATTGGATTGGCGGCTCTGGAGCCCGTCGAAGAAGGCCAGAAAGGCAGGTAACGCGCGATTCCAATCCCGAACCCATCGCGGCATAGGGGCGGGGCCTGAAATGCTCCCTTATCTCGCCAGTCTCGCGGCCTTCCTGTTCCTCAGCGCGGTCACGGCCGGACTCCTCTGAACGGTTGGAATGAAGAAACCAAAGAATCCGCGCGGCGGTTTGCCTGAATGGGTCATCGCGGCCCGAGCCCAGAATACGAAAGCGCTCAAGCTTCGGTATGAAGCCGGAGTCCCGGCTCATGTGATATCCGCGGCGCGGCCCGCTCTGAATTTCAAGCTACGGCCCGGCGATAGCGAATTGATCGAGCGCTTTGTAGGGCTGATTAAACTCGCCAAGCCGACGCCCTGGGCCATCCAGGGCGAGCTTGTCGCCGCGTTGCGTGAGGCGAACTGTCTGAAAGGCGCGCAATTCCATCGCGCCGATTTCATTGCGCATGAGATCGTTACCCGAGCATTCAAGCGGGTAGGGGCGAGGCGACCGACTCCCGATGAGGGGCAGCGCTATTTCGTTCGAACCAACTGCGCATATTGCGGCGACTACCTCGACGAAGGCTCGCTTGGCATTTTCTGCGGCGATCATTGCGCCATCATGTCGAAGGCCCGCCAGATACGCGAAGAGGCTTTCAGCTCCTACGAATGGAATCGCTTAGCGCATCGGGCGATCGCGCGGCAGAAGATCGATGCCCGCCGCTGCGAGGCGCCGCAATGCGGCAAGCAATTCGTGCCCCGGACTCCTGACGCGAGATTCTGTTGCAGGGATTGCGCCGGCATCGGAAGAGTTGACGCCATTCCGATGAAACCTTGCGCGACGTGCGGCAAGCCGTTCCGCGGCAAGACTCGTGACGCGCTCTTTTGCTCTAAAAAATGCAATCCGGTCACGCATCGAA
>Ga0307505_10000278_pt1 | contig 61372 bp, 65 predicted proteins | sample 23_S_MG_FD_202183 | JGI IMG/M metagenome (GOLD analysis project Ga0307505, IMG submission 202183) | Soil microbial communities from Populus trichocarpa stands in riparian zone in the Pacific Northwest, United States - 23_S | ecosystem: Environmental > Terrestrial > Soil > Riparian zone > Trees...
ATCGGCCGCGATCTGCCCTTTTCGTGCGCGGAATTGAAAATTCACTTTCTTACACCCAAAGGATTCAGCCAACGAATCGTTTGTCCCACGGCATCTATGCAATAGCCCACCTTTAGCGCCCACCTGTTAAAAACATAAGTACACGGGAGTATCTTTATGAAACGAAATATACTAGGTACATTCTTGATTCTGACATTCGCCTTTGCGGCAGTTGCTCAGAACGCAAAGAACGATTCTGGGAACACAGCGTCACCAGGTGCGGCAACATCTGTGAGCGCCCAGCTTGAGAATTCGCTGGATGTTCGGAAGGCGAAGATCGGCGATGAGGTGATACTGAAAACGAAGAAGGCTGTAAAAGAGGATGGCCAGACGGTGATCCAAAAAGGTTCAACGCTCGTCGGCCGTGTGACAGAGGTTCAGGAAAGGACCAAAGGGATGGCTGCGTCCAAGATCGGAATTCTCTTCCACACTTTAAATCAGAATGGGCAGAGTCTTCCCGTAAACGCGATGATAACGTCGATCAGCCGGGCGTCAGCATATGGCGGTGCGAACGATGACACATTTGCGACGACAAGCCCTTCCTCGTCAACACGAGCAAATACACAAAGTTCGTCCGGCGGATTGCTTGGCGGAGTTGTCAATACGACGACATCGACTGTTTCGGATGTAACGAATACGACGGGTCAGGTTTTGGGTGCGACGGTGAACACCGTCGGGCGCACGACCAGTGCTGTAACCAGCAATATTCCGGGTCTGCAGGTTTCTAATTCGGCGGATGCCTCCGTTAGCGGCGGAGCGACCTTATCGCTAACCGGCAACAATCTTAAGCTTGATAAAGGTACAAACTTCGGTTTGAAAATTCACCAATCAAGCTCGGCCGACACGTTGAAAAAGACTAACTAATGCGAGCATTGCACGAGGATCGGGAATTTCTTTCCGATCCTCGTTTTTTCCATCAAATGATCAATACCGATAATAGACGTAGCGGCGGACCGGTCGATAGCGGGAGTAAGTTATGACCGGACGATAGCGGGCGACGGCGTACCTGTAGGCGCGATCACGACGACGATCGTAGCCGCGGTAGCGGTCTCGCCTGTAGCGTCTGTTGTAAGAATACGCGGGCGTGTATCGATATTCGCGTACGGTATATGAACGGCCTCCGCGCCAGCGACACGACTGCGCCTCAGCCGCTACCGGAAGCAGAACACCGAAACAGAACACGGCAATCGAAATAACCAAAAACTTTTTCATAAGAAAACTCGAACCTCCAATTAAATTAATTGAGGAGAGGTCTGTGATCAGCTTTTGGAGAGAGCGAAGTTGGGGAATATCGTGTGGACAAACCTAATGTAATCGATTATGCACTGCGATTCAAGTCTTTTCGATAGGCGGTACCTGTTCGGAAACACCAGTTTTGTTATGGTAAACTTCGAACCGGATGCTGAAGAACGAGATACACGATCCCGCATGGTTCTTTGATCTTGAATGGGTTCCCGACGCTGCCGGGGCGATCAGGCTCTTTGAGTTGCCGCCTGAAACACCGGAGTTTAAGGCCATGGAAAAGCTCTGGTCGGAGACTAAGGATTACGATCCGGAAAAGAATCCGCGTCCTTTCGTTAAATATCTTTTTTCCCGGGTTGTTTCGATCGCTTTTCTGTCGCGCCGTGTTTCTTTTAATGCCGACCGCGAACGAAAGGTTGAGTTTGGCCTGTATTCGCTTCCGAAACTGCCGCTGGATGAACCACGATCGGATGAAGGCCAGATAATCTCGCAATTTCTTCATTTCATCGGGGTGCGCGACCCGCAGTTAGTAGGTTTTAATTCGGCGGATTCGGATATGCAGGTTTTGATCCAGCGAGGATTGGTGAATGAAGTGCGTGCAGAAGCCTTCAGTGTTAGGCCGAATAAACCATGGGAAGGCCGAGACTACTTCGACAAATTCGGCGAAGCACATTTAGATCTCATCAAATTGCTTTCTCCCGGTGCGATGAAACCGACGCTGAACGGCTTGGCCCGGCTTTGCGGATTTCCCGGAAAGATCGATATGGATGCGACGCAGGTCGTCGATATGTGGCTGGCGGGCGATCTGGCGAGCATCGTTCAATACAATCAGATCGATTGCCTCAATACATATCTAATTTGGCTTCGAATTGTTAATTTCGCAGGTAAGATATCGGAAGAAGAATACATCACGGAACAGGACGATTTTCGCGAGTTTCTCGAACTGGAAGCATCGAAAGAAGAAAACGACCATTTGAAACGGTTTCTTGCAACGATGGAAATATAGATGGAAGCTGCGGAATTCAAAAACGATGCGGTTCCGAACGAGACGCATGCATTCGCACTTACCGTTTTTTCGTTGGTCCCGTATTTGGGCATTCTGTTCTCAATTCCAGCGTTAACGGTTACGGTAGCCTCGGTCTTAGATCGTAAGCGCAATTCGAAAACGACGCGTACCTTTTCAGTCTGCCTTGTTGCGGGTTGTGTGATTCTAGGTATCCAGCTCTTTCTTTGGGCGTTGTTGTATCTTGCACCAGCACTGGTTTGATTTGGACATTCTGTCGCAATATGAAACTCACGAATGAATCGACTCCGAATCGAAACGCCTATATTGGCATGGATGTGGAGCGGCTTTTCAAGAACAGCATTCGAACTAATCTGATGGTTTTGGGGAAACTAAAAACCCACTTCTCTATCACTGGTAACTTTGCAACTTCCTACAAAACTGGAACTGATGCAGGCAAATCGGACGTCATACTCAAATTCTCTGACGGAAGGACCTTGAGCGCAAATATTAAGGCATTTAAGGCAGGCTTTAATCAGGTCACGAGAGCATCGATTGTCAATTTTTGTGAGCGATTTGGCATTCAATCATTGAAGCCAATATTCGAAGCTGGCGCGGTTCGGGTGGCAAGCAAGTCCGGACGTTTTATCTTAGAATCGGAGGAGAGTATTGTCGGAGGTGAGCTCGTATCGGTGTCTAAAGAAATAATTCATACGTCTATTGCCGGTGATGAGAATCCGGAACTGTTGGTTCTTTATGATAGAAATCTCAATAAGATGATTCTTTATGACATGGTACAAGTATTGGAAAACTTGAATTACAACATAGCTTTTTCAAATCGAGGCATCGTAAAGATTGGTCAATATTTTAGCCTTCAGCGAAAGGGAGGTAACGGTGTTCATTCGATTCAGATTCCCAAAACATCCCTTGAACACCCTGGCAACAACTTACAAGTGAAGTTAAATATCAGAAAATTTGTAAATGAAACAGCTTCATTGATTTCGTATTCAGCATAGCTTGCGAACCGCGCCGTCTATGAAATATAATTGCACTCAAGGAATCATGGAACTCGAAATAACTTATAACGAGAATTGCATCGATACTCTTAGTCGAATGGACGACGAACTTATCGATATGACGATCACCAGTCCGCCGTACGATGATCTGCGCGATTACAATGGCTATCATTTTCCGGTCGAGGAGATCGCCGCATCGCTTTTTCACAAGACAAAGAAAGGCGGTGTTGTGATCTGGGTGGTTGGCGACAGGACGGTTAACGGCGACGAGACGCTTTCGAGCTTCAAGCACGCATTCGCTTTCAAGGACGCCGGATTTAAGGTTCACGATACGATGCTCTATGTGAAGAATAATCCGATCCCGAGCGACTGCGGGAAACGGTACCGGCAGTGTTTCGAGTATATGTTCTGCTTCTCAAAAGGCCAGCCAAAGACCTTCAATGCGATCACCGAGCCGACGAAATCGGCTGGCCAAAAGATCAAGGCTTTCCGAATCACCGAGGTCGGACGCGGGAATGTGCCGGACGAAGACATCGGTCGTGAGATCAAATCCGAACGGAAGGTAAGCAACATTTTTTCATACAATGTTGGTACGTCGTCGTCGAAAGACAAGATCGCATTCGAGCATCCGGCGATATTTCCTGAGAAGCTTGTCGAGGATCAGATACTTACCTGGACGAACGAAGGCGACCTCGTTTATGACTGTTTTATGGGCAGCGGGACGACGGCAAAGGTTGCCCAGTTAAACGACCGCAGATGGCTTGGTTCGGAAATATCTTCCGAATATGTTGAGATATCAAGGAAAAGGCTCGATCCGTATATGAGAGAGCTGAATTTTTCGGCAGCAAAATGACAACTAAACAGGGGCGAGATGCGTCTATTGATTGTCTCTTTTCCGTGAATCAAAAAGGAATCTGCATATGAGAAAGGTATATTTGTTCGCCCTGATCCTGTCTCTGTTTCCATCAGCCATTTTGTCTCAACGCCCTGTCGGCGATGACGATTCGCCTAAAACGCCAATAGCCGTACCAACCTCGGTCGAAGTGAAGTACGAAGGCGGAATGTTCGGTTATAAAGAAAAGGAACCGGGAGAACTGAAAATCGATGACGCCAACAACCGGCTTGTCTTTTACGGAAAGGATCGCAAGGAAAAATTTTCAGTTTCCTACGACACAATGACGATGGTTTACCCAAACCACGAATCTGTCACCACAACGACCGGGAATGTCGTTAGCCATTTGCCGCTGCCCGGTGCCGGCCTCTTTTCTTTGTTAAAGGAAAAGAGACGATTCCTGATAATACAGTTCGAGGACGCAGAGGTCGATATACTTGGTACAGTGAACTTTCGTGTCGAGGATAAGGAGAAACTCGAGCAGTTGATCCACGCATTGGGAGCCAAGGCTAAACTCGCCCAACGCGGCGATGCGTATTATCGCCCTCGTCCTAAAACGAAGCCCTAGTTGAGATCGCCAAAGTGATGTTGAAGAATTGCGGATATCGCTATGACGGCGGTGTCTGCTTTCATTATTCGGCCATTGAAGGTTACAAGATGAGCACCGGCATTGCGTGCCATATCAAGTTCAGCGTCGTCCCAACCGCCTTCGGGGCCAAAGAAAGCGGTCAGCGCAGTTACTCCTGACTCGGGAACGAACTTGCCGCCATCTTGTTCCGTAAAGAGAATCACCTTTGAATCGTTTGACCGATGCATCAGAGAGTCAAAAGTTTGAATCTCATCGACCATCATTAACCGCGCACGCCCGCATTGCTTCGACGCTTCCAGAACTATCTTTCGCCATCTCTCGACACGTTTCTCAGCTCCTTTGGGCCGGACATCGCAGCGAACAGAGGTCATCGGAACGAAACGGTAAACTCCTAATTCGACGGCTTTCTGCACGGCAAGGTCCGTCTTTTCACCTTTCAATATCGAGGCACAAACCGTGAGGTCGAGATTAGATTCGAGAGCCGTTGCCGCAACTTTTTGTATGATCGAGAGTTTGGATTCGCGCTTGGAAATAGACTCGACTCTGCATTCAAACTCATTCGCGGCACCATCGAACACGTTGACGGTCTCGCCCTCGCGAATTCGCAGAACGTCGCGTAAATGCCGCGTCTCGTTTTCATCGAGTACGACCTCGCTATTGGTGAAGTTTGTCGGCGGTGCAAAAAAGCGTCTCATTTAGTCTTGAGTATCAATGAAAGACTTTCGGAAATCAGGCGATGCACGGCGGAGTTTTACCCAGTTATCGAACAGTTCGGGAGACTGCAGCCACAGCGTTATCCACTGGGCCGATTCCGCAAATCGCCTTTGTGCCCTCTCATTCAAACGATCATCCGTCGATTTCACAACCGCCGTCTTCTTGGTCTCGATTGCCTTACGTCTAAGCTCGCGAAGTCCGGTACTGTCGTTTCGACGGAGCAATACACAGCGAAGATTTTCGGCATTCGTTAGCGATGTCCGCAGCGTGTCGAGACCGGTCAGATCGAACAGGTTGTGGATCGATGCGTCGTATGGCCTTTCAGAATGTCTTTCGACAAACAGAGCCATCAACTCAGAATGTCGAAGCTCCGCACCTTCATCCGCGAGCAGTCGGGCAGGTACCATCGGTGAATCGACCGCCATCGCACCGAAAACATCCCGCACGACGGTTTCAATCGAAAGGATCTCTTCGCGGCCAACCGATTCGCAGTCAAGCTTTTCCCAAACCTCGATTATCAGGTCGGTCTTGTTCTTTGAAACGAACATAGAGATCTACTTCGATCGCCCGATCTCGGCGATCAGTTCCGTCGAAGAGTGATCTTTTGGGTCGCCTAAGATAGCGACACGTCCGCCATGGGCACGGACGATCTCGCGCTCGGGAACAGAGTCTTCGGTGTAGTCCGTTCCCTTGGCGTGAACGTCCGGCCGTATGGTCTTGATAAGTTCTTCGACAGTCGGTTCGTGGAAGATCGTTACATGATCGACGCACCGCAGCGAGGCGATGATCTCGGCTCGTTCAACATCAGTTTGGAAGGGCCGCCCGTTTCCTTTCAGGTTTCGCACCTGTTCGTCGGAATTTATGCCTACGATCAACACATTACCGAGTTCACTCGCACCTTCCAAATATCGGGTATGGCCGACATGGAGCACGTCGAAGCACCCGTTGGCAAGCACGATCGAATGGCCGTTCGCACGGGCATCCTGCACGACCGTACTCAACTCTCGGCGTGATACGATTCGCGCATTCACTTTGTCGTTAGCCTTCATTCGGTGATGCACTGGTTGCCGTTTGAGAATCTTTTTCGAGCGAGACTTCCAATTCAGCTATGGAAGCAACCGCCGTTCCGCGTTTCATTACGACGATGCCCCCGGCGTGATTGGCGATCCGGGCCGCTTCATACGGCGAAAAATCCGACGCCAGGCCGAGTGCGTATGCGGCGATTACCGTATCGCCCGCACCGGTTACATCAAGCGGCTGGTCCGAGCCAACAGCCGCAATGTGTTCAACCGGCATGCCTTCGACCGCGATCGCCATTCCGTCCCCGCCAAGCGTAACAAGAAGAGAATCGAACCCGAGGCTTTCCCGTAACGTCTCGGCATCGGCGTGATCGAACGCACGGTCCAGCAATGCTTCGGCCTCTTCTTTGTTCGGCGTCGCCGACCTCGCACCTCCAAACTCGTTCAGTCGGAATCGCGAATCGACCAATACCGGAATCTTATTTTCTTCAGCCACTTCGAGCGCAACTTCGAACACTTCAGCCGTGCATACACCATAGCCGTAATCCGAAATGACGATAGCTACGGCATCTCTTGCTGCCATCCGGAGATTGTCGATCAACGCAGCAACGATATCGCCGGGTATCTCTTTGCGATTCTCATAATCGATCCGTAGGACCTGTTTCTTGGCCCCGTACTGTTGTCCGCCCAGGACGCGGACCTTTGCTGTGGTTCGGACGCGATCTGAGAATAAGAGGAATTGCGAATCGGCATTTACGCCAGACAATGCGGAAGAGACCTGCCGGCCTTCGTCATCGTTTCCGATAACTCCGATGAGTACCGGCGTTCCTCCAAGTGCTGCCACATTCGCCGCCGCGTTTGCAGCTCCGCCGGGAAACGTATCGGTTTCGTCGTGACGCAGAATAAAGACCGGGGCTTCGCGTGAGATCCGGGAAATAGTGCCGCTGAGGAACTGATCCGCCACGATATCACCGATAACGAGGATGCGTTTTTCCTTAAATTTTCCTCTTACCGATCTTGAAAGTTCCATTGGTTTCAAATAAGAAAGGCTGCAGGGTTGTCCTGCAGCCGAAGCAAAAAGTAATTATACAAATTGATCAGTGGACGTCATAGTTCGCAACGGGTTGATCACCTGTCGCGCCCCAATTAACAACTGTGACGACATTTGTGTTCGTATTGATCGACCAGAAATTTCCATCCGTCGTTCGCCAGATCGCGACCTCTGTTCGGCCATCTCCATCATAATCATTCTGTGCGGTCAAATCGGTACCCGTGGCTCCAAACGAAAAGCCCATAAGCGTACCGTTCGAACTTCTACGAATATACCAAAGAAGTTGATCGGTGTCGGCAGCGCCTTCGCGAACAACAGCTACGTCTGTCTTCCCGTCGCCGTCATAGTCGCCGGGAACCACGATATCAGTGTTCGCACCCCATTCAACAACATTGACTCCAGCGGAGCTAAGTACCCAGAACGCCGAAGATCCGTTCGATCCCGGACGCTGTATGGCGAAATCGAACGACGCATCACCGAAGTAGTCGCCCGGTGCCAAAAAGTCGCTGTCGGATCCCCATTGGGTCGCGCTTGGATTGTGTCCGGTGGTTGTGGACATCAATACCCACCAGTACAAGGATCCGTTGGTGCTTCTTACAACAGCCGGATCGGTTTTTCCGTCGTTGTTATAATCTCTGGCGACCGGCGTGTCGTTTGCCGTTCCCCAATTGTAGATCTTCATCGTGCTCGTTGAGCTTTCGAGAATGAACCATGCTCCGTTTGTGTCGCGCCAGATCGCGATATCGCCGGTACCGTCCCCATCAAAGTCGCCCGGCGTCAGGTAGTCGTCATTTGCAGATCCCCATTGCTGAACAATAGCACCGCCGTTACTTTTCAAGATCCACCACGTTCCGGTTTCAGGGCGAAAAATGGAATAGTCTGCCTTACCATCCCCATCATTATCCATCGCTTTTCGGAGCGAGAGCTGTGCGAACGACGCAATTGGAAGTGAAAGTACGGCAAGTGCAAAGATCGCTATCCTGGCAAAAGAATTCGTTTTACTCATTGTTAATTTCCTGTGTGATCCTAAGCGGTAGTACTGCAACGCAATGGGGAACTACACCGCGCAAACTCAAAATATACAATTTAGAAGAGCGATATTGCAAGAATGATCGCAAATTCCCTTATTTGTCGGCGTATTAGCGGCCCGGACTACTATAGATCTTAGTCGGTTAGACGCCACCTAATACTAAAAAGTTGGAAAAGGGGCAAACTTTTACAAATTTCCCGGCCTTCTTTGTCTAATTGTTATCAAACGGTCGCCAATTCTTACGGTTCCGGTACGGCTCATCATCGGATTTACCCGAATCCACAGCCGGATCGTGCTATTTGCCGAGCCAACATTTTCGCTGCGTACATGTATCCAATTGACGTTACTTTTAATTCCGTAATCGCAATTTGCTGCTGCCGTAGCGTTCACCTCGACCAGCCCGCCCTTTGTATGGATATCGAGGATCTCGGATGCAAGCCCGATGCTGCATACGGTTTGGTTCTGAAGCGCCGAAAAGACGTTCAACCGACCGCCAGACTTTACCAACCCGCTCCATTGCGGAAGCTGATCGACCGTATTCATCAATGTCGCCTTAAGCGACGCAGGTGAAAGTGAAGGATTGTGGCCCGCAAGCAACGCTGCCGCTCCGGCAACGTGCGGTGACGCCATCGATGTGCCAGTCAATGGTCCGTAGCTCGAATTTGAAGCTCGCGTCGTGCTCAAAATACTTGTTCCGGGTGCTGCGAGATCTACGGTAACGATGCCAAAATTTGACGAGCCGTTCCTCGTATCGGTTGAGTTCGAATTTGCTACGGATAAGATCGACGGCGACGTGTAGCTGGCAGGGAACGCCGGATTTACATCCGTATTCCGCGCATCATTCCCAGCCGCAAAAACATTCAGAATGCCTGCGTCTCCCATCGCGTCAAGAGCATCTTTTGTGGCCTGGTCATATCCGCAAGCCTCGTCGCATCCGCCATATGAATTGTTCGTCACGCGAATGTTGATGCCCCGATCCTTCATCATCCGAATGTAGTTGTACGCATTGATTAGCATCGCCGCCGTCGTGCCAAAGCCGTCGTTGTCGTAGATCTTGATCGTCATTATTTTGACGTTCCAATTCACGCCGACCACGCCAAGACCATTGTTGCCGACCGCTCCGACAGTTCCCGCCGTATGCGTACCGTGCCCGTGCTCGTCTAACGGGTCGGCGTCATTAAAGAAAAAATCGTATCCGTAAATATCGTCGATGAAACCATTCCCGTCATCGTCGATATTATTACCCGCAGTCTCGCCCGGATTTACCCACATATTTGCGGCGAGATCTTCGTGCGTGTAACGCGAACCCGTATCGATATTCGCGATGACCACCGCGTTACTGCCCGTCGCAATGTCCCAAGCCTGAGGAGCAGATATTTTTGTCAATCCGTACATTCCCGAATTGGGAAAGCCCGGATCGTTCGGCGTCGCCTGCAGCGAGTAAAAGAAGTTTGGCTGTGCGGACTCGACAGAATCGAGTGCCTGATAGCGGCGAACAAATGCGTCAACGTCCGCATTTTTCGGTATCGCAATTCTCTGCCACCCTAGGTCACCAAGCGTTTCGATGGTTTTTCCGCGAAATCTATCGTTCAACGTGCTGATCGATTCATCGGTAACGCCATTCTTGAATTTCACCAGGATCTCGCCGCGGGCATAGTTCTCCGTCTGCTTTTGTCCGGCGGCGAAACTTACAGCGAACAAGGATGCGAACAGCATTGCGGTCAAAACTCGTGCTGGTGTTCTTAAGACTTGCAAGGAAACTCCGAGTATTGATGAAAACTAACGGTGAGAAAAATGGGGCGGCTAGAGGGATTCGAACCCTCGACATCCTGAACCACAATCAGGCGCTCTAACCACTGAACTATAGCCGCCATATCAAGTTTCAGATCCGATATCTGAAATTACTAATCGATGGTACCCCCGGCAGGATTCGAACCTGCGACCTACGGCTTAGAAGGCCGGTGCTCTATCCAACTGAGCTACGGGAGCATATCAAAGCAACTTTCAATGTTAGCGATTGGCGCCGTTCAAGTCAATGATTATACCGATGCTGCGTTTCGCTCGTCGATCTTCGCGATCATTGCGTCGAAGACCTCCGAAAGGTCGAGTTCGCTGGTATCGATCACAACCGCATCCTCGCTAATTGTTAGCGGCGAATCTTCACGCGAAACGTCGCGTTCATCGCGTTCGTTGATCTCGGCAAGAGTTTGCTCAAAGGTCGAGACACGTCCTTTTGCTTTGTCTTCCTCAAACCGGCGTTTTGCACGGGCTTCGGGTTTAGCGGTCAGAAAGAACTTGATGTCAGCGTCCGGGAAAACCACGCTGCCGATGTCGCGGCCTTCGAGTACGCAGCCTTTTGGGGCCGACAGGCCAATCGCTCTTTGGTGTTCGACCATTATTTTTCTGACTTCGGAGATCGTCGAAACAACCGACGCCGATTGCGCAGCGTCGAGTGTTCGAATCTCTACAGAAACATCGTCACCATCAAGCATTATCTTCAGATCGTCCGGTTCGCCGATGAGATCTATCTTCGAATTTTCGGCAATGGCAGCAATACTGTCGATGTCGCGGTACGGCACTTGGGCGCGTTTAACGGCCAATGCGACCGCCCGGTACATTGCGCCGGTGTCGAGATAGAGCAAGCCGAGTTTTTTGGCGAGCATTTTACCAAGTGTGGATTTGCCCGCTCCCGATGGGCCGTCGATCGCAATTATCATTTCGGGGATTCTAGTCCTGGCCGTCTTGCAGTGACTATTGATTTATTCGCGTTTAGAAGGTCCGTTGCCAATAGTGGATACATTAACGGAGTAAAAACCGCCGTAAGAAAGCCGGGCAATCTAAACTTGTCCACCAAGTAAACTCGCACATACATCGAAACCGGCCAGGACAATTCATTCTTGATCGCGATCTCGGCCAATTCGAATTTGGTTTGATTGAGCAGGGCCTTCAAAGACCGTGGAGTATAGTTTCGTAAATGAAATATTGACGTGCGCCCCGACTGCCACGTTCTGCCGATAGCTCGAAGAAACGGCGCCTTCATAAGAAAATGCATCAGACGATCGGTCCTTGTAACGACGGGCGTGTGAAAATATACAACTCCACCCGGTTTTAGTATTCGAAAGCAGTTTTCGAGCAATGACCGTGGGTCTCGCACATGCTCAATAACGTCAAGCATGGTGACTGCTTTAAATGTCTCAGACGGAATCGTTTTAAAGTCATAGTCCAGATAAATGGACTCTGAAATTTCTTCAATTGCCGAAAGATCGGAGCCGGGAATCTCGTGGCACGATAAGTTCTTAAATCCGGCTTGATGCAAAACGCGAATGAACGACCCGTCGCCAGTCCCGATATCGATGATACGATCTTCCAATTCCAGAAACTCTTTCAGATTTGAGGTGGCCTGATCCATTTTCCTGAGATTCTCGGTTCGGATCTCATTGTAATATTCGGTCGAGTTTAGCCCGCCGTATGCTTCGCCCAACTCATCGTCGTCAAAATGGTTCCCTACGAATACCAAGCCGCAGGAACGACACCGGCAATGGCGAAGTGATTTGGTGGAACTATGGCCGTTATGCGTATTACACAAGTATTTGGGGGATGCCGCCCTACAAATGGGACATGAATCGTTCTCCTTATCTGATAAAGAGCCGAGGGCTGAATTTGTGATTTCAACGGGTTGTGCCATTTTTCAGATCGATATCGGCCTTCATCTTTAACGGTAGTTTATCAAAAACCAAGCGGTAAGACTCGGCGATCAGATCTTTTAGTTCCTTTGGCGTGACGGCATTGAGATCGGCAATATGCACCCATTTATAGCGTCCGACGTATGCCGCCGGAGCTATTCCATGGCGTTCGATAAGTTCGGCGAACTTTTCAGGCGTGCATTTGAAAGACATTCCGCTGACCGAATCGGCCCCGGTGACGCAAAACATTTTGGCACCGACGCTAAAGCAAAGGTCGGCACCCCATTTGATGTCCTCGGTCGCACCGGGAAATGAAAGGCAGTATTTACGGAGTTGTTCGACGTTCATTTTTAGAAAAATTAGCTTATATACCAATTAGCTCGCGGCTATTGGCTAGTTATCGATGATAGACGACATCGAACTGATCACAGTGTCGATATCCTGCGTCGTTATATCACAGTGCGTGACCATCCTGATCATGCTGCCAAAGCCTATAGCAAGAATTCCGTGATTCTCCATCTGGGCGACGATATCAGTCGATGACTTCTCCGTGCCTGAGACATCAAATATCACAATGTTTGTAACTACTTTTTCCACATCGATCTTGATGCCGGGAATCTCCGCTAAACCTTCGGCGAGCCGTTTTGCGTTCGCGTGGTCTTCGTGCAGCCGTTTCGGGCCGTCTTCGAGAGCGATAAGCCCGGCGGCGGCTAGAATTCCCACCTGCCGCATTCCTCCACCGAGGCGTTTTCGCCAGATGCGGCTTTCGCGAATAAATTCATTCGTGCCAACCAATATAGAACCTGCTGGTGCTCCGAGCCCTTTGGAAAGCGTGAACATTACCGAATCGCAATGACGCATCAGATCGGGAACGGATTCGTTAAGGGCGACGGATGCGTTGAAGATGCGGGCTCCATCCATGTGGACAGGAAGGCCCACGGCGTGAGCTTTTTCGCAGACTTCGGCACATTGCTCGGACGTCATAACGCTGCCGCCGGCGAAATTGTGTGTGTTTTCAAGGCAGATCAATCCGGTCGCGGCTTGATAATAAGGCGGATCGATCTTTAAGACGGGAGCGATCTCATCCCACGTCAGGTGGCCCGAAGCATCGGTGCTTTTTACGGCACGGATCGTTACGCCGGAAATTATCGCAGCCGCTCCAAGTTCGTAGTTCAGTATGTGGCCCCGGTCTTCGGTGACGATCTCTTGCCCCGGCTTTGTATGAACCTTCACTGCGATCTCGTTGCCCATGCAGCCCGTCGGCACCCACAACGCAGCCTCTTTCTCAAACACCTCGCACGCACGTTCCTGTAGTCGATTAACCGTCGGGTCGTCGCCAAAAACGTCGTCGCCAACCTCAGCCGCCGCCATAGCCGCACGCATTTTGTCCGAAGGTTTTGTAACTGTATCGCTTCGAAGATCGATCATGGTGTTTGAAGAATTCTGACACGGAACGACCGAAATGCGGAAGCCCGCATCAATGCGCTATAATCGGCAAACCCAAAAGTCCTCAAAATATTAAGGTCGAGAACACAAAATGAAAAACCGAACCGCGACGTTGGTCGTGATGATCGTAAGCATTGCAATTTTCAATACAGGTCTGGTAGCTCAGCAACTCGGTGCTCCGGGTGAGAAAAAAGGCTCCGGCGTTGTCGTGCTCAAAGCCGCCCGGATAATCGACGGGATCGGTCGTGAGCCTATCAGAAACGGCGTAATAGTGGTTAGCGATGACAAGATCATGGCGGTCGGGTCGCTTGCCAACATTACGATCCCAGCAGGTTCGCGAACGATCGATCTTGGTGACGTAACATTGATGCCCGGCTTTATTGATGCACACACGCACATCATCGGTCGCACGTTTGGCGACCCTGAAGGGAATAATGCAAGCGTCAGGGACATCGATTCGTTCGGAGCGATCCTTGGCGTCGGCAACGCAGAGCGAACATTGATGGCCGGGTTTACGACCATTCGAAACGTCGGTGCCGGTAATTTTGACGACATCGCATTGCGAAAGGCGATCAACGACGGTTGGATCCCCGGTCCTCGGATCATCACCGCCGGACACAGCCTCGGCATAACAGGCGGACACTGTGACGAGAACGGCTACAAGCCGGGACTTGCAGATGGTGATTACAAAACCGGAATTGCCGACGGCCCGGAACAGATCCGTGCGGCGGTGCGTTATCAGGTGAAGTACGGCGCGGACGTGATCAAGACGTGTGCGACCGGCGGTGTATTGAGCGAAGGCGACGCCGTCGGCGCAACGCAATATACATACGAAGAGATGAAGGCGATGGTCGATGAGGCACACAAGCTCGAACGCAAAGTTGCCGCTCACGCACATGGCACAGAAGGCATCAAGATCGCAACGCGGGCGGGTGTTGCTTCGATAGAACATGGATCGTTTCTCGATGAAGAAGGTGCGAAACTGATGGCTCAAAAAGGCACGGTCCTCGTACCGACCTTGATGGCCGGTGAAGCAGTAGAACGTCTTGCAAAGAACGGATTCCTAAAAGGCTTTCGCGGTGAGAAGGCCATCGCAGCCGCGACCGCAATGCGTAACGGGATCAGGATCGCGACGGCGAACAACGTCGTCGTTGCACTTGGAACCGACGCCGGTGTTATTCCGCACGGCAGTAATGCTCATGAATTTACATTGATGGTCGAATGGGGCGGAATGCGGCCCATGGACGCGATCATCGCGGGAACAATGAATGGGGCGAAACTGCTCGGCCTCGATGCGACGATCGGTTCACTAACCGTTGGCAAAATCGCAGACATCGTCGCCGTTGCAGGTGATCCGCTAACGGACATCAAGCGAATGGAAAATACGATCTTTGTTATGAAGAGAGGGGCGATCTACAAGCAACAGAAATAACTATTTGGCTCCATTTTTTTCGGTCGAGGCGACGATTGCAACTTTCCATTTGCCGTTGATCTTTTCCCAAACTTCAAGCCAGGCGAAGATGGTGTGGTCGCTTTCATCTTCGCCTTTTTCATTTCGATAGGTTCCGCGAACTCGTTTCTGGACGACCTTTGTCGCCAGCGTTCCGTCTTTTGAGATCTTGTAAATCGGAGGGACGATATCTTCCCATTCGATAAACTTATAACCGGAAAAATATGTTTTGAACCGAGCGAGATTGTCCGCTTTTGTTCGAATTGCTGCGTTTCCACGCTGCAGTTGAGTCAGATTCTCAGCGAACATCTCGATGAAAAGCTCGGCATTGTTCGTCATGTGCGCCGTTTTCTGCTGTTCGTGAAGTTTCATCAGGTCGGCCAGATCCAAGACACGCGGCGGAACAACCAGCGATCTCGCATCGGCCGCGTTAAGCTTGATCGTGTGAAAGTCAAGCGTCCAATCACCCTGTGCATCGGTGGCTTTGACGACGGAAGGAAGCGTCACATTGCCGACCTTTTTCCACTCTAAAAATACGTTCTTTATAGTTTCAGTGGAATTCGGGATCAGCAAGACGTATCCATTGATGCGTCCGGTGGCTTTGTCGAAGAAGATATTCACCGCCATTCCAAGTTCGTTCTTTGCGCGAACCTTTGAGCTTGGACGTTCTTCGAAGACGTCGTCGCCGACCAGTTCAAGATCGGTAAAGAAGCTTTGAATGTCGAACGCCATTTTTTGGTATTCGTGAGAACGTGCCGCCATTCGCTGAAACGGCGTGGCCAGAGCATATTCGCCCGTTTCGGTTCGTAGCTCCCACGCGACTGTTCCGTTAATAAAGGTGCTTGAAGGCGTGCGGTAAGAATACGTCTGTTCGAAACGGGTTTTGCTTTCCCGAAATGAAGAGAGCGAGGTCGTATATTTCCCCTTCGGCCCGTGGCAATCGGCTTCGGCGCGGATGCTTCCGATCTTTGCGATTTCCTTAGGCGTGCCCACGGCCGCAGTCGCCGAACTCAATATAGATTCGAGACCTTCGCCAGGCGACCTTAACTGGGTTGACGCCTGGCCGGGAAATGCAGCCAATACGGCCAAAAAGAAAAGCGTCAATCTTATGGTCATGATGTGAAAAGCTTTCAAATCTTCGAAAGAACAAAATCCGAAGTGTCCCAACCCGCTCGTTTGGCTCCCGCCTGATATGCGGATTCGAGGAATTCGAGGACGGCGTTGTGTGCATCGTCGGCATTTCGCACGTCTTCGTACATCAGCAATGCCATGTGTGTAGCGTTCGACTCCTGCCAACTTGCGGACGCAGGCGTGAGCAGTTCTTCTGCTAAGCCATCCGGCTCGGGAGCAGTGTATGAATAGAACGCGGGTGCTGGCACGTTATCGTCACCGAACCAAAAGCCGAAGCTGATGACCTCATGCGAGTAGGCTTCGCGTTCGACCATTCCGGCACCTTCACGCGGCGTTACTTTCTTCCCCGAAAATCTTGTCAATGCTAGATCGAAGCTATGCCAGAACATATGCACCGGAGTCGATTTGCCGGTAAACCGTCCGCGAAATTCCTGAAAGATATCGTCAACCGCAACCAACGTCTTGTGAAACCTCTGAACGTATTCCTTGTCATACGACCTGTTTTCGACGTTGTCCGCAAACGGCGTCGTTGATGGCGCTTCGTAAGGGATCGGTTTGATCGTCGGTTCGATGCCTAGCTTTGCGAGGTTTGCGAACAGGCTGTTGTGAAAATCCGCAACGGTAAGGCCGTCGTACAATGCAAAGTCTTCGTATCGCCCGTTGCTGGTTTTGATCTTCAGGGCGTGCTCGCAAAAATCGAACTCGATCTCGAAATTGCCGCCGGCGAACGGGATCGTCCGTGTCGTCAAACCCCGCGGCGAGACATAAAGCGGTACATGCCACCAGTGGTTAAGACGCGGGTGCATCGCAAGTCGTATCTTGCCGACGATCTGGCAATAAAGATGAAGCGTGTTCTTGGTCGGACGCCACGCTTCGAGATGGATTTCGGGGAATGTTGGTTCACTCATACTGCAGGTTCCTATTTCGCCGTTACTTCGTGCGGGCTTCTGCACCTAACCACGTCGCGGCGTTCGTGACGTAATGCTTAATGTCATTTAATTTTTCCGGCTCCGTTTGGTATTGATCGCCGGGCGGCTCTTCTAAAAATGATGGACAACCGAGGTCAGGGTTCCAGTTGTAATCCACGAAATGATGAAAGCTCGATTCTGCTATAGCACGTCCGCAACGGTTGCCATGTCTATCCGTTGAGTTGTCGAAAGCGACGACAAGGTTGAACGAACGGCCGGTAACCTCGCTTGTGCCTGTGGCGATGATCGTTGAGGATTCGTCCGGCGCACCGACCGAGCCCTCGTGCGGGTGAGCAGGGAAATATCCGATCAGCGAACCATCAGGACGACGCATCAGATCGTGTTCGAGGGCGGTTATCGAATGAAAGTTGCCGTTAGATCCGGAATGGTAGTTGGGCCAATCGATATTTAACGAAATATTGTCATCGCGGCAGCGTCGTGAATCGTCAGGGTCAGGCTGCTTAGAATGGAAATAATGTGCGGCACCGACCCCGCCAAGGGTGCAGAGCGAGGAGCCCATATCATTATGGTCGCGAGCCGAAAGAATTCCGCCGCCTCTTTGTCGAAAACGTGTAATCCCTGCACAATCTTCCGGCGTCAGTCCTTCACCGAGATCAAGTGCAAACAGCCAGAGCTGATCGAAATCAGACTCGTCGAGCGTGCTCAACAGCGGATCGACACCTTCTGCATCTTCCTCGCGGTTTCGCGTCGTTACATCGTAAAGAGCGTTCCCGTCTTCGTCGGTCAGTGAACGCAGATGCTCTGTGAGGAGCGAAAACCGGCCGACGTGCCAATCGTCCTCTTTGTAAGGAATAGTCGTTTGCAGCAAAATATGGGTCATGGAAACCTATTTCGCTTCTTCTTCGATCTCAAGAATGTCGCCCTCGGTAAACAGGTAGGTTTTCATATGCTCATGAAAGACCGTATTGTTGCGGCGAAGCCATTCGAGGGCCATTATCGCGTGTTCGATCTCTTCGTTCCGATTGTGCTCAAGGATCTTTTTGAGCTGCGGGTCGGAGGTCTGCTCGGCTCGCTGGTTGTACCAATCGACAGCCTCAAGCTCTTCCTGAACCGACTTGATCGCACGGGAAAAGTTGCGCGACGGCTCGCTCATCTTGTCGTAATCTTCATGCCATTCCGCACTTGTTGCCATTAAGAATCCTCCTGTTTTGCTTCGGGAAGCGTTTCGTAAAAAAGGTCGTCGGTATAGCAGTAACCCCAATCTTCGCCGGGCTCGACCGAGCGGACGATCGGGTGCTGTGCAGTGTTGTAATGTTTCGTCGCGTGCCGGTTCGGTGAATTATCGCAACAGCCGACGTGCCCGCACGACATACACATACGAAGATGTACCCATTTTCCGCCGATCTTCAGACAATCTTCACACCCTTTGGCATGTGGGCTTACGTCGCGGATCTCTTTTAGGTGTTCGCATCCTTCCATACTATTTTGATTCTTCTAATTCTAATTTTCTGGCAAGACATTTCCAAACATTTCACGCACATTATCGTTGACTTAAAAGCTAGTTTGGCGTAGATTTGCCGAAACACAAAAAGGAGCAGAAAAATTATGGGTGACGTGAAGGCAATTCCCGACGGCTACGAAGGAATCACGCCGTACTTGATCTGTAGAAACGCGGAAGCTGCGATCGAATTTTACAGACGCGCATTTGGAGCCGAAGAGATCTATCGCGTCGGCGGCGGCGGCGTGATCGGCCACGCTGAGTTAAAGATCGGCACGGCGGCATTTATGCTCGCGGATGAATTTCCGCCGATGGCTGTCAGCCCCGAAACGGTCGGCGGTTCGCCGGTGAGTTTGTACATTTACGTTGAAGATGTTGATGCGTTTTCCGAAAAGGCGATCGCGGAAGGCTTGGAAGTGTTGAAACCTGTTTCGGATCAGTTTTACGGCGACCGTTCAGGTCACTTCAAAGATCCGTTCGGACACCTTTGGGGATTTGCGACGCATATCGAAGACCTTACGCCTGAACAAATTGGAGAACGTGCCGCAGCGGCGCATGGTGGTTAGTGAGAGAACAATATGAAATTCATTCTCGCCGCGGTTGCGGCATTTCTGATCTCGTTCGCACTAGGTTTCATCGTTCACGGAGTGATCCTGCGGTCGGATTACCTTGAGAACGCAGTCCTCTATCGTCCGGACGCGGACGCCATGTCATACATGCCGTATTTGCTGCTTTCATATGCGGTGAAGGCGTTTGCGTTCGCGTTGGTCTATCGACAGGGAATTACTGCGGGAGTGCCGTGGCTCAGTCAAGGGATCAGATTCGGGATAATTATCTCGCTTTTGGTAACGATCCCGTTTTGTCTGATGCACTTCGCTGTACAGCCTTTGCCGGCGATGCTTGTTGTCAAGCAGATGGTATTCGAGACCGTCGGGAATTTGCTGATGGCATTGGCGGTTGCGTATATTTTACGACCGACGCCGCAAGCCGAATAGGTTATTTCATTGAGACGAAGACTGGTGCCTGGTGGTATTTATGACTGCTGTCGCCAGTCACTTTCCTTACCTCTTTTGTCTTGTAATTCATCAGGTAGATATCATAGCGCCCAGATGTTTCGTCGCGGCTGTCGAACACGAGCCATTCGCCGTCGGCACTCCAATCGTGCCAGCCTTCGTCCATCTTTAGATCGGTCAGCTTCCATTGTTTCTTTCCATCCGGCGTGACGGCGTAAATGCTCTGTTTTCCCGCCTGATTCGATTGGTAAGTGATGAATTTCTGCCTGGCGTTCCAATGCGGCGGGCCGACGTGATAGCCGGGGTCTTTCCCCAACGGGTCATTCGCCGGATAGGTCGTGAGCTTTCGTCGGTTCGTCCCGTCGGCGTTCATCAGATACATTTCTTCGATCTCCGAGCGGTCGGTGCGATTCTTTTTGTAAACGTATGCGATGGATTTGCCGTCGGGCGAGAATGTCGGGTCGCGAAACGCTGCGGCCGGTTCATTGGTAAGCTGCCTGAACTTTCCTGTTTCCCGGTCAACGATAAAAAGCTGAAAGCGAAAGCGCGTATCTATGCGGCCGGAGACGACCAATTCACGCCCGCCGCTCCTGCTCCCCATCCACGCGTCTTCAAGCTGCAGATTCGTTACCTTTCTAACATTCGATCCATCGGTGCCCGATTCGTACAGGAAATAGCAACGCCTGCAAGCACCGCGGTCGCTGACAAAAAGCAGCTTGCCCGGAATCGAATAGTACGTCCATGCAACGTCCTTGTTATTTGTGACGTTCTTCATCTCGCTGCCGCTTGTGTTCACCGAATAGACTTCGTAGTCGTCGGCTTTCTGATCCTGGAGAACATTGAATGCGATCTTTACATCTGCCGGTTGAGCAGAAGAAAGCACTGAGAAAGCAGAAAGCAGAAAAGTGAAAGCAATTGATCTCATAAACTTATCTTAACTAATGACAGCGTGAATGTGATTCCTTCAGAGCTGTGACGATCGCCGGATCGAGCTGTTTTACGTCAGTAAGGACGAACATATGCGAAATTCGCGGCATTGGGCCGGTTAGTTTCGCTTTTTCTATCTTTGCGTCGAATGGCTTATCACCGAGATCGAGTCCGATACGCAGTTCTTTCGGTTTAATATTCACGGCGGCGAACTCGCGATTTGCGAGGATCGAAACGTAGGTCTTTTTCGGCAGAACGGTCGCGTTCGGAAAGTTCTTTTGCACGAATTCAATAAACTCGTCGAACAGCGGTTTCATTTCGGCAGCTTTTGCGAATTGTACGTCGAGCAGATTATCCGTGCTTTGGTAAACGGGCTTGCCGCCGTTCGCGTGAATGCCAGCAAGCAGCGACGCATTCATATGGCCGAATCCATGTTCGGTCTTTAGCCATGCGATCACCTCATTTCGCTTTTTGCTGCTGATGCCGTCAATGGTTTTCAGCCACGCGTTCAGATCTTTTCCGGTCGACCTTTTCAGCCGGTCCATGAATTCCTTTTCAAATTCACCCGATGTTTTCTGTGCCATAAAAAATGTGAAAAAGTGTAAAAGTGAAAAAGGGCAAAAGTAAAAGCAGGGCACACACCAGCTTTTTCACTTTTTCACTTTCAATTTTTCTACCTCCAAATCCCTAATATAAATCCGATCACCGCGAAGTAAACCACGATGTAGCCGCAATTGATGGCGATGTATTTCAGCGATCGCTGTTCAAAGAGTGCTATCACCATAAACATCGCCGCGACCCAGCCGACCCCAGTGAGCAAACCCGCGATCACGCCCCATTGCCACGTCGTTCCCGGTGCGCCGAGAAAGAAAGCAAGGTTATACGACATTATCCAAGCCAGCAAAAAAGTTAAGCCGAACGTCTTTGCAGGATTCGCCTTCGCAAGCTGTTCATCGGTAAGTCCATTCTCGGCCTGCCACGCCTTTGCGAAAAGCAGCGGCGACCACCACAGTGCGCCGATCACCAGACTCATTACCGCGCATACAAAAACTGCGATGTGATTGATATAAAAATTCTCCATGACGCCTAGAGAATAGCCGTCACAAACAAACGTGTATTGGAAAAAATTTACCTAGCCGACGGGAATGTAGTTCTGGTAATTCGAGTGGATTTTAGAATACTGCTCGGGCGTGAAGCCGGAAAAGTGTTTGAAGTCATTGATGAAATGGGCCTGATCGTAAAAGCCGCATTCGAAAGCAATCGTTCCCCAATCGATATTTTCCGAAGCGTCGATGGTTTTCACGGCCTTTTGAAACCGCATTATCTTGAGATAAGATTTCGGCGTTACGCCGATCTGTTTACGGAACATCTCGGCGAAATGTTTTTTCGAATAGCCGATCGTGGCGTTCATCCGGGCGATGCTGATCGTGTCCGGCCGCTCGATCATTTCGTTGACGGCAAAGGAAATACACGGATTTAGATTCAGAGTCGAACTAAATGTGCGGAGCAAAAACTCTTCGACGATATGGAAACGCAGATCGATATTTTTCGTGTTGAGCAAACGCTCTCGAAGCCGACCAAAATCGCTTCCCCAGACCAGATCTGCGTCAACGACGCTGTCGCGAATCTCTTCCATCGGAAACGGAAAAAAAGGTGCCGCCATTCCTTTCTTGAAGGAGATCACCATCATCGCTGCACCGTTTCCCGAAGGGATCGTTATCGGCTCCGTACGCACGCCCGAGGCCCAAATGTGATTACAGGCTTGAATTTCCTTTAGCGTCTGATTGTCGTAAATGTACTGCGGCGTGTCGTGGAAATCGATCAGGATCTCTGTGTCGCCGTTCGGCAGAAAACGATCGACGGTATGAGCGTACTCAACGCGCTCAAAATAAATAAAGGCTTCAACGAATTGGCTCAGCGGGAACGTCGGAATGTGAGCTTCGAAGATCATTCGCCTGTCATGCTAGGGCCTTTCGGTAGACTCCGCTCGGAATAGATTTCTTTTTGGCGGTGGCGCCGTTATATTCGTAGATCCACGTCTTTAGCTCACGTCCGTCTGCAAGTTGCACCTTCGTCAATCTTCGACGATATAAGCTCTTTTTGGGATTTCGAGGGAAGTATTCTTCGTACGAGTCCAGAGATCTAATTACCTTCTTATCTGCCGGAAGACGATAGACCTTTCCTCTAACCTTCTTCTTAATTTCATCGGTCAAAATCAGGCCCGGATATGCCCCAAGGTCGTAAAGTTTGCCGCTTACCAGGCCGTCACCCACAAACTCAAGCTTTCGCACTTCAGCCTCGATCTCTTTAGGTGCAAGCGAAGGTGAAAGAGTCCCGTAAACAAAAAGATAATTACTCATTTCCAGTCACCGAGCATACGACTAAGTTCTTCGTAACCATTGTCTGCAATGAATTTTATCACGCGTGGATGCCTGTTGAAACATTTAATGTAGTAGTCAAAAAGAGCCTCGACCTCCTCACGTTTCAGTTGATCCTTTCGCTCAAGGAAGGCAACATACTCAAAAAAATTCAGATAATCCGTAAATTCCGGTGGACAGGCGAGGAGCAGATCGTTTACACCCTGGCTGTCCGACTCGCTGTCAAGGACCTCGCGAACAGACTTAAGTTCGGGACGCTCATAGAATTTCTCGTACAGGCTCAGTGTCCATTTCGCCCGCTCAAGTCTTCTACTCTGCATGTAGCTTATGGATGCAACTAACGCGGTGACAAACGTGCCAACCGCCGCAAGCATAGTTATAGCTTGTATGAATTCCATAGCTTCAACTCAGAGCCTTAGTTAGTTCCGCACCGATTGATTCCAAGAACGCTTTAGTCTTTTCGTCGGTCATTTCCGTGCCGTCACCGTCGAATTTTTGCCCGACGAACGACACCGCAATCTCCATCGGAAGAACATTGACGCCCATAATAGTTAACACTCCGCGAAGATGGGCCAGGCATCGCAGCCCCCCAAACGATCCGGGCGACGACGCGATCATAGCCGCGGTCTTGCCGGCGAACACCTCGTTCATCTTATATTTTTCACTAGGACGCGACGCCCAATCGATTGCGTTTTTCATGCCGCCGGGAATCGAACCGTTATATTCGGGCGTAGAAATTATCAGCCCGTCGTGTTCCTTCAGAACACCCTGAAAACGCAGGGCGTTCGGATCGAAGCCTTTCTCTGCGTGGTCGTCGGCGTTGTAAAAAGGCATTGGGTATCCGCCTAGATCGACGAGAGTTACTTCGGCACCGGTGTCGCGGGCACCATCGATCGCTATGTTCAGAACACGCTTGCTATACGCATTTTTTCTGAGGCTTCCGGCAATGGCGAGTATCTTTGGCATAAATTAAAGGTCGTCTTCTTCTATCTCAGTGATCTTTTCAACGCGCCGTTCGTGCCGCCCGCCTTCGAAATCGGCGGCGAACCACGCCTTGACGATCTTTGCGGCCTCGTCGTCTGACGTAAATCTTGCCGGAAGCGAAAGCACGTTTGCGTTGTTGTGCTCACGCGCCAAGCGTGCAATATCTTCGTTCCAGGCGACGGCGGCACGAACGCCTTTCACCTTGTTCGCGGAAATCGCCATGCCGGTTCCAGAACCGCAAACCAGAATGCCCTGTTCGTATTCGCCCCGGCCCACGGCCTCTGCGACCTTCCGTGCGAAATCAGGATAATCTACGCTCGCATCGCCGTCGGTGCCCATATCTTCAAACTCGATACCGAGTTCGTTAAGGGTAGCTTTGATCTTCTCTTTCTCTTCAAAACCGGCGTGGTCAGCGCCCAAGGCGATCTTTCGGCTCATAATTCTAGTGGCTCCAAAAGTGAATTGTAGCGTGTATATCTTTTCAGGCACAACGTCGGCGGGAAACGAAAGCTAAAATGATTGTGCCGACAGCGGAATAAGCCTATAATCCGAATAGGCTATCCTCACGACGATGCGGCAAATAACTGTAAGACTTACGTTTTTGATAGGGGCGATCATTTGCTCTGCGTTGCCCGTGTTCGCTCAGGATTTCCTTCCTGATCTGGTACGCAGGATCAAGCCATCGGCGGTTGCGATCGAGACGTTTGATTCGCGCGGCAACAGCCTTTCACGCGGCTCGGGGTTCTTTACGGCGATGGATCGCGTTATCACCAATAGACATGTGATCGAACGCTCAAGCCGTGTGGAGGTTCATCTGCTCGATGGCAAGAAGTTTCCGGTAAAAGGCGTGATCGCGATCGATGGCGAAGGCGACCTGGCGTTGCTTCAGGTCGATATCCCCGCCGCGCTTGTAAAACCGCTGCCGATCCTCAACAGTGTGCCGCAGGAAGGCGAATCGATCGTGGTGATAGGCAACCCTTTTGGCCTCGAAGGATCGGTGTCCAATGGCATCGTTTCGGCCGTGCGTGAGATCGCGGGGTACGGAAAAATAATTCAAATTACAGCTCCGATATCGCCCGGAAGCTCCGGCAGTCCGGTCGTAAATATGATGGGACAGGTTATCGGCGTTGCGACGCTGCAGGCTGCCGAGGGCCAAAGCCTGAATTTCGCCGTTCCTGCCCAGCGCATTTTCGCATTGCGTGCCGGAGATGTTCAAACATTCAATGCCCTCGCCGCCGAAACGCAAAAGAATAAGCGCGCGGCGGCCGAACGCCTTTATTCGCAAGGTGTTGCACAGCTTTCGCGTGACGACTACGCGCGAGCCTTGCCGTTCTTTGAAAAGGCGGTTGAGATCGACGCGGGATATCCCGAAGCGTGGTATCAGGCGGGATTTTGTTACGGCATTTTGGGCAAGCACGCTGACGCGCTAAAGGCTTCGAAAACTGCTGCGAAACTGCGTCCCGAATGGGCGGCGGTCCATGTGAATATCGGCGCGTCGAGCTTTGCGCTCAACCAGTATAAGGAAGCGGCGGACGCCTACCGCACGGCGATAAAGCTCGACCACGACAACGCCGATACGCAGTACGCATACGGGATGAGCCTCGGAAAGCTTGGCCGCACGGACGAAGAGATTCTCGCATACAAACGCACCGTCGCCATCAATCCCAGCCATGCAAACGCCCTTGAAAAGCTCGGCCAGGGATACTTCAAACAAAAACGTTGGGCCGACGCCGCAGCCGCGTTTGACCAGCTAAAGATCTATAAACCCGACGCAAAGACCTACAACTACCTCGGCGAATGCTATATCGAACTCGGCAAGCTGGACGACGGTATCTCGGCTCTAAACAACGCCGTCGGTTACGACCCCGACCTCGAGCCGGCGCGCTACAATCTCGGCAAGGCCTACATCAAACAAGGCAACCGCGACCTCGCCCTCGTCCACTACGAAGTGCTCCGCAACGCCAAATCAGACTGGGCCGACCGGCTCTATGTTTTGCTGAATCCGTAAACCCTCGTAGAATCGAAACTATCTAATATGGAATTGACCGTTGCTATTACCGGGGCTTCCGGGACGATATATGCACATCGGACACTGCAGCTTTTGGCGGCGAGCCGGGTTGTGGAGACGGTGAATCTGATAATGTCCGCGACGGCGGCGACGGTCGCGCAGGTCGAGATGGGCGCGAACCTTCGCGATACTTCGGCTGAGGCGATCAACGAATGGCTCGGGCTTGAGAGCGGTTCGAAGATGATCAGGTATTGGCGGCTGGATAATTTTGCTGCGAAGCCTTCGTCGGGGTCGAACAAGCAGGCCGGGATGATAGTCGTGCCGTGTTCGATGGGAACGATGGGCGCCATCGCAAGCGGTGCCGGAACGAATCTCATCCACCGTGCAGCCGACGTTTGCCTGAAAGAAGGCCGAAAACTCGTGCTCGTGCCCCGCGAGACGCCGTACAACGCGATACATCTCAAAAATATGTTGAAGCTCACGCACGCAGGTGCTCGGATATTACCGGCAAGCCCGGGATTTTATCACCGCCCTAAAACGATCGAAGACCTGGTCGAGCACCTGTGCTTCCGCATCCTAGATCAGTTTGATATTCCACATTCGAAAAAAAGTGAATGGAAAGGCGACGAGGTCGAAGACTAGAGACAAGAGGTAAGAGACAAGAGATGAAGAAAACATTTCTAATAATTCTGATATTTGCGGTCTCGGCTTTGGCGCAGGAGCGGTTTGTGAAGCCGGTGGATAGTGCGAAGTCGGATCCGTCGTTTCTGGCGTTTCGCGCGAAGCTGATAGCGGCGGCGGAAAGAAAGGACGCGACCGCGATCCTGGCTATAGTCGATCCGCGGATCAAGAACGGCTTTGGCGGAAACGACGGCATTGCGAATTTCAAGAAGCGATGGAAGATCACGAACAAGAACAGCGAATTCTGGAAAGAGTTTTTGCTGGTCGTAAAAAACGGCGGGAACTTTAGCAAGGAAGGTAACGCGAAGATGTTCGTTGCACCTTACACGTTCAGCGATTGGCCGGAAGACCTCGACGTTTTCGAATATTTTGTGATCTTTGGAAATAATGTGAACCTTCGCGATAAGCCCTCTACGGACGGAAAGGTTATCGGAAGCCTTTCCTACAACATCGTTAAGATCGATGGCGAACGGTCTACAACGAAAAGGACGGGACCAGGCGAGTTCGACCTTGTACCCGATTGGCACAAAGTAAAAACCTTGAGTGGAAAAGAAGGATTTGTGAAAGAGGAATACGTTCGAAGCGGCATAGATTTCCGAGCTGGTTTTGAAAAGAAACGCGGCGTCTGGAAGATGACCTTTTTTCTTGCGGGAGACTAGGTTTTTCGCTCCGAAAACTGAAAACTGAAAGGTGAAAACTGAAAACGCAGCGTCGGTCGAGAGATTTTCAAACCGCGTAGAAAATTACGTCAAATATCGGCCCGGTTATCCGGCGGAGATGTTCGATTGTTTTCGGAAGGAACTCGGATTGACCGTTGATTCGGTTATCGCTGATATCGGTTCCGGAACAGGCCTTTCCGCAAAGCCGTTTCTCGAAAACGGAAATGTTGTTTACGGTATCGAACCAAACGCGGCCATGCGTGCGGCGGCGGAAGATTTTCTAAGCAGCTTTGAAAACTTTCAAAGCATAGACGGAACTTCCGAGAACACGAATCTCGAAAACGCATCTATCGACATCGTTATCGCGGCCCAAGCTTTCCATTGGTTCGAACCCGAAGCGACGCGACGCGAATTCAAACGCATCCTCAAACCCGGCGGGTACATGTGTCTGATATGGAACGAGCGTCAGCTTGATACGACGCCGTTTCTGATCGAATACGAAGGCCTGTTGATCAAATATGCCAGCGATTATAAGGAAATTCGACACGAAAATGTGACCATAGAAAAAATAGGGTCATTCTTTGGACGTGAATTTGAAAGCCGCACGTTTGCAAACCGGCAAATATTCGATTTTGAAGGCCTGAAAGGCAGGCTTTTGTCGTCGTCCTATATGCCGACGGCGTCAGATGCGGCGTTTGGGGCGTTGATCGAGGAACTGAAAGCCTTGTTTGCCAAACACGAGCAAGACGGTAAAATAGCTATTCTATACGACACGAATATTTACTTCGATCGGATGTAGATTTTGTTCAAGCCCTCGCTATCGTGCGGGGTACGGAAACGCAGTTGTAATTTATGTCAGCATCACCAGAAGCGACTCCTGAGTTGCGAACCATCACCGTCGCCCATTCGCCTGATTCGGACGACGCATTTATGTTTTACGGCTTGGCGACAAACAAGCTTGAGACCGACGGCCTGAAGTTCGAGCACACGCTGAAGGACATCCAGTCACTGAACGAAGACGCGAAGAACGGCGTTTTCGACGTGACCGCGATCTCGTTTCACGCCTACGCATACGTCTCGGATAAATACGCTTTGCTGCCGCACGGTGCGAGCATCGGTGACAAATACGGCCCGATCGTCGTCTCAAAAGAACCGCGACGCCCGGACGAGATCGGCAGTATGAAGATCGCCATTCCCGGCGAATTGACGAGCGCGTATCTTGCTTTGAAGCTATACAATCCTGATTTCGAGCACATCGTGGTGCCGTTCGATGAGATCATCGCGGCGGTTCAACGCGGCGACGCCGATGCCGGATTGCTTATCCACGAGGGTCAGCTTTTCTATAAACAAATGGGTCTCGACAAGGTGCTCGACCTCGGAGAATGGTGGCACGAAAAGACCGGATTGCCCCTGCCGATGGGCGGAAACGCGATCCGACGTGACCTTGGGCCGGACCTGATGAAACAGGTCTCAAAACACCTTCACCAAAGCATTGTCTATTCGATGGAAAACCGCGAAGACGCACTGCAATACGCGATGCAGTTCGCACGCGATATGGAGCCGGAACTGGCGAACCGGTTTATCGCAATGTGGGTCAATGACCTTACGCTCGACTACGGTGAACGCGGCAAGGAAGGCGTCAAACGCCTGCTAGATGAAGGCGTCAAGGCCGGGATCATACCGCATAAGGTAAAGGTCGATTTTGTTGACTAACGTCAGGCCCGCTAACAGCGGGCTTTTCTTTTGCCCGAAATTTTGTCAACTTAAACGGAACACCCTGCATCTATACACAAAGGTCATCTGAAAGTAATGAAGAATCTCGCTCTAATCGTTTCGTTCGTCATCGGGTCATCGGTTTTTGTTTTCGGCCAGGCATCGACAATTGCTAAAGGCAATCTCAGCGCGTCGGAGACGGATCGCATTGTAAAGAAGTTCACAGGCAATGAAGGTGCGTTTCGCGAGGCGTTGACGCAATACGTCTTCAATCGAAGTGCGACCGTACAGACCATCGGTCTTGGTGGGTTGATCACTGGCACTTATCGCCGTGATTCGTTCATGACGTTTACGAGTGACGGCCAGCGGTTTGAGCGGATCACGTTTTTCCCGGTGCCGACGTTAACCGAAATGTCCATTACTCCCGAAGACATTGAGGACCTTGGCGGCGTCAATCCATTCGCTCTCGAACCGCGTTCGATTTCGCAATACAACTTCACATACCTCGGCAAAGAAAAGATCGACGAGCTTGATCTATATGTTTTCGAAGTTACACCGAAGGTAATACCCGATCCGAAGAAATCGAAGCTGCGCCTTTTCACCGGTCGCGTTTGGGTCGATGACCGCGATCTGATGATCGTGAAGTCAAAGGGCAAGGCCGTCCCTGAAGACAAGACCAATAGATACCCGGTCGTCGAAACGTGGCGTGAGAATATCGATGGTAAGTATTGGTTTCCGGCGTTTAGTTCATCAGATGATGAATTGGTCTTCGAAAGCGGACAAGTCGTGAAGATGAAGTTACGGGTGAAATACTCTGACTATAAAGTCGGCCGCTCGGACATTACGATCATCGGCGAAGAAAAGGCTCCGGTAGAAGAAACGAAGCCAGTGCCGACGCCAACGCCGAAAAAACCGTAACCAATGTAAAGTGGAAAATTGACAGTGTTTCAAAACGAGGCACTGTCCATTATCCAATGTCCATTATCAATTTGTTAGCGATTGCTGATCTCGTCTCTTTCAAAATATCGTCCAGTTCGCGGCCTTCGGTTTCGACCGGAGGTAAGAGCGTCATTTTTATAGTACCCGGAAATAGGACGCCGGTTCGTTTTCCCATCATCCAATCTGTGTTTTTGATCGCGACCGGTATGATCCGCGCATTGGTTTGAAGCGCAAGATGAAATGCGCCCTTTTTGAACGGCAAGAGTTCGCCGGGCATTGCTCGCGTTCCTTCGGCAAATACGCCAAAAGAAAGGCCGCCTTCCATCACTTCGCGGGCCTTTTCCATCGATTTGCGTGCATGTTCGGGGTTTGAACGGTCGATGGCAAAGATCTTGACATAGTGCATTCCCTGACCCATAACCGGAACCTTTAGCAATTCGTTTTTCGCTACCAGACCCATCTTGCGGCCGGTGTAAAAGAAGAGCGTCGCGGTGTCCAGATATGATCGATGGTTTGAAACGAAAACGAACGACTCGCCTTCCGCAAGGTACTCTTCGCCCGTGACCTCGACGTTGGCACCGCATGCTCGTATCCAAAGCCGGGCACCAAATTCGGCTATCGGGTAAAGCCAAATCTTTCTGTTGATGATGCCGAGTAAGATCAGCGACGGAACGCCGAGGATCAACAGCAGCGAACCGGCGACGAACCAACTCCACCAATAGCGAAGTTTGCCGACGAAACGCGATTTGTTAGACTTGGCGACAGGAAACACCAACTTAACATTCTCGTTAATAGCTTTATCAAGATCGTCGCTCCCTATCGGGGACAAAGAGGAACTAACTTCATGCGCAGGTGTCTGGATCGTCGCGGCCATATCTATCTTTGCAGTCTAATATTACTTTTTTCAGCGGCGATTGTCGCACAGCCGCCGTCGCCAAAAAGCGTGCTGGGCTTTCAGCCGACCGATGACAAAACGATCGCCGATTGGACGCAGATCGCCGACTATTTCGCCAAGCTCGACCGCGGCAGCGACAAGGTCGCGGTGAAGGAGATCGGCAAAACAACACTCGGCAAGCCGCTGATAGTTGCGTTCATCTCGTCCGCCAGCAATATCAAGAATCTTGAAAAATACCGACAGATCTCTGCAAAACTTGCCGATCCGCGAACGATCAAGAATGCCGCCGAACGCGATGAACTGATAAAAAGCGGAAAGGCGATCGTCTCGATCTCCTGCTCGATCCATTCGACAGAGATCGTTGCGTCGCAGATGTCGATGAATCTTGCATATGAGTTGGCGACGGCCACCGATGCCGATACGAAAGAGATCCTTGACAACACGATCCTGCTGCTCATTCCGTCGTCGAATCCTGACGGTGTACAGATTGTTGCGGACTGGTACAAAAAGACGCTCGGCACCAAAAGTGAAGGCACGTCGCCGCCGGAGCTCTATCATCACTACGCCGGTCACGACAATAACCGCGACTGGTTCATGCTTAATCTCAAAGAGACGCAAGCGATAACGAAACTCTTTTGGCAGGAATGGTTTCCACAGCTTGTTTACGACGTGCATCAGCAAGGAGCTAACGCTTCGCGCTTTATCATCCCGCCGTTTTTTGATCCGCCGAATCCGCGCGTTTCGCCATCGATCTTGCGCGAAGTCGGGCTGATCGGTTATAAGATGGCCGCCGACCTTCAGGCAAAAGGAATAGAGGGCGTGGCGACGAATTCGACATACGACACCTGGTGGCACGGCGGCTTTCGTTCCGCGCCGTATTATCACAATTCAATAGGCATTCTCTCCGAAGCTGCGAGTGCGAATCTGATGTCGCCGGTAACAATAAAAAAAGAGGATCTAGCGCGGACGCGAAATACGCGCGGCTTACCGAATTTGCTCGAAACGGCGACCAATTATCCCGATACATGGGAAGGCGGCTTGTGGCGTCCGGCGGACATTAATGAGATCGAGATGACGGCTTCGCGTGCGTTGCTATCGCTGGCGGCGAAATACAGATCACGCTACCTTCAAAATTTTCATAACCTCGGAGCGGCGAACATCAAATCCGATCCGCGCGTGCCGCAGGCCTATGTCGTTATCGCCGGCCAGCCGAATACGGAATCGATAGCGCGGTTTTTCGAGATACTGACGTGGCAGGGAATCGAGGTCCAGGAAATGACGCACGAGCTTTGGGTGAAACATTCAAAGACGGAGGACTTTCACGAAATCCCGCTCGGTAGTTTTCTGGTCTTTTTGAATCAGCCGCAAAAGAATAACGTGCTTAGCCTTTTTGAAAAACAGGTCTATCCGAAACGGCTGCTTCCGAATGGCGATGCCGAGGCTCCGTACGATGTTGCGGGCTGGACGCTGCCGCTGCAGATGGGAGTGGAAGCATACGAGATATGGGAGTTCCGCGACCTTGACAAATACCGAAACACGCTGAAGAACGTGACCAATATTAATCAGGTTCGCTCTCGGTTGAATCTCAAACCAAGTTCGCAGTCGTTCGCAAAGCTGCCGAATCCGCTGAAAACAAATTCGCGTATCGGAATGTACAAACCCTTCGCATCGTCGATGGATGAAGGCTGGACGCGGCTCGTTTTTGATAACCATCAAATTCCATATACGTCCCTTTCCAATGAAGATTTTCGCCAGAATCGTTTGAACGTCGATACGATCATTCTCGCCGCAGACAGTGAAACAGTGATCATGAACGGCCTGAACGCAGAACGCTACCCGACGGAATTTGCCGGCGGGATTGGTGAAGCGGGTGCGGAGAATCTCAGGAAGTTTGTCGAAAACGGCGGTAAGCTGATCTGCTTTGACGATTCGTGCGCACTTGTTATCAAGCGGTTCGGTCTGCCCATAAGAAACGTCGTCGCCGGTGTTCGCCGTAACGAATTCTACAATCCCGGTTCTGTCGTAAAGCTTCAAGTCGATACGAAACATCCGCTCGGCAAGGGTCTTTGGGAAGAAACGCCCGCATATTTTTCGACGAGCTCGGCGTTTGAATTCGTAAGAGTGACGCCTTTAGGCGTTCAAACTCCGGACGAAGGAACGCCTAAAGGCGTCACTCTTACTTCAGTCGCAAATTACGCGCAAAAGGACGCTCTTATGTCAGGCTGGATGCTCGGTGAACAGTTCATCAACGGCAAAACCGCCCTCGCCGAAGCAACCTACGGCAAAGGCAAGATCGTCCTCTTCGCATTTCGGCCGCAACACCGCGGACAGACATTCGGGACGTTTCCGTTTGTATTCAATGCGCTGGAAAAGTAGAAACAGATTTAAAATAGCGGCGTTTTTGCTATTATCAAGAAATGAAGTTGCGACCCCTGGTTTTTCTTGCCGCAATAATTTTCCTGTCCAACACAACATTTCGAGCCGGTTTGCCGGTGGGATATTTTCGTCTTGCCGAAGAGCCGCTGATTCGCATTGGGCTGACGACGAATGCGAGTTCGGTGAGTATAACAACCAGTGATTCGCAGCTTGTTGCATTTTCGCCGGATGAGCCGCAGAAATATCTGGCGACAAATCGGGTGACGGTTTCGGCCCGCGCATATCGTCCGCCGACATTCGAGCAGTTCATTTTGGAGATGCAGAACATCGCGTCGGCAAACGAGGCGAACGAGCTTGCAAAAGAAATTCGCGAAGACACGGCAGAGACGGCGCAGGTCAGTATTGATCCGGCCAAAAATAGCTGGAAGGTATGGATCGGCTCGCCAAAAGAATCGAAGGAAGAGGCCGAGGCCTTCCGCCTTAACCTTGGCAATAAAGGCTTTCCTGATGCGGTGATCGTCACCGAAACGAAGACGATCATTTCGGATGATGCAGTTGCACTTTCGCAGCAGGTGAGAAACGCCGGCAAATCGGAAGTGCGCAGTTTAATAAAGCCGACTGGTGCGACGACGTCCTCGACGTCTAATTACGTCGATCCAAATTTGCGCGAATTGATCGTCAACGGCCCGAGTGAATCAGCAAAATATTCGTCGTTGAAATCGGTTTCCTTTGGCTCGTTCAATGATCGCCTAACGCCGGTTAAGCTGAACGGAAAAGCGTATCGCGGAAAGCTCGAAGTTTTTGTAAACTCGCGCGGTTCCTTAACGGTTGTTAACGTCGTGCCACTCGAAGATTATCTGCTTGGTGTTGTTCCGGCCGAGCTGAGTTTGCCTCAACTCGAAGCCCAAAAAGCTCAGGCGGTCGCCGCGAGAACCTACGCGGTCGCGAATGCGGACACCTACGGCACGAAAGGTTTTGACATGGTGCCGACCGTGTATTCACAGGTTTACAAGGGCGTTTCGATCGAAACGGCGATGGGCACACGGGCCGTGAAAGAAACGCGTGGAATGGTGGCAACATATGATGGCAAGGCGATAATGGCGTATTTTACATCGACTTGCGGCGGACGCACTGAAAGCTCGGAGAACATTTTCGACCACGCAGAGCCGTACCTTGTCGGAGTTGAATGTTCGCTCGAAGGCCGTCGCCATTTCGATCCGTTTTACATTAAAACGGTCAGGCAGCCCGCCAAGATCCGCGACGAAGGAAATCTTGAACTCGTTCGATTGATGTCGCTGCTTTCTGTCAACGGCTTTTCACTTACGGCAAATCCCATGAGCGACATGTGGTTCAGCGAGGAACCGACGGTCGGCGAGGTATCGAATTGGCTGAATCAGCTTGCGTCGAAGTTCGGAAAAATGTATCCGAATGTGACAAAAGAAACGGCCAAGCCAGCCGAACTTGCACGCATACTTTCCGCGATGATCTACACACCAGGAACACCCGATACACTGTTGAGTGATTCGGATGTTAACTATCATTTAGCATTCGACGACGCTGCTGAAATTCCAACGGAACGCCGTGCGGATATCGCGATGCTGATGCGTGACGGATATTTTACTCTTCACGCCGACACGACCCTGCAGCCGAACCGGCCGTTCACGCGCGCGAAATTCCTGCGACTCATTCGACAAATTTACGACAAGAAAAAATGGATGCCGTCGCTGCAATCGGGCGAAACGAAGGCGAGTGTTGATGGAAGACTCGTGCTTAGATCGGGCAGGACGGATCGCCAAATGACCGTTCGTCCCGACGTTTTCTTATTTAGACAATTTGGCTCCGAAATGTATCCTGTCAAGGAATCCGCGCTCGTCGGCGGCGAAACGGTGCGGTTTCAAACGGACGGAACGGGTGCGGTCAGCTATCTGGAGATCGAGCCGACCGAACTGCCAACCGTTGCCGAGAATATGTCGCCGTTCACAAACTGGACAAAGTCGATGTCCGCCGGTGCAGTGCAGTCGAGCCTTTCGCGCTATGTTCGAGGTATCGGGACGCTTTACGATATAAATGTGAAACGCGTCGGTTATTCGCGGCGTCCGATCGAACTTGAGATCATCGGGTCGAACGGCGTAAAGACGCTAAAAGGCGGAAAGATCCGTTCGGCACTGCGTCTCCGTGAACAGCTTTTTGTTATCAATAAACGATACTCTGGAAACCAGGTTTCGAGCTATACATTCACAGGCCGAGGCTGGGGCCACGGCGTTGGAATGTGTCAATACGGAGCCTTTGGCCTTGCAAAAATGGGCGTGAAGTACGACGAGATCATCCGGCACTATTACAGCGGTGTCGATCTAACGAAAGCGTATTAGGAGTACGTTTTTGGCGCTTGCCTGTTCCTCGCTCAGGCGTCATTGCTGGCGCGGATTTAGGTTAAGTCCCACTTGTCCATCCGCTGCCTTACTGCCGGCGAGCGAGAATTTCTGCACGGCCTTGATTACTTTAGGATCGGATGCGTCGGCGAGAATCCGTCCGCATTCTTCCAAAAGCTGTGTTACCTCGGCAGCCGTGTATTCGACATGCTGAAAGGTGTCGTTTGCACGGGCCATCATCGGGTACTTTGCCATTACGTCGGTATATTGCGCCATGTAAAGAACCTCTTGCTGCTCGAAGCTATCAGCCTTTATGGTGTCCCAACGGGGAACGCCGATGCCGTCGAAAAACAAAGCCTCAATGTTCTCAGGATGAATGTCGTAGCCAACGTAAGACGTTTCTGATCCATCCGCAATGTGCGGAGACAATGAGCCGGGACCTCTCTCCTCTCGCCTAAACTCCGCATCGAGATCCTTCAATGTTTCATCACTCATTCTATTACTGCTCCTTCGTCTGCAATATTCTCAGCTAAGAGTATCCTATAACAGAACGATTCGATACCCTCATCGCGTACCAACTAGCCCCTGAACGGATTGGATCAGCTTTTCCGTGTCCCAACCGATACCATTCTTAAATACGATCTCGACGTTGTGGATGTCGCCGATCTTGGCCGCCGGATTCCCTTTTACGACCATGAGGTCAGCCATTTTGCCTGAGGCGATCGAGCCGATTCGCGAATCTTCGCCGAGAAAAATCGCACCGTTCAGGCTTGCGATCCGTATTGCTTCGAGCGGCGTAAAACCTGCTTCGACTAACAATTCGACACCGCGAAGATCGCCAAAGCCCGCAACAACTCCTCCGTTTCCAGTCGGGTCGAGACCCGCGATCAAAAGGCCGCCGGCTTTCACAAATGCACGTTCGAAGTCCATCGATTTTCTCACTAATGCTGCGGCTGTCGAAGTCGATGGAATTCGTGCCCGGTTTGAAAGATACCGTACCCGTGCGTCCGTTGACATAACCGTCAACATTCGGGGATTCAACAGGGCCGACGCTGCTCCGACGCCGGTTTGCGTAAGCGGGGCGCTCGCTTCAAAGACCGGCAGCGTTGAAGTGATCGCAACCTTTTTCTCAACTAGTTTCTTGATGGTTTCCTGGGCCGCCGTTCCGTTAATGTCGAGACTTAACAAGCTGGCGTTCCCGCGTTGCGGACAAACGTCAGGTTTCTTGTCGGCGACAAAATCCGTGCTTGCCATTAGCCCGTGTTCAAGATTATCAATGCCGATGTCGGCAGCTTCTTTGTATGTTACGGAGCATAAGTGTCCTGTGATTTTCAGCCCGCGTTTGTGGGCTTCTTCGACGGCGGTTTTAAGCTCGGCACGCGAGATGTTCATATACGCTTTGAACGAGGTGGCGCCTGCGTCGGCCCAAAAATTCACCATCGCTTTCGCGTCTTCGACACCAGTAAGCTGGTGCATCACGGGCGTGAACGCCCCTTTGCCCTCGAGATATGGAGCCGTCACATGCATCTTCGGCCCGACCATTTCGCCTTTGTCGATCAGCTTTTTGATCTCGAGATCAGTGTAGGGCGTGACGCTGCCGGCCGTCCGAATGGTCGTCACGCCGAGTGCCAGATAGAGTCTCGGAAAGCTGATGGCCATGTTCGAATAGATCGGCGGCGAACCGCCTTCGGGAAAGAAGATATGGTTGTGCATCCCGACCAAACCCGGCAGCACGGTGTAACCGTTAAGGTCGAGCACTTGTGCGTTCGTCGGCGTCGAGGTCGCCGCCGAAGGTCCGATGGAACCAATGCGATCTCCGATAAGGATGATCGTCTGGTTCTCCTTCGCTTCCCCACCGGTGCCGTCGATAATGCGTACGTTCTTTAAGACGACGATCTTGGAATCGACCTTGATCAGATCGCGAAAGGGGCGCTGACCTTGAGCAAAGATCAATGACGAGAGAACCAAGACCGTGAGCAAACTGGCAACTGTTTTCATATGCTTCCCCAAAAAACCGTGAGATGCGACCATCGAACTATTCCTCGTCCTCCGTAGATGCGACCTGCGTTTCGCCTTTGCGATTCCAATCGGGCGGTTCAACGCCAAGCAAATGATGAACGAAGAAATCGAATCGCTTGCGTTCGCCGTATTCGCCACCGGCTCCGTGGCCGAGGCCGGGAAGCACGATCAGGTCGAACGTCTTGTTAGCTTTGATGAGAGCGTTCACTACCTGCATTGTCGAAGCAGGATCGACATTCGGGTCCATTTCACCAACAGAAAGCAAAAGCTTTCCTTGCAGCCGATATGCGTTATCGACATTGGACGAAGCAGCATACTGCGTGCCCAGCGGCCAGCCCATCCATTGCTCGTTCCACCAGATCTTGTCCATGCGGTTGTCGTGACAGCCTGCGGACGAGACGGCGGCCTGGTAAAATTCGGGATGAAAGAGCAGAGCTCCAAGAGAATTTTGCCCACCCGCGGAGTTGCCATATACGCCGACTCGCGTAATGTCGTAAAACGGATACTTCGCGGCTACGGCTTTGTGCCATAGGATGCGGTCGGGAAAGCCGGCGTCCGCGAGATTTTGCCATGCGACATCGTGAAAAGCCTTTGAGCGGTTTGAGGTCCCCATGCCATCGATCTGAACGACGATGAAGCCAAGTTCCGCCTGCGCCTGCATCGCCGAATACGTTATGAATGATTTCGGCACGAACGAATCCTGTGGCCCCGCGTAAATATTTTCGATCACCGGATAACGCTTCTTCGGATCGAAATTCGTCGGGCGAATGATGACGCCCCAAATGTCTGTCTTGCCATCGCGGCCTTTTGCTGTAAATGCTTCGGGGGCACGCCATCCGGCTTTCTTAAGCTCGATGATGTCGGTCTTTTCCAGTTCGAGCAGGACTTTGCCGTCAGCGACACTTCGCAATTGTGAAACCGGCGGTAGATCAACGCGCGAGAATGTGTCCGTGTAGTATTTCAGATCCGAAGAAAGTGCGACCGTGTGATTTGCGTTCCCTTCGGTCAAGGCAACTAGGCCGGTACCGTCGAAATTTATTCGATAGTAATGGACGAAATACGGGTCGATATTCGTGTTCATTCCGCTCGCGCGAAAATAGATCTGCCGTTTCGGTTCGTCAACGCGGTCAACGCCGCGCACGACCCACTCGCCTTTGGTTATCTGGTTCTTGATTTTCGCGGAGTCGTCAAAAAGATAAAGATGATTCCAACCGTCACGTTCCGACATCCAGATCGCTTCTTTGCCGTCGCTGATGTCCTGCCGATAACGCTTGCCTGAATAGCAAAAAAAGGTCTTTGGAGCCTCTTCAATCAGCGTGCGCGGCGTGCCGGAAGCGGCATCGACTTCGACCACACGATATATCTGATGGCCGCGTTGGTTGTATTCAAATGTGAACGCACGATTGTCGCGACGCCAGACGATGTTCGTCATGTCGTATGCGTTTGGAAACAGGGCGTCCGCGATATTTGTTTGCTGCTTTGATGCTACATCGAAGAGAACGGGCTGTTCGAGGTCAACCGTGTCGCCGGGCTTTGCGTATTCGATCGACCAGTACTTCGGCTGCATCTGATCGACGGGCGAAGATTCGACGAAGTGAATTTTCCGCCGCATACCGGGACGCACGCGATAGACGGCTACCTTTTTCGAATCAGGCGACCACGCGACCGTGTTTAGAGCGTAATAGTTGTCTTCCGAACCGTCCGAACTCAAGGCAAACTCCTGCTTGCGGTCTTTTGAACGAACAACGAGATTGAAGTTGCGTATGAAGGCTTCCCATTGATTGTCGGGTGACGAACGAGGCACGTCCGCTGCTGGCGTCTGCGGCGTGCGAAGCTGCGGCGGCGTGTTAAACCCCTGCGTGTTCGCCGGACCGGAACGCTCGCATTTGTAGTTCGTCAGGTCGCAACGCCAACGGCTGTCATTCGCATTGAAGCTGATCTGTTTTCCCTGGTCAGAGAACGAGAAGGCCGCGGCACCGCCGAACGGGAGCCGCGCCGCGGTGTATGTAGTACCAACAGCCGCCGAGACCGCCGTCGCCATTCTCGTGTGATCGAAAGCCGGTTGCTTTGTTAGCGTGTCGGCATCGACGCGGATGATCTCGCTGTCACCGCGGCCAGTTTTTCGATACCAGAATGAACTAGTTCCGGTGATCCAGATCGTCGGTCCGGGAAGATCTGCAATCGCCGTATTGAACCTTTCCTGTATCGTACGCGCCCGTTCGTAGTCGTCGACCGTTCCTTGCGCGAATGTGCTGACCGCTACGCAGAAGATGAACGCCGAGATAGAAAAATACCTGAGTTTCTTCATACTTTTTGATCTGTAAAAAAGGGATGGTTTTTGTTGATACTAGGCGAACGCTCGGTTAATATCAAGCGAGTCCGATTCAATGATAATTTTTCGCCGATCAATCATAGTATCGCTGGTCCTGATGGTATTTGCCTTCGGTGCGTACGCGCAGGCGACGAAGGCGGCAAAGGAGCACGGCAGTCAGATCGCGAAAGCGGGGTTTAAGAACGAAGACGAGATACGCGACAAGTTCAATGCATGGAAAACGGACGCCGACGCCCGAGCATGGCTCGTGGCGATGGACTACAGGCTCGGCGAAATTGAAAGCGTTGCGGCGGCAAAACCGCACGGCGAAAAGGCTGACGTCGAGGTCGTCGTCAAAACAAAAAGCAGAGATCGGAAAGAAGGTATCTCTATCAAGCTTGTTTCAAGTCCCAACGGCTTCAATCAGATCGACAAACGCTGGCTTCGCACTTACGCGAAGATGTGGTCGATGCCGAAGCCTGTCGAGGACGCTCTCAAACTCTTTGTCGGCGAGACGCCGCCCGCCGGAACGCAGGCTGCCAGCCTGCGTGTAGACAACGAAGAACAACCGAAAAAAAACACGCAGCCTGGCAAGCTGCGTTCCGACAAACGAATGTTTCTGGACGAACTCGACCTAGATCTCCAACGTGCCGTCGTCGGTTTCTTCACCGCCAACAAAGAACGGATCGTCTCAGATCTTATCGCCGGAAACGGCGTGCATTCCGCCGCGTGGATAATGGTCGCCCTCAAGGCTACTGCAAATACTCGCTGGACCCTAAAAAGCACCAACACCGCCGTCGCCTTCTACGCCGAAGGAAAAGTCGAGATCACACGCGCCGGCAACCTGAAGATCGGCCGCATTACCATGCAGCGAAAAGGCGGCGACGGCGGTCGCGACACGGCAAAGATGCTACAGTTCAAGATAAATCCGGTTCAACTATTCGAAGTGAAGTAAAGCAAGTGCCAGTTTCAAGTTGACCGGTCGGGTAGTTCCACTTAGAGTTTCACCATATGAAATTTTCAGGTAAACAGATCTTAGGTGCGATAATTCTGTTGATCTTGGTGCTTTGCCTGGCGATGCTCCGAAAAATGGTTTGAGCCTTACGCCTCAAGCTTTGCGTCCATCGTGATCTCGGCTTTTAGTAACTTAGAGATCGGGCAGCCCGCCTTGGCGTTGTTGGCAGCCGTTGCGAATGATTCTTCTGTAGCCCCCGGAACTTTTGCGGTCACGTCGAGATGTATCTTTGTGATGGCGAATCCGTCGTCGATTTTTTCGAGACGAACAGCCGCCGTGGTGTTGATGCTGTCAGCGGTAAGGCCCGCAGCTCCCAATTGACCTGACAGCGCCATCGAGAAACAGCCCGCGTGTGCGGCGGCGATCAGTTCCTCGGGGTTGGTCCCGATGCCGTCCTCGAAACGGGTGCTGAATGAATACTGCGTGCCGGACAGAACTCCGCTGTCGGTCGAAATTTTGCCGCTGCCGTCTTTGATACCGCCGTTCCATACGGCTGATGCTTTTCGTAACATTTTATCTCCCCTTATTTTAAGTGTGTTGGTTTATCAGACATTGTGAAAACGATTTTACCGCCGCCTGTGATGTCAGCGTGCGTAAGATAATTTCGCGTGAGTTTGCGGCCATTTAGCGAGACGCTTGTCACATAGACATTCTTCTCGCCTTGATTCACCGCTTCTATTCTTAGAGTTTTACCGTTCTCAAGCTTGATGACGGCGGTTTTTATCACAGGACTGCCGAGTTGGTACTGTCCCGAACCGGGTGCGACGGGGTAGAAGCCCAACGCACTGAACAGATACCAGGCCGACATTTGGCCGCAGTCGTCGTTACCGCCGAGGCCATCGGGCGTCGGGCGATATTGGTTCTTTAGGATCATGCGGACGCGTTCCTGAGTTTTCCAGGCGTCGTCGGTCCAGTTGTAAAGATACGCGGCGTGGTGCGCGGGCTCGTTGCCGTGAACGTAGCCGCCGATGATGCCTTCGCGGGTGACGTCTTCAGTTTCGGCGAAGAATTCGTCGGGCAGGTGCATCGTGAAAAGTTCGTCCATGTGCTTGGAGAACTTCGCTTTGCCGCCCATCAGTTCGATCATCGCTTCGGGGTTATGCGGAACGTAGAGACTGTAGTTCCACGCGTTGCCCTCGATGAAGCCCTGGCCGTGTGTCGAGAGCGGATCGAAGTCTTTTTTGAAACTGCCGTCGCTCATTTTTGGCCGCATGAAGCCGGTCGAAGGGTCCCAGTGATTACGCCAATTTTCGCTGCGTTTGATGAAATCGTTGTAGAGGTCGTTGCGGCCGAGCTTTTTCGCGGCTTGAGCGATCGCCCAATCGTCGTAGGCGTATTCGAGTGTTTTGGAAACGGACGAGGAGTTTTTGTCATCGGGCACGTAGCCGAGCTGGATATAGTGTTCTAATCCATCGTAGTATTTTGTTCGCGCGGTTTGAGCGGAAGCTTCGAGCGCCTTCATCGCTTCCGGCCCCGAGAAGTTTCCTTTTACGATGGCGTCGGCAACGACCGACACGCTGTGGTAACCGATCATGCACCAGTTCTCGTTCGCGTAATGCGACCAAACCGGCAGCATCTTGTGCACGCTCTGATCGTAATGAGCTTGCATCGAACGGATCATGTCGCGGTTGCGTGCCGGCTGGATGATGTTCAGCAAAGGATGTAACGCGCGATAGGTGTCCCAGAGCGAGAATGTTGTGTAGTTTGTAAATCCGTTCGCCTGATGGACGTTTTGGTCGAGGCCTTTGTACTTGCCGTCGCTATCCATGTATGTCGTGGGCGTCAGCATTGCATGATAAAGGGCGGTGTAGAAGTTCGTCATTTCGCCTTGGTCGAGCGTCGTGACGGCCACGGTGCCGAGTTCCTGATTCCAATGGGCCTGAGCCTCGTTTTTGGTGCGTTCAAAATCCCAATGCGGGATCTCTTCCTTAAGATTTGCCATCGCACCGGTTGTTGAAACCGGTGACAGCGCGAACTTGAGCTTCACCTTTTCGCCTGCGGTCGTTTTGAAATCGAAGTATGCGCGAATTTGTTTCCCAGCGATCTCAGGGAAGTTTTTGGTCTGATCAAACTTTCGCCAGAAGCCTTTGTAGTCCTCCTTTCCGAAGTTCTTAAAGCCATACGATGAGAAGGGCTTTGAGAATTCCATTGCGAAATAAACAGTTCGTGTGCGGGCCCAGCCATTCGTTTGCCGGTAGCCGACGATCGTGTGGTCATTTTCGACGCGAACGAACGTCCACACATTCTTGTCGTCGTAATTGTAGATGCCGTGCATCAGGTCGAGAATGATGTGCGAATTGGCTTTGTCAGTACCGGGACCGGTAGCGACTGGGTTCAGAAATGTATATTGATGAAAACCGACACGGGTCGTCACCGTCATTTCGGCGAGAATATTGTGATCGTCGAGTTTTACTTTGTAGTATCCTGCCTCGGCAGTTTCATTTGCATGTGAGAACGCGGAACGAAAACCTGTCGCAGGCGCGCCTTTCGTTCCGGGTTCCAATTGCAGATCACCGGTCGTCGGCATTATCAAAAAATCGCCCAGATCGCTGTGTCCCGTACCGCTAAAATGCGTGTGCGAAAAACCGACTATCTCTTGGTCGTCGTATTGATAGCCCGCGCAGTATTTGTACGCATCCTTGTTGTAAACGCCGTTCACGTTATGCGCCTGCTGATCGGTATCCGGCGAAAGCTGCACCGACCCGAACGGAACCGTCGCACCCGGAAACGTGTGTCCCATCTTTTGCGTTCCGATCAGCGGGTTTACATGTTTGACATAATTTTCACGGGTCTGTGCGAGTACGTTCACAACCAGAATGAGGACGAGAAGTACGGAGGCAGAAGTTTTCATTAATATGGAAAAAAACAGCTAACAGCTATTAGCCAACAGCCACCAGCTAAATCTAATATTTCTCTCAAGGACGCACGTCAATCATATATGGTTTTGAGCTGTGATATAAAGCCGATATACGCCATTTCCGGTCCGACCTGTTCAGGCAAGACAGCGTTCGGCGTTCGGCTGGCGAAGCATGTCGGCGGCGAGGTCGTCAATTTCGACTCGGTGCAGATCTATAAAGGAATCGTCATCGCGACTGCAAAACCGGCCGAGGATGAGAAGGGCGGAATTCCACATCATTTGATCGATTACGTCGATCCGAACGTGAATTACACGGCGGTTGATTGGGCACGCGATGCGGCGAAAAAGATCGAAGAGGTTGAGGCTCGCGGAAGCGTACCGATTTTGGTCGGCGGAACCGGATTTTACTTGCGCACTTTGCGACAGCCGCTGTTTGAGAGCCCGCAGACGGATGCGGAACTCCGCGAACGATTGAAGAAGATAAAAGAGACGCGAGGTGCGGATCATCTTTACAGAATGCTGAAGCGGCTCGATGCGGAGGCGGCTGAAAAATTATTTCCTAACGATTTTGTCCGTGTGAATCGCGCTCTTGAGGTTTACTTTCAGACCGGCGAACGCATCTCGGACAAGCAGCCTAAACGTACCGATGCGCCCGAGTTTGCTGGCCGCATTCGGCTGTTCGTATTAAATCCAGTCCGTGATCTGCTCTATGAAAAGATCAACCAACGCACCGAGATCCATTTCGCCAACGGGCTTGTCGAAGAAGTGCAACAATTGCTCGCCTCTGGCGTAAACGAATACGGAAATGCACTTGGTGCTCACGGCTATCGTAGGGTTTGCGAATACCTTCGTGGGGAACGCACGTTGGAATCGGCGATAGAAAAGAGTAAACAAGATGTTCGAAACTATGCAAAACGGCAATTGACGTGGTTTCGACGCGAGAAAGATGCAATTTGGCTCGACGGATTTGGAGGTGAAGGTGCGGTTTGGACCGATTTTAGCGAAAAATATCTGGGAACCGCGAAAATCTGATATAATCGTCCATGTTATCCTAAATTCAAGATACTAAACGAGAAAATGTTATGGAAAAACAGGCCGCCCAGAACATTCAGGACGCCTTTTTAAACTCGGCGCGTCGTGAACGGGTGAATGTAGTGATCCATTTGCTGCCGGGATCGACGCTTTCGGGCCGTATTAAAAGCTTCGATAAATTCTCCGTGCTGCTCGATGTTGGCGGGCAGGACGTTTTGATCTTTAAGCATTCCATCTCGACGATCTCACAGGAGCGGAAGACAGACGCCGCGTAAATTTCAGATTTTGCAGGGGAAATTCATCACTTTTGAAGGGATCGACGGCAGCGGAAAGTCGACACAGTTGCGGATGCTTGCGGGTTCACTGCGTGCAAACGGCATAGATTTCATAACCACACACGAACCCGGCGGAACACCGCTTGGACGTCGGCTGCGCGAGGCGTTTCTCGAAACCGAAGAAACCGTAGCGCCGATAGCAGAGCTGCTGCTTTTTGCGGCCGACCGCGCTCAGCATGTCGAACTGTTGATCAAGCCGGCGTTAGCCGACGGGCGAATTGTTTTTTCGGACCGTTACGCGGACGCAACATTTGCCTATCAAGGTGCAGGCCGCGGTTTTGATGAAGACACCGTGAATCGGATAATCGCGATTGCGACCGGCGGATTGAAACCGGACCTGACAATCTTTTTTGACATTACCGTCGAACGTGCGATAGGCAGAATGGCTGACCGCGATGAAGCGGAAGCCAAAAAGAACCGGATGGACCTTGAAACAGCAGAGTTTTACACCCGCGTGCGTGACGCATATCACGGCATCGCAAAGCGCGAACCGAAGCGTTTTAAAGTTATCGATGCAAATGGCTCGGTCGATGAGACGCAAACTCTGGTTAATTCGCTCGTTTCGGATTTCCTCAATACAAAGTAGCTACCAATGTTTTCGCATCTCATCGGCAATGAAGAGGTTAAGACGCGGTTAGCGCGAATGCTGGCGAATGGCCGCTTGCCGAATGCGATGCTTTTTTCCGGCCCGGATGGCGTTGGAAAAAAGCTGTTCGCCGTCGAGATCGCACGCTCATTTGTCTGCACTTCGCCGGTTGCAAATCACGCATGTAACCAATGCCCTGCCTGCAAACGCGTAACCACATTCAACACCCCAACCTCAGACAAAGGTGATGATTACGATCACGTCTTCTTCAGCGAACACGCCGATGTCGGGCTTGTAATCCCGTTCAAACGAAATCTGCGGGTCGGTGCGATCCGTGCTCTTGAGACGCAGGCGAACTTCCGACCCTACGAAGCTCGTGCCCGCGTTTTTATCATTGACGACGCCGAAAAGATGAACGACGCGGCGGCAAACGCGCTTTTGAAAACGCTTGAAGAGCCGCCGGAAACGACCTATATTATTCTGGTCGTCGCCCTGTCTGATTCGCTGCTTGGAACCATACGTTCGCGATGTCAGACCATTCGTTTTGCCCCTGTCAGTCTGGCTGCCATTGCGACGATGCTGCGTGAATCAAAGGGAATGTCGAGCGACGACGCACATTTGATCGCAAGGATCTCAGGCGGAAGCGTCGGGAAAGCGATCGGTCTGGACATTCAAAGCTACCGAGCTGAACGCGATTCGCAGATCGAAGCAATTCGATCTGCAATGATCGACACAAATCGTTCGAGACTCATCACTGCATCCGAACGGCTGAATGACGCGAAGAACAAAGACCGGTTCGAGGATAACCTTGCCGTTATCGAATCCTTGATTCGTGACCTGTGGCTGGTGAAGAATAGCTCTCAAAAAGATGGCGTCAGCAATATCGATATCTTCGACGATCTAAAAAAAATGGCGGCGCGGATCGACCGGGGAAAACTAGCCTTGACGCTCGCTGAGATCGAATCACTTCGCGGCGCTCTTTTGGTCAACATCAACCGCAAGACGGCAACCGATACACTATTTCTAAATATGTCTGCCTAATTTAGGGAACAATCTGATATATTCGGTGTCTAACTTTGCGGAAAAGTCTGAACAAATTTAGATCAAAGGAGCGTAAATCGATGCGTATAGCGAAGTTGTTCGCAGCTAACTTGTTTGTTTTTGTGATGTTTACGGCGCTTGTAAATGCCCAGGATGTGCCGAAAAAGATCAACGGCGGCGTGCTGAACGGTAAGGCCGTCTCGCTGCCGAAGCCGGTTTATCCGCCAGAAGCAAGAGCGGCAAAGCTCGAAGGCACGGTCGCGATCAAGGTAACGATCGATGAGGAAGGAATTGTCATTGAAGCTGAGCCGCAGGAGCAGGGTTCGACGATCAGAACCATCAATGCAGACGGTGAAACGTCGGTAACGGACAATACATTGCCGGACCCGATGCTCGTTGATTCTGCACTCTCTGCAGCCAGAGAAGCGAAGTTTTCCCCGACCAAACTGAGCGGTCAAGCGGTCAAGGTCACGGGCGTTATTGTTTATAATTTCGTTGCTTCCAGCGTTGCTACTAAAGGCATGGGTGGAATAAGCGGCGGAGTATTGAATGGTAAAGCTATCGAACTGCCGCTGCCTGCGTACCCGCCAGCGGCTAAGGCTGTGCGTGCGGGAGGAGCCGTCAGCGTTCAGGTGACGATTGACGAGAACGGCGAAGTTATTTCCGCATCTGCCGTTTCGGGTCATCCGTTGCTTCGGGCTGCGGCTACGGATGCGGCGAAACTCGCAAAGTTTTCACCAACACAGCTTGAAGGAAAGGCGGTCAAGGTCACCGGCGTACTGACTTACAACTTTGTGCCGCCTGACGTTCCCGGCAATTAGTTGTAAGATTTGTATGTGAGTACCGAAGCGGTAATTTTACCGGTAAGCGACCGGTCATTACGAATTTCTGCAGGAGTTGGCGTCGCGGCTATGGTCGGCGGCGCCTTTGCCGTTTGGTATTTCGATCCAACTAAAGCGAGTTTCTTTCCGGCATGTCCGTTGTATGCAACCACTGGGTTTGCGTGTCCGGGCTGCGGAATGACGCGCGGGTTTCATGCGTTGTTCCACGGGGATGTCTTGACCGCACTGGATTTCAACGCGATGATCCCCGTCGCGATCATGTTCTTCGGTTATATATTTTTCTCGCTGGTCTCGGTCGCGGTTCGCGGCCGGGGTTTATTCTTTGGCAATATCAATCTGATTTTATTGTGGGTCGTTTTCGGACTCTTGATTCTTTTCGGAGTATTGCGCAATCTGCCGTATTATCCATTCAGTATTCTTTTTCCGTAGAAAATCTTGCCCGCGAATAACGCGAATAAACGCTAATGAGAAGAAAGATTTACTTCTTCTTATTCGCGCACATTCGCGTTATTCGCGGGCAAATTTCTTAAGTGATCTGAACGAGAGGTTTTTCGGCGCCGAGAGATTTGGCGTCGGCACCTTCTTTGCGGAGGATCTCTACTTCCTTTACAAATTCTTCTACAATGTCTTCGCCCGAAACGCGGCGCATCGGGACGCCGTCTTTGAAGATCATCCCGACGTTGCGTCCGAACGTGATGCCAAGCTGCGAGTCGTGAGCTTCACCCGGGCCGTTTACGGCACAGCCCATTATGGAAAGGTGCAGCGGTTCTTCGACGTGTGCAAGACGACGCTCTACCTCGGTGACGATCTCGACGAAATTGTCGATATCTAAGCGTCCGCAGGTCGGACAGGCAACGACCGTAACGCCACGTTTTCGCAGTTCGAGAGATTTTAGAATTTCCCATCCAACGCGGACTTCTTCGTGCGGTTCCGCCGCAAGCGAAACGCGGATCGTGTCGCCGATTCCGTCGTGAAGCAAAACGCCCAAACCGATCGCCGATTTGATCGTGCCGCCGAACGGCGTTCCGGCTTCGGTCACGCCGAGGTGCAAAGGGTAATCGACCTTCGCGGCCATCAGACGATACGCCTCGACCATTCGATTTACGTCCGAAGCCTTCAGCGAAATTATCGTGTTGCCAAACCCGAGATCTTCGAGAATGCGAATATGCCGCATTCCGCTTTCGACCATGGCTTCCGGCGTCGCGGACCCGTACTTTTTGAGCAGATCTTTCTCAAGCGAACCGCCGTTGACACCGATACGGATCGGCACCTTTTGAGCTTCGGCGGCACGAACAACTTCTCGGACGCGGTCGATCGAGCCGATGTTGCCCGGGTTGATACGCAGTTTATCGATACCGGCGTCGAGAGCCTTCAGTGCGAGCTTGTAGTGAAAATGAATGTCCGCAACTATCGGCACGGTCGTGCGTTTGCGGATCTCGTACATTGCGGCGGCAGCGTCGTCATCGGGCACGGCGATGCGAACGACCTCGCAACCGGCCTCGACCATTTCTTCGATCTGGCGGATCGTCCCGTCAACATCGGTCGTGTCCGTTTTGGTCATCGACTGTACAACAACAGGGGCACCGCCGCCGATCTGCACATCTCGAACCATCACTGCTCTTGAAACTCTCATAGAAAAGTTTACCGAGTTACAGAGTTTACCGAGTTACGCAGTTAAGAAGTCGGAATTCGAACTCTGCAACTTTGCAACTTGGAAACTCTGCGAACTATTAAAAGAATTTCGATACGTCGAGGAACAGCGTAAACGCCATCAGCAGCAAAATCACGGCCAATCCGGTTAGCTGGATGCGTTCTTTCCACGCCATCGACAGCGTGCGTCCGAACCACGACAACACCTTCTCGATTCCGAGCACCATTATCTGACCACCATCGAGCAGCGGGATCGGGAGCAAGTTGAACACACCGAGGTTCAGGCTTATCACGGCAAGGATCGAGAATAGTCCGACAAAACCGTCTTCCGTAACGACCTGTGAAATTATCCCGACGATGCCCACTGGGCCTGCCAATCCTGCATCTTTTACCGCACGCTGACCGGAAAATAACTGACCGAAAACGCGTCCCGTCAGTGCGATAATTTCGTAATTTGCATTGACCGCGAAACTCGCCGATTGGCCGAGCGTCGCGGGTTCGCGAAGCTTGCTGGAAACGCCGCGAAGGCCGATCCCAATGCGGGCCTGAGAGCCTTCCGCCGCGGTTGCCGTCATTTGGAGTGGGATCTGTTGGCCGTTTCGCTCAACGACGACTGTCATTGGCTTATCTTGGTTCGCCTGAACAAGCGTCATGAACTTGCCGGAATTCGTCACCGTTTCACCGTTGACCGAAACCAAACGGTCGCGTTCCTGCATTCCGGCTGCCAACGCTGCCGAACCATCATCAACCTTCGTAACGACGACCTGTTCGATGCCGACCTCCGGCTTCATATCGACGTCGCCAAACGGTTGCCCTTTTCTGTCGGCTTTGGTCGGCGTGATGGTAAGCGGAACCTGAGTACCGGCTCGTTCAACAATGAGCGGAAGCGGTTTGTCGGGTGAGATCGCCGCACCGGTCTCGATCTTTCGCCACGTCGGGTTTGCTTCGCCTTCGAATGAAACGATCTTGTCACCGGCTTTCACTCCCGCCTTTTCTGCGGCACCACCCGGTGCGACGTATGAAATGATTGGGTCGGGAATCGCCGGGACGCCGTATATCATTGCGGCTGTGAACGGGATGGCGAGGGCAAGCACGATGTTCATGAACGGCCCGCCGAGCATAACCAAAAACTTCTGCCAACGCGGTCGCAGTTCGTACAGCTCTTCGTCCGGGACCTTTTCACCTTCCGATTCTCCGCCTTCAAGCGCGGCCGTAGCTTCGTCGCCGTAGAGCTTCACATAAGCCCCAAGCGGGATCGCGGAAATGCGATAGTCGGTATGCCCGATCTTGAAGCCCCAAATACGCGGCCCAAGCCCGAAAAACGAATACGCCTCGACCCGCATTCCAAAGATCTTGGCGACGATAAAATGGCCAAACTCGTGAATATTGATCGCGACACCGAGAACGAAAATGACCGCTAAAATTACAATCAAAATATCAGGCATAAGTGCAAAAACTCCGAATATTAGAACCTAAATGGGCAACGAAAGTTGTAATCAATTCGCCGCTGCCGTCAGTCCAAGTTTCATTATAGCGCGCTCGCGGGCCCATGCATCGGCGGCCAGGATGGTTTCGATGGACGACGCCGGTTCGACCGTGTACTCTTTCATGACGGCAAAATTGATGGCGGCGATTTCGTGCAGCCTCAACCGCCCATCCAAAAAAGTCTGAACGGCGATCTCGTTTGCTGCGTTTAGCACCGTCGGCATCGTGCCTCCGGCCTCTATCGCCGAATATGCCAAACCAAGGCACGGAAAGCGTTCGAGATCGGGTCCCTCGAATGTAAGTTGACTCAGCGACCTGAGATCCAACGGTTCCAGACAGTTCGGCTGGCGGTCGGGATAGGTCAGCGAATACTGGATCGGGTGCCGCATATCTGTAACGCCGAGCTGGGCGATGATCGAACCGTCAACCAACTCGACCATTGAATGTACGACGGATTGCGGATGAACGATCACTGAAATTTGCTCGGCCTCGAATCCGAAAAGCCATTTCGCCTCAATGACTTCGAGGCCTTTGTTCATCAGCGTTGCCGAATCGATGGTGATCTTTTCGCCCATCTTCCAGTTCGGATGATCGAGGGCCTCGGCACGCGTTGCGTTCTCGATCTGTAGTTTCGTTTTCTCGCGAAACGGCCCGCCGCTTGCGGTCAGGATCAGTCGTTTTACCTCTGATTTTTTCTCGCCGCGAAGGCACTGGTGAATTGCATTGTGTTCGCTGTCGACCGGCAGGATTTCCGCACCGGACTTAGCAGCCGCAGCGGTCATCAGTTCGCCAGCCATCACGAGCGTTTCTTTGTTCGCCAGTGCAATTCGTTTTCCGGCCTCGATCGCACGCAGCGTCGGGACAAACCCAACGGCACCAACAGTTGCGGAAACGACGGTCTCAGCTTCGCGATGCGTTGCGACGGCAACTAAGCCTTCCATTCCAAAAAGGATCTCAGGTGCGCCATCTGGTGCGCCGGCGCGCATGGCGCGGGTGGCGCGCTTAAGGTCTTCAGCACTCGCTTCATCGGCACAAGCGACGATCTCGGGTTTAAATCGGGCGATCTGATCCGCAAAAACGTCTATATTCCGCCCCGCCGCCATTGCGACAACGCGGATATCACCGAGGTGCTCAACCACTTTTAGCGTGTTTTGGCCGATGGAACCGGTCGAGCCGAGGATGGAGATGGCCTTCATAAACAAACAACTAGATTATCATTTCTGCAGCCTTTAACTATCAACTAATACCTAGCCACTTGTAACTCAAGAAAAAGGGATGCTATTTCGTTCAGTTGATAGTGGATAGTTACAAGTGAATAGTTTATTTTTCGATGCCTTCGGTGAACTCAAGCGGTGCTTCGAGGCGGTTCGTTTTCTGTTCGCCCGCAGCCTGTTTGTCGGCAAGGAATTCGTTGAATTGGGCAGAACGGTTTCGCGGCACGCTCAGCGTTCTCCACTCGGCAGACTTCAGATGCTTGGCGAGAAAGACGATCTGGCCGATTTGATATGCGTAATGAGTAAGCTGGCGGTTGATGGCCTCGACCACCGTGTGCGGTTCGCCGCGAATAGTCACCGTCTTTGCGAAATCGTCTTCCGTGAGCGGTTCGATGTTGTCGAAAAGCACTTGCCAGCCCGTCTCCCAAAACTGCATTAAGGTTTCACGCGTGTCGTCGATCAGCTCAAATTCCGTGTCACGGTTCCGCGTCGGTTTCTCACCATCCGTCGTCAGAAAATCCTTCCAGCGCGAATGTAGATTTCCCGCGATGTGTTTGACGATCAACGCAACTGAGTTCGATTCGGGATCGATAACTGCAAAGAACTCCCCATCGCTTACCTGTTCGATCGCACGCTCCGCCATTTTCTTATAGCCGCGAAATGACGAGAGAGCATCGTTGTGATAATTGCTGATCACCTGTTTCATCGTGTCTTCTCAAGATCGATAGAGTCGATATACTGTCTTCCCTTTTCCAGTGCCTCAAAAATATCGGGCGCGAAATTCTTCTTGTCCACCAATTCGACAAAACCGGATCTACGCATTACGCGGTAAACGGAACGCGAAACAGCCGAGAAGACTATGATACAGCCATTCGCATGAGCGTCTTTAACCAACTCTTCAAGAATATGTATTCCGCTTGCATCGATCGAGGGAACCTGCCGCATTCGAAGGATTATGACTTTGGGCCGAGTAGCTACGACACGTATCGATTCTTTGAATTGGCTAACTGCTCCGAAGAAAAGGGAACCATATACCTCAAAAACCTCGACGCGTTTTGGAATATCGATCTTCGAAATATCGCGCGATCTGAATTCCTCGTCTTCTTCCAGCGTATCGGTGATGACATCGACATGGGATTCCTTTGACATCTTTTGAAGGAAAAGGAATGCGGCCAGAAGAATGCCAACCTGTATTGCGACTGTCAGTTCAATAAATACGGTCAGTAAAAACGTCGCCAGTAAGACCGCCACATCGCCTCCGGGACTTTTTAGCAGATGCCTGAATTCCCGCCATTCGCTCATGTTGTAGGCTACGACAATAAGCACCGCGGCAAGCGTCGCCATCGGGATCATCGCAGCCCATTTGCCGATAAAGAGGAGGACAAGGAGCAGGAATACCGAATGGATCACGGCGGCAACCGGTGTTTTTCCGCCGCTCTTTATATTTGTCGCTGTCCGCGCAATAGCTCCCGTAGCCGGGATTCCGCCGAATATCGCGGAAGCGATGTTTCCTGCGCCCTGCCCAACGAGTTCCATGTTCGACCGATGACGTGTGCCTGTCATGCCGTCGGCGACGACAGACGAAAGAAGTGATTCGAGTGCGGCGAGAATGGCGATGGTGATGGCAGGCGAGAATAGCTCCTGAAAGCTCGCCCACGTCACCGTCGGCAGTTGCGGTGTGGGCAACCCCGTCGGCATTCCGCCGAATCGCGATTGGATAGTATCAACAGGAATCTGGAAATATTGTACAGCGATGGTCGCAGCCAGAATTGCGATCAGTTGTCCCGGTATGCGGTGTGTAACACGCGGCCACAAGACGATGATAAGCAGCGAAGCAACACCGACGGCGACGGCATAAGGATCGATGCGTGAGATGTGTTGGGCGTACTCGTACCACTTTTCGACGAAATCGGCTGGGGCCTTTTCGATCTTCAAGCCGAGGAAATCGTTGACTTGCGATGAGAAGATGATCAATGCAATGCCCGACGTGAAGCCGACGATCACAGGATACGGAACGAATTTGAGCAATGCTCCCATCCGAGCCAGGCCCATTATAACCAGCAGGACGCCTGCGATGAGCGTCGCGACGACAAGGCCGTCGTAACCGTATTTCTGGACAATGCCGTAAACAATTACGACGAAAGCACCGGTCGGGCCGCTGATCTGGTTGCGCGAACCGCCAAGCACAGCAATGACAAAGCCGGCAACAATGGCGGTGTAAAGTCCTTGTTCGGGCTTAACACCCGACGCTATCGCCAAAGCGATAGCCAGTGGCAGTGCGACGATGCCGACCGTCAAGCCGCCCATCAGGTCGCCCTGAAACTGCTTGAACGTGTAGCCTTCTTTTAGGACGGAAAGCAGTTTCGGTTCGAGCTTTCGGTGCATTTGTTAGACGGTTATTGCAGACGCGGCTTCGCTTCGCCTAACACTCTGTTGATCGCCGGTTTTCATGTTCTTGATAGTCACGTTTCCTTCCGCAAGTTCACTTTCGCCGAGAACGCAAACGTAGGGAACTTTGATCGAGTCGCCGTATTTGATCTGTTTGCCGAGTTTGTCGGCTTCAGGGTACACGGTGACGCGGAGACCGCCTGATCTCAGTTCATTGGCTAGTTTCAGCGATTCGCTCACCGTCTTTTCGCTCCAGATCGTGACTATTACGTCAGCTGAATCGAGCTTTAGTTTTCCTTCGGCGATGGGTTTGTCGAACATTTCACGTTCTTCCATCACTACGAGAATGCGCTCGACGCCCAGCGAAAACCCGCAGGCCGGGACCTGTTCTTTGCCGAACATCCCTATCAGCCCGTCATACCGCCCACCACCGCCGAGCGAACCGGCGAGGTCGGGGACGTTGATCTCCATGATCGCACCTGTGTAATAGGAAAGGCCGCGGGCAAGGCTCGGGTCGATCTCGACGGGGCACTTGTCGGCGAACTTTAAGATCTGGCCGACCTCCGCGAGAACCTCGTTGCTGACAATATTTATCAGGTTGCTGACGATGGTTCGATTTACATCTTTGCCGTGGCCGATTATCTGCCGCGTTTCTTCGAAAATGTCGAGCAGCATTTTCGACGCTGCATCGGCGATCCCGCGTTCTGAAAGCTCTTTTGCGACGCCTTCGGTGCCGATCTTGTCGAGCTTGTCGATGGCGACCAACGCCAGGCCGTGTAGCTCAGTCGGCACTCCTGCGGTATCGAGAATGTCTGTCAGGATGACACGGTGATTCAGCCGGATCGTAAAATCATTGAAACCCAAACGCTTCAAAACTTCGCTGACCGCAGAGATCAACTCGCCTTCGACGACCATCGACGACGAGCCGATCGCATCTACATCGCACTGATAAAACTCGCGATAGCGACCCTTTGCGGGCCGGTCGGCGCGCCAGACGGGCTGTATCTGATAGCGTTTGAAGAATTTCGGGAGATCGTTTCTGTGATTAGCGACGACGCGCGCCAGGGGTACAGTGAGGTCATAGCGCAAGCCAAGATCAGATAGATAGGTTTCTGGGTGGTTTCTCACCATGAACGGCAAATCACTTGGCTGTAATTCGGGATCACCCCAATCAAGTCCATCGAAAAGTTTTTCACCTCGTTTCAAAATACGAAAAATGAGTTGGTTTCCTTCTTCGCCGTATTTGCCCATCAGGGTTTCGAGGTTTTCGACTGCCGGAGTTTCGAGCGGCTCGAAGCCGTATGATTCGTAAACTTCTTTTATGATGCCGATAACGTATTCGCGTTTTCGGACATCGGCTGGCAGAAAATCGCGCATACCGCGGGCTGGATTAGTTGAAGCCATAAGGAGTTATATTAACGCAAAGTCGCAAAGACGCTGAGACGCAAAAGAAACTTTAACCACAGATAGACACAGATGGGTAAAGATTATTGCTCTCGATTTCTCTATTCTATCGGCGTTTATCTGTGTTCATCTGTGGCTGAATAGTGTTTCTTAAGTTGGACGTAGTTTTTCCAGGATTTGTCGAGGTAGGCGAGTTCGTCGTCGGTTAGCTCGCGTTTTACTCGGGCGGGCGAGCCCATCACCATAGATCGCGGCGGAACTAGCGTTCCGGGTGTGAGCAGTGAACCGGCGGCGACGAGCGAGTTCGTGCCGACGCGGACGCCGTCGAGTAATATCGCACCGATGCCGATCAGACAGCGGCTCTCGACGTGGCAGCCGTGGAGCGTTACGCGGTGGCCGACTGTAATCTCGTCTTCGAGTATCGTCGAATGCGTTTTTGAGCTGACGTGGATCATCGTCATATCCTGAATGTTCGTGCGTGCGCCGATGCGAATGTGGTTCACGTCACCGCGAATAACCGAACCAAACCACACACTCGCGTCCTAACCGATCTCGACATCGCCAATGATTAGCGCATCGTCGGCGATGAATGCGGTTGGGTGAATGGCTGGTAAGATGTCGTTGAATTGGCGAATCATATCTGGTTAAGTTGGATGTTACGCCCTTACTAACGTGCGGGCTTCTGCATTTTGCTACTTCGAAAATCTGCGGCGGAACATCCCGATCACTTGTTCGAGCTGTTCGATCTTTAGTAGTTTTGCGGCGATCAGGAATGTGAGACCTGCAAGAGCGATTGGCACAAAAGCTTCGATTAGGCGAACGGTAAAAAATTTGTCGCCGAAAGAGGTTGTCAGCAAGTGATAGCTGAAATATGCAACTGCCGACATTGCCGCCGAAGCGACCAGAACCTTTGCGAACGCTCCGAAGATATCGCGGCCGTTTACGCGACCTATTCGCCGACGCATATAGAAAAGGAGTGCGGCAAAATTAACCGTCGCGACAATAGACGTTGCCAGAGCGACACCGGCGTGGCCGAAACCGTTGGGGCGTTCGGGCGTGACGCCGACATTTGAAAGAAGCTGCATCAAACCAAAGCTTGCCGGAACGTGGACGATGATCGATGCAAGGCTGATATACATCGGCGTCTTTGCGTCATCAAGCGCATAAAATGCCGGCGACAGAACCTTTATCGCCGCATAGCCTGCCAATCCGATTGAATAGGCCGCGAGTGCCCACGAGGTCATATTCGTATCAAAGGCGTCGAACTCGCCGCGTTGATAGATCAGCGAAATGATCGGGTCGCCGAGCACGATCAGGCCGCATGCCGACGGCACGGCAAGCAGGAAAACCAACTTGATCGCATCCGAAAGCGTTGATCGAAACTTGACGATGTTCCCTTCCGATGCAAGCCGCGAAAGAGTTGGTATTGCTGCCGTTCCAATGGCTACGCCAAATACGCCAATCGGGAACTGCATCAGCCGGAATGCGAATGAAAGCCACGACGCACCGCCCTCGATTCCCGAAGCGACGATGGTATCCACAACGACTTTGATCTGTATCGCACCGGTTCCGATGATCGCCGGGCCCATCAGACGCATCACGCGCTGAACGCCGGGATCGGTGAAACTCACACGCGGCGAAAACCGAAAGCCGACCTTCCACAGCGAAGGCAGTTGAATTAGAAATTGAGCCACTCCGCCGATCAACGTTCCGATCGCCATCCCGATGATCGCCCATTGTGCAGCGTCGGGCGGAACGACAAGTTTATCGACGGCTTTTTCCCATGGCCCACCTGCAAGGTAGTAGGCGAGCCCGAGGCCGAAGATGATCGAAAAGATATTGAACGCCGTCGAGGCAGATGCGGGAATGCCGAATTTTCCTTTTGTATTCAGCACACCCATTGCCAACGCGGCCAACGCAACGAGCAAAATGAACGGGAACATTATCTGCATCAGCACGGTAGCCAACGCAGCTTTTTCGGCAGGGTAATAGTGGTTAGGGTCGCCAAGATAGTTGTAGGTAATTATCTTGACGAAAACCGGCGAAAGGAAAATTCCGGCAATGCAGATAACGCTGAGCACGACCGCGAGTCCATTGAAGATCAGGCTCGCCAGCCGCCAGGCTTCCTTTTCGCTGTTCTTGATCTGATAGTCGGTAAAAACCTTTACAAAGGCTGCGGAAAGGGCACCTTCGGCAAACAGGTCGCGGAGGAGATTCGGAATTCGAAATCCGACGATGAAAGCGTCGTAAAGAAAACCTGCACCGAAATACTTAGCAAAAAGCGTTTCGCGGACCAGTCCCAAGACACGCGAAAACATCACAGCAATTGAGACAATTCCGGCGGAACGCGCGACGCTCTGCTGTTTTGGTTGGATCGGAAGAGGCTCGACGGCCTGTTCGGCGTCAACAGGATCGGCAAGCTCTTCAGGCTCTTCTGCTTCGATCAGTTCTTTTTCGATCTCGCTCATTCGAGAGGACAATTCTAAAAATAGAAGTTTGCATTATCCCAACGCGGCGGACAACCTGCGAACAAAAAAATGAAGGCGTGGTTCATTCGCCTTCATTGATCTTGAATTCTTTCGTCAGGTTATTCGTTGCCGTAAGCCCGGCTGTTCGGATACGAAACCTTTGTCTTTGCAAGCCTCGCATCCAGCGAGACAGGCTGATAACCGAGTGCGACGGGGCCGCCGAATTGTCCTTGTATAAGCGAGATGTAATTGTTTTGAAACGCCCGAAAACCATTTACGCGACCGCGTTGGTTAAAGATCACAAAAAGGAATCGACCGTCGCGCGTGTTGATTTCGCCGGCAAGAGCGCTCACGCCGCCGTCTGTATTGCCCAATGTGCCCGTTTTTCCGACAACGCTGCCGATCGAATAATCGCTCGCAAACCGCCCTTCCAGCGTTCCGTCATCCATTCCGGCGACCGGCATGATGTCCATAAAGGTCATCCGGTTCCTGGCAAGTTCGTTCCGAAAAATGCGAAGCAGCTTCATCATTGCCGAAGGTGAGACGCGGTTGATGCCGAGTCCGCTTGCTGTCTGAATATAGAACTGTTCCTGGCCAACGCCGATGTCCTGCTGCACGAGTCGTGCAATGGCGTATGGCCCGCCGATCATATCGCCGAGGCGGTCTGAAAGGAAGTTATTCGAATAGCACATCATCGCCTTGACGATGTCGCGCATCTGAGCCGATTCGTGCGAGAAGAGAAGATTGAGCGTGCTCGGCATCGACTGAACGTAAACCTTGCCGCCGAACGTAACGCTCGGGATCGAGTTGTAATAGCCGACACGGCCGGAATTGTTTACAAAGTTGTACCAAACCCTGACAGCCGCCGATGAACGTTTCGCGGTGTCGAGCGAGGCGAAAAGCGTTTCCGCCGAACGCTGCAGCGACGTCGAATAGTTCATCGTGAAATTGTCGGTCACGATAAGGTCACCCTGAACGCTGCGGACGCCGAGGCGGTTAAGTTCGTATGCGATCGCCATTGCGTGCTCGTAACCGAACACAGGATCGCGGCCCGAAACATATACATTGCCGATCAGCGTTCCGGTCGCGGCGTCGATGCTGCCGTCCGTCCAGACGTTCGTCGGAAAACGGTAGCCGGGGCCGAATGACTTCAGCACAGCGTAGCTCGTTGCGATCTTTACGTTCGAGGCGGGATTAAATGTTGAACCTGAAAGACTTTCTACAACCACGCCGCCGTCAAGCGATTCGACCAAAACGCCTGAATAGCCGGGAATCGGCGTTTCCATCAGGATCGGGATCGATGTTTTGACAGGTGAACCTGCGGGAAATCCTATCGGAGCCGAGCTTCCGGTTTTCTTAACGAGCGGAACCGGCGTCGGTTCGGTATAAACCTTTATGTCCTGAAGCAGCGGCATCGTCTGTGCCGACGCCGAAATTGCACTGAAAAATATAGCTGCAAAGACAACAATGCTTCCGAATTTTATACTGTGGGCATTCATCAATTATTTAAGACTAAAGGTGAGGAGAAACGACCGTGGCAATCTTTGTATTCAAAGAATGGCAAATAAAGTATAACATATCCGCCCCGGCCGTTTTCAACCCCTACCTAACGCCAGCTTTTCCCCAAAAGCATGACGAAAACTTAGATGCACATTTTGCGATCTGTACTGTAAATAAATGCAAGCATCCGTTATGGATGCCATCGCGAAACATTATACCACGGAAAAGATGTATATTGATGGATTGTACTCGTGGGTTGTACGATCCTTCATTTTGGAGAAATAGATTGACGGTCTCAAATTGGGAGCGTATCGTTAAATTATTTCCAAAGCCTATCAAGGAGTTTCTAATGCAGAATCGTGCAAGTTGGGGAATCGTGTCGCTGATTGTTCTAGCGACTTTGGCTGTTACTTTCGGTCCCTTAACCGGCCCAAGTCTTAGTCAGCAGCAGAATTCGAAAACGCAAGATTTGACTAAATACCCAGTTGTTGATTTTGCCGCGCCGGCTGATCGAACGGATGATGCCATCGAACGCGAAAAAAAGAAAGAAAAAGACAAACGATATGAGAAAAGACCTTTTGTGATTACAACTCCACAACCAGATGTCACGGGATCAACGATTTATGATAACGAGCCAGTGCCGACGACTGCTTTCCCGTTTAATCAAAGTATTTTAGTAATTACCGGAGTGATACTCAGCTCAAAGGCGTTGATGTCGAATACTAAATCCACCGTTTATTCCGAGTACAGCGTTCAGATAGAAAGTATTCTCAAGCAGGAAGGGTGTAAGCATCCCCTAAAATAGAACCAGTGATAAGTGGAGTTTTCCGGCTGATGATAATATTCAGAAGGAGGCTGAGGAATGAAGCGATCGAAGTTCAGTGAGGGGCAGGTGTTGGGGATATTAAAGGCGGTTGAGAGCGGGCGGACGGTGGCGGAGGTATGCCGGGAGAATTCAGTATCGGAATCGACATATTTCAACTGGAAGGCGAAGTACGGGGGGATGACGGCGGCGGAGATCAAGCGGCTGCGGGAGCTTGAGGAAGAGAACCGGCAGTTGAAGCGGATGTACGCGGACGTGTCGCTGCAGAATCAGGCGCTGAAGGATCTGATCGAAAAAAAAGGCTGGTGACGGCTGAAAAACGAGAAGCGGTTGGATGTTTGAAAAGAGAGCATCGCCTGAGCGAGCGATGGGCGTGTGGAGCGGTCGAGATATCGCGGACGGCGTATCGGTACAAACCAAAGGATCGTGGCGACGGGGCGATAGTCGATGCCTTGAGCGATCTTGCAAAGAATCACCACGATCTCGGATTTGGGAAATTCTACGACCTGCTAAAGACGGACGGGCACGGATGGAACCACAAGCGTGTGCATCGGGTTTATTGTGCGATGAAGCTCAATAAACGTCGGAAGTACAAGCGAAGATTGCCGCCAAGGACGCCCGAACCGCTCGCGGTCCCGGAAGAGTTTAACCAAAGCTGGTCGGCGGATTTTATGTCGGACGCTCTCGCGGACGGACGCCGGTTTCGCACCTTCAACGTGATCGACGAT